>Ga0187818_10000623_pt1 | contig 13032 bp, 10 predicted proteins | sample NC_wetland_sal_i_14_FD_130581 | JGI IMG/M metagenome (GOLD analysis project Ga0187818, IMG submission 130581) | Wetland sediment microbial communities from Neuse River Estuary, North Carolina, USA - SO4_3 | ecosystem: Environmental > Aquatic > Freshwater > Wetlands > Sediment | place: USA... | reverse complement strand
GTGGGAGGTGGAGAGCTATCTCGGCACCATTCACTACGATGCACTGCTGCGGATGCCAGGTGGCGGAACTCTCTCGCTCGCCTTCTCACCGAGGGGTGGCGTGCCCTGGGCACTTCGACATGCGCATCACGCGCGCGAGACAGACCTGCTACGAGTCAACGGCCGGACCTTGAACATGCAGACGGTTATGGCTTATCTCGACGGGCTGTGGTACGACGCTCGCCTGCTGACCGGGCTGGTGGACGGATGCTTGGTGCGCGAAGCCGTCGACGCCCGAGGAATCGAGGCCACCGACGACGAGGTGCGAAGCGCGGTTTACGCGTTCGAGCGCAAAGCGGGCCTAGCATCGGTCGAGGCCAAGGACTCATGGCTTCAAGGACGCGGCTGGACACAGCACGACCTCGAGCACGAGATCCGGCGGCAGGTGATCGCCCGCAAGCTCCGGAAGCAGATCGTCAGGGGCAAAATTGACGCGTACTTCAGGCGTCATCGCACGGAACTCGATACGGCGGCGATCGCGCGTTTGCGCTTGGCTAACCACGAAGCCGCCCGCCACTTGGCGCGCCGGATCAAGCGCAGCGGGGTTGGGCTTGGCCAAGCCATGGAGGAAGCTATCGTGGCGGGGGAGATCACCACCGCGAGGAGCGAGTTCGCGACCGTCCGGCGCCGAGACCTCACTCCGGCACACGCAAGAGTGATTTTCGCCGCGTCACCAGGCCAGGTGCTCGGTCCGTTCGAGTGCGCCGACGGCCACGATGTCGTTCGCGTCCTTCGAACCGTGCGAGCCCGGCTCGATGAGTCAACGCGCGAGCTGGTCATGGGGATCCTGTTCGAGGAGTGGCTCGCGAAACACCGTGGTCAGGCCACAGTGAAATGGTTCTGGGGCGACGCCGAGAGAGCCCCAGGCCGTGCGGGTACATTCATGTGGGTGCGATGAGGGTCGCGCTGCTGCACAACTTGCGGCCGACGCTGACCCCGCCGGGGCTACCCGACGACGCTTTTGAGGAGTATGACCGCCCGGAAACGGTCGACGCCATTGCGCACTCGCTCGAGGGCCTTGGTGTGCAGGTGGAGCTGGTGCCTGCCGACCGTCGCCTGCCGTGGCGACTGGACGAGGGCCGATACGATTTCGCCTTCAACATCGCCGAGGGCGCGGGCCGCCGCTGCCGTGCGGCTGTGCCGGCGGCGGTGTGCGAACTGCTCGGAGTCCCTGTCACTGGCGCTGACGCGCTGACTCTGGCCGTCACACTCGACAAGGCGATGACCCGCCGGGTTGTGTACCAGGATGTGCCCGTTGTCCCTGCCCTGCTCGTCGAGTCCGAGGACGATGAGAACGCGCTGACGGGGCTCCGGTATCCAGTGATCGTCAAGCCGAACGACGAGGGCTCGAGCAAGGGGATCCGGGACAACGCGGTGGTTGCCGACCCTGCGGAGGCCGTCACGCGCAGCCGCTGGCTCCGGGCTCGCTATGGTTGTCCTGTCCTCGCAGAGGAGTACCTGCCCGGCATGGAGGTGACCGTCGGGATCACCGGCAGCGGCGCTGGAGCGGCGGTGCTGGGGATCATGGAGATTGCGCCGGTCTCGGATGAGACTGCGTTCGTGTACTCGCTGGAGGTGAAGCGTGACTGGCGCCGTCGGGTTCGATATCACGTGCCGCCTCGGCTGCCTGCAGATGGGCTAGCGACGCTGGAACGCTTCGCGCTTATCGCCTACCGTCTCTTGGGGTGCCGGGACTTCGCCCGTATGGATTTCCGGCACGACGCCGCTGGGACTCCCCGTTTCATCGAGTGCAACCCGCTGCCGGGGCTGGACCCTGACAACAGCGACATCGTCTTCCTGGCCGCGCCTGTGCGGTCCTACGCGAAGCTCGTTCAGGGAATCCTACTCGACGCGGCGGAACGCGGCGGCCTGCGGATTGGGTAGCGAGAGGGGCAGTCACATCCGATGAAGGTACTGATCGTTTACACGGCGCTTCCCGAAACCGTCGATGCTGGCCGGCGAGTGTGGGAATTCGATCTGGATCCGGCGGCGCGCGGGATTGCCGAGGTACTGCCGGAGGCCGCCGTCGCCCGTGTGCGGGGCGAGCCACGCGAGATCCTGACCGCGCTCGACACGCATGCGCCGGAGGTCGTCTACAACCTCTGCGAGGCGCCCCTCGGCCGGCCGGACCTCGAAGCGCACGTGGCCTCGCTCCTCGAGTGGGCGGGCGTACGCTTCACTGGTTCTGGCAGCGAGACACTTGCCCTGTGCCGGCGAAAGGATCGCGCTGCTGCAGTGCTGGCCGCCGCCGGCGTGCCGGTGCCAAACGCGGCGGGCTTTCCGTGCATCGTCAAGCCGGCGGACCAGGATGGCTCCGCCGGCATCGACCACGATTCGGTCTGCGAGAACTTCGCGGCCCTGGTCCGGGCGCGAGCGCGCCTGCCGGACCCGGTCGTGATCCAGGAGTTCCTCCCCGGTCGTGAGTTCGCGGTGTCGCTGTGGGGAGGGATCGAACCGGATCACGTCTCGATAGGAGAGACTAGGTTCCAGAAGGGGCTTCGCCTGATCACGTACGCCGCGAAGTGGGAGACCGACAGTGCAGACTTCGCCAACTCGCCGCTCTCTTACGATGTTGATCTCAAGGCCGGCCTGCGCGCCGCTATCGTCAAGGTGGCGCGCGGGGCGTGGCGCGCTGTTGGAGCTCGAGGTTGTTTGCGTGTGGATGTCCGGCTCGATGCGGCGGGCGCGCCGAAGGTCCTAGACGTCAACCCCAACCCGGAGACGGCGCCGGAGGTAGGGATTTACCGGGCGGTGGTGGAGGCCGGGTGGACGTGGAAGCGCTTTGTCCAGGCGCAGATCGCGTGGGCGTAAACGTTCGCGAGGTCCGCCCAGCGGATCGTGATGAGATCTGCGAGGCGCTCATAGCCTGCGGCGCCTTTACTGAGGAGGAAGTCCGCGTCGCCCTGGAAATTCTCGACGTCGGATTGACCGGGGGGCTCGAGGGAGACTATCCGCTGTTTGCTGCTGAGGTCGAGGGACGTGTGCGCGGGTATGTTTGCGTGGGCAGAACGCCGCTGACAACCAGCACCTGGCATCTGTACTGGATCTGCGTCCACCCGGCCGCACAGGGGAACGGAGTGGGTCAGGCCCTCCAGGGATACGCCGAGGCCTTTGTGCGCGCGCGCGGCGGGGAACGGCTCGTGCTGGAGACGAGCGAGAAGCCAAGCTACGCGCGCGCGCGCGGCTTCTATCAAGCTGCCGGCTACATGGCGGTCGGCCGCATTCGCGACTTCTATCAGCCCGGCGACGACTGTGTTATGTACTGCAAGACATTGCCGCCGCTAGCGCCGCCATGAGCGTCGCCGCGGGCTTCGGTTCCGAGAGGTCACCGGATCTTCGTCAATCCGGCCGCGATTCATTCCTCGAGGTAATTGGTGGCTGCGTAGTCGTCAATGGGCAGCGAACCCCCGGATACCGAAGCAAGCTGCGCATCGGTTAGGTCTTTGGGAGCTTCGGGAGGCGAGGCGGGCGAGGTCTCGTCTGCAGGAGTGCCGGCCGGGACCGTGGCGCTGATCTGGCCGTTTTTTTTCGGAGCACTCATTAGGGCACCTCGGTGGAAATATGCGCATCAGCTTAACGCCCTGCGAAACGCCTGTCAATTCATTTAGAAAGTTGTGTTATAGCAACACTAATTTGTCACCCTAACGGCGGCATAAAAATGTCACCTCCGGCTGTTGGTATGTTCGAGGCGAGTGTCGCCATAGTAGAGCGAGACTCGGCCATCAAGACTCTGACAAAATTGATTTTTTGCGCCGGCGAAACTGAAACGGCGGTTCTGAGGCGGGACCTGGAAGCGACGGCCCTCCCACTGCACGACGTTGTTGTCGTTGCTGACGCTACGTTCGTACAGGAGCGAACAAATGCGAACAAGTCGGTCTGGGGCGGGACGCTAGGAGTCGCGCGGGGTGCGTTGGCAGAGGCAAGATCCCAAGCTTTGGCAAGGCGGAGTTCGCTGCACAGGTGTTGCCGAGCTGCGAGAGAGCGCGGCCGAATCAGTAGGCAAGTGCTTGCGGATCACTTTGACCCCAAATTTGACCCTTCCCTTGCGATTCGGTCGGCATACGGTCGATGGTTGTCATGGCTTCAGCTCATCGATCGGGCCGGGTGGAAAAGAAGCTGTCGAGGACGTTCTCCAGCGCACAAAACATGTGTGATATCCGTATAGCGGTAGGGAAGTCGCGGTAAATCCCATGCTGGATTTTTACCGCCGCGCTGCGCACACGGATGGTCTCTCGTACCAGCAACGAGGCGTCTTGCTGCACACGAATGTCGCTATGGTAATCCAGGATTTCTTCGCCTGCGGATGGCGAAGCCTGCAACTGTGCCCGGCAGCACAGAAACAACGAAGAGAGGAGTGCGCACCAAGCAACGAGAATCCGGATTGAGGTCGTCACCGGTTCAACGTCCTTTCTCATGGGCGAGAGCCTCCGAGACTGCGCTGCGGAACCAGCACATGCTTGCAGGCTACTTTCTCAGTGCGGGCCCGAATTTTTCCAGCGATATCCTGTTACAGCAAGTGGCCGGCAATTTCGATCCGAATCTGACCGTTGCCAATGGCGGAGCCAGATTCTGACGACGGCGACCTTCTGGTCGTCAGTAAGAGCGGTCTCTTTCAAAGTCGGAAGTGCTAACACACTTTCTTGATGCTTCGGCGCTTGCGTCCCTAGTTGATGCGCAATTGTTTCAGAAGACGATCAAAGCGGGTCGCACCCCGGGACGCCCCGTCCATCATCGACTCATCGAGTTCATCGGGATCCGTTTCTTCCGTCCATTTGCCGTACCCGAGATGGCTGGTGGTCTTGCGGAGACGATCGGCCAACAGAGTGGCGACCGCTTTGTAGAAACGCGCGGCGAAGGCGGCATCGGTGTTCAGCTTGCTGCTGAGAACAGGACGAGGGAGCACCAACAGATGTGAGTCCCGCGCGGCCACGACCGTGGCGGAAGGCGGACGGGAGTCGACGAAAGATATTTCCCCGACGATTTCACCCGCGAGCAAGCCCGCGACTTCCCGGTCGCCCATGGCCTTGACCAACACCGAAAGCTTTCCGTCCAGAACGACAAAAACATCTTCAATGGCGCTGCCTTCGCGAATGAGGACTGCGCCAGAAGGCACATATTTGGCGGTGCCGTTCTTACCGAGCCACTCCACGTCTCCGTCATCCATGATGCCCATCAAATAGAGCACTTTTCTCATTGAGTTGCTCCTGCCATCGATGCACGCGTGAAGAACGATGGCGATTCGAGTTCAGGTGAGCTGGCGCTTGGCCAACTCGCGAAACAGACCGTCCTGGTTTGCCAACTCCTGGTATGAGGCGCTTTGCACCACGACACCCTTTTCGACCACAAGGATGCGATCTGCGTTGATGATGGTGCTCAAACGATGAGCAATCACAATGCGAGTGGCCCGGAACGCCTCCAGGCTGTGGCTGACCGTCGCCTGGGTACGGTTATCAAGGGCGCTGGTAGCTTCGTCGAACAGAAAAATGCGGGGCCTCTTGACGATGGCTCGCGCGATCAGCAAACGCTGCCCCTGTCCGCCGGAAAGATTCCCGCCGCCCTCGCTTACCATGGTGTACATACCCATTGGCATCTCGCGGATGTCCTGCTCCAGGCCCGCCTTTTGGGCCGCTTCCCAGGCGTCATCGATGGTGAGGGGAGCCGATCCGACGATGTTGTCGAAGATGGTGCCGCTGGTCAGGCGCGCGCTCTGCAAGACCACACCGATCTGGCGGCGCACCGCCTGAATATCGAGTCCGGTGAGATCCTGCCCGTCGTAGTAAATTGCGCCGGACTCCGGTTTTTCAAAACCCAGAAGCAGGCGAAGCAAACTGGACTTCCCACTACCGGATGGACCGACGACGGCAACGAACTGGCCGGGCTTGACCGCAAAGGAAACATCGCGAAGAACCAGAGGCATATCCGGGTGATATCGAAAGTTGACGTGATTTATCTCGATCGAACCGCTTAGTTCACCGGGGTGTCGGTTGGCATCGGCGATTTCCGGCAGCGTCTCAAAGATGGGCCCGGCTCGCTCGTACAGAGGGACGACGCCCAGGGCGGACTCGACCGCGGAGCTGAGCTGGAGAGCCCCCGACTGAAATTGGGCGAACGCAGCCAAAAAAGCGAGCAACGCGCCGGTGGTAAACGCATGGACGAGAGGCTGACCCATAAGGTGCGTCGCATAGCTAAAGATAACCGCCATGCTGATGACGGGAAAAGCCGAACTGAAGATGGCGAGACCGTTCGACACTTTTCGAGCGCGCATCGACAATTCTTTTTGCGCGGAAAACTCGCGGGCCCATTCCGCGAAAGCACGCGGCTCGGCTCCGGATACCCGCAATCTCGCGATGTTGCCGATGAACTCCAAAAGCATGCCCGAAATACGGCCGCGGGCGCGGAAGATTTGGCGCTGATAGCGGACCTCAAAATAGACACTCACGGCCGAGCTGGCGAGAATCAGCAGAAACAGGCCGGTCGCGATCAGGGCGAGCTGCCAACTATAGTAGAAGAGCAACAAGAAGCTGAAAATCGAAAACACGCCGGAGAGGATCGAGTTGATGGCGGAATCGGTCAGGACCCGCAGAATGTACTCGATGCCGAAGCTGCGATCGGCCAAATCGCCGGACGTGTAGCGCCGGAAGAATGGCACGGGCAACCGCAGCAGGCGATCCCAAACCGCCGCCTGAAGAGAAGCTCCCACTTTGCCTTCCAGCCGCAACATGGCGAAGCTCCGGGTAAGAGTGAACATCGACGTCGCGATTGCGGCCATAACCATAAAGCCGGAAATTTGGAACAACTGCCCCCGCTGTGCGCTGGGGATAATGGAATCAATGACGACGCCGGTCGCGATCGGGAAAACCATTCCCAGCAGGCCGCCGCAGATCCCCATAACAACAATCGTAAGCAGCTCTCGTTTTACGTCGCGCATTCCGAACGAAAGCAGATCCCCAATCGAAAGCTTCCCGCTGGGAAGTGGACGGTAGAAGCTATAGGCGAAGCCGTTCAGAGTCAGGGCCACGTCACCGGTTATCGGAATGGTCTGCTGCTCGACAGGGTCATACAGGTGATACCCCTTCTTCGGCGCCGGGAGGAGTGCCAACGGACGGTTGTCACTGTCACGAAACGCCAGGAGGGGACCGCTGGCGTCCAACCACCATCTACCCTTCAAGACCACGATCCGGTGGCGGAGCGAAGAAGCTCTTGCGATGCTTGCAGCAGCATCCTTCAGCGGGATGCCGCTTCGCATTTCGATCGGGGGAACGATTTTTACTCCCAGGGCGTTTCCCACTGCCTCGCAGGCCAGCAGTATCGGATCAGCAAGGCCTGCGCTATCCGTAGGTCGCCGCGAGCTTTCCTCCCGCATTGTGGAAGCAAGCGACTGCAAGGCACCGCCAACGATCGCTGCGTCGGACTCGGCTTGGCTCGCCAAGCGCCTTCGGTTTTTGTCCTCCGAGATCTGCCGGTTAAGCGCGAGGCGCTGCAAAATCACGTCATGAAACGTTTGCAGACTCCGCCAATTCGGATCGGACTTCTGCCAAAGGCCGGAATCCATCGAAAGAATCCGGCTTTCCGGTGCCGGCTGCAGCCAGCCGTACCTAGAGACCGGAAAATATCCTCCACCGCCGATCGAATCGATCTCACACGTGTTTAAAAAGCGTGAAGAACCTCGAAGATGTTCCGCCCAAAGGACGCCCTTGATTGGCATGATGGGCTTTGCTTCGTTTGTTACGTCAAGAACGGCACCGCATTCCAATTCCGTGAAGAATTTGGGCGGTGGCGCTGCCGAAGCCGCGGCGGCGCCGAGTCCTGCTATCCAGTCTTCCAGCAGCGAGAGAGGGTCCGAGGTGCTTCCGGAATCGAGCAACTGCGGACGCGACTGCAGGGTGTCCCGCGAGAGGCACAGGAGGTGCGTGCCTGGCGTGGCGGTGGCCACAATGATGGTCTCGCTCCGCCGGTCGGGACACATAGCAAACACGGCCCGTCCTTGCTCGACGCGGAGGAAGTGGTAACGCGCGCCGGCCGGTTCTCCGTTGGCGCTGTGTACCATGAATAGGTCGACCTTTCCCGATTGCACGATCCAAACCGAATCCTGTACGCCAATCGAGAAGGGGCGATTGGGGTGCGGTTCGAGCAGTTTGCTGCGCTCGTTTGGTAGCGTCGCCATGTCAGTGTGACCGAATCAAGTCCAAATAGGGGCCTTCCACCGCGCTCAGGTCTTCGTGAGTGCCGCGTTGCACCACTCTTCCGCGCTGCAGGACGATGATCTCGTCGCAATCTCGAATGGTGCTGAGACGATGGGCAACGATCAGGCAAGTGCATCCGCGGCGGCGAAGGTTGTCGTCGATCAGCTGCTCCGTTACCGGATCGAGGGCGCTGGTGGCTTCATCGAGAATCAGAATGCGCGGTCTGCGGCACAAGGCGCGCGCGATTTCCAGCCGCTGGCGTTGACCGCCGCTGAAATTCCGGCCACCTTCCTCAATCTGGGAATCGTAGCCGTTGGACCGCTCGGTAATATCATCGTGAATGGCTGCGTCTTTCGCTGCTTGAACGATCTCGGATTCCTCGATCGTGTTGTCCCACATGGTGATATTTTGACGGATGGAGCCGTCGAGCAAGAAAATGTTTTGGTCAACAACCGCGACGGAATCATTCAGAATGCGCCGGGGAATTTTCTGTCGCGGCTTGCCATCAAAAAAGATCTGTCCCGACCACGGTTCGTAGAGCCCGCTGACGAGTTTGGCAACCGTGGATTTTCCGCTCCCGGTACTTCCAATCAGAGCAGTCCGGCCACCCGGCCTAAGCTTCAGACTAAAATCTCGGATCAAAGGCTCTTCCAGGCGGCTGTAACCGAATGTCACGCAGTCCACTTCCACCCAACCCTCGAGCAACTCGCCTGTGTCTTCGCCAGACGTTTTTAGTGCCGCGTCCAGCGAAACGCCCGCGGGATAGCGAAGAACATCCTCGAGCCTGCCCAAATCCCCTTCCGCCTCCTGCAGCTTAGCCCCTAGAGACACGATCTTGTTGACAGGGTCGCTGAAGCTGGTCAACAGGCTCTGAAACATGATCAGCATTCCGATGGTGAGAAAGCCATCCAAGACGCGCATTCCACCGAGAGCCAAGACTCCGATCATATTGAGTGAAGTTAAAAACGCAGGCATCGCGGACAAAAACTGCGAAGACGCGCCAAACTCCTGCTCCGCGTTGACGACCTTGGCTTGAAAGCCGGACCAGCGAGCGAAGAAATCCGATTCGGAACCGCTCGCTTTCAAGGTCTCTATGGTTTGCAGGCCGGCCATGGCCGTGCCCAGCATTTTCCCGCGTTCTTGCAGAAGCTTGCGGTTATTGTCGGTGCGTTTGCGGGCGACATAGCGAACGGCAAGCAGATTGATAGCGGCGATTGCGACGCTGGCGACCGTCAGCGTGACGTCGTACCGCAGCATGAGCGCGGCGTAGAAACCGATCAGAAAGATGCCGACCACGTTGGTCGCGAGTTCACCCGAGAGCAGCAAGGCCACCCGATCGTTGAGCTCAACACGCGAACCGATTTCGCCGCCGAACCGCTGCGCAAAAAACTCCATCGGAAGCGCAAGTACGTGCCACAAGAAGCCGCTCGAAGAGGTGAGCGACAATTTGGTTTCGAGTCGCCGCAGGGAACGTTGCTGCCAATACGTGCAAAACGCTTTGAAACACGCGGTGAGGGCCATGACCAGCAGTAGCGGCCTGAGCCACTTGGTCATTCCACCCACCAGAACGTTATCGATATACACGCGCGAAAACGCGGCGATCACGATATTGGGTAGCACCAGGGCGAATGTAGCGAGAACGACGTAAGCGATCGCCAATCGGCTGCCGGGCAGCCGTTTTCGCAGCAGCTTGATCAGCGTACGTTTCTCGCCTCCTTTTTTGAAGCCGGCCGTCTTCTCGAAGGTGAGCACTACACCGGTGAACGACTGATTGAACTCTTCATCGCTGACAACCCGCCGGCCACAGGCCGGATCGTTGAGATAGACCTTCCCACGGCCAAAGCCCTCGACCACCAAGAAGTGATTGAAATTCCAGAAGACGATGACGGGAAAACGCAGAGCGCGAAGTTCCGCAGGCTCCTTCTTGAAGCCTCTCGCCCCGAGGTCGTACCGGCGCGCTGCCTTGACAACGTTACTCGCTTTCGTACCGTCGCGGGATACGCCGCACTCGATGCGCAATTCCTCGAGCGGGACACTCCTGCCGAAATAACCGAGAATAATGGAAAGTGCCGCGGCGCCGCACTCGACTGCCTCCATTTGCAATACGCTGGGGGTCTTTGCGCGAGGAGAGGAACGAAGTTTCCATCTGCTCAAGATTCCTGCAAGGTGGGAAGGCATGCGGTATTCCATCGGCGCGATTAGGTCAAGCCGAGGGCCCTTCGTAACGAAGGAAGCACCAGCGTGATCGGCTTTTGCCAGCGCGTGACGACTTCCGCCGTGCACAGCGTACCGCCGGAAAGCGTCAAACTAGGCCCTTTCGGCGAAGACCACTGATAGCCACTCGGAGTTTTGGGATTCTTCTGCATTTCGACGTGAAGTTCGGTGACTGGCCCACCGTTCGTCAAAGCCTTAACTAATACTTCGTTTTCGAAGTTGCGCATCAACTCGGCGGGAGTGTCTGGAAAGTCGGAGACGTAGCTGACGCGTCCCTTGACAAAACCAAACTCCTCGGGTTTGACGCTGGTGGGCGAAATCCTGGCCTCCATACCTGGGTGGACATCTTTGGCTTGTGCCGCCGGAAGGTAGAGCAAGACCTGCAGATCCTGCACGTCCGGCTGAATGCTCAGGATGGGATCGCCCATTGCGACGGTGGTGCCATTGGACACTTTGATTTCAAGCACCTCGCCGCCGTAAGGGCTGACTACGTTTTCCGCAATTTCCAGCTCCTTTTCTACTTCGCGCAGATTGCGTTCGCGATCCTGGATGCCGCTCTGTATCTCCGCGTCTCCCTGCTGAACCTTTGCCTGAAGGGAAAACGCCTCCGCGTCAAGCTCTTGGATTTGCGCGTGAAGGCTCGCGATCTGGTCTTCGATGGAAGTCAGTTTCTGGCGGGCTTCGATGGTCTTTTGTTTGGTAACGATTCCGTAGGCCATTAGTTCGTTCTGGGCAGCCACTTCCTCCTTCGCAAGCTCGGCCTGCTCCTCGAGGTGCGTTATTTCGCCCTCCGCATTTGCGCGCTTCCTCTGCACGGTCGCGATCCCTAATTTGGCTTCCGCTTCCCGGAGCGCGTGCGATCGATCACTTTCGCGGCGGGCCTGATCGAGCATTTGTTGAGCGCTCTTGTGCTTTTCCAAGATTGCGGGTTGGGCCACAACTGCCACGATCTGTCCAGCACTGATCTTGTCTCCCACATTCACCTTGAACTGAGCAACTACACCTGACCCCGCGGCCACGACATTCAGGACCCCGCCTCTGCGGACAATTACGCCCTGTCCGCCAGTTACGGAGGGAAGACGCCCCGTATAGCCCCACGCAAGCGCGACGCCGATTAATCCGAAGATAGCGAGTTGGGCGATCCAGGCTTTGGAGTCAGTGACCCGCAGCAGGCGATCCAACTCGTCCGGGGAGGAAAGCCGTTCGAGCGCTACGTCTCGAAAGATACTGCGATCCATATAGACCCATTGATGCGACGTTGTTAGAGTGATGTGTGCGGAAGAAAGCGCCCTAACTATAGCTTTTGAGAAAAGCGGTGTCAATAACTCGAGCTCCTTCAACACGCAAAACGTACGGGGAAATCGGATTGCCTCGGATTTGCCTCCTGCAAGCGAAATCGGCTCGATCTCGGTGGCACGCCTAGAAGTTCGTGACATCCATCATTCGACGGCCTCTTCGCACTTGGGGCGACGCCGCTTGCATTTTGGATCGTTCTGTGATAACGCACTCGCTGCAACCTGACTGGTCAGGTGCAAGTCCCGACCGACGGTTGGAGTGAGCATGCGTGTCTGCCCGCGCACGTTCCGCGGACGCAACTGATCACACCTCTGGGGTACTAACGCAAGGAGGACACATGCCACCGAAGGACCCTCCTGTCGAGATTCCTCGCGACCGCAGAGTGGAACTCGGGCTGATGTTCTCGCACACGTGCAACATCACGTGCCGTCACTGCGGCATCTTCTCGAGCCCTCAGAACAAAAACAAGATGCGGCTGGAGGATGCGCGCCGCTGGATCATGGACGCTGCACGCATCCCGATCATCAAGCAAATCAATTTCACCGGGGGTGAGCCTTTTCTCTTTCAGGATGAACACGCGGAGCTGTTTGCGCTCTGCCGCTCGCTGGGCTTCGGGACCCGCGTCGTCACCAACGGGTTTTGGGCCCGGACGGTGGACGCGGGGCTGAAAGTGCTCTCACGGATGAAAGAAGCGGGATTGACGGAGCTCAACTTCAGCGCTGACATCTTCCACCTCGAGTTCCTTCCTCCCGAGACGCTTCGAAACGCTCTCGAGTGCGCCCGCCAGCTCGACTACTGCCGAATCGTGAGCTTCGTTACAAACTCCGAGGAAGAGCCGCTTGACCAATTCAGCGCTCTCTACGGCATCCCGCGCGCCGATCTGACCGCGTTGATTCCGAGCAAGATCATGCCGCTGCTCATGAACCCGGAGACGGAGTGGGCAGTCAAGGCCACAGTCCTCGTCTACGCCGGCCGCCTCATCGGGCTGGGACGCGCCGCGGAGCACCCGGGCGACCTCCGATGGTTTCACGTGGATCGGCTATCCGACGGCTGCTGCCTGGAGGTTGTGAACAAGCCAGTCATCTATCCAGACGGCGACCTGCAGGCGTGTTGCTGCGCCGGCGGAAAGATGAACCCCTTCACCGTCGGAAACTTACATCGGGAAAGTCTCGAGGCGGTCATCGGGAAAATGTTCGGCCGGTCGCAGTTTCACTTCATCAACACCAACGGACCAAAAGCGCTCTTTAAGCTGGTGGCCGCAGTGCGTCCCAACCTGCCGCGGCAGGACCACTACACCTCG
>Ga0187818_10000621_pt1 | contig 13079 bp, 12 predicted proteins | sample NC_wetland_sal_i_14_FD_130581 | JGI IMG/M metagenome (GOLD analysis project Ga0187818, IMG submission 130581) | Wetland sediment microbial communities from Neuse River Estuary, North Carolina, USA - SO4_3 | ecosystem: Environmental > Aquatic > Freshwater > Wetlands > Sediment | place: USA... | reverse complement strand
CCCTTCGAGTGGCCCGTGAAAGCGTCGGTGGCCAAGCTGGCTTTGCGCAGCCTGACCGGTGCGTACCAGGACAGTCACTACCGCGGGCCGTACTTCCATAATTCCGGCGCGGAGGCAGATCGGGCTTACGAGCATTATTTGACGTCCATCGCGAACGCGGTAGATGCATTCCGCAAGCAGCGGAAGGTATTCGTCATCATGGTGGCGACCGAGCGCCTCGATGCCCGACCGGCGAATCGTATTTCCGAGAAACTCGGCGGCGTGCCAGTGCTGACTTCCGAGGAATACAACATCTACGAAATAGTGAGCATTTTGCGGGCCTGCCATATGATGGCGTCGTCGCGCTATCACGGAATTGTGACCTCGATGCCGGCGCTGGTGCCGTCGGCGGGTATCACCATGGACGAACGCATCCGCAACCTCATGCGCGAGCGCGGTCACGAAAGTTTGCTGATGAACGTGGACGACGCTGACCTCGAACCCAAGCTGCTGGCGGCTTTGGAGGAGCTGGCCACGAATGGGGAGGCAATCGCGGACGGGATTGCGCGAACAGTCGTGCGTAATCTCCGAGTCATGGCGCGGATGGGCGTGTACTTCGAAGAAGAATTGCAGCGGCGTTATCCTGACTTTCCCACGCGCAAGGGCGAGTGGAGTTGGGAAGGCTACTTGCCGCCCATGAGCTCGGGCTTGCATAGTTTGGTCGAAGCGTATAGCTGAAGCACAAGCCACGTAGCTCCAGACGTCCCCGACCGGGCCGGCCCCGCCGGAGGACTTCGGATTCGGACAGCGATGAGTTTTCTGGAAAATATTTTCGCGAAGCTTGCGTCGGCAGGCGACCTGGTCGTCTTGCAAGAGCTGCGCAGCGAAACCATTGTCTCCGCGACTGGCCGCGATCTACTGGAACGGACCACGAAGGCACGAACCTTTCTTGCCGGCAAGGGTTTGCGAAAAGGGGACCGCGTTGCGCTGCTCGCGCACAACAGCATCGACTGGGTGGCTACGGACCTGGCCATCATGGCTGAGGGGCTGATCGTGGTTAAGCTTTATGCGCGTCAGGCTCGTGCTGAGCTAGTGTCTATGATGAAGGATTGTTCTCCTTCTCTCATTTGTTGCGGTGATGCAGCGCTGCGCGATGGGATCGTCGAGAACTGGCCGGACGCTCCGCCGCAATGTTTGTTCGAAGAAATCTTCCGGGAAAGCGCCGATAGCCGGGAAACGCCGCAACTCACGGATTCCGATCCGGTGACGATCATCTACACCTCGGGCACCTCGGGCGAGGCCAAAGGTGTTGTGCTGAACGCAGGAAACATTGGTCACATGCTGGGCTGCACCTCGGGACGACTGGATCTCCTGACAAGAAAACAGACCGGGCAGGACCAAGTGTTTCATTACTTGCCATTCTGCTTTGCCGGCTCCTGGATCATGCTGCTGACATGCCTCTTGCGCGGCAGCCGGCTGACGATGAACACCGATCTGGGCAAACTTGCCGCCGACATGCGCGGCGCAGCTCCCGACTATTTTTTGAACGTTCCTGCGCTGCTCGAGCGCATGCGCAAAGCAGTGGACGAACAGCTGTGGAAGACCGGCGGGCTGCCGCGCAGCATTTATAGCCATGCCAAGGCGGCGTGGATGAGAAAGCAAGAAGGTCACACCAGTCTCGTGGATCGGATATGGCTCAACTTAGCAAACGCACTGGTGTTTCCCGCCATTCGCAAAAAGATGATCGGCTCCAACCTGAAGGCGCTCATCTGCGGCTCCGCGCCGCTCGGCGTCGAAACGCAGCTCTTTTTCATGATGCTGGGCATACCCGTTTTGCAGGTATATGGGCTTACCGAAACGACCGCGATTTGCACCATGGACGATCCACGCCGTGTCGAACCTGGACTCGTGGGCCCCGCCATCAATGGGGTTGAAATGAAACTTGGCGAGAACGACGAGATCATCGTGCGTGGGTCGAATATCTTTCCCGGCTATTGGAATCGTCCTCAGGAAACCACCAAAGCCTTGCGCGACGGTTGGTTTCATACCGGAGATCAGGGCGAGGTCAATGCGGCGGAAAACTGGCGGATCAGCGGGCGGATCAAGAATCTGATTATTTTGTCTTCCGGCCACAACGTTGCTCCGGAACCGATTGAAGACGAGCTGCTGCGGCAAATGCCGGGCGCACAGCAGGTCGTTCTGGTGGGCAACGGGCGCGGTTATTTGTCAGCAATTGTGACTGGGAGCATTCGCGCGCAACAGGCGCAAGGCGCGGTGGATGCGGTGAATCTGGGATTACCGCACTACAAGCAGATTCGCGCGTTCCATCTCCACGACCAACCTTTTTCGATTGAGAATGGGCTGTTGACCGCAAACGGAAAGCTGAAGCGCGATGTGATCGCCGCCCGCCTGAAGAATAAGATTGAAGACATGTATCCGGCGAAGCAGGCAGTGTAGCGAGCGCTACTTCAAAAACCGCATGAAGCAATTCAAGGGTCAGGCACTCTCGTGGTCGCTGCAGGACGGTGTGGTTGAACTGAGCCTCCACCGCGAACCCTGCAATGAACTGGGTTCTCTGGCCCTCCAAGAGCTGGAAAATTTTGCCGATGCTTTGCAAATCCTGAAAGCCGAGGCCCACGCGCTCATTCTTTTTAGTGAACTGAAGTCTGGTTTTTGCGCCGGAGCAGATCTGAAAGAGCTATATTTCCGCTCGCAGGAGATGGAGCGGCCGGAAGCGGTGAAAGGCGTGCGCAGTTTTCTGGAGCGCATTCACCGGGTGATGGACGCGATTGATGCATCGCCTCTGACCACCATTGCTGCTGTGCACGGAGTCACCTTTGGCGGGGGATTTGAACTCGCGCTGGTCTGCGATCTCATCATCGCCGACAAAATGGCACGCTTCTGCTTTCCGGAACTGCGTTTGGGGTTGATCCCCGGGTTCGGCGGGATTCCCCGCCTAAAGCGTGATTTGGGGAACGCCGTGGTCCGCGATCTGCTGTTGACCGGCCGCAGTTTCAATGCCAGCAAGGCGCAGCAAATTGGACTGGTGAGCCAGGTGGTTGGGGAAGGCCAGGCGCTGCGAGTGGCACGCTCCACGGCGGCTCAGCTGGGCAAGTTCGACCGGAGAACTGCGGCAGCGGCCAAGGAATTTATCAAGCCGATTCCCTACGAAGAGTTGCAGCGTGAGATTGACATCTTCTGCGATCTGTTCACACGACCGGCCGTCGAAGCAGGCTTACGCAAGTTTGCGGAGAGCACGGACGCGCAGCCGTACCTGCCGTGAGGGATGTTCATCGGGGAGGCGGTGGAAATGTTCATAACATTGTTGGCCGTCACTTTTGTGATTTCTCTTGCGGTCTCACTGACTGTTGTCGCAATGTTTGCGAAACCTATTGATGGCATCTTGCAAAGGATCATTTCTGACCCCATCAGCGAGGCTTGGGTAAAGTACGTTAAATTCGCGATTTGCGTCGTGGGCATCTCCAGCGGAGTGCGGGTTCGGGAACTGGAAAGATACATCACGCCCGCGCAGTTTCAGAATGCGCAGGTGCTTACTCTAACCAGAGCCCGGTGGGTACTGGAGATTTACAGGACGATTATCGAAAGCCTGCAAGGCATCGCGTGGTTACTCCTTGTCTTCTTTGCCGTTGCTCTCGTAGCATTTGTGATTGTTCGTGTGTTCGAACCGAGGAAGCCAAGAAGCACCGCGGTACCCTCATAACACGTATGTCAACGCCTGATCAGACACTCGAAGAAATTCTCGGTCTCGCCGCCGCCCATTTCAAAGTTCCGCGGGAAAAACTCGCTCCCGACGACGATTTTTTCAAGAGTCTGGGCATCGACAGCCTGCAAACGTTGGATCTCCTCACCAAGCTGGAGAATCATTTTCACGTCGAGTTACCAGACTATGAGCTGCAGGGAGTCTCGGATTTCCGCACGCTTGCCGGCCGGATTCAGGCGAGATTGTGAGGCGAGGTTCAGTTCCCGGTACTCAGTTCCTGGTGTGGTGAAATAGCTCGTTCATGCTCAATCTCGATCAATACAGCTCTCTCGGCGCGGCTTTGCGGGATGCGCTGGATCGCTGGCCGAATGAAACCTGCCTGATCGAATCGGATCGCAATCGCGAGAAAATTCGGCTCACCTACTCCGATTTCAAAGACTTGGCCTTGCCGCTGGCACGCGCGCTGCAGGATGCCGAATTCGCCGCCGGAGACCGGGCCGCGATCATCATGACCAATCAGTCGAAGTGGCTGATTTCGGCTTATGCCCTTTTTCATGCGGGTGGAGTTTTGGTTCCGCTGGATTACAAGCTAAGCGCTGCCGAGCATCTGCAGCTGCTGGCCCATTGCCAGGCAAAGTTTCTCATCGTCGAGTACCACCTGTGGCGTGCCATTATGCAAGCGCCCGGGTTCGAGAATCGCAAACTCAAAACTGTGCTGGTAACGGAGGTGCCCCTGCGGGCCGATCTCGCCGGCGCGTATCGCTGGGAAGAATTTCGGCGCAAAGGCGATCCGGTATTTGTGCCGCGCAACCGCGACGACGCAGCCTGCATTGTGTATTCCTCCGGCACCGGAGGGCGTCCGAAGGGCTGCGTTCTGACCCATGAAAACTATCTGGAGCAGTGCAAATCATTAACGGCCTGGTATCCGTTCTGGCCGGGGGTGCGTTACCTGAGCATTCTCCCGACTAATCATGCCATCGATTTCATGGTCGGTTTCATTGGGCCATTCGTGTGCGGGGCGTGCGTGGTGCACCTGCGCACCCTGCGGCCGGAGTTTGTGCGCGACGCCTTCGTTCGCTACAAGATCACCTATGTCAGCCTGGTTCCTTTGATCCTGAAGAATCTGGAACGCGGCCTGCGCACCAAGTTCGCGGAACTCTCCTCCGCAAAGCGTTTTCTCTTGAATCGCATGATCGCGGCGAACAAGCTACTCACCAGAAACCGTCCGCACGTGAAGCTGAGCCGCCGACTGCTATCTCAGGTGCACGGTGCCTTTGGAGGAGAGCTGCTGGCCCTGATTACCGGAGGCGCATTTGTTGATCCTTCCACCCTGCAGTTTTTTTACGATCTGGGCATACCGGTCGTCAACGGATACGGTCTTACCGAGGCTGGCACCGCGCTCACCCTGAACGATCTCAAGCCATTTCGCGCGGACACGGTCGGCAAGCCGCTGCCTGGAGTCGACCTTCGCATTCTCAATCCCGACGCCGACGGCATCGGCGAGGTCGCCGCGAACAGCAAGTCGGTGATGTCGCACTACCTCGACGATCCGGAATTGACTGCTCAAACCATCGCGGACGGTTGGTTGCTCACCGGAGATTTGGGGCGCTTCGATGAAACCGGGCATCTGCAACTGTTTGGACGCAAGAAGAACATGATTGTGACCGAAGGCGGCAAGAATATTTATCCTGAAGATATTGAAACTGTCTTCGACGGGTTGCCGGTGAAAGAATACTGCGTCTTTGCGGCGAACTATCTTTGGCCGGCCAAGAGTCTCGGCCAGGAGGTGCTGGTGCTCGTGCTGCGACTGGAGCAGAATCAGGAGTTCAATGAAGCGCTGAAAGCGGATATAGTTGCCCGCAACCGGCGGCTTCCCGATTTCAAGCGGGTGACTGGTCACATCCTCTGGAACCAGGATTTCCCCCGGACTGCATCGATGAAAATCAAACGCACGGTTCTTGCCGAAGAGATCGGTAAAACTCTCGACCGTGCCACCGCCGTGGTTGAACTGTGACTGGCGAATTCCTGGCGGTTGTAAACCCGGCGGCTGGCGGCGGGCGCTCGCGGAAACTCGTGGGGCCTGCCCTGGACCGTTTGCGGGCAGGTGGAATCAGCGTCGATGTCATCGAAACCAGCGGCCCTGGACAAGCTTCCCAGATTGCGCGGGATGCGTGGGGCCGCGGCTACCGCAAATTTGTCGCCGTCGGAGGCGATGGCACGTCTTATGAGATCCTGAACGGGCTTTTTCCGCGGGATCCTTCCGAAGAAACTCCAACCCTGGCATTTCTTCCGGTTGGGACGGGAAACTCATTCTTGCGCGAGTTTACCGATCGCGGTGCGGAACATGCGCTGGAAGCATTGCTCGCCCGGCGGTCTCAACCGTGCGATGTGCTGCGGTTGCGGCACCCGCAAGGCGTGATTCACTACATCAATTTGCTGGCCCTGGGATTCGCTGCCGATGTTGCGGCGCTCCGTGCGCGTCGCTTCAGTGGGTGGGGAGAACTCGGATATCAATCGTCCATTCTCATTTCGCTGGCTCGTTTGCGTCGTCGTCCTTTTCCTTTGCAGGTTGATGGGCAGGGACAGATCGATCGCAGGCCCTCGCTGTTCCTGACGTTCAGTAACAGCAAGTACACCGGCGGGACCATGCTGATTGCCCCCAAAGCCGAGGTGAATGACGGCCTGGTCGAGTACGTGCGCTGGGGGCCGATTGGACGGATCGGGCTGATTCGCAACTTACCCACTCTTTATGACGGCACCCACATTCATCACCCGCTGGCGGAGCGGCGCGGCGCGAAACGGATTGATTTTCACTTGGACGGACCGGTGGACCTTATGGTGGACGGCGAGGTCCTCACCTTGCAATGTCAAACCCTGGACGTGCTGCAGTCTGCCTTGAAGGTCGTGGTATAAAAAATCATCGCTATGTCTCAAGAGCGCAGAAAACGACAACAAAAAAAGCAACAGGAGGGCCAACCGAACACTCTGTTGCCGAAGATTGCGATTGTGGTGGTAGTGGTCGCTATTCTTTCCGGCCTGGTGTGGTTCCTCCGGCATAAGCAAAATAGTCGCCTCGACGCCTTTGCCCGTTGCTTGGGTGATAAAGGGGCCAAGATGTACGGCGCCTATTGGTGTCCGCACTGCACCGACCAGAAGGAGATGTTTGGTTCGTCGTTTCAATACGCTCCTTACATCGAGTGCGGGATCAAAGGCTCGCGGAACCTTGATCCAGTCTGCACCCAGGCGAACGTCAAGCATTTTCCCACCTGGGAATTTTCTGATGGCACGAGAGTAGAAGGCGCTCACCCGTTGGAGTTCCTAGGTCAGACGACTGGGTGCGCTCTGCCATGACCAGCGCAGCACGCCGTGTGTTTCTGCTGATTGCCATCTTGGCGATGGCTGGCATCGCGGTGTCGTCGGTTTCGCTCTATCACCACTACGGATCTTCCAAGACGTCTTATTGCGACTTCGGCGAAAGTTTCAACTGTGACATTGTCAACCGCAGCACTTACTCGACCGTGCTTGGTATTCCCGACGCGCTCATCGGCATCCTGGGATATGCCACGCTGCTCGCCTTCGCCACGGTGTATCGGACAAGAGCCGAAACTCCGGCCATCCTGCTGATCGGTTCAACAGCGGGCCTGGGATTTGCTCTGTATCTGACCTACATCGAAAAATTCGTGCTGGCGACCTGGTGCATCCTGTGTCTTTCATCGCTCGGCGTCATTTTTCTCATCACGGTGTTGTCGTCCTGGCTGGCAGCCCGTGCGCTGCGGCGGGAGTGACGCAGGGCGGCAATAGAGTCACTGCACAGTTGAAATCTTTGCAGTTGAAGTCTTCGCACCCAAAACCAGGCAACGCCCGCGATGTCAGAAATCTCGCACGAAAAGCCCGAATCGGCCAACGATCCGCTCTCCCGGGCGAAAGCCTCCTCTGTGGTCGGCGACCTCCGGCTGCACGAATTTGAGAGCCGGGTCTTCGCCAACAAACGCTTCCTAAGAGTTTGGCTGCCTCCGGACTACGACGCGCCGCAAAATCAGGAGCGCCATTATCCGATTTTCTATTTGAACGATGGCCAGAATTTGTTTGAGGGGCCGACCTCGTTTACGGGAGTTGACTGGCGAGTCGATGAGAGTGCGGACCTGTTGATTCGCGAGGGACGAATTCCTCCGCTCATTATCGTGGGGATTGACAACGCCCGCGCCGAGCGCATGAAAGAGTTTTTACCTTATCGCACGTACCATCCACCCGTGTTGCGGCCGCGCGGAAAACGCTATCCCGACTTCCTCCTGAACGAGGTTATGCCCTTTTTGTATCAACACTACCGAATTGCGCGCGGACCAGAGAATACGGGTCTGGGCGGGTCTTCGTTGGGTGCGCTGATTTCGCTCTACACGGTTATGGATCGCCCAGGCATGTTCGGGCGTCTGTTGCTCGAAAGCGCGTCTCTGTTCGTCTCCAACCGGCGCCTGTTGAGGTACAGCCGTTATTTTCGCCAGTGGCCGCAACGAATCTTCATGGCGATTGGGACTCGGGAAGCAGGCCGGGAAGACAAGGATCAGCAAGTAGTCGGGGACGTGCGCGAGCTGGAGCGGATCATGCGCCGTGCCGGGCTAGACGACCAGCGCCTGTTGGTGAGAATCGACGAGGGCGCGGCTCACAATGAAGGAGAGTGGGCGAAGCGATTTCCGGAGGCGCTGAGATTTTTGTTTGGAAGTCAAGAGCGAAAAGGAAATAGCCTATAACGTGGCTGTGGACGCGAATGATCCGCGTCCACATGGGACTTCCAAAGCGCCACACAATTCCGTTCTCTACCAGACCGGCTTGCCGTCCTTGTCACGGAACACAAACATATCGTTGCCGCGCTTCACTTCGCGGGCAAAGATTGTGTCCACACCTTCGAACTGCACCTTCGATCCGGTAACCTCCAGGACGTCGCCTTTGTTGAAAACCAGCTCGTATTCCTTTACGAACTTCGTCGAGGCCAGGTGAACTTCGATGGTCGTGCTATCCTCCAGCTTGAGAATGACATGAGACCCCATGCCGCCGCTGACCGGGCATTGCCGATCCCGGACTTCCTCGATCGTGCCTTTGAACACGGCTTCGGTGGCCGGATTGTACTTGGGCACAGTCGCGCGCGCAGAGGTCGTTTGAGTCGCAAAGGCCGGCGCAGTCACTGCCGTCAAAGCCAAAATCAGGACGATTACCGACCAGGTTTTCATGGCGGTCCTCCTTGGTCAAGGTTCCCACGCACTCCCTGGCTTGCAGGCTGATTATGGCTCGATTGGCCTTATCCGCCTGTGATGATGATCACCGGGGGTTGTGCGTTAGGGTCGCGATGAAAGGCCCCCCGGTGCTGCCGCATCCCTGCAACAACATGCAACGCAGCGATTTAGGAGGCCGCGGTTGGGCAATTCCGCTGGTAGAATCCCCTTCACCGATGCGCAGTTCAACCCGGGTACAGGCGTTATTGAGAATAGTGCAATCACCGGCCGTCGTCTTCGCCATCGCGCTGACGATGCGCTTGTGGGCGCCATCCCAACTTCTTCCGGATCAAGCCGGGCAATACTTTTATCAGTACAACGAATTTGCTCACATCGCGGCGGCCGTCGTGTCGGGGCACGGCTACAGCTCCCCGTGGGCGAATACACCCCTGGCGCCGACCGCGGTCGAGCCTCCCGTCTATGCTTACTTGTTAGCAGGCATTTTCAGGCTGGCGGGAATCTATAGCTATGCCGCCCTCTGGACCGCGATTGGCTTGAACGCCGTTCTGTCAGCCACCACGGCTGTTTTGATTCTTCGGATCGGCAGGCGGATATTTGGTTCCCCAGCAGGCGTTTTGGCCGCCTGGGTATGGTCTTGCTGGCTGTATGAAGCGGCCGTAGCGGTACAGCTCTGGGAGAGCAGCCTGTCGGCTCTATTGCTGCTGACAGGATTATGGTTGTTGCCGGAACTGGATGCCGCACTCCGCGCTTCGCGCTGGTTGCTGTTTGGAGTAGTTGCCGGCGTGGCTGGCCTCACCAACACCACTCTTTTGTCCGTGTTCCCTTTTTTTTGGCTTTGGCTTTGGACCAGCTATCGGCGGCGGGGGCAATCCTGCAACCGGCTGCTCCTGGCCTCGATTGGCGTCTTCCTGGTCACGTTGGTTCCCTGGACGATCCGCAACTATGTAACCTTTGATCGCCTGATGCCAGTCCGAGACAATTTCGGTTTGGAACTCTGGCTGGGAAACCATGAAGGGGTCACGAATGTGTTCGACAGCGACTTCCCCATCCTGAATCCAGCCACCTACAACCGGTTGGGAGAGATCCGTTTCATCGAAGAGAAACGGGAGATCGCGTGGCAGTTTGTGCGTCAGCACCCCGGACAATTCTTTCGCCGCTCGTTACGGCGCGTTTTCCAGTTTTGGACAGCGCCAGATGGCTCTGCGTGGCCCTGGATCAGTCTGCTGGCATGGCTCGGCGTGGTCCTCGCGCTGCGGAAACTGAAGATCAATGCAGTGCCGAGCGCCATCGTGATGGTAATGTTTCCTTTGGTGTACTACATCACCCACACTTTCCCCACTTACAGGCACCCCATGGAGCCCATAGTTCTTCTTCTGGCGTCTTATGCAGTGATCCAGGGGGTGGTCCAAGTGGCCGGCGGATGGTTCAAGCGATTATCGACCGGCTGATGAGACTCACGCCACTGAACCATCAGTTATTGCAGAGCGCGAACGTAATTCGGATCGTTCTGCGCGGAGGGTGAGAGCGGTTCAAGATGCAATGGCAAATCCTCGGGACACAACGCCCAGACCTTGCGTTCTCTGAAGTACTGCATGAGTTCCTGATTGTCGCGTTCTCCCATGTCGCGCGCCCAGACCATCTTGGCTGAGTCGATATCAGCTGCGTTGTAGACCCACTCGGGATCGGGAAAACGATGGGCTGGTCCATACCGCACAATCACCAGGTGTTGTCCCGGCCAGGTTTCCATAGTGCGGAGCAGTTTGGCTCGAGCGATATTCCCGCGCGGCCACGGATCCTCGATGATCACATGCGCCTCAATCGCGCTCACCCGCAGCACCACCATGAAAAGGCAAATCACCGGAACGGCGCGCACCAGGGCGGGCCCTAAGAGCCGTCCTCGCCAATGCCAATGCTTCAGATGACGCATACCCTGCACCAGGACCAGATACAGCAGGCAGGTGGCGGGTGCGAAGTAATGTGGCCGGAACCAGGTTTCGACCGCAAGAGCCAACAAGAATACGCCAAGCGCGAGCAGTGGAAACCGCATTCGCCGGTCGCGCCACACCCATGGCAGCGCCAACAAAGGAATCGTCAATACTGGATTCAGGAAGAACCGCCAGTACCACGCAATCTTGGCCCAGCTTTGTTTTAGGAAACCAACGAGTGTACGGTTGTCGCTGTAGTACTTGAACTCGGTCCTTTCATAGAAGTTTTCCATGACCGCGAAACGGTATGTAGGTTTAGGAAGGGAAGGGCCCTGCCAAATGAAGTACCGAGCTCGCGAGTAAAAGCTGCGGTTTACTTCATAGCCCATACGAAGCGGGCTGCCAGTCACGCGATAGTTGTAGTAGCCGGTCGCGACCGCCGAGATTGCCAGAATCAGAACGATTGGTGTAATTACGTGACTCAGCAGGATTGGAAATCTAGGGCGACGCGGGCCAGCCAGCCACACCAGTAATGGCACCGCTACAATTAACGATAGAACCAGACCCTCGTAGGGGCGGCTATTAGCGAGAATCGCCACTCCCAGAGCCATCCACATCGCATCCGGCGCGCGCGCATTTCGCTTGAGTCGAGGTAGCGCACCCAGCACCAGCGCTCCCGCAAACGCCGCTATGGAGGCGCACCAGTAGCCGTTTATCCAGTAACCGAAGACGCCTAACCGAAGTACGGCAAGCATTCCGCCCAGCAGCGCCCACGCCGGAGGCAACCAGCCCTGCAGCATCCAGCAGAGGGCGGAGCACATCAGCGCGGTGACGAACAGATTGCCCAGCCATGGGTGTCCTAGGAGTTGTCCCGCCGCAAGTATCATTCCTTCCGCCGGCGGGTACATGGACATGTACGTGGGGCGCTGATTGATGTGAAAACTTTCGAAATGCTTCCACATCGGGTGAGTGGGGTTCGTCAGGCGGCCGTGGGCGAAGGTATCAGCCGCCAGCAAGTAACTGAATTCGTCGTGATAATACGGCTCAGGAACGGCCAGGATTGGGACCAAGCCGCCCCGAAGAACGATAGCCGTCAGGCCCACGACAACGACCGAAAGAGTCTTCTTCCGCGCTAGGCGGCCAAAGTGATTTTCCAACCAAAGGAAAGCCGAGGGCTTGGTACGGGTGTTGCCGGGCCAGAGGATCATCGCCACAGCAAGAACGACTAACTGCAACTCGATGATCTGCAAGGCAAAGCTTCTGAGCCACTGTTCCCACGGGTTCATGAATAGCAACGATTCTTCATGGCAAGTCGTTGCTTGTCAATCCAAGTTCCGCGCCAGGCGAGAGACTTCACTGGCCGAATCCTTTGCCCGATTTGGGGGATGAGTTATGCTCTCACGACGTGAAACCACTGATCCGGGAGTCGCTCGAGAGCCGCAGGCAGCATAGCTCCGCTCTGGAGATGGCTTTGCTGGTCGTGCTTGCAACCGCTCTGAGAGTCTTCCGGCTTGGAACCAAGAGTCTTTGGCTTGACGAGGCGATGAGCATAACTCTGGTGCAGCTTGGTTGGCATGATTTCCTCCGCGCACTGGTGCACCGCCAGGCCAACATGGCCTTGTACTACTTTCTGCTGAGGATGTGGATCCGGCTCGGAACCACCGAATGGCTTGTACGGTCCCTGTCAGTCATTGCTGGAGTGGCGACAATTCCGGCTATCTACCTGCTGGGGAAAATTCTGTTTGGCCCGAGGGTGGGAAAGATTGCCGCCGCCCTCTGTTGCTTTCACGTGTTCCTCATCCGATATTCTCAGGAAGCTCGCGGCTACAGCTTGGTTGTGTTGTTGGCGGCTCTTTCTTCTTACTTTTTTGTGCTTAGCATCCGGAATCCATCGCTCAAGAATTGGGGAGCGTACGTTGCGACCAGTGTGTTGATGGTGTACGCGCAAGTTTTTGGCGGCTGGGTGTTGATCTCGCAATGGGCTTCATTGCTTCTCTTGAGACGTCATGTCCCATGGAGAAGGTTCCTGTGCAGCGCGGCACTCATCAGTCTGTTGATCTCGCCACTAGCGTATTGTTTATTTTTTCTCTCCGATCGCTCGCAGCTTGCCTGGCTTAAGAAACCGTCTGTTGGGGATCTCTACAACTTCTCTTTCGACCTGACGGGCGATGGCGGGTTTCTACTGCTCCTCATGAATCTGGCATTGCTGGTTGTTGCGCTGTCCGGCGT
>Ga0187818_10000620_pt1 | contig 13087 bp, 12 predicted proteins | sample NC_wetland_sal_i_14_FD_130581 | JGI IMG/M metagenome (GOLD analysis project Ga0187818, IMG submission 130581) | Wetland sediment microbial communities from Neuse River Estuary, North Carolina, USA - SO4_3 | ecosystem: Environmental > Aquatic > Freshwater > Wetlands > Sediment | place: USA... | reverse complement strand
GAAGTGGAGCTTGAGCTGGAACCCGGACTCGCTTCCCCTGGGCCTGTCGATGGCGCCGGCGCGTTCGAAGAGAGCAGCTCCGGCCGCACGTTGATTCGATTATCGACCGCGATCGAAGGGTCGCCGACGAAGCGCCGCGTCTGCTCGGAAGCATCCGAACGGCCAAAGTCCGATCCGACAAACCCGTGAAGCACCACGGCGCGCTGACCGCTCGGTCCGGTGAGCACCTGCGCGCCCACCAGCGGCAATCGATGCTGGTTCAGGTAATCCGTGAGCGCCCGGCTCTCGCCCGAATCCACCGTGTAGCTGTTGGTATCGATATGCGTGTCGGCAACCGTAGTCGCCGCCGCCGCTGAACCGCCCTCGGCAACCGCCGTCGTCGCTGTATGGCTCGTCGCCGAACCCGCCGGCGTCTCAGTCACCGCCGGGTAGTAGTTCGTGCTCTGCGACGGCGCCGCGCACGCCTGCGCCATCGTCGTCGCCACCACGAACCATACGGCTAATAATCTTTGCATCCACCGCCGCACATAATAGATCATACTCCTTCGCTGGCGTGGTCAAAGGGGCGCGTGATTGCTCCGAAGCAACAGCCCAACCCGGACGGTGTCGTGCGGACACATCCGCCCGGCGATCGGTTAAGTCATAGCACCGGATCTGAGTTATACTGCAAGGGTGAAATCGTAACGCGGCGCTGCAACCGCCCGGATTCGTGTGAGGCAACAGTCATGACTTCCTACGAAGATTCTAACCGCACCGGCCTGAAGCCCCTGCTCTTTGCCCTATGTCTGGGGCTGGGTACCGCGGTTGCTGGATGCTCGACCCAGAAGGCCCCCCTGTACGTTGACATAACCCAGCTCGCGCCTTACGAGCATGCCGCGAAAGCGCCCGACTGCCGGATGCCGGTGCTGGAGGCGATGCCGCTGACGACCTACCGCCAGGTTGCAATCGTCGAGGCTTGGGCCGACGTCAAAGACCAGCAGGACGACATTGTGCCGGCGCTCAAGCGCAAGGCGTGCGAGACCGGCGCCGATGCGCTCGTGATCATCAACAGTAAACGGCAGGACATGAAGAATCTGCTTTATCAGGCGACGCCGAACGAAACCTTCGACGACAGCACCAAGAAGAACGCATACGCCGGCCAAGGCGAGTATATCGCCGAGATGGAGCATACGCGGCGCATCGGTGAAGCCGGCCACAGCGGCTTTTATGTCGACGCGATCGCGATCGACTACGCGCAGACTCAGGACAAGCAGTCGACCGGCGGCACGCTGGCGCCGGTATCGAAGCCCAACAGCTAAGCCCGTTTTGCGTTACGAGTTCGGATGGGCAGGTGCGACCGGCTGCGCCGCAGCCGCCGCGCCCGCACCCCGATCAAACTTGATTAGCTCGACGCGATCCATCTCAGGACCGTTCGGGCCGCCCTGGTAGGTAACGGTTCTGACCAACCCGACGTTGGGCGCGTACCAATCGACGTAGGTGAGCTTAAGCGCCTGTCTCTGCTGGGCATACGCTCCGCCCTCGTAGCTCGCCTGGGTTTCGATTCGAATACATCCCTCGTAGTGGCCGGCGGGAACAACGACGGCGCGAGTCTCCTTGAAGCTCTTATGACTCTGCGCGACGGCGAAGCTGCCCGGCAACGCTCCGTAGGGAAAGAATTTATTTTTCCATATCTGATCAGGCCCGAGGCGCTCCGGCAGGAAATCCTCCTCGATCGAGCGGCCCCAGGCGGGCGGCTTGATCTGATGCTCGACGTAGTCGAGGCCTGACAACCGCGTCAAATAGCCGCCCTTCTCGAGGTAAATAATCGGCCGCAAACCGGCGCGATCGAAATTGTAGAACTCTTGCACCACCGCCCCTCTGACCTTGAGCGCGGGAACATACTGCGATCCGATCACCATGTCGGTCATGACATAGGTGGTGCGCTGGCTCTTGCTCTGCACGCGATACATCCACATCATGCGCGGCTTGAGAGGAAAAAAGACCGCGGAAGGGTCTCGCGACCAGTTCGCGTTCCTGCATGCGGATGCGGATATTGCGATCATCAGTGCGGCCAACGCCAGCGCCGCCTTTTTTGTCATGGGAACCGCTGCCTTCCTGGATCGTGCCATTTTGGCACACGCCTCGCTCTGTTTCTCGAAAGACGTCACGGCTCAGCAATCATTTCCTGTGCCGTACACGATACAAGAGTTGCAGGAAGTGCCTGAACGCGCAAGGGAAATCTACGGCGGTCCGTGCACCGCTGTGTTCGCTTCACGGGCAAGCGCTTGAGGCTCGCGCGAAAGTCGCAAGATGATCGAAACGTGCGGCCTATTTGGACTGCGATTGCGCCTGCCCGGAGGATGGCGGTAAGGCCGACGCCGGCCTGGCTCCCGCACCGGAGGCGGGAGGCATGTACCTCATCAGTTCAACGCGTTCCAACTCCGGACCGCGAGGACCACCCTCGAGCGCGACGGTCTTGATCAATCCGACGTTAGGCGCATACCAGTCTCTGTAGGTCAGCCGCAGCTTTCCGCCGGACTTCGCGTAAGTGCCACCCTCGTAGACCGCCTGAGTGTCGATCCTGATGCACCCCTGAAAGCGGCCCGCAGGAACCGTCACATCGTCGGTCTCAAAGACCGTGCGATGCTCCTGGCTGATATCGAAGGCGCCGGGCATATCACCGAACGGAAGATTTTTGCTGTTCCAGGAAAGATCGGGCACCAGACGCTGCGGCATGAAGGCGCCCTCTTCGGAACGGCCCCATGCGGGAGCCTCGATATTCTGCTTGGAGTATTCCATGCCTGACAGGCGATAGAGGTAACCATTCTTGACCACGTAAACTATCGGACGCGTCCCCCCGCGATCGAGGTTGTAAAACTCCTCGACCACCTGGCCCGTGACGTTGAGCGACGGAACGTATTTCAGGCCGATCACCTTGTCGGTCACGACATAGGTGGTTCGCTGGCTCTTGCTGCTGATCCGATAGGTCCAGACCGCGTTTGGCTTGAGCGGAAAGAAATCTCCGGCAAGGGCGGGGTTAAAAATCGCCTGTTTGCGTTCGCAGCCCATTAAAGGCGTCGCGAGGAGCGCCAACGCCAGCAGCACGGCGGTCCTACGGTACATATGCTCGGTTCCTCCTGATCGAAGACGGCCCGGATTAGCTGCGAGCCAGCGTGCCGCTAAAGCTCTACCGATCTTCCGCCGCCAATCTCAGGCCAACCATTAATATTATGCTCAACCTCGGGCGTCCTGTGAAGCTTCCGGTCGTCGCCGCCGGACCGAGTGAAGCGGCTGACTCTCTTCTGTGCACGGTGCAGGTCGAATCACCTGGTTTAGCGCTGGCCCCCTCACGGGCGGACGGACGTGGGCTGATGAGCCCGGCCCATAACGACGCCGGCCTTCCTCGGGAAGGAAGGCCGGCGTGAAGGTCTATTGCCTCAGATGGAGGTCCCTTACGAAATCGCGTATCGCGCTCTCGATGTATCCCGCGTTTCGCGCGCGCCGCCTCAGGAGACCGCGGCTTTGAGTTCTCGCTCCCTGATCATCGACTTTCCGCCGAACGTGAACTTGGGGCGCGCCCACGACAGGTAGCACGGCAGAATGATGCAACCGGCGATCATGTTGGTTCCCATCAGGAAGATCAGCAACGTGCTCATCTGGCTGTGGAAGAGCAGAGGCGAGAATATCCATGGGAAAATTCCGCCGATCATGACCAGGAAGGTGTTGAACACCGCGACGCCCGTGGTCTTGAGCGCCAGCACGATCGCGTCGTCCACCTCCATCCCGCCCATGACCTCATCGCGAATTCGCGAGACGGTATAAATACCGTAGTCGACGCCGAGGCCGATACCGAGTGAGATGACCGGGATAGTATCGATGGTCAGACCGATATCGCGAATGTTCATGTAGATGAACGCGCCGAAGTTGGCGAGCACGCAGGCGAACAGGAACATGAAGCCGGCGACAAACGACCGGAACGAAACCACGCAGAACAGCCATACGACCGCGAGCACGAACGTGATGTTCAGGAAGTCCAGTTTCTTCAGCACGTCGTTAGCCGCGAGGTACAGCCCGGCGATACCGGCCAGGTAATGAAGCTGCACGTGGCTGAGCGCGGGATCGGCCGCCACCCGCTGCTCGACAAACTGGGAGATGCGATCCCGGATATCGTTGAGAGTGTCGTACGTATGGTCGCGCAGCAGCACCCGGATACAAGTATCGTTATTCGAACGGTTCGAAATGTAGCGTTCGAGTTCACCCGGCGCTGATCCATTGAGATACAGGAACCACAGGTTCGCCGACAATTCGAGCGGCTCGGGCACGCTCAGGTATTTCGGATAACCGTAATGGAACATCTCGTTGAACGGCTCCGAGATGGTGGATGAAAACGAAACCACCTGCGCAACTTTGGGGTCCTGGAAGAGGAACGCGCGCAAGTCGTCCACCATCCGCAGCACATCGGGGCCGAGCACCGACTGCGGATCCGGATAGGACTTGCTTGTCAGGACTACCCACCCCTCCTCGAGCGGAAATTTCTTGCCGATTGCTCCGATGTCCTGATTGACCTTGGAATGTGCCTGGTAAAGCGGCGTACCGGCGGTCGAATAACCGATTTTGGACGACGCACCTGAGATAAGGCCGTAGACCAGAAAAAAGGCCGACCCTCCCAGCAGAACCTTGCGCAGGGTTCCGGGCCTGGTCGGAACGTGAACCAGCCGGTCGAACGCATTCGTCACGCTTGCTATTAAAGCGCTCTCGCCCTTCGCGCGCTTATGCTTGATCTCCGGTATCGGCAGGTAGCTCATCAGGATCGGCTGGAAGATAAAGACCATCGTCAAGCTGCCGGCCAGCCATACGGTTCCGGCAAGGGCGATATGCTGAAGGACCGGGATGCCGCCGAAGGAGATAAAGATGATGCCGCTGATATCGGCCATGATCGAGAGGAAACCCGGCGGCAACATGAAGTCGGTGGTAGCGGCGCACGCGGCGAACTTGTCGCCCAGGCGATCGAGCTCGTCGTGGTAGCGGCCCTGCCACTGGATGCCGTGGCTCATATCCCGGGCGGTCAGGATGAACGGTATGACGAGCATTACAGGATCGAAGTCGTAGCCCATGATGCCAACAAAGCCGAGTCCCCACACGGCTGAGAGCGCACCGGTCACGATCGGCGCCCACCATCGGCTGCGCTGACCGCCTGTCGCCCACAGAATGAGGATCATCACGGCGACCGCGGCCAGGAACAGAATGGTGACGATCGGCTGGTAGTAGTATCCATAACCGCGGGTGATCGGCTCACCCGCCACGAAAATCTCGTTGTTCGCGTCCTGGTACTGCTTGACGATTCCCTGGACGGAATAGAACAGCTGCCGGTAGTCGAGTCCGCGTTCGTTGAACGACGCCGTGACCAGAGTGCTCTTGTTGTCGGCGCTGACGAGATGGGAAATGTTGGAACGGTTCGCCTGGACGTTGCGCTTGAGCGCCTGGATTCCAGCGTCGTTGGTGGGAACGTTCGGGAACATGAAGGGCTTGATGATCAGCGAGCCCGGCGACATCTCCGCGTAGCTGACGCGGTAGGAAGCCAGCGAGAGAACTTCGTTGTGGTCGACGCCCGGCAGTTTGTCGACGTCGCGCTGGATAGCCTGGATTTTCTGCAAGGTCGTGAGATTGAAGATGTCGCCGTCCTTGACCTGGATCATTACGGCCAGGGTCTGCGCACCGCCATACTTGTGCCACTGCTTATAGAGCGTGACATTCTCGTGGTAAGACGGGAAGAAATCGTCGAACTTGGTCGCGATGTTGACCCGCGTGCAGTACCACAACATGACCGCGCTGATCAGGAGCAACGCGCCCCCAATGATGGCCCTGAAGCGGAGGACGAAGTCGCCGATCCGAACGTTGGTTAGTTTTACTGAACTACTTGCCATTTCTCGCCCGCATTGTCTGTCAAGAGTATGGTGCCGTTCAAACCGACCGCGACCCCCTGCTTACCCGCAAACGCAATGTCTGTCAGGTCGTGGAAGGTCGCCCTCGAACTCTCTTGCCATTGGCCGCCGGAACCTTGCGCCAACATTTTGCCGCCAGCACCGCCGACCCACAGCTTTTTGCTATCCGGATCCTGAACGGTGACGTATGTTCCAATCTCATCGGGCAGTTTCTGCGCTTGCCAGGTCTTGCCTCCGTCAGCGGTAACCATCAGGTCGCCTGAGAGTCCGGCCGCCGTCCCGTGCTGCGGGTCGATGAAGGTGAGAGTGAAGAACGGACCGACCGTAAAGTCGCCGGTATTGCCGCCGGAAACCACCTTCCAGGTCTGGCCGCCATCGGTGGTGGCAAGGATGGTCGAGAACTCGCCAGCGGCAAAACCCGTATTCTTGTCAGTAAACGTCACGTCGAAGACCGTGATCAAAATGGGACACTTGATCGATTGCCAGTGAGCGCCGCCGTCGCTGGTTCGTATGATAGCGCCATCGGCCCCAACCGCGACCGCGTTCTGCGCGTCAACCACGGAGATTTTGAAAAGATTGTTGGCTACGCCGCTATCTTGTTTGGACCAGGTCTGCCCGCCATCGTCCGTGCGAAGAACCGTTCCCTCCTCGCCCACAATCCAACCGGTCTTGCTATCCGCGAAGCGGATCGAATAGAGGTCACGATCCTGGAACAAATCCGAGCCCGCTCGCTCCTTGAGCGTCCGCTGGAGCCAACTCTTACCATGATCGCTGGAGACCAGCAGCAGCCCCTTTGAGCCGACGATGAAGATTTTGCCGTCGGGCTGAATCGCGACGCTGAACAGCCCTAGCCACGATGGGGCTGCGCTCCTGACCGTCCCTTCGGCTGCCGCCCGCACCCGGCCAGCGTTCGCCGCCAGCACCAGCAGGCAGGCGCCAAACAGCGTCCATAATTTCGTTCTGTTGCGATGCATCCGGTTCAAAACCTCGCACCTATCTGATTATTTCCATCCGGCCCACGAGCAGACGATGCTGGTTCCGGCCCGGCCTAATTTGTTCGCACTGCCTTCGGACGCACCGCCGCGGCTCGTTGTCTTAGCCGGTTGTCTTGGACTGATCATCCGCCCTGCTGAAACGATCTTCCAAATCGTCAGACACATCCTGTTTCGGGCCGCACAGTACCCCTCTTCGAGTTATGCCCCGAAGTTCTGCAACGGCTTACAACATGCCCATCGCGGCTGTCAAGCGTAGCTGCCCTCGCGTGAAATCAGACGCCCAAGCTAATCGAAACGTGCGGCAGTGCGCGCATAAACTCGTTGCAAACCTGAAAATTGCCGCCCTTGATATATACTTCAAAAGTGCGCGACCTCGCTTATTCGAACGTTCTACCAAAAGGCCCAACAATTCAGACGAACCACCCACGCTCCGCATTCATCCTTACCCACGGTATCCTCTCAACTTGCCTCCGCCATGCGCTCAATCGCTGGACACCCCTGATGCTGCGGAAGTACAAATTGTCGTGTGCGGTACGCGCCGCATGCTCGGCGTGTGACCGAGGTCCCTCTGGCAGTGGAGGACGACGCGATGAGCAAAAATATTTCGGTCTGCCTGACGTTCGATTTCGACGCGATGTCGGTGTGGATCGGGACCTTTCACGCCCGCTCGCCCAGCGCCATTTCGCGCGGCGAGTTCGGCAATGTCGGCGCCCAGCGCCTGCTCGAAATGCTGCGCGAATGGGGCCTCCGTTCGACCTGGTTCGTTCCCGGCCATACGGCTGATGCGTTTCCGACAACCGTCGAAAAGATCGCCGCCGCTGGACACGAAATTGGCCATCATGGCTACTTTCACGATCGCCCGGCGACGGCGGAGGATGAAGCGCGCGATTTCGACCGCGCTACCACCACGCTCAAACGTATCGTCGGCCGCGAACCAGTTGGCTACCGCTCGCCCGCAGCCGGCCTGATGCCGAGCACGCTGAATTATCTGCTCGAACATGGTTTCCTTTACGACAGCAGCATGATGGGGCAGGATTTCTCGCCCTACTACTGCCGCATTGGCGACCTGGCGCCCAGTGACGGGCCCTTCGTATGGGGCAAGGAGACGCCCCTAGTCGAATTGCCCTTCACCTGGGGTCTCGACGACTTTCCGATCTTCGAGCACGTGTGGACGCGCAATGGTGTCAACCCGGGACTCGCGTCGCCGTCGCACGTCTACGAAATCTGGGCCGGTGATTTCGACTACCTGTACGATCGTATCGGCGAGGGTGTGTACATCCTGACGATGCATCCGCAGGCGATCGGACGTGGCCATCGGCTGTTGATGCTGGAGCGCCTGGTCAACCATATCCGCGAGCGCAGCGGAATCACGTTCAAGACGATGAGCGAGGTGGCGCTCGAATTCAAACGGACGCATCCGCTGCCGCCACGCTGATTCGCGCGGCGGTAAAGTCGCGGCATCCGTGCGGACCATTCCCGACACGGCACGGCCCGATCCGCTTTGCCGCGCGCAATAAACGTCCGCTCCCGCTCCGCGGTCGCCGTACAGAGAATGCAAAAGAACCCCTATCGCTGGATCGTTCTCATTATCGCGAGCGCGGGTACGCTTCCGGTCCTGCTCGACTCGTCACTCAATATCGCCTTCCCGGCAATAACCACTTCGTTTCATGTCGAGGTTGCGCTGATTCAGTGGATAGTCATTACTTACGTACTAACCACGGCCAGCCTGCTATTGGGATGCGGACGGCTGGCCGACGTCTTTGGCCACAAGACCATATTCGTGGCGGGTCTGGCGTCGAGTTTTATCGCGCTGGCGTTATGCGGCCTCGCACCCAGTTACAACAGCCTGCTGTGCTTCCGCGTCTTGCAGGGCGTCAGCGCCGCCTTCATTTCGGCAAGCGCTCCCGCGATCGTCACCGTCGCCTTCACTTCAGACGAACTCGGCCGCGCGCTGGGCGTAATGAATATGACCGGCTTCTTCGGCCAGACCGGCGGTCCGGTCATCGGCGGCTATCTGGTCGATCGGTTCAGTTGGCGGGCCGTATTTCTTTTCCGCGTCCCGATTGCGCTTGCGACCTGTCTCGCCGCGATTCCGCTGCTGGGCAAGAGCGCCGCCCGCAATCGCGATCAACATTTTGACGCCGCCGGCTCGGCCACCCTGGCGTTAAGCGTGGCGGGTCTGCTGCTCGTACTCAATCGCGGGCGCGCTGCGGGCTTTTTCTTGCCCGGAACAATGCTGATGGCGGCGGGTTCGGTGCTGGCCTTCGGCGCCTTCGTGTTCACCGAAAGCCGGGTCAAACAGCCTGTGGTTGACCTCTCCCTCTTCACCGCCGACCTGACGCTCGCCAATCTCGCCAACCTGTGCGCTAATCTCGCGATGTTTGCGATCTGGCTGCTCGTGCCCTATTACATCGTCGATGTGCTGCATTACCCTGCGACTTCGGGTGGCACGCTACTCGCGCCATGTCCGCTGGGAATGGCGCTGGCGGCGCCGCTCTCCGGCTTGCTCTCCGACCGCTTCGGCACGCGGCGGCTTCAGGCGCCGGGCCTCGCGGTCGAAGCGCTCGGCCTGTTCATGGTAAGCCGCCTCGGCGCGAATTCGCCCTATGCCGCCGTCTTTCTTGCTCTGATCCTGGTCGGGCTCGGTCTCGGAACCTTCAGCGTGGCCAATATGAACTACGTGATGGGTACGATCTCGCGCGAGCGGCAGGGCGTCGCTGCGGGAATCGTCGCGATGATGCGTACGCTGGGCGTCGTTGCCGGCGTGAGCACCGCCTCGGCAATCTTCAGTGTTCGGCGCGCGGCCCATATAGCGATCCTCAGCCAGTCTCATGTGATGAGCGGTCCGGCAATTGCGCTCGCGGGCTTCATTGCCGCCTTCCGCGACGCCTTCACCGTGTCGACCGCCGTATGTCTGGTCGCGCTCGCGCTCTCGATGATTCCCGCACGCGCGTCGTCGCGCCCGGTCCGCGCCGCGAGCACTGACATCGAGGCATCCTAGCAGGGGTTTACCGCGCGTGCGGCGATGAACTACTGTCGGCGCACGCAAACGCCCGGGCCTTTATCGAAACAAATGCCCTCTGCCAACGCCGCGCCATTCGGACTCGCCCTCCTCGGACTCATCCTTGGGATGAGGCACGCGACCGACCCCGACCACGTTATCGCGGTCACCGCGATCCTGAGCCGTGAACGACGAATCGGCGCGGCGGCGCGCATCGGTCTGGTCTGGGGTCTCGGCCATACAATCACCGTGCTCGCGGTCGGCGCCGCGATCATCATCTTCAAGCTCGGCATCCCGGTCCGTGTCGGACTCACGATGGAGTTCGCGGTGGCGATGGCGCTAATCCTGCTCGGGCTTTCCGCCACAATAACGCTGATGCGCGCTGTCATCGTGCGGCTAGGATGGATTCCGGCGGCAAGCGTCGGATCCCTCAACGTGCACTCTCATGCGCACGCTCACAGCTACGGCATCCATAACCATCCCCACGCACACGCGCATGCGCATGCGGACGGCGATGACGTCCGCGGCGGCGACGACCCGCCAGTGCATCACGAACATGCGCTGCCGTCGGAGTTCCCGCCCGTGTTGGCGGCGCGCCGGCCGATGCTCAAGTCATTCGTGGTCGGACTCGTGCACGGGCTTGCCGGCAGTGCGGCGATCGCGCTGCTCGTCCTTGCCGCGATTCCGCAACCGCTGTGGGCGACGCTCTATCTCGCTGTCTTCTGCACCGGCACGATCATTGGGATGGGGCTAATCACGACGGCGATCGGCGCACCCTTCCTGCTGGCGTCGATGCGCATGGGGCGCTTCCATCGCATGCTCGTGACCGGATCGGGCTTGCTGAGCTTCGGCTTCGGACTCTTTCTCGCGTATCAAATCGGTGTGGTCGATCATCTTTTCGGCAGCGCCCCGCTTTGGATCCCGCGTTAACGGCGCGGTTGACGAACGCGCAGCTTGCGCCGGCGCCGCGCCGGGACTAAATGGGGAGAAGACCGTGCCGGGACGAGCGCGGCCCGGAGGCAAAGCCGATGGCAAACAACACCTATCCGATGATCGAAGTCGTAGGAGTCTCCGGCGAGAGCATCGACCAGGCGGTGCGCAATGCGCTCGCCAAGGCCCGGCAAACCATCCGCAATATCGATTGGTTCGAGGTCGGCAACGTCCGCGGCTCGGTCGACAAGAATGGCAGCCCGACCTTCCAGGCCGAAGTGAAAATCGGCTTCCGGTACGAATAGCCGCGCGAGAGGCGCGGCGACCTAACACTCGTCGCTCTCACTGGATTCGGCCGCATCGGGCTGCGGAAGCGACTGCAGCGGAGCTGTAAAGTTTCACCCTTGAGCGGCGACGATGATCCCGTAAAATGGGCGCCGGCTATTCCTGGAAAACGTTGATTTCCAGGTCGGCGAAGGCTTGCGTGCGCAGCGGGATGACCTTCTGATAGTCGGGGTCGTTGTACCAGGCGCGGACCGCTTCGGCACTCGGGAAGCGCAGGATGATGCCGAATTGCCACTTGTGAGGGCCGTGGAGGCTCTCGACGCCGGTTCCGCGCGTGACCACCTGGCCGCCGTGCTTTTGCACGACGGCACCTGCCGCACCCTGATACTGTTTGAGGATGTCGAGCCGGTCGGGATGCGGTGTGCCCTGGACGATTACGATTACGCTCACGGGTTTCCTCTCTATATGGTTAAGTTCGACTGAAGGGCCGGGACGGCCGCGAATCGGCGGTCATGGCTTGGCGGCCTTGACCAGGCGCAGGTGGCCCCTGCGCTTTACCCCTTTGGCGCCCGACTCCATCGTGAATTCGTAGAGATGATCGAGGCACATCCCCCAGGCTTCCTGACCGTCGTCGAAGACCAGCATCGCCACCACCGGGGAGAGCTTCGCCTCCCGGATGATGTGGGCGTCCTCAGGGATGACCTTGCGATCGATGAGCGCCCGCGCCTTGGCGAGTTGATCCTGCGCGCAAAGCTGGCATGGCAGCGAACCTCCGGTGTCTTCGCGATGGGTCCGGTCCAGTTCGACGAGCGCTTCGCGGTTGGTAATAATCTCGGCCTCACGCCATTTCATGTCGATCCTCCCCCTTGGGATCGATCTTACCAACCTTACCGTCTTCGCGACACGAAATTTGTATTGCAGTTCGACAAAACGTCACCAATAGCCGGGGGCCTTGCGTGCGAATCCGCCATGGGCGTCGAGCAGTCGCTGGCGCCAAAGATTGACCGGATCCGAGGCCTCGAGCAACACAAAAGGACTCATAGCGCGCGCAAACTGAAACGATCCGAATACGATATAGTCTGGATAGAGTGGCGTATCACCGCCTAAAAACGGCTGGGCGACAACGGTTTGGCGCAACGGTTCGAGCAATTGGCGAAGCGCTGGCAGGCGGCTCTCGCGGTCGGCACAAAACGCTTCGAGCGTCATCCCGAAACGCTTCTCGCGATTCTCGCGAAAATAAGGGCGGTCGCGATCGTCGATGCGGTTAAAGACGTCCAGCATGACCATCCGGGCGACCGCGCCCAACAGAACGGTATCGGTCCACTGGTTGTAGAAGCGAGCGAGGGCGCGTGCGGCGGGTCCGCCGAAAAGCGAGGGGCGATCGGGATAGGTGTCCTCGAGGTAATTGGCGATGGTCCACGAGTCGACGACGCCGCGGCCGTTGTCGACAAGCACCGGGACGCGCTCCCAATTGTACGGCGCGAGCAGCGCCTTTTCGGTAAAGCGCCACGGAATGGTCTCGACGTCGAGGCCCTTGTGCGCGAGCGCCATCTTGGTGCGCCAACAGTAAGGACTGAAGCGGCGGTCGGGCTCAGCCCCGGCGAGGTCGTAAAGTTTTATTGCCATAGGTGTACGTTCTCCGCGTGCATTATTGCCGATCCCGACCCGAGAATGAAAAGAGACTGAGTTGTAGACGGCCGCCTGCCCAGTCCGCGCCCCGCGTAGCTTTTGTGTGATCCCCGCGCGGACCATTTGGAAAAATACGAGTCACGACATCTTAGTCAGTTTTTTCGTGCCAGTAATTTAGCTGCATATTCCTAGTTGAAAGGTCAAAGTGGGAAGCGCACCTGCGCAAAACCTGGGTCAATGCGAACGGCTTGTCGTGAATTTTGAGCGTGACTAGCGGCAAGCACGGACTCGAGGTTCTTAGTGTTTTTGCATGCGGGCAAAACGCG
>Ga0187818_10000619_pt1 | contig 13088 bp, 6 predicted proteins | sample NC_wetland_sal_i_14_FD_130581 | JGI IMG/M metagenome (GOLD analysis project Ga0187818, IMG submission 130581) | Wetland sediment microbial communities from Neuse River Estuary, North Carolina, USA - SO4_3 | ecosystem: Environmental > Aquatic > Freshwater > Wetlands > Sediment | place: USA: North... | reverse complement strand
GTACTCGAATCCGCCGCGCATCGCCAGATCAGGAATCGGTTCGCGTTTCGCCCTCGCCAGAACCGTTTCGGCCCGCGCTTCCGCCGTTTCCGCGATTCGAATCGCAGGGCTCTCTTTTGCGATGGCCTCAACCGCCTGCTCCTCATTCAGTTCCGGCCAACCTTTCTCCAAGTCTCCCGCAACCGCTGCCAACGGCAAATTCGCTTGGCCAATCACCGCTGCCAGACCGCGCCATTCTTCCCGCAATGAATTTTCCTGCATTCGCGCCATCATGCGCATCCTCTGCGCTTCCACTTCTGCTTCCAGCACTTCTGTTTCATCCGCTTGCCCGGTGTTCTCGAGCCGTCGCTGCGTTTCGGCGGCATCCCCGGCGATCCTTGCCATATCCCGCCGCGCGTCCAGCAACTCCTGTGCCGCCAGCACCCGTAGGAAAGCCATCTTCACCGCGCTTTGCACGCGAATCTTTTGCTCCTCGACTTCTATTTCCGCCAGCTTGGCATCTTTTCCGAAGACCGCACGGTTCAACCCGAGCTTTCCGCCGGTCACAACCGTTTGCTCCACGAAGAATCCTTGTTTGCCGCCGCCCACTGATCCGCCACGAATTTCATCGCCCGTATATCCGAGTGAGGGATTCGGATAAAGTCCAGACTGCTCCTGCCGCGCTTTGGCCGCGCGAATCTCCGCTTCCGCCTGCCGCAGCGTGGGATTCGAATCCGCCGCCATCTTCTGCGCTTGCTCGAGAGTCAAGAGCCTTCCTTGCGCTTGCTCCTGCGCGCGGCCCATCCGCGGATATTCCGGATGGATCGTTTGCATCTCGCCGTGCTCGTGCCCTGCACGCTGCTGAGGCGGCATCTTCATCTCTTGCGCTCGCGCGGTGCCCATCAGGCCCAGCACGCTTGCCATCATCACCGTTCCAAGTTTTGCCTTGACTCGCATGTCGTTTCCTTTTCTTCTCTGTGCGCTCCGGGTTCTCTGCGACTGCTGCGTTCAGTTTTTTTCTCACGATTCATGGCGATGCTCGTCCTGCGTCATCGCGCCTACAGCTTTCTTTCGCGCCATGATCGCGTCGTATTCCTTGTCCGGCAGCACGCGCACCATGGTCATCATCCCCATCATTCCCGCGCTCCAGTTTTTCGGCAGCCCGTAAGTCTCCGGCTTCCCCACCACTTCGTCCATGGCCATTTCCATAAACGCGTCCTGCGGAAATCCCGGGACGCTTTCCGCATTTGGCGCGACGGGCGATGGAGGGACGTGCTGGAACGGTACGCTGGCCGCCAGAGTTTGCATCTGGCTCATGGCCCTGGCTTCCGTTTGATCCGCCGTCTGAATCTGCCGGTCGCGCAGCAAATCCATCATGCTGTTCATCATGTGGTGCGGCAGGTGGCAGTGAATCATCCACGCACCGGGATACTTCGCTTCGAATTCCACGACGCGCGCTTGCGCCACTCCCACGAGCACGGTGTTCATCGGGAACCATGAGGATTCCGGCGCGCGCCCGCCTTCCGTCCCCGTCAAGACAAACTGGTTTCCATGCAGATGAATGGGGTGATGATCCATTCCCAGATTCAGGAAGCGCAGCCGCACGCGGCTTCCTAGCCGGGCGAGCAAAGGCGTGGTCATCGGCGCCGAAACACCATTGAACGTCAGCCAGTTGAACTCCATCGAAGCGGTATTCGGCACGCTGTTTCCCGGGAGTACAGCCCACTCCTGCAAGACCACCCCGTAATCATGATTCGCGTGCGGCTTGTATCTTTTTTCCGGATGCGCAATGAAAAATCCGACCAGCCCCATCATTTCCTGCATCGCGCTGTGTGCGTGGTAGAAGAAAGTTCCTTCCTGGTGCACGGTGAATTCGTAGATGTACTTTTCTCCCGGAGCCACCGGCTTCTGGCTGATAAAAGGCACTCCGTCTTGTTCGATGGGCAGTTCGAGTCCGTGCCAGTGCAGCGAAGTCGACTCCGGCAAACGGTTTTCAAACACGACGCGGACGCGTTCGCCTTGGTGTACTTGAATCGTCGGTCCCGGACAGCTCCCGCTGTAGCCCCAAGCGTCGATCGTCTTGAACGGCGCGATTTTTTTCTTTACCGGCTCGGCAACGAGTTGAAACACTTTCACGTCGGCCTCCATTTCGAACGGCAAATCGCCCACGTCCGGCGTGATCATCGGGACGAACGGCTCGGGGGAGCTTGCCTCCACGCGCGGGCGCTGCGCGTGATGCGACGAGCCCGCGGTCGCTCCTCGTTGGTGCCGCTCGTCGCTTGCAGGCCATGCGTTTGGCTCCTCGGCCTTCATGCTTTCCCGCAATCCGAACAGACCCGCTCCCAAGATCGCCGCATCCTGGAAAAATCTTCTTCGTGAACCGCTCATACCAGCCTCCTGGATCACCGCTTGAATCAGTCTTATTCAGTAAAAGAAGCAGAAGAAAATGAATTACGCGCAGTCCTTGCGCTCGCCATGGGTAAGTTGAATTTGTGGGGAGTCAGAGCACATTCCGCCGCGTGCGGCCAGACGCGCTACAGACTAGTTTTTGCGTGGGTGCGACTCAGATGCGGAGAATACTCGTGGCGGAAAATGGGTCCGGCTCGGTCAGAGGAGGGGAGCTCGTCCAACGGATTCTCGACGCGATCGACAAGATTCTCGACCATTCCTCAGGATGACCTGAACCGACGGTGATGGACGTTGTCCAGCGTGCTCCTCGCAAGACATCGCTCTCGGTGCTGGCCTTCAAGGCCGCTGGAGGGGTTTCGGGCGAGTTACAGTTCTTTAGCGAATGGATTCGCTGAAGACCGTGGTGCATGGAGGTCCCGGAGAGGCAATGATCCTCGGACGCAGCCGAGGCTCCCCTTTGGGCACACGATTGAGCCGCGCAAAGCCATGGGCATGCAGGAGCGACGAGCAAAGCCACTATCGTCAGCAGGCTGACAAGGATTGCGGGAATATTCTTCGAGAGTGCGTGTGCAGCGCTCTTCATCTGGAATTTTCTACGCTACGCCAACGCGTTGAGAGCGTCAATTGAAGAGTTGGCCGGCTTCTCGAAACCCAGGGTTCAGCCGCCGTAGCCGTGGGAGTCTTTGTCCACGACCACTTTTCCCGCGAACGAGCGGTACACGTAGGTGAAATATCCCGCGGCGAGGAGCATACCCACGATCCACCAAACCAAACCGATCTTCAACCCGTAATCACCAGCTTTGGCAGTCGTCACCGTCAGGGAGTACACGGGATTCCGCGCCGGCAGCACCATGGGATACACGCCAAAAACGACGCTGGTCAGCATTCCGATCAAATACGCGCACGATGCGAAGAAGGCCTTGCGCTCATCTTTCTTCAGCAATTCAAAAATCACGCCGGCTAGTCCGGCAACGGCCAACAGCGGGAAAATAAATCCCCACGGCCAGGTCGTGAAATTCTCTTTGACCTGTGGCTGCACTTGAAAAGTCACTGCCGTCACCACCGCCGTCAACAAGACCACACCCCACCACGCGCCGCCGGCCAACTTTCCCGAGCGCACGCTCACCGCGCCGCTCGTCTTCATCTGCACCCATAACCCGCCATGCATGACCAGCGCCAGCAGAGCCAGCACGCCGACCAGAATCGTGTACCAGTCAAGAACCCCGGTTTCCTCACCCAGGCGAAAATTCGTCCACAAGGGTTCAAAGAAATATCCGCTCGCATCCAGCGGCACGCCTCGCGCCACATTCCCCAGAGCCGCTCCAAAAAACACCGCGAGGAGTAAACTCGACGCGCTGAACAAAAAATCCCACAGCGGATCCCACACCGCGCTTTTGATGTGATTGCGAAATTCCACGGAAGCGCCGCGCAGAATCAAGAGCCACAAAACCATCATCAACGGTAAATAAAATCCGCTGAAGCTGCTCGCATAGAGCGCAGGAAATGCGAAATACAAGGTGCCGCCAGCGGCCAACAGCCAAACTTCGTTGCCATCCCACACGGGACCAATGCTGGCGATAACCTGCCGCCGTTCTTCGTCCGTTTTTGCCACCAGCATGTGAATCGCGCCTGCCCCCAGATCGAACCCGTCGAGCAGGACGTAGATCGCAATCATGATCGCTACCAGACAGAACCAAATCGTCGCCATCGCGCCTCCTCAATCTGCCGCCAGGACGGCTGCATCTTCACCGAGCGGATGCTTTCCCGGTTCCGGGCCAAGCTCGATTTCACGGAAGATCAAGAACATCCACAGAATCGCAAGCACTGCATACATGCCCATGAAACCAATCAGTGTGAACCACGCATTGCCCGCGGCCACGCGCGGCGAAACGCCATGAGCGGTACGCATCAATCCGTAGATCAGCCACGGCTGGCGGCCCAGTTCGGCGGTCATCCAGCCCGCGGTGTTGGCGATGTACGGTAAAGGCACGCAGATCATCAGCGTCCAGAGCATCCATTTCGACTCGTACAGTTTTCCGCGCCAATACAGCAGCGCGGCCAGGACCATCACCGCGATGAAAATCGTCCCGAGCCCCACCATCACGTGATAGCTGTAATACAGCAGCGGAATCTGATCCGGCCACTGGTCTTCGGGAACCTGCGACAATCCTTTGACGTCCGCTTTCCACTTGCGATACGTCAGAAAACTCAGCATGTTGGGTACTTCGAGGGGATTATCCAGTTTCTTCTTTTCCACATCCGGCTGGCCGAGAATCGCCAGCGGCGCGCCTGCCTGTGACTCGAACAGGCCCTCCATGGCTGCCAGCGTCGGTGGCTGATTGTAGGCGACGAGTTTTCCCTGCATGTCGCCGGTGGGGAAGAGCTGCAAAACCGCCGCAATCACTCCCACCAGAACTCCGGCCTTCACGAACGTGCGCCCGTACGCTTCATCCCGCTTCGTGAGCAAGTAAAATGCGCCCACGGCCGCCATCACGAAGCAGCCCGTTTGCACTGCGCCCAGCATGTTGTGCGCGTACTGCCAGAGCGCCCATTTGTTCAGAAGAAGCGCCCAGAAGCTGGACAATTCGATCGCCCCGTTCGCGCCGAGGCGGTAGCCGGTCGGATGCTGCATCCAGGCGTCGGTGGCCACGATCAAGTAGCCGGAGAGCCAGGACCCCAGAAAAACCAGGAACGCGGCAAACCAATGACCAATTCGTCCGAGCCTTTTTTCTCCAAACAAAAACAGTCCCAGGAAGCTGGACTCCAGGAAAAACGAAAATACGCCTTCCATCGCCAAAGTCTGGCCAATCACGCCACCGGCGGCTTTGGAGAATGCAGCCCAGTTGGTCCCGAACTGAAATTCCATGGGAATGCCGGTGACCACACCGAGAGCAAAGTTGATTCCGAAGATGCGCGCCCAGAACCGCGCCGCGCGATTGTAGTGTTCATCGCCGGTGCGCAGGAACTTCGTTTTCAGATAAACGATCAAGAGCGCAAGACCCATGGTCAGTTGCGGGAAAATGTAGTGAAACGTGACAGTGAATGCGAAATGGAGCCGGTGCACGTCCAGTGCTTGTCCCATGTGGGCACCTCCATCCAGCAAAGATCGGCAGTAATTGACCTGTCGGTGGCGGTATTCTCGAAGGACGCGAGAGGAGCGATTTGCGCATTACGATTGTCCCATTTTCACAGAACTCTTCAAGTTGAATCTTCCCGGTCCGCTGCGGCTTGCCGGCCTGACCGGGCGGGCGAGATTGTGCTATGATCGCGGTGTCGAAGCAGAGATGCTTTGGGCGTCCCGCTCCCTTCCTTTCGAGTCATCAATCGGTTTCACACTCATCGTTTCATAGTCATGATGGAGGATGCGATGGCCGTTTCAACCTTCCCGAAAACAATCCCCCAACTCGCTCCCAATCTTCGCGGGCACGTTTTGCTCGAGACACCTTCCTTGAACAAAGGCACCGCTTTTACTCTCATGGAACGGGAAGCCCTGGGACTGGACGGACTTCTTCCATCCGTGGTGGAAACGATCGAAGAACAGTCCTCGCGAGCGTACAAAGCCTTTCTCCGGAAGCCCGATGATCTCGAGCGCCATATCTATCTGCGGCAGCTGCAAGACACCAACGAAGTTCTTTTCTATCGCCTGGTGCTGGACCACATCGAGGAGATGCTGCCCATTGTGTATACGCCCGTGGTGGCCGAGGCCTGCCAGGAATTCAGCCACATTTACCGGCGTGCTCGCGGACTCATCGTCTCCTACCCGATGCGCGATCAAATCAAAAATCTGCTGCGAAACCGACCCAACAAAGACGTTGCCGCGATTGTCGTTACCGATGGCGAGCGCATTCTTGGCATCGGCGACCAGGGCGTCGGCGGGCTCGGCATTCCGATTGGAAAACTTGCTCTCTACACCTTGATTGGCGGTGTTCCTCCCACGCAAACGTTGCCCGTCGTTCTCGATGTGGGCACGAACAACCAGGAGCGCCTTAGCGATCCGGAGTATCTCGGGTGGCGTCACGAACGCATCAGCGGCGATGGTTACTACGAGTTTGTTGATCGCTTCGTGCAGGCGGTGAAGCAAGAACTCCCGGATACGCTCTTGCAGTGGGAGGATTTCTCCAAAGATCACGCGCGGCCCATCCTGGACCGCTACCGCAACGAATTGCTCACATTCAATGATGATATCCAGGGCACCGCCGGGGTTGCTGTCGGAGCGATTTTCTCGGGGATGCGGGTGGCGGGAAGCCGCATGCGCGACCAACATGTGGTGATTCTGGGAGCCGGCTCCGCGGGCACAGGAGTGGCCGACTTTCTGCGCGACGCCATGGTCAGCGATGGATTGTCCGAAGCCGAAGCGCGGTCGCGCTTCTGGCTCATCAACCGCGACGGAGTTCTGCACACGGGACGCACAGACCTCTCGGAGGAACAGCGCATCTACGCGCAGCCGGTCGAGCGCCTGACGAATTTCCCGCGGACCCTGGGGAATAACCGCATCGGCCTCAGCGACGTCATCAGTCAAGTCAACGCGACGATTCTGATTGGCCTGTCCACTCTGCCTGGCGCATTCACCGAAGCGATTGTCCGTGAAATGGCGCGCAAATGTCAGCGGCCCATCATCATGCCGCTGTCGAATCCCACGTCAAAGTCCGAGGCCATTCCGGAAAATCTGCTCAAGTGGACCGAGTGCCGCGCGCTGATCGCCACCGGCTCGCCGTTTCCTCCGGTGAGTTGCATGGGCCGCAAGATTGGAATCGCGCAGTGCAACAACGTCTTCATCTTTCCGGCCATGGGTCTGGCCATCTACGCTTCGAAAACTCGCCGCGTGAGTGACAAGATGTTCCTTGCCGCGGCCACGGCCCTAGCCGAGATGTCTCCGGCAACCAAAGACCCGACCGCCCCCTTGTTGCCCACGCTGGACGGTCTACGCCACGTGGCGTTCGAAATTGCGTTCGCCGCGGCGCAGCAGGCACAACGCGATGGTTTGGCGCCCGCGAGCTCCCCCGAGACCCTCCGAGAGGCGATTACCGCAGCGCGATGGGCGCCGCGTTATCCGTCCTATACCTGATTCAATCTTGTTTGAAAAAAGCAGATAGTCCTTCGAAAAGGCCGCTAGAATCGGTTGCCATGTCTCGCGCCTTAAATCTCCGTTGAATTCGCGAGCGTTTCTTCGCAGGTGACTTATGGCTTCCAAAACCGAAAGCCTTTCCGCGGCGGCGATACAACCTTCGGGACTGCAATATGCAGTGCGCATTTTAATCGGCTGTGTGCTCGTCTGGCTTATTCTGAACCGCATCAATCAACACAATCCGCTTTGGGCGGTGATCTCGATCATCGTTGTGACGGAACCGGAACTCAGCGCAGCGCTCTTGGCGTTCAATTCGCGGATCGCGAACACCTTTATTGGCTGCGCGGTCGGCTTGGTGTTCCTGTATTTGCTTGGCCCTTCCTTTGGCTCAATTCTTCTGGGCATCATTGCCTCCGTGTTGCTCTGCACGCACCTCATTCGCTTGCCTGGGAGCTGGCGGGTTGCGCCGATCACCGTGGCTATTGTCATGACCACCAGTGCTCTGGGCGGTTCTCGTTCGGTGGGCCTGGCTGCAGCCATTGAGCGCGCGGAAGAAGTGCTCTTGGGCAGTAGTGTGGCGCTATTGATCACCTTCGTTTCCTTCGCGATCGAGCGCCAGATCGCCCGGAGAGTTTCCTGAAAACCGCTGTGCCAAAAAGAGCCGTTCGCGGAAAATACGAGGCGCTTGGATGGGTCGTTTGCATCCGATGTACTGTCATCTGCAACTTTCGCTTGGGAGGGCTTCATGAAGTACGACGCGATCATCGTCGGCTCCGGCCAGGCCGGCAACCCGCTCGCCTACGGCTTGGCCGATCTCGGCTGGTCGGTGGCTCTGATTGAGGAGAAGAATCTCGGCGGTACCTGCATCAACGTGGGCTGTACCCCGACGAAAACGATGGTGCATCGCTCGCAGGTGGCGCACTATGCGCGGAATGCCGCGCGCTGGGGCGTGCGTGCGTCGAACGTCAGCGTGGATCTTCCGAAAATCGTGGCCCAGAAGGATGAGGTGGTCCTTAGCTTCCGCGGCGGCCGGCAAAGGCAGGTGGACAAGCGTGCGAACCTGCGTCTCTATCGGGAACATGCACAATTCGTCGGGCCGCATCAGTTGCAGGTCGGTAAGGAAGTACTAGAAAGCGAAAGGATTTTCATCAATGCGGGGGGCCGGCCGAGTCTCCCGGCGATCGCAGGCCTCCCCGATGTGCCTTACCTGACCAACGAGTCGCTCCTGCAGCTCACAACGCTTCCCGAACATCTCCTCATCCTCGGCGCAGGCTACATCGGCCTGGAGTTTGGTCAGATGTTTTGCCGTTTTGGCAGCCGCGTGACGATCGTCCATCATGGACCGCAGATTGTTCCGCGGGAAGATCCGGAAATCGCCGCGGAGCTGCAAAAGGCGCTTGAAACCGAGGGCGTACAGATTCTCTTGAATACGCGGACGACGCGGGCCGAAAAAAAAGACGCGGCCATCTCTCTAACCTGCGCCAGCAATGGACGCGAATCTGTTCTCACCGGCTCGCATCTTCTCGTCGCGACGGGCCGCTCGCCCAACACCAACGATCTCGGCCTCGACAAGGCGGGCATCGTCACGGACAAGAAAGGATTCGTTCAGGTAAACAACCGCCTGGAAACCAGCGTCCCCGGCGTTTGGGCGCTGGGCGATTGCAAGGGCGGCCCCGCGTTCACGCACATTTCTTACAATGATTTCCAGATTGTTTACGGCAATCTGGTGGAAGGGAAAAACCTCACGACCGACCATCGGCCGGTTCCGTACTGCGTGTTCACGGACCCGCAGCTCGGAGGCGTGGGTCTCACCGAGAAAGAGGCCCGTGCCAAAGGCTACAAACTCAAAATCGGGAGATGCCCGATGACGTACGTCGCGCGGGCCATCGAACGCGGCGAAACCGCGGGTCTTATGAAGCTGGTTGTGGACGCTTCGAACAACAACATTCTCGGAGCTTCGATCCTCGCGCCCGAAGGCGGAGAACTGGTGCAAATCCTCGGCACGCTGATGTTGGCGAACCAGCCGTATACGCTCTTGAAAGGCGCGGTCTACATTCATCCCACGCTCGCAGAAGGATTTTTCTCTCTGATGGAAGACGTCAAAGCGGTGAATTAAGAGGCTGAACCCGTTCCCACCGCCTCGGCGGCACTCATATCGATTGCTCTCGGCTAACTCAACTGTTCCGCACGCGTGGCGCTCATTGGCCATCACAGATCCGGCAGCGAGATGGGAGTCGGCGCTTCATCAATCTGGTCTGCAGTCTCTTCTTGGAAAGGGCAGAATTTGTCAATCGTTGCCAGGAGCGTATCGGGGCGAATGGGTTTGGAAAGGTAATCATCCATCCCGGCGTCCAGGCAGAGTTGCTCATCTCCCTTCATAGCGTGAGCAGTCATGGCGATGATGGGAAGATGCGCGCCGGTCTCTCTTTCGATTTCGCGAATGGCGCGCGTCGCTTCGTGGCCATTCATCTCGGGCATTTGCACGTCCATCAGCACGAGGTCGAAAGATTTAGTGCGGAGAGCAGCGAGCGCGAGCTTGCCGTTGGCGGCCACCATGACATTGTGGCCGTGCTTCTCGAGAATGCGCCGCGCAAGCAGTTGGTTGACTTCATTGTCCTCGGCGAGAAGGACGCGCACGTGCCTTCGACGCTCGCGCAATGAGTGTCGGGTGATGAGCTGATGTGCGGGCCTGGAGCGTGCTTGAGGGTTCGGTCCAAGAGTAGTGAGGATGGCCTGCTGCAATTCCTGCTGCCGGATCGGCTTGGTAAGGTACGCAGCGATGCCAAGTTTCCGGCAGCGCTCCGCGTCGCCGCGAAGGCCCGCCGAGCTGAGCATGAGGATGGTTGCCGACGCCCAGTCTCTGTGCTGCTTCATCGTTTCAGCCAACGTGAATCCATCCATCAAAGGCATCTGGGCATCGAGTAAAATGAGGGAGAAGAATTGCCCCGAATCCTTCGTCTCCTGCAGCTTCGCGATGGCGGCAGCTCCGGAGTCGGTCTCCACCGGCAGCATGTGCCAACTCGTGAGGAGCTTCGAGAGAATGCGCCGGTTCGTGGCGTTGTCATCGATGATGAGAACCGGCATGCCGTGCAAGACTTCCGGTTCGATCCTGCTGGGCTGGGGCGCGGGATTGGACTGCACCGAGAAACTCACTGTGAAATGAAAACGGCTCCCCTTTCCCAGTTCGCTTTCGACCCAAATCCGCCCGCCCAGCAGGGCAACCAAACGCGAAGAAATGGTGAGGCCTAGTCCCGTTCCGCCAAACCTACGGGCCAGGGAGCCGTCAGCTTGCTGGAACGCCTCGAAAATGGAGGCATGCTTTTCCGGGGCAATGCCAATGCCGGTGTCCGAAACAATAAAATGCAAGACCACACTGTCGGCGGATTGCGATTCGATCGTGGCGCTGACTCCCACTTCGCCTCGCTCGGTGAACTTGAGGGCGTTTCCGACGAGATTGACCAGGACTTGGCGGAAGCGACCTGGATCTCCGCGAAGGAGATCGGGAACAGAGGGGTCGATATCGCACGTGAGTTTAAGTTTTTTTTCGTCGGCGCGAAAGCTCAAGGTCCTCAGGGCTTCCGCAACGCTGTCGCGCAGTAGAAAGTCAATCTGATCCACAGCGAGCTTGCCGGCTTCGATTTTTGAGAAGTCGAGGATGTCATTGATCACCGTGAGCAGGGCTTCGGCGGAGAGTTTGGCCAGATTGAGGTGCTCGCGCTGCTCGGGCTGAAGCTCCGTGTCGAGAACAAGCTCGGTCATGCCCAGAATGCCATTCATGGGGGTGCGAATCTCGTGGCTCATGTTGGCGAGGAATTCGCTCTTGGCACGGTTGGCGTCTTCCGCGCGATTTCTGGCATTCTCCAATTCGAATTGGACTTCCTTCCACCGAGTGGTGTCCTCGGCCAGTCCAACGAGACGGACAAACTTGCCCTGAGCGTCAAACAGCGGGAAGGTACGATTCCGGATCCAGCGACAGGTGCCGTCGGGCCGGATGACGCGGTATTCGACATCAATCGCCACGCCGCGCACCGATTCCGCGAAGCTGGCCAGAACACGCGCACGGTCCTCGGGATGAACCGGCTCCGTCCACGAGCCAGCATCCTTATAAACATCCTGGCGCGAGCGGCCCCAAATCTTTTCATAAGCGGGGCTGAGGTAGGTAACGCGGAAGGGTTCCGCATTGGCGGAAAAGAAGACCTCTTCGATGTTTTCGGCCAACTCGCGGAATCGCGCCTCGGTTTCCGCGCGTTGGACAATTTCCCGGGATAAGCCTTCGTTGACTCTGGAAAGCTCTTCGGTCCGGTTGACGATGCGCTGCTCGAGTTCCACATTCAACAGCATGATTTTCCGTTCCGCAACGCTGCGGCGGGCGCTTTCTTTGGCGATCGTGAGCGTGACGGGAATGGCGATCGCAAGCGCGAGCACGGCCGCGAAGACGGTCACGAACAGGAACAAGCGGCGAATGGAAAGGAAACGCGCCCGCGTTTCGCGAGCCGCCTGGTCAAACTGATCCGTCTGAAACTTGACGAAAGCAGCCCAAGCGTGCCGGTAACGGGTGAGCAGAGGAAAGGTCTCCATGACCACAGCATTCTGTGCTTCTGCGGGTTTGCGATCTTTAAGGAGCAGGGCCAGCGCGCGTTCCCGGCTTTCCACATAGGCCTTTCGTGAATTCTCGACCGCATGGACAAGGTCTTCCTCCTGGCCGCGTTCGATGCCAAAGGATTTGATATTGCCGAGCAGAATGGAAATTTGCTGGGAGTTTTCCCGCATGCGCTTGAGGAGAGCTGCATCTTGTTGCGGATCGTGGTGAAAGAAAATCTGCATTAGGAGCTGATAATTCGCGTTTACATATCCTATGGCTTGATTGCTCAGCTGCGTGTGCATCCAGGGATCGTTGAGGGTGGCTGCGTATTCCTGATCGATGCGGTCCATCCAGCGGATGCCGGCCCAACCAACAGCCAAGAGAATCAGGACCAGGATCCCAAATGGGATGGCTAACTTCGCTGCCAGGGGATTCGTTTTCATCTAGAGTCGATTCCAGATTGCATGAGAACGGATTTCTGAGAAAAATCAACGGCTGCCGGCAATAAACCAGCAACAGACGCACAGATTTGGAAGGGATAGTTGTATTGTACTGCGGCGACAAGCGGCGTCAAGGGCTCAAAAAATCAGGTAGTGTCCTAATCTGAGTTGAGACAGCACCGAGAATCAATTGCGAGTTGCTTTTCCTTTCGGCCTTCGGTGTTAACCGCAAGTATCCTTATTTCTGCCCGACATAGCGAGCCAGTTTCCCGAGTGTCGATCGGCAGTCCGCCTCATTGTCTTCAGGTCGCACGCCTGGTGGGAATCTAGGTTGCCATCCGGGGCATCTCAACGTAGTAGGCAACGGCCATGCCGCATCATCTTCGTTCGAGAAGAGCCGGCCCATCCCTCCAAGAGAAGCGCCGACGCATCCGGGGAACAAACATCCAGGGAAACACAATGGAGCTAAGCCAAGTGATTTGGCGGAGATCCAAGTTGACTTCATGGCTCCTCGTCGAACGCACAAATGCAAAGTTAGCTACGAACGATGCCTACTTAAGGAGGGTGTCGGGAGAGGAGGAAAAATGGCCAGAAAATTTGATGGAGTTATTTT
>Ga0187818_10000618_pt1 | contig 13096 bp, 11 predicted proteins | sample NC_wetland_sal_i_14_FD_130581 | JGI IMG/M metagenome (GOLD analysis project Ga0187818, IMG submission 130581) | Wetland sediment microbial communities from Neuse River Estuary, North Carolina, USA - SO4_3 | ecosystem: Environmental > Aquatic > Freshwater > Wetlands > Sediment | place: USA... | reverse complement strand
TACACGACAGCCCAGATAAACAGCGCCAGATAGAGCGACTCCGTCATCGCCGTGGCCTGCATGTAGATCAGGTTCGGATTGGCTCCATAAGCGAAGGCCGCGGCCCATGCGCCAGCGCCAGCCGCAGGTTTCGCGCCCGGTTTCTGGCAAAGACCGGCTTCCAACATGCCACGCACGAGGCGAAATATTCCCATGACCCCGAGCACGTAAGCGAGCATCGAAGGAATCGAACCGCCTCCGCCGTTCTGCCACATGGTCTTCGACAAAATGAACGGGATCATCAGCAGATGAGGCAGAGGCAACCATACCGTCCCCAATTGCAGCAAACCGGGCGTCTCGGAATCGAACACGCGCCGCGCAATATTAATGTGCGCGACCGCGTCGCCATATAACAGAAGATCGCCCCGTTGCAAGTAATAAAGAAAAGAAAACAAAGACACAAGGAGCGCAATCCCGGCCACGCGGGCCGCACTGCGGTCGGGAACGTGGCTCGGAACGGTTGCGGCCTTCACGGTCATTCTGCGCTCACCGTGAGCTCTATCATGGCTTAGGGATAAACCGCTAGTTTGGTCTTCCGTGAATTCGCGACACAAGTCTGTGTTGTCATCTTGAGGAAAGTGGAACCTATGCATTCCAACGCTGCGAGCAAATACATAGGTCCTTCGCTTCGCTCAGGATGACAAATGTATTTGTGCCGCGAACTTACGGAACACAACACTAGGCCCTATTCCAGGTGCGTCAGTTCGCGGAAGATCTGAAAGCGCTCATCAATTTCTCCGCGCGTGAGATTCTGCAGCCGCTCCGTCCCGAAACGTTCCACGGCAAACGATCCCATCACCCCGCCGTAAAACAAGGCGCGCTTCAACACCTCGCGATTAATGTCGCCCTGGGACGCGATGTATCCCATGAATCCGCCGGCAAACGAATCGCCGGCCCCGGTCGGGTCTTTTACTTCTTCAATCGGCAGCGCGGGCGCGCGAAAAGGATGCGATCCGATGCCGAAGGCTCCCTCACGGAAAAAGATGGTCGCTCCGTACTCACCGTGCTTCACCACCAGCGCTTTCGGTCCCATGGCAAGAACTTTTCTCGCCGCGCGCGGAAGATTCTTCTCCCCCGCCAGCATCTTGGTCTCGGTGTCGTTGATCAGGAGAACGTTCACCAGCTTCAACGTTTCCGCCAATTCCCTGGGCGTGCCCTGGATCCAGAAATTCATGGTGTCGCCGCCGGTCAGGCGCACGCCATTCATCTCCAGGCGCACCGCCGCTTGCAGCGTGGGGTGGATGTTCGCGAGAAACAGGAACTGCGTGTCCGAATATTCTTTTGGAATGCGCGGCTGAAATTTCTCGAACACGTTCAGTTCCGTGAAGTCGGTCTTGGCCTCGTTCAGGTTGTCGAGATACTGTCCGCCCCAGCGGAAGGTCTTCCCCTGGGTGCGTTCGATGCCGCGCGTGTCCACACCGCGTTTTTTTAGCACGGCTTCGTGTTCGGGCGTAAAGTCGTCGCCCACCACCGCCACCATCCTCACCTCGGTGAAGTAACTTGCGGCCAGCGCGAAATAAGTCGCGGCCCCTCCGAGAATGTCGTTCACCCGGCCTGAGGGCGTGGCGATCGTGTCAAAGGCAACCGAACCAACTACCAGAATGCTCATGAGGCTCCGTAAGTCAGTCGTCAGTCGGTGGTCGTTAGTCGTTGGCGACCGCTGTCGATCCGAGCTTGCTAGTGGAGAGCCGGGCGTCCCCGCCCGGCTGGACGGGCGAGACGCCCGTCCCTGCACTGACGACTATTTCAAATACTTTCCCAATATCAATTGCAGCTTCTCTTTCGTCGCCGCCGGAATCTTGGCCGGATCGGTCAGAATGGCATTCGCCAGCGCCCGTCCGCACTTGCAGGAGCGCGCCTTCGGCATCGCCGACACCGTGGCCTTCACGACCTTCGCGGCGTTCTCCGCGTTCTTTACCAGCACGGAAACAATCTGCTCCACGGTCACGGAATCATGATGCGGATGCCAGCAATCATAATCGGTCACCATGGCGATGGTGACGTAGCAAATCTCCGCCTCGCGCGCGAGTTTTGCTTCCTGCAAGTTAGTCATGCCGATCACATCCGCGCCCCAACTGCGATACACGTTCGACTCGGCCTTGGTAGAAAACTGCGGACCCTCCATGCAGATGTAAGTGCCCCCCAGCTTCGCGGTTACGCCTGCAGCCTGGCACGCGTTGCGAACCACCTTCGTCATTTCGCCGCACACCGGATCGCCAAATCCAATGTGCGCCACAATGCCGTCGCCGAAGAAAGTATCCACGCGGTGCCGGGTGCGGTCGAAAAACTGGGTCGGAATCACGAAATCAAGCGGCTTGTGTTCTTCCTTCAGCGACCCCACGGCCGAGACCGAAACAATGCGCTCCACTCCCAACTGCTTAAAACCGTATATGTTCGCCCGGAAATTCAGTTCGCTCGGCAGAAGTTTGTGCCCGCGGGCATGGCGCGCGAGAAATGCCACCTTGCGACCTTTAAGCGTCCCCAGAACGTACGCATCCGAAGGATCTCCAAATGGAGTCTGCTGCTCGACCTCGTGAGCGGCGCTGAAACCCGGCATGTGGTACAAACCGCTGCCGCCGATAATGCCAATCTCTGCCTGCTGCAAGTGCGCTCCCGATTGGGTGTATTCATAAATCTTTTCAGATGGGAAGCACGTCCCTCAGGGGCTAAAGCCCGCATTTTTCTAGCCCTGAACGGCACGGCTGAAGCCGTGCCCTACCCAAAACCGATTTATGGAAACCAGCTCTCCGCTTTTATGGAAACCAACTCCACGCTGGGAATGACTGCGGAACCTGTGATTATACAAGAGGGAAACTCATGGCTTCGCGGGCGCGGCCTTCTCTTCCGGCCAGAAGTCCCCCTCCACCCGCTTGGTCGTCTCGTCATCCAGACTTTCGCTGATCAGCACCGCGTCGCCGCGGACTTCAATCACTACAACTCCCTCTTCCGTCAGCCAGGCATGGCGTCCGCGCAAGGTTCGCCAGGAATCGACGGGCGGCGCGTCCTCCGCAACTTTGCCATCGGTCCCCAGGCCCTGCCGCTTCTGATAGCGCTCGGCCAGCGATTTGGCATACACCGCCGCGAACTCCGCCGCTTTCGCCGCACTCGACCAGCGGGAAACGTACAGCACTCCGAGCGGCGCCGATTTGTCCGCCTTTGGCTTGCCGGCAAAGTAATACCCGCCGCGCCACGCCGGATACATTGCGTCGGCCTCTTGCCGGCCCGCATACTGCTCAACCAGAATATCAACGTCAAACTCTCCCATCGCGCCGATGTCGAAGGGGTCGTAGCCTTTGAAGTCCCGCTCCATGTCGATCATCTTCATGGGCTCCAGCTTCTCGTGCGCAAGATAGGTCCGCGGCTCCATGATTTCGCGCGTCGTTTTCGGAGGATCCTTGAACGCGCCCGCATAAGCCAGTTCCTTCCCGCCCGCCTGCAAGAGCGCGCCGGTAAAGTCGAGGCCGTAGCGATAGGGGAAGGTCAGCTCCTCTTTCAAAAAGATCGGAGCATCGCGAAACGCCGGAGAATCCGCCGTCCCCACCAGCATGCCCTGCTTGAGCGCGTCGACAATCTGCGGCGAATCCAGCAGCGTCTTCCCGGTCGGCGCCAGCGAATAATCCAGCAGCACCACCATCGCCTGTCCCTCGACCACCGCCTGCCGCGCGGACGTTTCCTCGTCGTTTTCGATATCGCCGGGACTTGGATCATTCTTTTTCTTATCAGCATCTTCCGTCGATCCCTTCATCCATTTCTCGATGCCGAACGACTGGTCCTGGAGCGCGTGCGTCAGTTCATGCGCCAGCACCGGCTTCTGCTGCTCGACGTCCACCCAGTTCAGCAGATTCACGGTCTTCGTTTTGACATCGTAGTATCCCGCCACCTGCTCGCGCAGCATGGCCACCAGGAATGTGGATAGATCGAAGTTGCGTGGGATCAACCCGAACTTCTTCAGCACCGCCGACGACCGCTCCAGCCGCTTCGCGTCCTTGTCCTCCTTCATGTTCTTCTCGATGTAGGACTGCACCTCGTCGCGCTTGGTCAGCCGGCGCTTCACTTTGTGCTCGATCGGCAGCCCCGTGTCCTGGCTGGCAAACTGCAAGATCTCGTCCACGGAGCGAAAAAGTTCTTTCGCCTCTTTGGACGAAATGGTGGTCTCTTGTGTGGCAGGTGTGGTTTGTGTGGCGCGGGCGCCCTCGCCCGCGCGGGTTTGGGCTGGCGCGGTCTGCGGCTGATCTTGATTCTGAGTCTGATCTTGAACTTGAACGCCAAGGTTATCGACGTTCTTGTTGTTTGCCGGAGCTTGCGGTTGGTCTAGCGACCACGCTCCGCAAACCAGCAATGCAAATAGCAGGATAACTACGGTGGACTTCCACAACTTCATGTTCCCTCTATCTTGAAAAAATGATCAAGGATCGAGGATCGCGCGGTTCTTAGCGACCAGCGACCCGTTGCGCCACCCACTTGCCCGCTTCCCGCGTCCCCAAAGTTCCGCCGATGTCGGCCGTCGTCTTTTTTTGCCTGACGGCTTCGAGCACGGCAGCTTCGATCTTCTGCGCCTCGCCGGACATTCCCAGATGCGCCAGCATCATTGCCGCCGTCAGAATTGCGCCAAAGGGGTTGGCGCTATCTTTTCCCGCAATCGGCGGCGCGGAACCGTGGACGGGCTCGAACATCGAAGTGTGTCCGGGACGCAGATTGCCGCTCGCAGCCATCCCCAACCCGCCCTGCAGTCCCGCGGCGAGATCGGTGATGATGTCGCCGAACATATTGTTGGTGACGACGACATCAAACCCGCGCGGATCGCGCACCATCTGCATGCAGAGCGCATCCACGTACATGTGCTGCGTTTCGATCCGCGGATACTCTGCGGCGACTTCCTTGAACACGCGCTGCCACAGGCCGCCGGCGTGCGTCATGGCATTCGATTTGTCGCACATCAGCACTCGACGGCGCGGCGAGCCATCCAGTTTCCGGTTGGTCGCGCAGTATTCAAACGCGTAGCGGATAATGCGCTCGACTCCCTTGCGCGTGTTGACGTCTTCCTGGATCGCAACTTCGTCCGGCGTTCCCTGCTTGAAGACTCCTCCGAGGTCGCCGTAAACGCCCTCGGTGTTCTCGCGAATCACCACGAAATCGAGGTCTTTTGGTTCAATGCCTTTGAGCGGGCAAAGCGACGCATCCATCAATCGCACCGGCCGGACATTGGCGTAGAGGTCCATCTGGCAGCGCATGCCCAGCAGGATTTCCTTCGCATGAATATTGGAGGGCACGCGCGGATCGCCGACGGCGCCGACCAGGATGGCATCGAAATCCCGGGCCAAGGTAGCGAAGCCGTCCGGCGGGACCGTGGTTTTGTCGGCGAGATAACGGTCGGCTCCCCAGTCGAACGACGTCAATTCGACGGCAGCGCCAGCGGCCTGCATGACTTTGACAGCCTGCGGAATGACTTCTTTCCCGATCCCGTCACCGGGGATTACGGCGATACGTTTTTTCGCGCCCACGTTTGCAACGTTAGCACAGCCTTGAACCATTCATAAACCCGTAACACGAGTGCTGAAGAACTGACGTTTCGGTGTAAAGATGGGGCTTGCCCCTTCTCCCAGACGCGGCAAGCCGCGTCTCTCCAGAAAATCGCCTGGGTTGTGGGTAGTGGGTCAGTTTGATTTCCACAGCACGTCAGCTTTTCGTTCGCCAATCCTGCCAGAGGATTGCAAGGCCAATAGCAGCTAGGAAGATACAAATGAAACCGGGCCTCTCCCCGATGCTTACCGCACTCCCTGGGTTGAGATGCTCTTCGAAAACATAGGACTCCCAAAGAAAAAACGCCGCTGCAAGAATCAAAAAGAAGCCGACAAACAATTTCACAAACCGCAGATATGGTTTCATGATCTTTGTTTAGTCGCCGGGTCGTCTCGGTTTTCGGAGATCCTCTGCCATCTTCCGGGCAAAAGTTCCTCAGCCTTTGCAAGGAACCTCTTCAAGAAGGCCTCATTAGTAAATCGAAAAGTAGCATTATGCTCGGCAGCGTCCCACTCCTTTTCCTTGGTTCCGCCGTAGCCGACCTCGCGTCCACCGCGCCCAAGCCCTCGCGATGGCTGTGCCCAACGACACAGGGCTCGCAGACAGAAAAGCACTGCCAGGTCATCCGTGTGAAGTGTCACGCTGAATCGAAATCTGTCATGTACGCTCAAGCTGATTTCTCCCCGAGCGCTTTCATGATAAGCCCTTTGTCAATGCGCTTCGTGGCCGATGGCATCTGCGGCAATGCGGCGCGGCGCATCCCCCTGTGGAAATCAAACTGACACACTACCGGGTTGTGAGGGGCTGCCGGGCAAAGTGCACCCTTCGATATAATGAAAGATTGAGTCTATGACTTCGACGACACTTTCTGGGGCGAACCCGAGTAAGCACAGCGGCGCGACCGCTGCGCCCAACTTCGGCGATACTCGCGCCGAGTTCCAGGCCCTGCTCTCAGGCTGCGGCCTCTATGACCTCAGCTGGCGCGCCAAGATCGCGGTGACGGGCGGCGACCGCGTGCGCTGGCTGAACGGCATGGCCACGAACAACGTTCGCGATCTTGCCCCCGGCCACGGCGTCTATGCCTTCCTGCTGAACGCGCAGGGGCGCATTCAGGCCGACCTCTACGCCTTCCAGCGCGGCGACTCGCTGCTGGTGGATACGGAACGCGTGCAGCGAGACAAGATATTGCAGCTGTTCGATCACTACATCATCGCCGACGATGTTGAGATCGCCGACATCAGCGGCAAACTTACTGCGCTCGGCCTGACCGGTCCCGAATCGCGCAATGTTCTCGAACGCGCCGCTATAGCCGTTCCCGATCTCGCGCACCTGCAGTTCGCCGACGTTGCCTGGCAGCAGAAGACGGTCACGCTCCTGCGTTCGGGCGAGGAGGCGCGGGAGTCCTGGCAAATCTGGATTGCCCCTGAGCACGTGGGCGAGCTCTGGGAGGCGCTGCTCGAGGCGGGTGCGCAGCCCACCGGCACGACTGCGTTGAATCTGTTCCGCATCTCGCGCGGCATTCCGCAATTTGGCGTGGACATCCGCGAGCGCGATCTGCCCCAGGCAACCGGGCAGACGCGCGCGTTGAATTTCACCAAAGGGTGCTATCTCGGTCAGGAGATCGTGGAGCGCATCCGCTCGCGCGGCGCAGTACACCGGCAGTTCGCCGCGTTCATGGTTGAGGGCACGCTGCCCGAACCGGGCACGAAGATTGTGGCCGACGAAAAAGAAGTGGGCGAGATCACGAGCGGCGCGATTCTGCCTCTGCCCGGCGGAGATCGCCCCGTCGCATTGGGCTATCTGCGACGCGAGGCGGCGGGAAAACAACTACACGCTGGGGCGGCAACGCTGGCGCCAGCGCGGATTCCGATCCAGTAAGAATCGTGTAGCGCGGACACTCTTGTCCGCGCGGCAGCGACACGGCGCTACATGCAGCGCGGACAAGAGTGTCCGCGCTACACATTCAGAAAAGGGAACGAAAATATGGCGCAAAAAAGAAAAGAAGAAAGCGAATTCAAAGTGAGCGACAAGCGCTTGTTCACCTCCGACGGAGAACTGCGCTCCGATTCCGCGGAAGAACAAGCGCCTCCTCCAGCCGCGGCGACGGTGGTCTCGGCGGCGGCTGTTTCAACGATCCCAGTGGCCGCGTCCACACCCGCGGCGCCCGCACCCGAATCCGATATCCCCGCCCCTCCCACCGCCTCCGAGCAGCAGGTGCAGCACGATGCCTACAAACAGTCGTCGCGCGATCTGGATGCGCGAGTCGAACTGAGCGGACACTCGGCGAAGGACCTGGAAATGAGTTTTGAGCGCTTCATGGCTTCGCTCTACATGACCGCCATGATGCAACTCGGCCTGATGCACGAACAGGGCGGCCAGCCAGGAGTCGATTTGATCGGTGCGCGGCAAACCATCGACACGCTGGGCATGATTGCCGAAAAAACCAAGGGCAACCTCACTCCGAAGGAACAGGGATTCCTGCAGAACTGCCTCTATGAACTGCGCATGGCTTACGTGGAAGTGACGAACGCGCTCGCGCATCCTCCGCAGGCGCCCGGCCCAATTACAGGCACAAACGGCTGATGCACGCGACTCTGACGGTATTAGGCAGCGGCACGTCGATGGGAGTTCCTACGATCGGCTGCGACTGCGCGGTCTGCCGTTCGCCGGACCCGCGCGACCGCCGCACCCGCCCCTCCGTGATGATCGGCTACAACGGCCGCCACGTCATGATCGACAGCACGCCAGACTTTCGCGAGCAGGCGCTGCGCGAAAACATTACGCATCTCGATGCCGTGCTCTACACGCACACGCACGCCGACCACATCCTCGGAATCGACGACCTGCGCCCGCTGACTTATCGGCACAAGCCGGGTAAGCTGCCTCTCTATGCCACACCGCGAGCCTGCGAATTTCTGCGCAACATGTTCCGCTACATTTTTGAAGCCGAGTATAAGTTTGGCGGACTGCCGCTGGTGGAGCTGCATCCGATCGAAGGTCCCGTCGAATTGTTCGGCGCGCGCTTCGAGCCGGTGACGGTGATCCACGGCGAAACCCCGATCCTTGGTTTCCGTTTCGGAGCGGCCGCCTACCTGACCGATCACAGCGAGGTCCCGGGCGAAACGCTGGAGAAGTTGCGCGACCTCGACATCCTGTTTCTGGACGCGCTGCGCTACACGCCGCATCCCACGCATTCGACCGTCGAGCAGTCGCTGAAGATCGTGGAAGAGGTAAAGCCGAAGCGCACGTTTTTCACGCACATCTGCCACGACCTGCCGCACGAGGCGACCAATGCCGCGTTACCGCCTGGCGTGCGACTGGCGTATGACGGGATGAAACTGGAGTTTGAGATTTAGATTCACCGCCGAGACGCCGAGAACGCCGAGAAAACCTTTTTTGGTATTTTCCCGGCGTCCTCGGCGTCTCGGCGGTGAAAGAGATTTTGGATGCAAACATTTCACAAACTCGGAGAAGTGCCGGCGGACTTCGGACCCACCCTGGTTTCCGTCGGCAACTTCGATGGCGTCCATCGTGCCCACCGGCACGTTCTGGGCGAGATTGTGCAGCGGGCGAAAACTGAGGGCGCAAAATCGGTCGCTGTAACTTTTGAGCCGCACCCGATCCGAATTTTGCGTCCCGACAACACCCTGAAGCTGCTGACTCCGACGCCGGAGAAATTGCGGCTGCTCGCTTCGACCGGCGTGGACGCTGTTCTGCTGCTGCCCTTCACGCGCGATCTGTCGTTGATGACACCCCACCAGTTCGCGCATGAAATCCTCAAGAAGCGCCTGCACGCCCGCGAAGTTCATGAAGGCTACAACTTCCACTTCGGCCACAAGGCATCGGGCAACATTCACACGCTTCGCGAGCTGGGCCGCGAGATGGGGTTTGAAGTTCACGACTACCCTGAGCTGCGCTTGCGCGGAGAGCCGGTTTCGAGCAGCCACATCCGGAAGTTGCTGAGGGAAGGCCGGGTCAGCCGGGCGCGGCACCTGTTGGCTCGTCCGTTCAACCTGCTCTCGACCGCCGGGCGCGGCCGGGGGTATGGGGCGAAATATACCGTCCCGACCATCAATCTGGCGCACTATGAAGAACTCGTGCCCAAGGATGGCGTGTACATCACTCGCACGCGAATCGGCAACGGCGACTGCTTCGATTCGGTCACGAACATTGGCAACCGGCCCACGTTCGGCGCCGATTCTTTTGCCGTTGAAACTCACCTGCTGAATTTCCATCCGATCGAACTTTCGGCGGAAACGGAAGTCGAACTTCATTTCCTGGATCGTCTGCGCGATGAGATCAAGTTTCCGTCGGTCGAAGCTCTGAGAGAGCAGATCGGGCGGGATGTGCGGAAGGCGCAGAAGTATTTGCGACGGCTGGGACGGGCAGGGGTTCGTGCCTAGCGGATAGAACCCAGCTCAGAAACGGCCCGCGCAGCCGTTGTTGGTGAAATGGGGATGTTACGCCAATCACTACGACGAATCTCTCTTTCCGCTGGAAATTGTGGGAGACTATTTCTTTGCCGAGGAGGAACAATGAAGAAGCGCAAACTTGGAAAGAGCAATCTGGAAGTCTCTGCTCTCGGACTCGGCTGCATGGGAATGAGCTTTGGCTACGGTCCCGCCGCAGAAAAGAAGGAAATGATTTCGCTGATTCGGACGGCAGTCGAACGCGGCGTCACATTCTTCGACACCGCTGAAGTATACGGTCCTTTTACAAATGAAGAACTTGTGGGCGGAGCGCTTGCTCCAATCCGCGATCAGGTGGTCATAGCAACGAAGTTCGGCTTTGCGCCTGATCCCAGTGGCGGACCAGGGTGGACTGCCCTAAATAGCCGGCCGGAACATGTCAAGGAAGTCGCCGAGGCCTCCCTCAAGCGACTCAAGACCGATGTCATCGATTTGTTCTACCAGCACCGTGTTGACCCGAACGTGCCGATCGAAGACGTGGCAGGAGCGGTGAAAGACCTGATCGAGCAAGGTAAGGTGAAGCACTTCGGCCTTTCTGAACCAGGAGTGCAGACAATCCGTCGCGCACACGGAGTGCAGCCGGTCACGGCAGTTCAGAGCGAATACTCACTATGGTGGAGACGCCCTGAAGAGGAGCTGTTGCCAGCCCTCGAAGAACTCGGTATCGGATTCGTTCCATTTAGCCCTCTGGGTAAGGGCTTCCTCACCGGCAAGATCGACGAAAATACGAAGTTCGATAGTACCGATTTCCGCAACATCGTCCCTCGGTTTACCCAAGAAGCTCGAAAAGCGAATCAGGCGTTGGTTGATTTGCTGAGCAAGGTCGCAGAACGAAAGAAGGCAACACCTGCTCAGATAGCCCTCGCTTGGCTGCTTGCCCAGAAGCCGTGGATTGTTCCGATCCCAGGGACAACGAAGCTTCATCGCCTGGAAGAGAACCTTGGAGCAGCTTCTGTCGAACTCACACCCGACGATCTCCGTGACATCAATAGCGCCTCTTCAAAGATCAAGGTGGAAGGGGCGCGGTATCCGGAAAGACTGGAGCAAATGACTGGTCGCTGAACGGACAGGGTAAACCGAACGTTAACTGGCACAACAGCCGATTACACCCCCATCCCTGCTCCCCTGATACAATCGCTCTCCGCATGGCGATCAGCCCCATTCAGCTCCTGAAGCAGGCGAGCCCCGGGCAGCGCCGCACCTTGCTGGCGGCTGCTCTCGGCTGGATGCTCGACGCCTTCGACGCCATGCTTTACGCGCTGGTCCTGGCGTACGTAATGCGCGATCTGGGCATGTCGAAGGCGACCTCCGGCCTGCTCTACACGCTCACCCTGCTGGCCTCCGGCATCGGCGGCGTTTTTTTTGGCTTCCTCGCCGACCGCATCGGACGCAAGCGCGCCTTGATGCTCAGCATCCTGACTTACTCGATTTGCTCGTTCGCTTCCGGCCTCTCGACCACTGTGCTCATGCTGGCGGTGTTTCGTTTCATCCTCGGACTCGGCATGGGAGGCGAGTGGAATACGGGCGCGACCCTGGTGGCGGAAACCTGGCCCGATGAATTGCGGGCCAAGGCGATTGCGGTGGTGCAGAGCTCGTGGGCAATCGGCTATGCGCTGGCCGCGCTGGTCGCGGGGATCGTTCTGCGTTACGCAAACTGGCGCATGGTGTTCTTCGTCGGAATTCTTCCCGCCATTGTCACACTCTGGATACGGCGCAGCGTGCCGGAGTCGCAGATGTGGCTCGACCACCGTGCGGCAACAAACCCCGCAATGTCCGGCGTCACAGCCGAGCAGAATGATGGTGCCAGCGTTTCGCGGACAGGAGTGTCCGCGCCACAGGATTCCTTCTTCCTCATTTTCCGCGCGCCCTATGGCAAAAGCACCATCGTTCTTCTCCTGCTCAACTTCTTCGGATTGTTTGCCTGGTGGGGACTGTTCAGCTGGATTCCGCCTTATCTTTCGCTTCCCGTCGCGCAAGGCGGGCGCGGCTTCGGCATTATGGGCACCACCACCCTGCTTCTCGTGCTCAACCTGTTTGGCATGTTTCCCGGATACATCAGTTTCGGCTGGGTCGCCGACCATCTGGGCCGGCGTAAAGCTTTCATCCTGTATCTCTTTGCTGCCGCCGTTCTGGTGCCTTTCTACGCCATGGCGCGTTCGCAGGCGGTACTGCTCGTATTGGGCGCGGCGGTCGCATTCTTTGGGACGGGATTCTTTTCCGGCTCCGGCCTCATCGGTAGCGAGATCTTCCCTACCCGCGTGCGGGCGCGTGCTTTGGGCTTTACCTACAACGGCGCGCGCACCATGAGCTCGATCGCCCCGTATGTAATTGGACGGGTCGGCCAGACTAAGGGACTAAGCTGGGCCTTCTATCTGTGCGGCGCAGCTTTTTTTCTGGCGAGTTTGATGGCAGCCCAGTTGCCAGAGACGAAGGGGAAGAGGCTGGAGTAACCAGTGGAGAGCCGGGCGTCCCCGCCCGGCTGAACGGGCGAGACGCCCGTTCCTCCACTTACTCGATCGGTTCCACCACTAACTCCTCGCCCCGAGCAGGCCGTTCTGGCAACTGAATCAGCACAATCGCTATCAGCACCAGAACGATTCCAACCGTCTGCATCGGACGCAGTAACTCGCCCAGCACAAGCGCCGCAATCACGATACTGAACACCGGCTCCAGGCAACTGACGACAATGGCGCGGGTCGGCTCCAGGTGCTGAAGCCCGGCGAAGTAGCAGGAGAATGGCCCGAGCACGGAAACCAGCGAGAATACCAACATGAATCCCCACTGCTCGCGGCCATAGTGGGCGGCAATGATCTTCCACGGTGGATTCACAAAGATCCAGAATGTTGACGTAGCCACCAGTACCCACAGCAGTACTTTCCAGCGGTCGTAACGCGCCAGCACACTGTGTCCTCCGACGTTGTAAAACGCAAAGGAAAATGCAGCCAGCAGTGCAGCCGTGACTCCGACTGCATCCATGCGGAAGCCGCCCGCGCCGACAAAGCCGACGGCCAGCGCGCAACCCACGACGGCCAGTCCCACCGCCGCACTTCTCCGCAGCGAAGGACGTT
>Ga0187818_10000616_pt1 | contig 13103 bp, 13 predicted proteins | sample NC_wetland_sal_i_14_FD_130581 | JGI IMG/M metagenome (GOLD analysis project Ga0187818, IMG submission 130581) | Wetland sediment microbial communities from Neuse River Estuary, North Carolina, USA - SO4_3 | ecosystem: Environmental > Aquatic > Freshwater > Wetlands > Sediment | place: USA... | reverse complement strand
GACCGGTCGATCTCGATGTCCTGGACCGTCCTCAGGTGGTGCTCGAGCGCGAGGCGCTCGAAGCCGGTCTGCTGGCGCGCGAACTCGTCCGGTCGGTCGCACGTCAGGATGAACGCCTGGAGCTGCGCGAGCCCCATCTCGCGGGCCGCCAGCGCCCGATGGTGGCCGTCGACGAGGATCCACTCCTCCCCCTTCTGCAGGACGAGGACGGGTTCAGCGAACCCACGCTCGAGCTCGTATCGGCGTCCTTCGAGCTCGTCCTCGAAGACCTTCCACTGGGTGGGGGTCAACCGGTCGATCGGGACCAGGCCTCGGTGGAACGAGAACGGGAACCCGTAGCGTTCCGCGAGCAGTCGCTTCAACGTGTCGGCCTTGACCGGCGAGGCCCGCTCGAAGTGGGAGCGGACGATGTCGAGGTTCGAAAGGATCCCGCAGAGTCGCCCTTCGGGGTCGATGATCGGCAGGTCCCGTAGGCCGAACCGGAACATGATACGCGCGGCGTCGTCGAGCGCTGTGTCGGGATGGGCCGTGTACGTGCCGGGCCGAATGATTCGGCCGATGCGGGTCTCGCCCTCGCCCGCGTGCCGAAGGAGCTCCTTCGCGCTCACGAACCCGACGAGGTGCCCCTTAACGTCGGTGATGGGAAGCCCGTGGTGCCGGCTCTTGGTCAGCTTCTGGATCGCCTCGCGGATGGTCGTCGTCTCGCGCAGGTGCTCGACCTCGAGCACCATGTAGTCGCGGACCCGGACCGGCATCAGTCTCGCACGGGGTGTACGTCACGGAGGTAGGCGATGAGCAGGTGGAGGGCGATGAGGTGGGTGTCCTCGGTGTGCTGCATGCTGGGAGAGGGAACGACCAGCGGCACATCGACGAGCTCCTTGAGCTTCCCGCCGCCCATGCCGGTGAACCCAATGGTCGCGAGGCCCAGGGCCCGGGCCGTCCGCACCGCCTCGAGGACGTTCGGCGAGTTTCCGCTCCCGGAGATCGCGACCGCGAGGTCCCCCTTCTCGGCCAGCGCCTTGAGCGGGCCGGAGAAGATCTCCGAGTAGCCGACGTCGTTCGCCCACGCCGTGACACTCGGGATGTTGTCGTTGAGGCAAACGCAACGAAATCGCCGGCCCTTGCCCCGACCCTCGGTCCCTCCGGCGACCTTCGCGAGGTCGGTCACGAAATGAGAGGCGGTCGACGCGCTGCCGCCGTTGCCGAAGAAGAAGATCGTCCGGTCCTCCTCCCGCGCCCGGAGGAAGAGGGGCACGACCCGCTCGATCGCGGCCAGGAACGACGGCGCGTCCAGAGCGGACTGCGCTTCCCGGACGTAGGTCGCGAGGTAGGATGCCAACGTCGGAGGCTCGGTCATCGTCCGACGAACAGGATCCGAGATCCCTCGGGAGTGATCCGCACGGGAAGGCGCTCCATCGGCGACAGGGCGTCCGCTATTTGACGGCTCCGCTCGGGCGGGTGCAGGAGGAGCATGAATCCTCCTCCGCCGGCGCCGGTGATCTTCCCTCCCCACGCTCCCGCGGCCTTCGCCGCCGCGTACTGTCGGTCGATCGCGTCGTTGGAAACCCCCGTCGTAAGGCCCCGTTTGAGCGACCATCCCTCGTCCAAGACCGCCCCTAGGCGCTCCCATTCCCGGCCCAGGATCGCGGCGCGGGCGTGGTCGGCGAGGTCCCGGATCCGGAAGAGCGCGTCGCGGTTCTCCCGGGTGCGGGCGCTCTGCTGCTGGAGGATCGTTTCGGCTCTCCGAGTGACCCCGGTGTAGAAGAGGGAGAGCCGGTCGCTCAGCGCTTCACGGTCGACGGTCGAGAGCGGGATCGGTGAGGCCCGTACCGAATCATCGGGGCGGAACTCAAAGTACTCCACGCCCCCGAACGCCGCAATGTACTGGTCCTGCTTTCCGAGCGTGCCGCCCAGACGGTCGATCTCGATGCGGCACGCCTCCTCGGCGAGCTGGGCCGGGTCCTTGAGCTGCCCCCGATAGGCGAACAGCGCGTTCAGAAGGCCGACCGTGAGGGTGGAAGAGGAACCGAGCCCCGTGCCTTCGGACGGAATGTCGGCGATCGTATGGACCTCCAGCGCCTCGCCGACCCCGGCGGTCCGCATCGCCTCGCGAACGAGCCCGTGCTGAAGGTCCTCGAGCCGGCTCACGTTCTCCGTTCGCGAGTAGGCGACCCGGATCGAGCGGTCGAACTTCTCGTTCACGAGGACGTGGACGTACCGGTCGATGGCGGCGTTCGTCACGGCCCCGCCTCCATGGGCGCGGTAGAACGACGGGAGGTCGGTACCTCCCCCCGCGAAGCTGATGCGGAGCGGCGTGCGGGTGATGATCATCGAGCGAAGAGCGGGCGGAGCCCTCTTAGCGGTTTTCCCCCGCGGAGGGGGGATCCCGAGCCCCCGCGAAACCGGGGGATCGGCTCGCGGTGGCGGACCACCGCGCGCGTCGCCCGTAGAACGCCCGGGTCACGCCGGCAAGGTCGGTGATCGGCGCGAGCCCGGGCAGGCAGCGTGCGAACGCGGTGGCCCGGCGGTCGAGGATGATGGCGATCCCCCGGTCGTTCTCCGACCGGATCATGCGACCGCACGCCTGCAGGATCGCCCGCTGGGCCGGGGCTTCGACCGTGTACTCCCAGCCGTGTCCGCCCGCGTGGTCGAGGAACGCTCGGAGCGCCTGCCGTTTCGCGGTGGGCCGAGGGTAGGGGATGCCGACGAGCACCACGGCCTCCAGCTCCTCGTCCGGGTAGTCGATCCCCTCGGAGAGCCGCCCACCCGCCACGCCCAACAGGATCGTCCCTTCCGGGTCCTTCTTCCATCCCTCGATGGAGCGCCAAAGGTCCCCGGTCGGCACCTTGCTGTACTCGATGAACACGTTGCCGGGAAGCTGCGACTGAAGCCCCGCCTCGAGGACCTTCTGCATCAGGTCGAAGCTCGGGAAGAAGACCGCCGTCTTGACGGGCAGGTTTTGGAGGACCTCCACCAACCGGTCGGCGATCCGGGCGATCGCTCGCGGGTCACCCCGGAGCTCCTCGAACCGGGTCGTGATGGTCGGGTCGTAGAGGAACCGATGGTTCTCCGGCGGAAAGTGGGACGGCACGTCGAGCAGGCGCGCCGCCGAGCCGAGGCCGAGCGAGTCGCGGTACTCCTCGAGCGGGGCGAGCGTCCCGGACAGATGGACGGAAAGGTGGCAATCGAGGATCGGGCGGGCCGGGACCGAAGCATCGAGCGCGTACGCCTCCAGCGCCGGCCTCGGGAGCCGGGTAGCGACTTTGACGTAGCCGGGCGGTTCGAGCTGCGGCCAGGAGAGGAGCGTCAGGGCGACCGTGTGGACCCACGACCGGGGGAGCCGCCGGTCGCGGCGACGCTCTTCCTTCAGGTTCTCTCCCCACGTCGCCAACGCGCCGAGCCAGGTGTCCAGTCGGTGCGAGGTGCCCCCGAGGGCTGTCAGCAGGGCGTCCTCGAATACGGACGGGGGGAGCATCGCATCGTCCTCGCGCGCCAGCGCATGGACCAGCTCCTCGACCGCGGCGCCGACCAGGTCGAGGAATCGGCTCGCGCTCGGACCATCGGCGAGTTGGAAATCGCCTCGGTCGGCGACCTCGGCCCGCGCACGACGGACCGATTCCTGAGGGAGGGCGACCGTCGTGAGCTCTCGCAAGTGCCCCGGGAGGTTGTGGGCCTCGTCGACGACCAGGTCGACCCGGTCGGGAGCGACCTGCATCCAGTCGAGGAGCGCCCGCCGAATGTGAGGATGGAAGAAGAACGCGTACGGTGCCGTGACGAGCCGAGCGTGGGGCACGAGCTTCTTCGAGAGCTCGTAGGCGCACAGGTTCTCTTCTCGGCAGAAGGCGTCGAACTCGTGGGGCGCGGGAAGTCGGGTGCTGAATCGTTCGACCAGCCCCTCGAGATCGGACTGCAGCACGCGCGCATAGTACGGGCACCCGTCAAGGTCGGTGAGGTCGATCTCCCCGCCCTCGGGGAGCTCGGGAGGGGGGACGAGGGGGGCCTCGCCGTGCATCGCGCGTTCGGTCGCCCTCTTGCGGTCCGCGCAGAGCTTGCCGTGCTCTTCGGCGGTCGCGCCCTTGAGTTCGGCGACATTCTCGAGCAGGAAGCACCGGCGAGCCCGTCCTTGCAGGCCCACCGCGAGGATCGGGTGGTCGAGCCGATGGGCGATCGTCCGGGCCTCTTGGAGGACCTGGACCTCCTGGGAATGCGTGCGTACGAGGTAGAGGACCTTATGGTTCGCCGCCTCCGCGTGCTCGAGGAGCGGGGCGAGCACCGCCACGGTCTTGCCGCTGCCCGTCGGCGCGTTCACAAGCAACGCGCCGCCCCGCGCGGCGACCCCGGAAACTTCTCGCAGGATCGCGTCTTGCCCCGGTCGTACCCGGTAGGGGAATAGGAGCGAGGCCTCGGAGGAGGGGGAAACCGCCGTCGTAGGGACGCTCCGCCGCCTCGACCCCCCGGCCGGGGTTTTAAGCTGAGCCTTGACTGGAACCCTCCTCGGTCGGTGCGCTCGCCCCGGGCCCCGCGGGAGCCGGCGCCGGACGCGTTAGCTTCAAGCCCGGGCGTGAGGTCGCGGCCTGCGTGGGGGAGTCGCCTCGGTCGGCGCTTCGGTGCTCTTGAACGAACGCCCCACCCCGGCCCGCACCGGTTTCCTCGCGAAATACGGCAAGTTCGTGCTGGTGGGTCTGACCGGAGTGGTCGTGAACCTCATCGTGTTCACGTTCACGCTGGACGCCATCTCCCGAAGCCCGACGCTGAACCTCTACTCGAGCCTCCTCCACTTCGCGTCCACGAGGTCCGCCGACCCTCTCCTCGACTTCGTAGCGAGCGCGGTGGCGTTCGGAGGGGCGACGCTGTGGAACTTCGCGCTGAACAGTCTGTGGACGTTCCGGACCTCCGTGGGCCACCGGCACTCTCCGGCCCGCCGGCTCGGGCTGTACTTCGGCGTCTCGCTGGGATCGCTCGCCATCAACGAGGCCGTGTTATTCGTCGCTGCGCTCTTCGTGTCGCCGCTCTTCGGACAGGGGATCGGTATCGTGGCCGGGAGCGTGGTCGGCTTCGCCGGCAACTACCGGTACACCTTCGCGGAGGCGGGCCTGGGTTCTCCCGTCCCGGAGACCCCCTAGGAGCACACGGCCGCCCACGCCCCGGGGGCAGGCCGACCACGAGACCTATCCGTAGGCGTACCGGACCCCGTACGGCCCGCGCGGAAGGTTCCAGGTCACCGAGCCCTGGTCGCAGGCCACGTCGCACGCTCCGCACTCGACGCAATCCTCGTACCGGAACACCAAACGACCTTCGATCCGTTCGTAGCACTTCGCCGGGCACACGAAGGTGCAGAACGAGTGGGGGCATCGGGCGCACACCTCGGGTCGAACGGTGATATGCGCATGCTCCTTCGAGTCGGTCGTGTAGCGGAGCGTGCCGAGACGTCGCTTGATCTCCACGAACTCGACGGGAGCGGCGTGAGCGGACCCAGAGCTCGCCATCGAACGACCCTCCTCACCGTCCGAGGCCGGCCAGGATGGCGAGGTCCTGGCGGACGGCCACGACGCTGGCCCGGAACGCGGCCCGCTCGCCTTCCGTGAGCGGGACCTCCACGACCCGTTCGACGCCTGCCCGGCCGAGGACGGCGGGCACGCCGATGTAGATCTCTCGTTCGCCGAACGCTCCCTCGAGGTGCGCCGAGACCGGCAGGAGCCGGTGCTCGTCCCACGCGACCGCCCGCACCAGCTCCGCCTGGCTCGCCGAGGGAGCGTAGAACGCGCTCCCCGTCTTGAGCAAGTTCACGATCTCGGCGCCCCCCTGCTTCGCCCGTTCGACGATCGCGGCAAGGCGGTCGGCGGGAAGCAGTTGGGTCAGCGGAACCCCGGCGACGCTCGAGAGCGACAGGAGCGGCACCATCGTGTCGCCGTGCGTCCCGAGAACGAACCCGGTCACGTCCCGCGGGGCGACCTTCAGGGCCTCGGCGACGAACGTGCGGAACCGCGCGGTGTCGAGGGTACCGGACTCGCCAAAGACGCGCGTGGGGGGAAGTTGACTGACGGCTCGAAAATAGTACGTCATGACGTCCACGGGGTTCGTGACCACGAGGCAGATCGCGTCCGGCGCTTTCGTGCGGACGGCTTCGGCATGGCCTTTCACGATCGCCGCGTTCTTTTCGAGGAGGTCCGAGCGGCTCATGCCCGGCTTGCGAGCGAGGCCCGCCGTCTCGACCACCACGTCGGCGCCCTCGAGCGCCTCCAGGCTGGTCGTGCCGGTCACCCGGGTGGAAAAGCCGAGGATCGGTGCCGACTCCTGGATGTCGAGCGCCTTCCCCTGCGGGAGCCCGTCAATGATGTCGATGAGGACGAGCTCCTTCGCGACCCCCATCTCCGCGAGCCGCTGGGCGAGCGATCCCCCGATGTTGCCGGCGCCAAGGACGGCGACTTTTCGAAGCGCGCTCACCCATCCTCCTCCGAGCGGCTCCCTACCCCTCGTCGGGCTTAAACGTCAGCGGCCAGGACCCCCCGGACGGGGGGACGCCGCCGGCCGAAAGGTTGATTCCCGTTTTCGCCCGTCCTCCGCCCAATGGTCGACGTCGATTCGGTCCTGCTCAGCGTGCAGGAGCGGGACAAGTGGCGCCGCCGGATGGAGGTGCTGGAACGGTCGCTCGGGGAGGTCCGGGAGCGCCGACGGCGTCTCGAGCGGAGCCTCCGGCGCCTTAGAAAGGAGCTCACCAAGCTGCGCATCACCGCCGACGCCGTCCTGGACTTCGCCCGGACCCAGGTTCAGAGCGAGGTGAGCCGTGCCCCGAGGCATCCCCCCCTCCGATAAGCAAGAGTCGCTGCTCTCGAGCCAGCGGCAGCTGTTCGCCGAGCTCGCCCGGCTGCGACGGGAGGAGGACTACCTCGTCTTGAAGGTCCGCCAAGCGCGCGAGCAGGTACGCTACTACGAAGGGCTTCTCGACCTCCTGCGTCGCGATTGGGGCAAGCCCGAGGGGCTCACCGACCTTCTCCGAAAGCTGAGCTAACGCGGCGGCACCCGTGAAGGTCGTCGTCCTAGGCGCCGGGGCCGTGGGGAGCCTGTTCGGCGCTCGCCTCTTCGCAGCCGGCGAGTCGGTCGAGCTCGTGGGTCGGCCGGACCACGTCGCGGCGATCCGAGCGCGGGGGCTTCGCATCCTGAACCGGACCGAGGAGGTCTTCCGCATCCCCGCCCGGGAAGACCTTCCGGTCGGAGAGAGCCCGGACGCGATCCTACTGACGGTGAAGACCTACGACGTTCGGTCGGCGGCCGCCGCCCTGGCGCGCGCCTACCCCCGACCGATACCCCTCCTGCTCCCCCAGAACGGGTTGGGCGTCGAGTCCTTGGCCCGAGAGGCCTTGGCCGCGGGCGGCTGGCCGGCCCCGGCCGAATGGACGGTCCGAGCGGTGCATTCGGTCCCGGTCACGTGGGTCGCCGCAGGGGTGGTCCGGGAAGCGGGTGTCGGGGAGATCCTCCTTCCGGACCTCAGGACTGCGGGAGCCCTCGGCCCCCGGGTACAGCGCTTCCGCGACCTCCTCAGTGCCGCCGGGTTCTCGGTCCGAACGGTCCGCGACTTCGACCGGGAAGTCTGGCGCAAGGTCCTCGTGAACGCCGCGATCAACCCGGTCACGGCCGTGCGGGGCGTGACGAACGGGCGCCTATTGGAGGGCGCCGCGCGCACGGACGCGCTCCGCCTCCTCCGGGAGGCCCTCTCCGCCACCCGAGTCGCAGGATTCGACATCTCGGAGGAGGAAGCGGTCCGGGACTTCGAGCGAGTCGCGCGCGCGACCGCCGAGAACCGGTCGAGCATGCTGCAGGACCTCGACCGGGGCCGCCCGACCGAGATCGAGGCGATCTCCGGAGAAATCCTCCGCATCGCCGGGGCGCATCAACTGGACCTTCCGGCGACCCGAGCGATCGTCGAGGAGATCCGCCGCCGCGGGTCGAACGCCGGGGCTCGGCCACAACCCTCTTAGCGGCGGGTCCCTCGCGTTCGGGCGATGGCGGAGAAGCGTGGCGTAGGGTCCGCCACCGTCCGCGGTCGCCGGGTCCTCGTCCGCGTCGATTTCAACGTTCCCCAGGATGCGAACGGTCAGGTGGCCGACGACCGACGAATCCTGGAGGCGCTGCCGACCCTCAACCACTTGAGGGCCGCGGGCGCCCGGACAATCCTCCTGACCCACCTCGGCCGACCGGAAGGCCGTCACGACCCGAGGTTCACGCTTCGACCTGTGGTCCATCGATTGAGCGCGGTGCTGGGCCAGCCCGTCCCGCTCGCCGACGACATCGTCGGCGTGAAAGCGCTCGAGCAGTCGGCGCGCCTCGAGAACGGCCAGTTCCTCATGCTCGAGAACCTTCGGTTCCACCCGGGCGAGGAGGCAAACGACCCGGCGTTCGCGGCCCAGCTCGCCCACCTCGGCGAACTGTTCGTCGAGGACGCATTCGGTACGGTCCATCGGGCCCATGCTTCGACGGTCGGGGTGCCGAAACGCCTCCCCTCGTTCGCGGGGTTCCTGGTCGAGCGGGAGGTCCGTGAGCTCTCGAAACTGGTGGAACACCCGAACCGGCCGTACGACGTCGTTCTCGGAGGCGCGAAGGTCTCCGACAAGCTCCCGTTCCTGGCGAGCTTCCTCGGTCGCGCGGACGCCCTCATGATCGGAGGCGCGCTTGCGTTCCCGTTCCTCGCGGCCCGCGGGGTCGCCCTTGGCGCGACCTCGGTCGAGCCCGGGCTGGACGCGGCGGTGGACGACCTCTTCCACCGGGCGGAAGCGAGCGGCACGGAGGTCATGCTGCCCACCGACGTGGTGGTCGGGCGACCGGGAAGCTCGGACGCGGAGACCTACGCGATCGACTCGGTGCCTCCCGACGCGGTCGTCTTCGACATCGGGCCCGCGACGCGGGCGCGATTCGTGGAACGGCTCGCCGCATCCCGCACCGCCTTCTGGAACGGACCGCTCGGCCGTGCCGAAGACCCTCGGTTCGCCGAGGGAACGCGCGAGGTTCTCGCCCGGCTCGGGTCGGTGCCGGGCTACCACGTGGCGGCGGGCGGGGACTCGGCTCGGATCGCCCACGACCTCGGCGTCACCGGGAGCTTCCAGTTCATCTCGACCGGCGGCGGTGCCGCTCTCGAGTTCGTCCAGGGCCTCGAGCTGCCCGGGCTCGCGGTCTTGCCGGACGCCTAGAAGTACCCGGACCGGGCGTCACGGCGACGGCCGATGCGACGGTCGCCGCAAGATACCCGAAGTACTCCGGGTCGACCCGCAGGGCGTCGAGCTCTACGACCTCGGGCACGTCGTACGGGTGCGACGCTTTCAGGAAGCGGAGGAGCTCTTCGACGTGCTTCAGAACGGTCTTGAACAGCACCATCGACTCGCTCGTCGACTCGACTCGACCTTTCCACCAGTACCGGGAATCGACCGGGAGGATGTTGGCGCACGCGGCGAGGCGCCGGGCGAGCACCGCGTCCACCGCGGCGAACGCGGCGGCCCGGGACGGGTAGGTCGAGAGGACGAGCCGCATCGGCCCGGCGTCGCGGGCCGGGTCGCGGGGATCCGGGCTCATGGGTTCCCTCCTTGGAACTGGGGAACGCCGCTCGAGAAATCGACGGAGACGAGCGCGAGCGTCGCGAGGTCCACGACCGCCGCGCGGGCGGGGACGGGGGAGATGTTCCGCATCCGTTGGTACTCCGTTTCCGCCTGCCAGGTAGAGGCGTTCAGGAGCAGGACGCCCCGATAGCGGTCGACGCCGTAGGTATGCGCGTGCCCGGTGACGAGGATGTCCGGAGCGGGGTCGATGACCAGTCCGTCCCGCGGAAGCGGCGCGAGCGGGGTCCGGTCCCCGTAGATCGGGGCCAGGTGTCGCATCTGGAGCATCCGTTTCATCACCTCGGTCGGCCGGGCGTACGAGGCGCCGGGCAAGGCCGGGATGAGGTCGTCGAAGCTGCGGCCATGGTAGGCCTGTACCACGACCCCGTGGAGGCTGAACGTCGAAGGGTTCGACAGGACCCGGACGTTCGTGGGGAGCGACATCGTCAGGTTCGCGGGGAGCGCGGGCTGGGGTTCGGCCGGACACACCGCGTCGTGGTTCCCGGGGATCGCTACGACCGTGAGGCGTTCCGGGAGCTCTCCCAAGCGACGGCCGAGCTCGACATACTGCTCGACCACGTCGGAGATCGCCAGGTCGCGTTCCTGACGAGGATAGATGCCGATCCCGTCCACGAGGTCGCCGGCGATCACGACGTGGTCGATCGAGGCGGCGAGTTCCGGGTGGGCTCCCCGTCCTCGCAGGAACTCCACCAGGGCCGCCCATGGCTCGCTGAGGAAGGAGCGGGAACCGATATGGAGGTCCGAGAGGAAGATCGCTCGGCGAGGGTGCGGGGACCGGCCGAGCGCCCGGTGGGCCGGGACGTCCGGTCGCTCCACCGCGACGGCCCGAGGCAACCGGCCGAGGTCCTTCGCGAACTGGAGATGCACGCCAACCACTTCGTCCGGAAGGAACGTCAAGCGCGCCCCGGCGGACCCGTGGGGGACCAGGACGTCGAGCGAGCCGTTCTCGTCGTCCAGGGTGAGGATCCCATGATGCCGCTGGGGGGTCTCTCGCACCCCGCGCACCATCCCGATCACTGAAGCGGTGCCCTCCGAAGCGCGGAGCTCCTGGATCGGTCGGAGGTTGGGGAGCTGGGGCCGACCGCGGAGGAGGCGGGCCAGCGATCGGTAGCGCGAATGGAACAGAGCCCGATAGGCGGCGATCGGTTGGGAGGCGACCGGAGGACCGGTGAACCCCTCTCGTAGGACCTCGAACGCGACGGCGCGGTGAGGCGCGGACGATGCGAGGGCAGCGGTCGGCGAGAAGGACGGGCCGGTCGCGACGCGGCGGTCCGCGAGTACCGACTCCACCATCTCGCGCGTGACGAACGGAGAACCGGCCGACGAACGCTCGAGCAGTTCCTGCGAAAGGACCAGCGGTTGGTGGTCCGTGAGGAGCAGCTGGAGCGCCGCCGCCTCGACGAGCCGGTGGTGCTCCTCGAAGTAGTGGACGAGATGCTCTCTCAGGCTGCTGCTGGCCACTCGGCCCTCCGGGACCGGGTCGCTCGGAACCGGGGGAAAGGACCCGAGCGCGGGTCTCCGGGCGCGCCGAGGGGCCACGAGTTATTTCAAGCTTGGGCGTACGGAGTGCTGCCGGGCGGTGCCGGAGCGCTAGCGGTACGATTCCTTCGCGTACGACGCGCCTTTCGGATACTTCTCTTTGAGGTGCGCGACGAACGCCTCCGGCGTGCGCTCGAGGTGGGCGGCGTACCACTGCACCACGACGTCCTTCAGGATCCGGTGGAGCTCGCCGACGCTCACGTGGTCCTCGGGGGCGTCGTAGAGGACCGCCTGGCTCATCATCCGCATCCAACCCGAGTAGCGGTGATAGCTTTCCCCGTCGCACCACTCGAAGATCCCCCGCAGGTGGGAGCTTCCCTCGGGCGTGCGGTAGTACCAGAAGCGCATCGTGAACCCGACCCATCCCGAGGCCCGGTCGTTGAGCTCGACGGTCTTCACCGCACCGAAGTCGAAGTTCTCCTTGAACGTCCACTTCGTGGGGTACTCCGCGAACGTGGCAAACAACGTCTGGGACGGGTCGATCGTCAGATGGACGCTGATCTCCTCGAACTGGTTGTGGACCTCCCAGAGGTCCTGAAGCAAGCGTCGGTTCGTGTCGGCCCGGTGGGAAAGGTCCTCACCGGTCTTCGCGCCGGCGATCTCCTGGGTCTTCGCAAGCTCGTTCTTGAGCGAGGTCACGAAGTCGTCGTCCGCGAGGGGCGGCTCCGGGGCGGGGGTCCTCGGTTCGGGAACATCAGCGACCACGGTGGCCTTTCGGGCCGAACGACGGGGCATGAGAACAGTCTCCAGGGCGGCGTAGAGGGGACGAATATAAAGGCTGTATCGCCGCATCGGCGCATTCCGCCGGCGTTCGAGGCTCGGCCCGGGCGGGCCGTCGGCGCTCGGGCTCCCCGTTAAATACGCCCCCCGACTCCACAACTGTGGAAAGCCCCTCCGGGGACGAAAGGAGGATCCCTCCCGACGTCGCCAGGAGATCCGGAATCACGACTCATGTTCCGCCCTCTGCTCTGTCGTAGGCTCCGCGCATCGTCCGGCGTCGCCGGGTCGACCTAGTTCCTCCTCGGTAGGACCCCCGCATCCGCGGGCGCTTTCCGACCAAGGAAACCATACCATGACGAACGACCCCAGTGCCGCGAAATACGAGATCCGAGCCCGCATCACCGCCGACGGCGTCATCGACAAGCCGGACGTGGTGGGCGCGGTCTTCGGCCAGACGGAGGGACTGCTCGGCGACGAGCTCGACCTCCGCGACCTCCAGAAGTCCGGCCGCATCGGCCGAATCGAGGTTGAGATCGACAGCCGCAAGGGCAAGACCGAGGGCGAGATCAACATCCCGTCGTCCCTCGACCAGGTCGAGACCGCCATCCTCGCCTCGGGCCTCGAGACGGTCGACCGAATCGGCCCGTGCCGCGCCAAGATCGAGATCATCAGCGTCGACGACATCCGCATCACCAAGCGCCAAAAGGTCGTCGAACGCGCGAAGGAGATCCTGAGTCGCCTCCAAGAGGATTCGAAGGGGGTCGGAGTCGACCTGACCGAAGCGGTCCGCAAGGCCTTCCAGGTCGAGGAGATCACGACCTACGGACCGGAGCACCTCCCCGCCGGGCCCAACATCGACCAAGCGGACGCGCTGATCGTCGTCGAGGGCCGGTCGGACGTGCTCAACCTACTGCGCTGCGGGATCAAGAACGTCATTGCCGTCGAGGGCACGAGCGTTCCCCAGACCGTCAAGGACCTCTCCCGAGGAAAGACCGTCACCGCGTTCACGGACGGTGACCGCGCCGGGGAGCTGATCCTGCGCGAGATGCTGCAGACCATGGACCTCGACTTCGTCGCCCGCGCCCCCCGTGGCAGTGAGGTCGAGGAGCTGACCCAGAAGCAGCTCCTGAAGTGTCTTCGGAACAAGATCCCCATTAACCAGTACCTCGAGATGAGCGGGTTCGAATCGACCGGCGCGACCCGCGAGCCGAGGGAAGAGCGCGGCGAGGAGAGCGGGGG
>Ga0187818_10000615_pt1 | contig 13105 bp, 8 predicted proteins | sample NC_wetland_sal_i_14_FD_130581 | JGI IMG/M metagenome (GOLD analysis project Ga0187818, IMG submission 130581) | Wetland sediment microbial communities from Neuse River Estuary, North Carolina, USA - SO4_3 | ecosystem: Environmental > Aquatic > Freshwater > Wetlands > Sediment | place: USA: North... | reverse complement strand
GCGCCGCGGAGCGGCGGGGATGCCCGTTTTCTGGAGCGGAGCCGAGGCGTTCACGGAAGCCCACAAGAAGGCGTTGCTTTCGCCGCGCCTGCGCAAGAGATTCTCCGGGCTTACCTCGTGGGAGGCGCTAGAGCCTTTGTATCAGCGTTTTCAGCGGAACGCCTGGGAGCGGTCAGCGCTGCACTGGATGACCTACAGTGATCTCAACCTGCGCCTGCCCGAGCTGCTGCTGATGCGCGTGGACAAGATGAGCATGGGCGTCGGCTTGGAGGGGCGAGTCCCTTTTCTGGACCACAAATTCGTTGAGCTGGCCATGAGTATTCCGGAGGCGGTCAAGACGCGCAACGGAGAGCTCAAGTACATCCTCAAGAAGGCCGTCCGCGGCATCATTCCCGATCAATTCATCGATCGCAGGAAACAGGGCTTCGGGGTTCCGGTTCACGAATGGTCGCTGCACAAGCTGGGAGCTTTCGCCCTCCGGGAACTGGAAAGCTTCTGCGAGGAAACCGATTTCCTGGATCGCAACCAGGTAGTGCGCCTGATCGAGGCGCGGCGCGGGCCGCAGACCTGGTGTCTGCTGAACTTCGCCCTCTGGTGGCGGCACTACGTGGCGGCTGAGTCGCCGGTTGCTTGCTGTTTCTCCTGAAGTTCACATCATAAAGCTCAAGAGGAATTGTGAGTTCTGAGTTACAGGACAACATCGCTCCGCCCATGAAAGTACTGGGGAGAGATGCGTCGGGAAACGGCGACCAATTGCATTCTCCGCCGACCGCCATGACACGCGGCACGATTTCGAGCAGCGCCTTCCACCTATGGCGCAACCGGCGTTTCATCGCCAAGGCCGGCGCGGTCGGATTGGTGGTGGCGACCCTGATCGCGTTCCGGCTCCCTCTCCAGTTCGAGTCGACGACACGCCTGATGCCGCCAGATAAACAGAGCACGGCAGGTCTGGCGTCCTTGCGGGCGGCCGGAGCCGCGGGCGGCAACCTGAATGCCGTCCCCTTCCTGGGCGAAGCCCTGGGAGTGAACAGTGCGGGCGCGCTGATGGTGGGCGTGCTACGCAGCCAGACGGTGCAGGACCACATCGTCGAGCAGTTCGACTTGACGAAGGTCTATGGCATGCGTTACCTGAAGGACACCCGCGAACGTCTGTCCAGCAGCACCGATATCTCGCTCGACCAGAAGAGCGGCATCATCACCATTACCGTGACCGACCAATCTCCCCAGCGCGCGCGCGACATAGCCCGGGCCTACGCGGTCGAACTCAACCACCTGCTCGCCCAACTGGACACCTCGGCGGCGAGGAAGGAGCGCCTGTTCATCGAGGAGCGCCTGAAGACGGTCAAGGGCGACATGGATGAGGCTGCACAGCAACTGGCCCGCTATTCCAGCGAGAATACGACGCTCGACATCAAGGAGCAGACCAAAGCCATGGTGGAGAGCGAGGCCAAGCTGCAGGGCGACTTCATCGCCGCGCAGGCTGAGTTGAGGGGACTCGAGCAGATCTACACCGATAACACCGCTCGCGTCCGCGCCATGCGCGCCCGGGTGGCTGAGCTGAAGCGGCAGGTCGGCAACATGAACGGCAACCCTGCCTCCCTGGGCGATGCCAGCAACGGAAGCACTCCCTACCCTCCGATCCGCAAGCTGCCGTTGCTGGGCGTACCCTACGCCGACCTATTCCGGCGCCTGAACATCCAGGAAGCGATCTACGAAACGCTGACCAAGCAATACGAGATGGCCAAAATTCAGGAGGCACGTGACATCCCCACCGTCCGCGTGCTCGATCCTGCCAACCTGCCGGAGAAGAAGTCCGGCCCGAAGCGAACCTTGATCGTGGCGTTCGGTACGTATTTCATGGGCTTCCTGGCGATGATGTACATCCTCGGGACCGACCGGTGGCAGACGCTCGAACCGGACCACCCGATCAAGTTTTTCACTCGGGAAATGCAGCACGGCCTGGCGCAGGACTACCACGCCCTTCGCGCGCACATTCCCTGGTCCCGTAACGGCGCCAAGTCGTTCGAAAACAAGTGAAAGCCCCCGTGCCGCCCATCCGGGACCGTGCCAGTGAGGCCGCAGCGATGGATGCGGCGTCCGAGAAACAAGTATGAGCGCCGCAGGAACTCCGACTCCGAGCCAGCCGCAGCCGACGGTACACCCGCGCCTGCGCACGTTGCTGCTGTTGCTGTTCGGGACAACTTTTTGCTGGTACATCATTCCGGGCGTTTATTTTGCATACGGCGTCTTCGGTGCGGCAGTCGCCATCGCTATCACCTGCGTGCTGGCCCTGGTCTTGCGTGGCGAGGCAGATCCAGTCGTATTGATCTGGGTGGCAATCTTCCCTCTCGGGTACTACTTCCTTTCTTTTCCGAGAGAGCGGGCCATCGTCTCCTTCGATCGCGCGGTGGTACTCCTTCTTTGTGTCGCTGCCTGTTGCGCCTCCCCGGCTAAAATAATGCGCCTTCCGCGGCCAATGTGCCGCGCAGGCTGGAGTTGGTTGCTGTTCGTTTTCGCGGTCTTGCTGTCTTTTGTGCACCTCTCGAATCTGTTGAGTCCGTTGCGCGTCCTGGTGGATGCGTACATCCTGCCCGCGCTCCTCGGCTGGTGCGTCATTCGCTGCTTCCCCGTGCGCCGACGTCTGCTAGCGCTCCACATTCTGCTCTGCATTATGGCTGCGTATCTAGCGGCCATTGGCGCCGCCGAGATGGTTCTAAACGTGCATCTGTTGCCGCTGGCCGGAGCCGGGGCATACTACGCCGGGTTCGGCGATTCGCTGCTGCTACGGCCAAGCGGTCCATTCCTGGCGAGTCACTCCTTCAGCCTGATCGGATTGTTCTGTTTCTGGTTCCTGGCCTTTCTGCGGCGCGCTGCCGGAGCAGAGCTTCCCCGGTGGCAGAAGTGGCTGCATTGGTGCGGAGTGACGTCGGCGGTTATCGTCGCGTTTCTGCCTCTCTTCCGCTCCATCATGCTGACGTTTCTGGGGCTGGCAATTCTGGATGCCTTCTGGGAGCGGCGCACCAGCCGATACCTGCTTGCGGTTGTCTCGCTCGCCATCCTGAGTGGTCTGGTTTTCGCAGCGTGGCTGCTCTCGCCAGAAATTCTTGTCGAACGTTTCCTGGACCCTGCCAATCTCTTCGCCCGAATCGCCCAGCAGCAGCAAACCCTGCGGGTCTTCCAACAGAGCCCGCTCACGGGCGTCGGATTTACGAACTACATGACCGGCGTGGAGCAGCCCGGCAGCAGCGGCGCTTCCTTCCAGGATGTCTCAGCGCTCGACTCGCCCCACAACAACCTGGGGGCAGTGCTCTCCGAAACCGGCCTGTGTGGTTTCCTGACATTCTTATTCGCCCAGGGCTTCTTCCTGCGTGCATTTTGGAGGGCGCGTGCAGCGCAGACGAAGCGCGCTCTTCTGGCTTGGCAGTTTTTCTGCTACGCGTTTCTCAGCTATTGGATCAGCGGACTCGACATCTCGACGATGTATTCGTCCGACCTGAATCTCTTTTATTTGTTCATGACCGCGGTGCTCTACAAGTATGGGACGGGCGCGGCGGAGAGCCCAGCAGCATGATCTCTCGCCGGGGAATGACCACCTGATGGCTGGCAGCGCCAAAGTAGTACACATCCTGCTGTGGACCGAGAAGCTGGAAGACGCAGCCAAAGTGGCCGGGGCAAATTTTCCCGGCTGCGTCCTCAACGTGCTACCGCGACGCGAGTTGCGAGAAAGCGGGTGGAAGGAGCAGATACGGCGGCTGCGACGTCTGCAGGGGGAAGCCCTGATCTTCTTTTTCCCGTCGCTCGAGGATGTTTCCGAGCCGCAATTGCTCCTCTGGACTGCGGTGCTGCACCGTTGCCGCGCGACGGTGCTGGCGGATGCCGCCGGGAATTACCGTGTCTTGACCCGCTCGAACTGCGTGCGCCTGTTTCCCAAGGTCGTTGCCAGCGGCCTCAGCGACCTGGCGGTGTTAATGGTGACCCAAGTATTGGCCCGATTGATGCTGCTGCTCGCAGACCCGCCCAAGCAGAGAGCGCTCCGCAGTGGAGTGGACTTGGCCTACCTTTATCCTTATCCACTGGGAAAGGTCGAGGAAGGGGGAGCTGCCAGCCACATACGCGGGTTCCTGGCGGGGCTCGCCGAGGAATCAGCGCGGGCTGAGATCTTCAGTGCCTGCCGGCTGCCGGAGAGCTCATTTCCAGCCACCTGGATTCGGCCCAGACGCCGATTCTATTTGTTCCGGGAATCTCTGGTCCTCTCCTATAACTTCCGTTTTGTGAGGGCCGTGTACCGCGCTCTGGCCGGGCGCGCTCCCCGTGCCCTGTATCAGCGCCATCGCGCTTTCCTGTTCGCCGGGGCCTTGCTTTCGTTCCTGCTGAGAACTCCGCTGGTGCTGGAGTACAACGGCTCCGAAGTCTGGGTCGCTCAGCACTGGGATCCCAGCCGGTTTCGTTCCTGGCTGGCTATCTGCGAGGAGGTCTCGATCCGAGCCGCGTCCCTGATCGTCGTTGTTTCCGAGCCGCTGCGCCACGAACTGATCCAGCGTGGCGTGCCCGGTGAGCGAATCCTGGTGAATCCCAATGGAATGGACCCACACCTCTTCCATCCTGATTGCGGTGGGAAGGAAGTCCGAGCGCAGCTCGGTTTTGAGCCGCAGGATGTGGTGGTGGGGTTTGTGGGGACTTTCAGTTACTGGCACGGGGTAGCGGTGCTGCAAGATGCGATCCGGCAGATCCTATCGGAGAATGCCACCAGCGGTGAACTTCCACGCATCAGGTTTCTGCTGGTCGGGCAGGGACTGCTGCATGCGGAGATGCACCAGGCGCTCTGCCGATATGAAGAACGCGGAGATGTGTTGTTCCCCGGGCGCGTGCCGCACGACCGCGTAGCCGCGCATCTGGACGCCTGCGACATTCTTTGTTCTCCGCACACCACCATGCCCGACCGCACTCCCTTCTTCGGATCCCCGACCAAGCTCTTCGAATACATGGGGGTGGGCAAGGCTATCGTGGCCAGCAACCTTGACCAGTTAGGGCGAGTGCTCCGCCACAACCAGACAGCCTGGCTAGTTCCGCCCGACCATCCCCAGGAACTGGCGGAGGCGATCCGGTTGCTGGCGCGCCAACCCGCTCTGCGGCAGCGCCTTGGGTGCAATGCCGCAGCCGACGCCGAACAACACTATACCTGGCACCACAACGCCAAACGCGTGCTGGCACGAGTGGCTGGCCTTGCCGAAGCGGATCGCAAGGCCGGCCGCTTGGGAATCGAAGAAGGGAATCTCGTATGAGACATTACAGCGTGTCAGCTCCACACTGGAATGAGCCGGACGGCAACCGCCGTGTTCTGTTATTGTCCGTCATTGTTCCGTGCAAGAACGAAGATGCGGTCTTGCGCGAGACCCACAGCCGGCTGGTAAGCGTTCTGCAGCCACTGGCCACGGATTTCGAAATCGTCTATGTAGACGATGGCAGCACGGATTCCACCTTCGAGCTGCTGCGTGAGATTCAGTGTGTAGACCATCGGGTGCGGATCGTGCAGCTCTCGCGAAACTTTGGACACCAGATTGCCACCACCGCCGGCCTAGAGCATGCCTCCGGAGATGCCGTCGTCCTGATCGACGCCGACCTTCAGGATCCCCCGGAAGTCATCCCCCTGATGGTCGAGCAATGGCGGAACGGGTTTGACGTGGCCTATGGGCTGAGAACCGCAAGGGACGGGGAAACATTATTCAAGCTGTGGACTGCCAGGGCCTTCTACCGGGCCATCAATCGCCTTTCCGCGGTACCGATTGCGGTGGATACCGGCGATTTTCGCCTGATGGATCGCAAGGTGGTCGATGCGCTTCTGCGCATGCCGGAACAGGACCGCTTCCTGCGCGGGATGATCAATTGGCTTGGGTTCCGGCAGGTTGGAGTTCCCTACCGGCGGGCAGCGCGCGGCGCCGGAGAAACCAAGTATCCGCTGCTAAAGATGCTTCGCTTTGCCATGGACGGAATCGCATCTTTCTCCGTACTTCCTTTGAAGATGGCGACCTGGCTGGGCTTTTCAGCGTCGGGGCTGGCTATGGCTCTTATCCTCTACGCGGTCTGCGTTCACGCGCTGACAGATCGATGGGTCGCCGGGTGGACGAGTCTTTTCGTAGCTGTTCTGTTCATGGGCGGAGCCCAACTGATCGGCCTGGGAATCATCGGCGAGTATATAGGACGCATCTACGGCGAGACCAAACGGCGCCCTCTCTACCTTGTCCAGGAACTGTTGGGCTTTGATGCCGAAGCGAAGGCTCAACAGGAAACAGCCCGAGCCGGGTAGGATTACCTTTCAGTCCCAAAGAACCCCACACCCCAGTTTCCTCCGGAAGAGACCCAACGGTAACGCCTCCGTCTGCCATGTCCACAGTCGAATTCGATCCCTACTCGCATACCTACCAGCAGATGCTTGATAAAAGTATCCGCCTGACTGGCGAAGGCGGAGAGTATTTCGCTGAATTGAAAGCCCGCTACCTCGCCCAGCTCTTACAGCCCACTTTCAGTGGCAAGGTGCTCGATTTCGGTTGTGGCATCGGGATGCTATCGCGCTTTCTCCTTGGTTACCTGCCGAACTGCGAGTTGCACGGATACGATCCGTCGCGCGCCAGCCTGGATATGATCCCTCGAGAGCTCTCAGCCCGGGGGAAATTCACTTCATTCAAGGAAGAGTTGCGGTGCGACTACGACCTCATCGTCGTCGCGAACGTGATGCACCATATCCCTCCCGAGCAACGCCGGAACATTATCGCCGGCCTGCAGAAACGCCTAAGTGCTGGTGGAAAGTTGGTGGCTTTTGAACACAATCCGCTTAATCCTCTGACCCGCTTGGCGGTAAAGCAATGTCCCTTTGACGCTGGGGTAATTCTACTTTGGCCACGTGAGCTGCTGGGCTACTTCAGCAGCGCAGGATTGCTCCTGCAGCGGCGTGATTACGTCACTTTTTTCCCGCACTGGCTGGCGTGGCTCAGGCCGCTCGAACGCAAGCTCTCCTGGTGTCCGTTCGGCGCACAGTATGTTGTCGTCGGCGAAAACACTGTTGCGACCCGAGACTTCCTGTGAACAGTCCAACTCTTTTTCGCCTGATGCCATCCCGCTATGAGCACCTATTGCATGGCACGATCGCCCGCACCGATGATCCCGGCCTGTACCTGCTCGTTCCGAAAGTCGCCACGTGGTTTCATCTGTCGATGGCTCACGCTTACGATCTGACCATGGGTGTGTTGATTCTTGCCGCGACACTCATCGGAGCGTGCGCCCTTCGCAAGGGGAGCCTCAGGAGTGCGGTTTTGTTTGGCCTAGCCGTGGCTCTGACCAGTCATGTCGCCGACGTATACGCCTTTCAGGCGTTACCCGCGCTGGCCGGAATACCGTGGTTATTGCGGCTCAGCGATGATCCCAAGTGTCTGACGTGGCTGGCCATCGTACTTGCCGTCTTCGCCGGCCTCTGCGGCGTGTTCCGTTCGCAGGCCGGATTGCCGTACATAGCTATGATCGCGGTTCTCGTGTTCAGCCGCCTTCCGAAGATCAAGGCGGCTGCTCTTTGTGTCCTTCTAGCTATTCTCTATCTCGCGCCCGTGGCCTACGCGCGCCGCGTTTACCCCAACTTCCACCCATTCTGGCATTCGGTTTACATCGGCCTGGGGTGGGTCCATAACTCAGAAGTAGCCAGGTACCGGGACGACGTTGGGTTTGCCAAAGTGCAATCCATCGATCCCGATGCGGTTGCGCTGCCGTGTTGCTCGCCGCGATACGAAGCTGTCCTCCGCAACGAAGTCATCAGGATTGCGGAGCATAAGCCCTGGATTATTGCCGAAAACCTGCTGGCCAAGTTGACCTTTGTGGGTGTCGGGGTCGGCTTGCTCTTGCTTCCCGTGCGGCGATGGGACCCTGCTTTTGCCGTTTCCATTGCTCTTGGCGCACTGCCGGGAATCCTGGTCACTCCGAATCCAGCGTACATTCTCGGTGCTCTGTGCTGCGCTTGTTTATATGCGGGCTCAACAGCATCCGCTGAAGGAGGCTCACCCATGCCAACCGCTCGGGAGCTGGCAATCCAACACTGGAATGTAACCCCGCTGCTTGTGCCAGAGGACACTCGCTATTCCTGGTACCCCTGGTTGTATGAAGCCGCCGAATTCCGCCGGCACCAGGGCGAAGACGTCCTGGAAATCGGGTGCGGGACAGGTTGTGACCTGCTGCAGTTTGCCAGACACGGCGCCTGTGCGGTGGGAGTCGATGTGACCCCAGAACATCTGCGGCTGGCGCGCGAACGGGTGGCTGGACAAGCAGAGGTGCGCGAGGGGGATGCCACGGCACTGCCCTTCCCCGACCACAGCTTCGACTATGTCTACTCTCACGGCGTGCTTCACCACATCGACCAGCCGCGCAAGGTTGTCGAAGAAATCTTTCGCGTGCTGCGCCCGGGCGGCCGATTCAACGTACAGGTGTATGCCTTTTGGTCTTGGGCGCACCTCTCTTACCGGCGGCAGTATGGAAGGCAGTGGAAGCTGCATGTGGAGAACAGCCCCGATCCCGTCCACATCCAGCTCTACACCGCCCGGCGACTGCGGAGATTATTTGCTCCCGCGAAGCTCGCCATCCGCAAGTATGAGTGCCACCATTTGCAGTCGGCTGGCTGGCTGCTGGGCTGGATGCTGGTGGCGAAGGGGGAGGCCAGCCAAGGCACAGCGGAGCCACAACACCTTGAGAAGCGGATCACAACCGCGGGAAGCTGACAGGACGGCGGCCGCCGCGCCGAACGGGACCTGCGCTGCTTCCCTAGGCTGTATGCTGGCGTCCGAATTCGTACGCGGCGTTACCACCACCTTTGCGACCCGCATCGTCCTCATATTTGTGGGACTGGCGACCACCGTGGTTGTAGCCAGGTCGCTGGGGCCGGAAGGCAGAGGACTCTATGCCGTCGCGCTGACCATCGCCACACTCGGTGTGCAGATTGGCAACCTGGGGCTTCACGCCTCGAACACCTACTACGTTGCTAAAGACCGCAGCTTGCTTCCAACACTGATGGGGAACACCTTAGTGGTGACTTTTGCCGCAGGCGGCGCGGCGGCGGCAGGAGTTTGGATGGTGTTCCGGACGTGGCCTAGGCTCGCGCCCATCCACGGATGGTTGCTGTTCTTGGCCTTGCTGTGGATCCCCGCCGGGCTGGCGAATCTGCTGCTGCAAAACCTGCTTCTGGGTCTGATGGAGGTCGGCGCCTACAACCGGATCGACCTGATTTCCAGAATGCTCGGGCTGGCGCTGCTGGCCGGGCTGGCGGCAGCCGGCATGAGAACGGCGATGGTTTTCCTGGTGGCCGGGCTGTGTGCAATGGCCATCGGGGAAGTCGCCGTGCTGTTGGCATTACGGAAGTTTATGGATCGCCGGCCAACTCCCTCGTTGTCGCTGCTCCGGCAGCACTTGGGAATCGGGCTCCGGGCCTACCTGGTCGCCTTCTTTGCGATGCTGGTGCTGCGCATCGATCTCCTCATGGTGAAGTACATGCTGGGGACCGTGCAGGCCGGATACTACTCGGTGGCTGCCACTATGGCGGACGGTATCTTGACGCTGCCGCTCGTAGTGGCCACGCTCCTGTTCCCGAAACTCTCGGGGATGACCAGTCAAGCGGAAAAGTGGCGATTCGCCCGCAAGACCACCTGGGTGATCGCGGCTTTGACCCTTCCGGTGGTAGCCGTTGTCATGGTACTGGCACGGTTCATCGTGCGGTGGCTGTTCGGATGGGCTTACATGCCGGCGGCTTCCGCCCTGCTCTGGCTCATGCCCGGGATCTTCTTCCTGGGCGTAGAGACGGTAATCGTCCAGTTCCTCAGCAGCATGGGATATCCCAAGCTCGTCGTCTTCTCCTGGGCCGGGTGTTGCGCGGCCAACATCGTCCTCAACCTGTGGGCGATTCCGGCGTACGGCATCGTGGGTGCATCGATGGTCTCGTCGATCTGCTACACCCTGATCTTTTTCCTCATTCTGAGGATCGCAAGCCGGGGCCATCATGAACACGTTGCGGACGTGGGTGCTGCAGCGCCGGTGATTTCCGCATGAGACCGCTGCAATATGTTCTTCGCGGCGAGTCTCCCGTGTTGTTCGCACGGGAGCTGGTCTGGCGCACCAGGAAGCAGTGGAACAAGAGACGTCTCCCGGCGCAGGTTCGCAAGGAGTGTCCGGTCATTTTCCGCAACCTGCCTTATTACCACCCAACGCTTGAACTGTGTGACGCTCGCGCGCGTGCCTGCATCGTGGGCATTGCCGACATGGTTTGCCGCGGCGAGTTTCCCTTCCTGGGCCATGGGACGGCGCGCCTGGGATTGCCTCCGCCATGGAACCTGGATTTCGTCTCCGGCAAAGAATGGCCGAATGCGGCGGCGGGTTCTTTGGTGGCCGTCCGGCATGACGGTTCGGATGTGAAGGTGCCGTGGGAATTGTCGCGGCTGCAGGTACTTCCGGTGCTGGGCAAAGCGCACTTTCTGACCGGCAGCGAAGATTACCGGCAAATCGCCAAGGCGCTGGTCACGGACTGGATTCGCCGCAATCCGGTCGGCGTGGGTGTTAACTGGAGCGTAGCGATGGAAGCAGCGCTGCGCGCCATCAGCATCTGCTTCCTGCTCAGTTTGCTTTCACCGTTCCGGGCGGACGAGGCGGAGTGGCTTCAGGCCGCGACCAGGAGCTTGTGGGAACACCTGCTGTTTATCGAGGCGCACAGCGAGTTTTCCCACATCATTCGCAGCAATCACTACTTGAGTAACGTGCTCGGGCTTTTGTGCCTCTCGCTGTTCCTAGAAGGCGCAGGCGCCGACATGGAGCCACGCCGAACTGTCTACAGCGAACGCCTGCAACAGGAGATTTTTCGCCAAGTGTACGCCGATGGCGGCCACTATGAAGCCTCGACCGGCTACCACGTCCTGGTCACGCAGATGTTCACCACCGCACTGTTGTTGATGCGGGCCGATGGGACCGAGCCGCACCCGGCTTTCGTGGAACGGCTGCGCCGGATGTACTGGTTCATGGCCGAACTCGCCGACGCGCAGGGCCGCCTTCCCCATGTCGGTGACTGCGATGACGGCAGGACGGAGTTGCTCCTCGATGACTTGCAGCAGATGTTATCCGTTCCCGTCCCGAAAAGGCATTCGTTATGTGTCGGTGGCCTGCTGGGAATAGGCGCCGGTCTCCTGCGCGAATCGTTGGGTGGCACCACCCAGGACGCAGCCTGGTACGGCCTCGCATCTCAGGGGTCTTCCGTTACGAGTGGCTGCAGGGCTTTGCCATCGCCGCCCGTGGCTGTATTCCCGGAGTCAGGCGTGGCGGTGGCGCGCAACCAGGATTGCGAGGTGCTTTTTTTCGCAATCCCCAACGGCTTGCGCGGGAAAGGAAGCCATACCCACAACGACAAACTGAGTGTCGTGCTCCGGCTGAAAGGCGAGGAGCTGCTCTGCGACTCCGGGACATGTTGCTACACACGGGATCGCAACACCAGAAACCAGTTTCGCGGCACCCCATGCCACAACACGGCCCGGATCGACGCGCAGGAGCAGAACACGGTGCCGGATGCGAACCACGGGTTGTTCTGTATCGGCAACGAGGCGCAGGTGGGACCCATCACGTCGCGACATTTGCCGGGAGTGCTCGAACTGGCTGCCGCACATGAAGGTTATCGCAGGATCGGCGTGAGGCATTCGCGCGTGGTCCGGCTCCGCGAAAATGGCCTCGAATTGGAAGACCATTTTAATGGTTCCGGGGAACACCGGATCGAACTGAATTTTCATTTGCCGGAGGAGTGGCAGGTTACTCCGACGCCCGGAGAGCGGCCAGGTTTTGCCATCGTCGGACCACGCGATGCCAAAATCGTGTGGCAGTCCCTTGCGCCCTTGGTACTCGGCTCGGAAGGAGCGGCGATCTCGCGAGCCTACGGCGCCACCAGCCCGAGCACGAGAATCAGGGTCGCCACCTCAGCTCGGCTGCCCGTTGTGATTCTGACCCGGCTGTCTTGGGACCAATAACGCAAACCATGGATTATGCGCTCACCGGTGAATCGGTTGTGTGTTTTGCGGGTGAGGACTGGTGGTATCACCATCCGCACTCGAAGAACCACATCCTCAAGCGGCTGGCGCAACAGAACCAAGTGCTGTTCGTGAACTCTATTGGCATGGGGCTCCCCAAAGCGTCTAACCCGGACTTCCTGCTCAAAGTCGGCCGCAAGTTGCGCAGCTATCTGCGCTGGCTCCGTAAGGTGCCCGAAGGCCTCTACGTCCTGACCCCGATCTCGTTGCCGTTTTACGGCTCGAAGCTGGCGCGGCGGCTGAACCGGTGCTTGCTCGTAGCGCAGATCCGGCTGGCGATGCGGCTTTGCGGTATGCGCCGGCCGGTGGTCTGGGCGGCGATACCATTCGCCGCCGATGTGATCCATGACCTGGGCGCCAAGCTGGTGCTGTACCAGGTTTCCGACAAGTACGACGCTAACGAAGACAGCGCCATCGCGCGCGACGTGATCCGGGACTTCGACCGGCGTTTGAAGACAGCGGCCACCCTGGTGATGTACTCCGGGCGCAAGCTCTACGAAGAATCGGAAGTCTCGCACCGTTATTTTCTGGAGCAGGCGGTGGACTTTGACCATTTCGCGGCGCCCGCGGCCAGCACCGCTCCCGCGATCGCCGCAATCCCGTGGCCGGTTCTCGCCTACTTCGGGTGGATCGACTATGTCATTGACGTCGATCTCGTCGAACAGGTCGCGAGGCTGCGGCCAGACTGGAACTGGGTATTCATCGGCCGCAAGTCGAACCTGGTGCGGATCTCGGCCCCCAACGTTCATTTCCTGGGCCCTAAGCCCTACGGCGAATTGCCGCAGTATCTGCGGCACGTCGATGTGTGCGTCCTACCCTGGAAGCAGGATCACGAGTTCGTGCGCTACGGCAGCGCGATCAAGGTCCGAGAATACATGGCCAGCGGCAAACCCGTGGTTATGCCACCTCTGTACGAGTACAGCCAGGCGCCAGGCATCCTTAGATATACCTCGACCGATGAATTCATCGGCGCCGTGGAGGATGCGCTGGCCGGTGACACCCCGGAACGGCGCAAGCTG
>Ga0187818_10000614_pt1 | contig 13111 bp, 10 predicted proteins | sample NC_wetland_sal_i_14_FD_130581 | JGI IMG/M metagenome (GOLD analysis project Ga0187818, IMG submission 130581) | Wetland sediment microbial communities from Neuse River Estuary, North Carolina, USA - SO4_3 | ecosystem: Environmental > Aquatic > Freshwater > Wetlands > Sediment | place: USA... | reverse complement strand
TTTTTCCATTCTAGCTGAAGATCTCGCAGGCGCACCTGCGCGTGCGCAACCAGGTCGCGCTGGCCGATCGAACGTTTGAGATGTGCGTGCGCCATCTCGAGCAAGCGCCGCCGCACTGGCTTCGCGGAGGTCGCCGCGAGGGGCGCATGTTCTCCCGGATCGGCTTCGAGATCATAAAGATGCTCCGCGGGAGGATCGAAGTGCAGCACCAGTTTGTAACGCGCTTCGCGGACCGACAACACGCGCGGCCCCAGACGGTTTTCCGGGCGGAAGGGATTGGTGCAGCCCGCCACACATTCCGAGATGGCCACAGCATCGTAGCTTTGACCCTCCTGAATCTGCGGCCAATAGCTGCTGCCTTGAAACTCCGATGGAACAGCCACTTCGGCCGCATCCAGCAAAGTGGGCGCAAGATGCAGCAGGCTGAAGGGGGATTTCGCCACTTCTCTCTTGGCGTTGCCGGGCACGCGCAACAGCAGAGGCACGTGGATCAACTCTTCCATCAGCCGCGAAGGAGGATGATATCGACCGCCATGATCCAGCAATTCCTCGCCGTGGTCGGCGGTAAAAGCGAAGATGCAGTTTTCCCAACGGCCAGCCTTGCGGATCATCTCGATCAACCGCGCCAGCTGCGCGTCTACCCAACGGATTCCGGCATCGTAGAGCGCGATGACCTGGTCACGGTGGCGAGCCAGCCTCCGAGGATCGAGATCAGAGCGGTTCCAGTAAGAATTCAGATAGCGCGCGCGAAAGGGGCTGACCGGGCAGCGTCCGAGGAGCGCTAGCGCCTTTTCGGTCGGGTAGTAGGGCGAGTGCGGGTCCATCAGATGCAACCACAGGAAGAACGGCCCTTCGACGGAGGCCGTCCACTGACAAGCCTCGTTCACTATGACGTCGGCTGCAGGGAACCGCCGCAGGGCGTCGAGCGAATTCGGCACGGGTGTCTTTCGCTGACAGTACTGAAAGTAGAGTTCGTCGTAGAGAATGCCCAGCGGCCCCAAGGACGGACGCGCTTGCTGCAGCTTGCGGTTCAGGCGACTCGCCCAACCGCGGGCGGTGGCGCCATTCAGTTTTTCGCTGGCGAGCGGCTCCGGTTCGTCGTCGAGAAAATCCTGGAAGGTATCGAAGCCTTGCTCATAACCGAACTGCGCTGAAATGTAAGCGTTGGCAGCAGCAAACGAAGCCGTTGCATATCCGGCCTGCTTCAGGACCGACGCCAGGGTCGGCTCGCCTGGGGCTAAGCCCAGCGCATCGCGTCCTAACGCCAGCGGGTAGCGCGAAGCCAGAATTGCTGGGAAAGAATAGTACGTCGGCGCCCCGGCGACGATGGCCGCAGGAAAAACGAAGCTCTCGGCCGCCAGAGAATCCAGAAATGGAGTTGTGGGACATTCGTAGCCTAGAAAGCCGACATGATCGGCGCGCAGGCAATCTACCGTCACCAGCACAATCGATTTCTGGATTCCCATTTATGTCTTCTGCCGTCGTGCCAATCCTGCTCGCGTGAATTTCTTCGTGGTCACGTTTGTTCGCACGCCGTCGTTTCGCACATCGCCGCCCGCCGTTCTATAAATCCGCTTGGTCACCAACTCATACAGGTTTTCGTCGTGAAGATACAGCAGGTCAAGATACTTGGCCTCCAGGGCTGTGAGGAATCCGTCGAGAGCCTGCAGAGTCGGACCGCGAAAATCCCGCACCGTGGAATGGAAATTGATGGAGTGCACGCTGACGATCGCCGGCACACCTTGCTCAAAACATTTTTCCGCCTGCTGGAGGCAGGCCTCAACCGAGAATGCCTCATTGACTCCCGGCTCGAATTCTACCGTCCGCGTAAGATGCAAGACGCCGTGGCGATCGAAGTAGGGCGGCACCGGCGAGTCCGGCCCGCCTTGCGCAACCCGAATCCCATGCTGCGCCCACGCGCGGTAAGTATCGTCATTGGCGCGGTAACCGGGAGCGCAAGCCGAACGCGGAAGCGAGGAGAACAACTTAGCAAACGCTCCAACTGCCTGGCCAATCAACTCCAGCTGCGCCTCTTTAGGCAGGAACCGCTCGTCCTCAGGCTTCTCCGGATCCCAGTACTCGTAGCCGATCCACGGCATGCGCCAGTGAACATAGGGAGTGCCTGCTCGCCATAGCGTGCGCAGAAAATCGGCGCGATCACCTTCGCCCACTAGCGCACGCTCGGCTGCCGAACGGCAGAAGTGCGCCGTCCCATGCAGGGCGGGATGAAAGACTCCCTCGGCAATTCCCTCGCGATAAGCCTCGATCAAACCCATGCGGCTCCAGCCTTCGGGGAGGCCTTCCGCGAGAGGCAAAAGCTGAATCTGCCGGAAGGCATCCGCGCCCATTTTGGCAAAGTCGAGATTGGCCAGAATAAAATTCATTGTGAGGCAGGGATGACGACCGCTGGCGTCGCGATGCCGCTTCAGCACTGTCCGCAATGCGGCCAGATCCTCGGTTGTTTCCAGAGTGTAGAGATCGTAGGGCCGCTCACCTAGCGCCAGTCCGGCAGTCCGCAGTTGTTCGAGACCTTCCTGATCGCGCAATCCGACGCGGCCCCAATCATCGCTCTCGAAGAGAACGAGCGGCCGGTCAAAGTGAAATCCAGCGACGGGAAACAAGTCCCGGCCTCGCTGCCAAAGCTTTTGAACAAATTTCAGCATCAGTCAACCAAGCCGGTACGCCAGAGTTACACATCCCCAGCCCGAATGATTTTTCGTACGGTCATGGGTTGTTGGATGAATCAGGCCAGTCCGGCCTTGGCATCGCCTCCGGGTTTCACGGCGAAGACGCTATAGTTGGCAGCGAATTGATCGTTGCTGCTGTCTGATAGCCGGTCGCACAAGGCGCCCACCAAGTTTACAACCGGAAAGACGGTGTATCGAAATACCGCGCGGATTGCCGGGTATCGGGCAAAGATGTTCAGACAGGCGTTGATCGCACGAAAAAAGCCAACTACGCTTCCACCTTCGGGTACGACTTCCACCTTGTCGAATCCACACAGCAAGTGGCGCAGGCCGGCAGGCAGAAACCGCCAGCATTCATGGTCCGCATCTCGCGGCGAAACGCCCGGTGCACTCAGCCACAGGCATCCTCCAGGTTTGAGCACACGATGAATCTCAGCAATGAGCGAAGCCGGTTCGGGAACATACTCCAGCACCTGGGTACAGATCACCAGGTCGAACCGGTCGCTGGCCAGGGGGATCTGTTCCCCGCGCGCCACGAGGTTCACCAGCGGCGTGCGAAGCAGGTCCACAGCTACGTAACGGCGGAGGCGCCCCTCCAGCAGTGGCCGATAAGGCTGAATCCTTCCACCCACATCAAGCACATCGAGGTCTCGCTCATTTAGGCAAGCCCACCATTTCTGAAGGATTTCGCGCCGCTTTCGCAGCACCAGCCAGCTGGGATTGGTTAGCGAGGGATACAGGCGCTCACGCCCTTCGCGATTGACTGTATCCAGTGTCTCCATGCTCTCCGTTGTTTGAGATGAATTCTGTTCCAGATTGATGGCCGGTCGAGCCCAGCTCAGAGATAGCCGAGTTCCCGCAGTCGGTGTTCCACCAGGCGCTGCTCAGCCTCATCGAGCTGATTGGCTTCATCGCGCGTCAAGTCGCGCAGTACGAAAGCCAGCAATTCCTCCAAGCTGCCGAACCTCTGGCCAAATTTCTTCTCGGCCGCTGCACACAAGTCCGCAGGAAGCTGCACGGCCCTCATTTCTGTCATGCTTCCACCTCCGGGCGCCTGGCAAAAGCGGCGCGAATTCGCGACCAGATTGCGGTGGCAATCAGCCGGTCATCGGCGTCCAGCCCAACCGCGAGAATCATGCCAGCAAAGACGCCGTAGGCCACTCCGAGCGCGACGCCAACCGTGAGCCAGTCATGACGAAGAACGCCGGAATATCGCTGGAGCATCAACGCTACGGCAAGCGTGGCCACCGTTGCCGGCAACAGTCGCAAATATCCGCGGTTGTAGGGGGAAAGCCCCAGCGCCTTGCGGACCTCCAGCAAATTCCACAGGTTCATGCCTGCGTTGGTGATGGCAGCCGCCACTGCAGCACCCACGATCCCACGCATCGGAACCAGCACCGCGCTGAGCACGACCATCACCGCGGCCATGACAGCTTGCACCTTCACCAGGCGCCTTTCGTTCCCCGACATGAGGAGAAGATAGCCCACGGATCCGACTCCGCAGTTTACCAGTTGGCCCAGGGTACCGATGATGAGAATGGGCCAACCCCCTTCGAAGTCATGACCGAAAATGCGCATGAGCGGGCGGGCAAATATGATGATCACCAAAGCCAGTGGCGTGGTGAGTCCGACGGCCCACTTGGTGAGCGACTGAAACAGGCGGCCGAGCAGAACATGCTCCCCGCGGGTGTGCAGATCGGCAATGGTCGGCGCAAATATCTGGTTGACCGAGGTCAAGACCAGCGGAACGTACACCACGAGCGCCGCCGCGATGGAGTAAATCCCGACCTCGCGCGCGGTCCGGTAGAAGCCCAAAGCAATCTTGTCCACCTGGGCCATGATGAACTCCAAGAAGCCAATCCCGAGCATGGCCGCGGAGAAGGACCAGACCTCCCTTTCAGGATAGGACCCCGGCAACGCGGAGAAGCGCGCGGCATCGGGTGTAAAGCGCCGCACCGCGGTCAGCAGCAGAAAGGACACGACCACAGCGCTGAGGATCTGTGCAACGAGATAACCTCGCAGCCCCATCCCCATCGAAATCAGCAACACGGCCAGGATCATGTTCAGCGGGCTGCCGACAAAACTGACGATCAGAGTCCTCAGTCTCAGATCGCGGTATCCTGCGAGGACTTTGCAGTAGAACCCGCTGACCACACCGAACAGCATGATCAATGCAAACAACGGCAAGTACTGAACCAGCGCGGGAGAATGATAAAAGCGCACTGCGAGGGAGCGGCCAAAAGTCAGCAAGACCGCAGCCAGCACGACATTCGTTGCCAGCAGCAACCCCGCGCCCCGCCACAGCAAGGCGTGCAGTTCTTTGAATTTGCCGACCGCCCGATAAGCCGCCACAAAGCGAATTGCGGACCCCGGCAACCCCAGCGTGTTGAAAATCCCGATGAACCCGATCAGGGTCATGCCCAGGGCGTACAATCCAAGCGCTTCCGCGCCCAGGACACGGGCCAGGTACACCTTGAAGACGTAGCCGAAAGCCGCGGTAAAAATTGTGCCGGCGAAAAATACGCCGGACTGGCGCGAGATGTGTCCGACCTGAGAGCGGAAATGCTGAGTCTCAGTAGCGTCATCGGCCAGGGCGTTGACGATCGGATCGCTCATGTAGCCGACCTCGCGCCCGAGGGCTCGTACAAACCAGACGTCAGCCACCGCTGCAACATTGCCGGATCAACGGGCTGCGATAGACTCGGTGCGGTTGCACGCCGGTTGCGAAATTCCTCCAATCGTCGGGGCGCTTCGCTGATCTGCTCCGCACTCTGCAACACTTCTCCCACTCCAAAGCGGGAGAATTGCTGCATATATTCGTAAAGCGAAAGCGTGAGCCATCCGCACAGAAAACAGCAAATACCGCTCTCGAGGCAGTCCATCACGGTTGTGGACTCGACGGTAATTCCGAACCATGCTTTCGACAACAGCTCATTGGTCAGAGGGCCATCGCGCACAGTCACCAATCTCTGGTCCGCGGAGCTCAGGACGTCGCGAATCATCCGGCTGCGCTGCGAACGGTTTTCAAAAGGATGCAGCTTGAGGATAACGTTCCGTCCATGTTCGCCCGCCACGCGACACAGCGCAGGCAGGATTTCACGGTACACTTCGTCGGCGCGCATGCCTGCGGACTCGTACGGCTCAGAGAAGAAGATCGCTGAACCACCTTCCTCCAGCCCCGGTCCCTTTGCTGCACACGCCACCCCCGGAGGCGCGCCGATCATGATCCTGGCGCTCGGCAGGCCGCAAATCCGCGATAAATAGTCCCGCTCCATTTCGTTCTTGGCCAGATACAAATCGCAGGCCAACTCTTTCAGCAGATAGCGCCCGTCGAACGCGCCATGATGAAAATCTACGGTTGGTATCTTCCTCCGCGCAGCCAGTAAAACCGGCAGGCGCGTATACAGATTGCTGTCGTCACCACACAGAACGCCGCACACGGGTTCGCGCTCGATCACTTCGCTCCACGCGTTTCGGGCGCCAATACCGTCGCGAATCCAACCAGGAAATGCCTCCAGAAGCCCAGCCTGGGAAAACATCCGCGATTCCGGAGTCGAATCCAGCTCCGCTCTTAGCTCGAACCAGTGTTCAGTCAGAGATGCCATCTCTCTCGCAGCAGGCTCGGCTTGGGCATAAGCAGCAAGGTCCCGCACCTGCACGTTAGCCGGAGGTGCGAACTGCTTTGCGCCCTGCCGGGTAGCAACCATCAAGAAAGATTGCTGTGGAAGCAGACGAGCGTAAGCAGAGCCCGTGCGCGATACATTTCCGTAAGCGCTGGGCAGCAGCACGACCGGGTCGGAACATCTTTTCGGCTTCGCGGCAAGATACGAGCGCCAGCGATAACCGGCATCATACTTATCCAGAAAAATCTCTTTGATCTGCGCTGCCGAGAACCGCTTCACGAATGCGGCATAGTGCAAAGCGCGAGCGGCCGACCGCGCCCAGGCGCTCTGCCCAAAACTGTGGCAGGTGCGGCCTGCCAAAGCTGCCAGGGTGGAAGCCGGCCAACCCGGTCGTGTCGCCCAAAGCTCGGCGGACGGGCTGATCTCCGCCGCTACGCGCTCCAGCGCAAGCAGGGATAAAGCCTCCGGCACGATGAGCAGCGACGTGAGGTCCCACCAGTCTAACCCTTCCTCATCGAGCAACCGTCCCCGGCCTATGGAAAAGATTTGTCGTACCCGTTTGGCGTCCGCAATCCCCTGACGAAGGGAATCCGTGCGCAGCACCGGGCACCCGTACTGCTCCGACCATTCCTGCGCCGAAAACCTGGACGACCTCCCTAGATCAACAATCAGGTCCCAGCTCTGCCGGGCCCAAGGACCACTCCTGGGGGAATCTTCGGGATGAACGAGGAGAACACGCATGGCGAGTGGCCGCGTCTCAAACGTGGGCCGAGACCTCCGCAGGCGGCGTCTTCAAAGGCACGGGAGCCTTGCCTTTGATTCTCTGCCACCACAGCGCTCGCTGCCGCACCAGGGAATAGCGCCGTTGAAAACCGGCTTTCTCCAGGCCGCGAGTCGAGGATCCATTACTGGCAGCGCTGAAGATCCAGGGCTTCTTTCCGTTCTTCTGCATGAGCTTTGCCACCAGCGCCACGGTCTGTCCGTAGTAACCATGGCCGCGCGCCGCGGGAGGAGTCCAGCAGTCGAAGAGCAGGACGCAGTCCGGCGAAGGCCCATCTACCTTGGCGTTCAGTTCGGAAAGCCAGAAGCCATCGAACGTGTCGGCCCATGCAAAGTGCAGAAAGACTCCCGTCTGATCAACCAGTCCAAAGCCTTCCGCGCTTCCTTCCCGTCGGCCGGCTGCCCGCAGCAGATATGCAAGGGTCTCCTGATCGTCCGGATACTCGAGTACCGCCATGGCCAACTCGTTCAGACCTAGCGTTTGGAGTTTCAATCCCTTCACGTCGGCAGGAGCGGAGCCACACCATTCGTAGAAAAAGACTTCGCTTTCCGACCAAAGCAAGTCAGCGAATCGCCCTCCCAGCCAGGAGAATGTCGCGGCTGTGCCGAGCTGCCGGACGCGCTCCCTGATCCGCCGCCAGTGCTGCCGGATTGTCCGGGCCGCAGCTTCCGCTCTGGGAGAAGCTTTGACGATCGCCGCGCCATAGTAGCGAAGTGCGTCGCGGTAGTGCCGAACAGCCGACTCATTCAGCGTTACATGCTTCGTTTCGCGTGTCTGATTGCAGAATCGATCTTTGTAGTCTTCAGCCCCCAAGCCAAGATCAACCAGCTTCAGGTCGGGGCTCTCCGAGGCTTCCTCGACGAGTTTCGCCAGCAGACAAAATCCCGGCGAATACTTTTCCAGGCTGCTGTCGAACGTAGGCTGGTACCAGAACCACGTACCTTGAAACTGAAAACCATAATTCCAGGCAAAGACTTCCCTGCCCGACTTCATCCGGGTAAGGGCCAGCCAGCCGCGGTCGCCGAGTAGTTTCGCGAGTTCCTCAAGAAACGCCCTGCGTTCCGGACGAGCCAGGTTGCTGATGCGTCCAGTCGCCAGAAACCTCGCCACGTGCGCTCGAATGAATCGGGGCAGGAGAGGTTCGACCGCATTCCAGGATAGCGCATGATCGAGAACGACGGGGGCCTTGCGACCCATCGCATTCAAAAATCTCCGAAGCATTTTCTTGCGCGGGAGGACGAGTCGGTTCTCCCCGGGCCGGCGCTCAAGTTTGCTAAGTATCACCTGGGCACAAAAGTATGCGGTGCGCGCGAAGGAATGATAGCCGTTCTTCGTCGAGGCCTGCTCGATGGCAGCTAGGGTGTTGGAGTCGGCAGGAAGGTTGGTCAGAGTTACCCTGCCGATGCCTAGCTTTCGCAATTCCGCCAACACTGCCGAGACCAGCGCGGGCTTGTGCTCCGGAGAACTGAGAAAGTCGCAATAGTCCCCGGTGGTCGCGCATAGAAACGACGCCTCATTGCCCCCCGGGTTAGCCGCCAACGTTGCTATTCCGCACAAGCACTCACGCTCGTCATAGGCCAGAAAAAGCAGCGGACGCAGAGTAGAGTGATAGCTTCGCTCGACCGCAACGGCCCACTCCCACGTATAGAACACCTGGGGGTGATCCACGCGCTCCACCAACGCATTCCACTGCTGGCGCAGATTCGCATCTTCCGGAATTTCTCGGAGCAGGACCAGTCGCAACTCTTCAGCCTCCGGCAACCTCGCCTCGTGAATACGTAATAGTACCAATCTGGGGAATACCCGGTCGGAAAGCCACTCGCCACAAGGTTCACCGCCGTTGGCGCTTCACGAATACGTAGTAATACCAATCCGTCGAATACCTGGAATTGGACTGCGGATACTCATCGCTCAGAACGCGCTCGGGCTGGAAGCTCATGGTCTCAAGTTCTGCAATCGTGCTGCCGGGAGTCGAATAGTGCGTGAGCAATCCTCCGTGGGCGGGATCAACCAGATTCCCCACTCCGCGCCAGAACACGCGCGACGTGACTCTTCTGATCAACCGGGGCAGGGTTGCCCCTGCCGCCTGCACAAATGCCAGAGCAGCCCGAACCGAAGTGAGAAGCGCCAGGAATAGTCCGTACAAGAATCGCGACCCCGCGCTGAGTCGATGTGCAGTCCGCCGCAGCCGGTCCCGGTTCCAGCGGGGAGGCACCAACACAGCCCGAGCATTGTGCGAAGAAAAGACTACGACGCCATCTCTTTTCAGCACACGATAAATGTGTTCGAAACAGGCATGCCGGAATTCCTCCGGCAGCACGTAGTCGATTCCATTGAAAGCAAATACGACTGCATCGAAAGATGCATCCAGGAAAGCGCGGAGGTCGGAGGCATCTGCGACGACGAATTCCAGGCCGGGGAATTTCGCCTGACATGCCTCGACCATCGCCGTTGCGTAATCAACGCCGACGTAGCGAGAAGCTCGGCTAGCAAGATACGGCGTGGTGCGTCCGCCTCCGACGCCTAGATCGAGAACTGCGCTGCCCGGCTTGATGTAAGTTTCGAATAGCTGCCGCTCGCAGGGACTCAGATAATTCAGCGCAGCGTAGTGGGCAGCGACTTGGGTCGCGTCGTAAATCCGCCGGTTCCGCGCTGAGCTGGCCTTGGTCATCGTCCTGGTTCGTCGTTATTGGGTCATCGGCACTGGCCATCGTTAAGAAGTCTTGCGGCCGAATTGCGCGGCTTAACTTCGCGGCGGCGGGCCTTGCGGCGCCGCGACCTGCACCTCACGCCCCGAAAGCCGCTGTAACTGCCCATGGAAACCGGATACATGCGCCTCGAACTCCGCAATACTCATCTCCGAAGTCACGTGTACGCGCGGCAAGGCGTAGGGCGGAAGCTCCGTCCCGAGTCCGCCTCCGAAGTTCAGAAACGCCGCGGCGTATCCCGCGTCCTGCCCCATTGCGAGCACCCGCGGTGTCACCGACCCCGGATCCCCGAAAGGATAGGCGAACGCCCACACTCGGCTCTGGACGACAGATTCAAGTTTCGCTCGACTCTCCACCATTTCAGCTCGCGCCAACTCAGGCGGCAGCTGGGACAACATAGGATGACTCATGGTGTGCGCTCCGATGGTCATTCCGGCGGAAGCGAGTTCGCGCAGCTCCACAGCGGTCAGTAGTCCGAATCGCCGGAGCGAAGCAGTATCGCCGACATCGAAGGGCGGCCGCGAGCGCTCAGACCATTGCATCGTTCTTTCATCCCTGGCGGAAGCCCCGGTCACAAAGAACAGGCAGCGCATTCCCTCCTGCTGCAAAACCGGCAGCATGTCAGTCAGGTTGTTCAGCAGCCCGTCGTCACAGGTTAAGAGGACGGCCCGCGGCGGAAGTTCACGCTTACCCTCCCGCCACGCCAGCACGTCTTCCGGCGAAATCACGTTGTAGTTGGATTTCAGTAAACGCAGCTGGTGGCGCAGCGTCTCAGAACTGATCAGGCTCCCGTCCAGGACCGGGTCGATCGTTTCATATCCTTGCGGCAGCACGCCGTGGTAGGTCACTACGGCAAGGCCGCCGGCCGGGGTGCGGCGAAAAAATCCCGACCAGTAGAGAGCCGGGTACAGCACTCGCTTGAGGAAGGGACTAACGATCCTCATGATCCAACCAAATCCCAACGCAGGGGAGTACCGCGCTCAATGTCGCAGGCGGCATGGCGGCCCAGGATTTGCGGCAAATGGCGCGTATGCAGCCCGTGCGCGGGACGAATGGAGCGCACATTCTCCGCTGTGAATGCTTCCCCCTGTTTCACATCCAGTACCACAAACAAGGAGCGCCGAAATATGCGGCTCCCAGCCTCTTTGGGACCGACTGCAAAAGGGACGCCTTCGAGGGCCTTCTGGGCGATGCGCGCCGCATTCACCATCTCCTTGAACTCCTGCGGTTCGAGCGAAAAAGCGCTGTCTGGCCCCGGCTCTGAGCGCGACAGCGTTAAGTGCTTCTCGATGATGCAGGCTCCCAGCGCGACCGCAGCCACCGGCACGGCGGTGCTCATGGAATGGTCGGAAAGCCCTGCCGGAACATCAAAACGGCGGGAAAGCTCCGGAATCGTGCGCAAATTCATTTCGTCCGGCGAAGCCGGATACGCGCTGGTGCATTTCAGCAGCGCGATCTGTGTGGCTCCCGCGTCACGTGCTGTCCGCACCGCCTCCTCAATCTCTTCCACGGTGGACATGCCTGTGGAGATGATCATCGGTTTCCCGGTCCGCGCCATTTTCTGAATGAGCGGAATGTCCACTAGTTCGAACGATGCCAGCTTGTGCGCAGGCACCTTCATCTCCTCCAGAAAATCAACCGCCGTCTCATCGAAAGGAGTGGAGAACAAATCGAGGCCGAGGTCGTTCGCCACCTTTTTCAATCGAGGCTGCCACTCCCACGGCGTATACGCCTCGCCATAGAGTTCGTGGAGATTGCGCCCATCCCAGATCGTGCCGTGGATCTGGAACTCGGGCCGGCTACAGGCGATCGTCATGGTGTCGGGCGTGTAAGTCTGGAGCTTGACGGCGTCGGCGCCAGCGTCTTTGGCAGCGCGAATGATCTTCACCGCTTGGTCGAAATCCTGGTGGTGGTTGGCCGACACTTCGGCGACCACGTAAACGGGATGTCCCGCCCCGATGGTTCGCTGACCGATTTTGATGTGCGACGACATGCTCAGTTTCGTTCCGGACTAGCCCCGGGACGAATGGAACGCACCAGTTCGAACGCTTCAGCCGCGGCGCATCCAACTACGCTGCCCCACCGCATGGCGAGGGCCCGCAACGCTTCCGGCGATCTTGGGTGCGGAAACTTGCGCGCCTCGCTTTCGTAACATTCCATCGCGGCAATCTTCGCCTCGAGCGTGCGTGTGACATCCACGAACACATTGGGCCGAAACGACGGTTCGATCCGCTGAAAAGCCCATTCTGTGGATGATGGCACTTCAAAAGCGTAAATCTCTCGCACTGGTTGCCCGGCCGTGGGACGAGTGGCAGTCAGGACCGCCCGATGAATCACTGTATGGTCGATATTGAGATCGCCTCCGTGGTGCGTGTAGACGACCTCCGGCTTTATCCGCTCCACCAGGTCTTCGATGATCTTCACGATGTCCAGCAGCGGTACCGTATCCAGACGGTTATCGGGCAACTTGTCCAATACCAAATTCTTCACGCCGATTTTTGCCGCTGCGGCGTGTGCCTGGCGGTGCAGCGTAGCTAGCTGGGCCGCGTCCGCATCGGCGCGGTCGGAGTGACGCGAGGTCACGCCTTCGCCCAGAATCGCGAAATGCACTTCGTGGCCGTCCATGACCAGGCGAGCGGCCGTCGCGCCGCAGCCTAACACTTCATCGTCAGGATGGGCCGCGATCACCAGCACTCTCACCGTGCTTTCTCCTTGTCGTTGTCATTCGTCGGCGTGATCTTGACGTCGGCAACAATGCGTCCATCGTACAAAGCGGGCCGGCTGAACTCGAAGCGGAATCCGGAGTGCTGCAGGAATGCGCGCGGATAACCTTCGGCATCGAGCATGCGGATAAAATCGAACAATTCTTCCAGGGACGCCACGGTTTTAACTTCGCTCTCTTCCGGTTTTCTGCGCTTGAAGTTCACGGGCGCACCTCGCTGCGCTTTCGGCTTAGGTTCACGCTGGATGATACGTTGAATCATCTTTGCCGACAATCGCGCCGCGCGCAGGTAAATCTCCTCCGCTCCGCCTTCGAGCGAGAGCGGTTCGTTCATGTACACCGGCCCGGCATCAAACTCGCGGGTCATGCGCAGCGCCGTCAGCCTGGTTTCGCGCAGGCCGCGGACGATCAGATTCTGCAGTGGACTTCCGCCTCGCCCGAAAGGCACATCTGTCATGTGAAAGCAGACACACTCGTAGGCGTCCACGATCTCGTCCGGAACTTTCCATGACCAGTGCAGGAAAAAAATGTAGCGGGGAGAAACTTCTTCAACAAGACTGGAAGAGAAGTCGGAAGGAGAGCCGGCATAG
>Ga0187818_10000613_pt1 | contig 13132 bp, 8 predicted proteins | sample NC_wetland_sal_i_14_FD_130581 | JGI IMG/M metagenome (GOLD analysis project Ga0187818, IMG submission 130581) | Wetland sediment microbial communities from Neuse River Estuary, North Carolina, USA - SO4_3 | ecosystem: Environmental > Aquatic > Freshwater > Wetlands > Sediment | place: USA: North... | reverse complement strand
CACCCATGTGCCCGGTACCCAGTAGTAATCGCCGTAGTCGTCGTCCCACGCCCAGTAGCCCGGCACCCAGAGATACCCGTCGCCGGGACAAAGCGGCTGCTCATAGACGGGAAGCGCGGGCGGACCGAACCCGACCGAGATGCGAATCTGCGCCAACGATGTCGTGGCCATTGCCATGGATATTGTCAGCACGACGAGTGCAAACAGCACAGTACGGAGGGAGAATTTCATACGCATAGTGATGTTCCTCTTGCTGGTGGTCCTACGCTGACCTGCCACTGCTCCTCTGCGACGGGCTGCGTGGATTAACCAGCAGATTTCCGGAAGAAACCGCGAAATTTCTTCCTGGACCCGCTGCAATGCTACCACCCTTGAGATGCCTTCTCCGGGGGCCGCGTTTCCGCAAGAATATCCGCCATCCTCTCAATGCGTTACCGAAAATCCTGTAGTTTACGCATTGACAAGTCTCCGCCGAAGGTCTAATGTAGGATTCATTATAGGCGAATAAAAAGCGAAACTTGCCATGCGTGCCGCCCTGCTGAAAGCCAAAATCGAGCAAACCTTTCCCTCCGCTTTTACCGTCTATCGGCGCGAGAATCGGGGCTCGATTCCTACCGGCATCGCCCCCATTGACGAGGTGGTCGGTGGAGTTCCGCTTCATGCCTTGACAGAAATTTGCGGCAGCAACCTGGCCTCCTCCGGCAAGACTTCGGTCCTCGTTTCCCTGCTCGCGCAAGCCACCCGCGATCGTTTCTGCGCCCTGGTAGATGCTGGCGACTGCTTCGACCCCGCCTCCGGTCAGGCCGCTGGCATCGCTTTGTCGCGCCTGCTCTGGGTGCGCTGCGGAAAAAGCCGGGGTCCCCAGCAAGCCCGCTTTTGGCTTGCTGGGGTGGAAAGCCGGGGTCCCCAGAACGGCCGCTTTTGCCGTTCTGGGGTGGAAAGCCGAGTCAAGCTTCCGCCACTGGAACAGGCCTTCAAAGTTGCCGACATCTTGCTGCAGAGCAGCGGCTTCGGTCTAATTGCCGTGGACCTCAGCGGCCTTCCCGAACGAGTCGTGCGCAAAGTTCCCCTGAGTTCCTGGTTCCGCTTCAGCCGAGTCATCGAACGCCAGCCCGCAGCCCTGGTTTTTATCGAGCAAGAGCCCCACGCCACCAGTTGCGCCGGACTAGTTCTGCGAGTCACCAGCGCCACGGCCGTGTGCTCAGGAAAACTGCTCACGCACGTGTTCTCGGGAAACCTGCTTACGCAATGGAACCTCAACGCTGAAGTAGTGCGCGGCCGGGGAAAAAAACCCGTCCGCTCGGAAAGGCCAGGCTTTTCTCTTCAGACACAATGGGCCTAATTCAATGGGCTTAATTCCATGTTCGCCTGCTTCTACATCCCCGATTTCCCCGTGCAAGCCTCCCTGCTCCCCGAGCCGCCGGGAACCAGAACAGCCCTGAACCGCCTTCCCATTGCCGTTCTCGATGGCCCCGCCAATCTCCCCAGAGTCTTCGCCACCAACTCCGCCGCCCGCCGCGCCGGCATTCAAACCGGCATGACCAAGCTGCAAGCCGAAATCTGCCCCGGCATCGAACTGCGCAAGCGCTCGCTCGCCGAGGAAGAATCGGCGCAATTCGTCCTGCTCGACTGCGCTGCCAAGTTTTCCCCGCGCGTAGAATCCACCGCTCCCGGCGCCGCAATTCTCGATCTAGCCGGAACAGAAAAACTCTTTGGACCGCTCCTACCCCAGAACGCGCAAACACGGCGCGTTCTGGGGACCCCGCTGCCTCGCGCCGTCCACGCCATGACCGCAAAGGCCGCCGAAGCCGGATTCGACGTTCGCATTGCGATTGCCGCCAATCCCGACACCGCCTTCCTAGCCGCCCGCGGCTTCTCTGAGAACACAACTATCCCCGCTGGCGACGAAGCTCAGCGCCTCGCCTCTCTGCCCGTGGAGGCACTCCCCGTTTCGCCCGAAATGCTGGAAACCCTCGACAGTTGGGGTATTCGCACGTTCCAATCCCTGGCCGCGCTCCCCGCGGTCGCCGTAGTCGAGCGCCTCGGCCAGGAAGGTCTGTACATACAAAAGCTGGCTCGAGGCGCAATCTCCCGCCCGCTGTTAACCGTCGAGCCCAACGCGGAATTCGCCGCCAGCTTCGAATTCGACGATCCCGTCGAAACTCTCGAATCCATCTTTTTTATTCTCAGCCGCCTTCTGCAAGAACTCTGCTCCCGTCTGCTCTCCACCGCGCAAGCCGCCACCGAACTGCGCCTGACCGTAGGACTCAACGTGCGCCAAATTGCGGCGCTTTGCGGGCGTGAGGAGCGCGAGCGCCAGCGAGCGCGACGGGAGCCCGCAGCCGCAATCCTGAGCGAGCCGTCAGGCGAGTCGAAGGATCTTTGCGAACACGCGTGGAAACTCCCCGTCCCTACGCAAGACAAAAACCTGCTCTTCAGCCTGCTACGCCTCCATCTGGAGCAAACTTCATTCTCCGCTCCCGTTCGCCTCCTGCGCCTGGAAGTTGTTCCGGTCAAACCGCGCCTTACGCAAGGAAATCTTTTTGCGCCGCCATCCCCCGAAGCGGAAAAACTAGAAGTCACCCTGGAGCGAATTCGCGGCGTCGTAGGCGCCACCGACGCCGAGGGCACCGCCTGTGTAGGCGCGCCCCGCCTCCTCGACACGCACAGGCCCGGCAGTTTCACCCTGCAACGCTTTTCGAGCGTCCAAGATGCAAATTCACCCGCGTTCCAGAATTCATCCCCGCCCAAAACGTCTGCATCGAAGAAAACTCCGATGAATTCCCCCGTGGAGCCCTGTGTACCCTGTGGTTCAAGCTTTCGTCGGACGCCAAATCAAAACTTCGCGAAAAGCACATCCCCGCTCGCGAATTCATCCGCATCCCCGCAATCCGCTCCCGTCATCGCGCTGCGCATTTTCCGCCCCGCTCTCGAAACCACGGTGGAACTCGACGGCAAGAAACCGCATTTCGTCCGCCTCTGGAGCCGTCATCGCCGAGTCCTGGCCGCCTCCGGCCCGTGGTCAACTTCCGGCAATTGGTGGAACGCCGCAGCCTGGACGCGCGAAGAATGGGACATAGCATTACAAACCCCTGCCGGCCTCGGCTTCTATCGCATCTATCGCGATCGCCTCCGCCGCCAGTGGTTTGTGGAAGGAGTGTTTGATTAAAAACTCGTCCTTAGTCGTCTGTCGTTAGTCGTTCGCGGCGTATTGGGTCATCGCCACATTCCGAACGACTAACGACAGACGACTAACGACGAGACCAGGAAACACGCGGTTTTCAAAATCCTGCGCGTCCTCGCAACTTCGTTTTATATGCCCCATGCCCTATATCGAACTCCATGCCCGCTCCGCTTTCAGCTTCCTCGAAGGCGCTTCCCTGCCCGAAACTCTCATCTCCACCTGCGCCAACCGCGACCTCCCCGCCATGGCTCTCCTCGACCGCCACGGCGTCTACGGCGCGCCACGCTTCCACATGGCCGCCAAGCAAGCCAAAATCAAAGCTCACGTCGGAGCCGAAATCGCCGTCGCCGAAGGCGGAAACTATCCCCTGCTGGTTAAATCGCGCACCGGCTACCAAAACCTCTGCCGCCTGATCACTACCACCAAACTCCGCACTCAGAAAACCAGCCTAGCCACCGCTGCACAAGCCGAATTACAAACCCGCGCCGAAGGCCTCATCTGTCTAACTGGAGACGAAACCGGTCCGCTAGCCCACGCACTAACTCAAGGTGGCGTTCCCGCCGCCCGCGCACTCCTTCACCAACTCACCGACATCTTCGGCCGCGAAAACGTCTATGTAGAACTGCAGCGTCACGCCGATCGCTGCCAGGAAGCCCGCAACCAGGCCGCCATCCGCCTGGCGCATGAACTTCATCTGCCTCTGCTCGCCACCAACGGCGTCTGCTATGCCACCCCCGCCGAGCGCCAAATCGCCGACGTTTTCACCTGCCTCCGCGACAAGCGCCGCCTCGATACCGCCGGACGCCTGCTAGCCCGCAACTCCGAGCGCTATATCCGCAGCACGGAAGAAATGTCCGAACTCTTCGCCGACTTACCCGAAGCCATCGCCAACACCGCTGAGTTATCTTCCCGGCTCGAATTCACGCTGGAAAAATTGGGCTATGAATTCCCACGTTATCCCGTCCCTGAGGGCGAGACCATGGATTCTTTTTTGCGCAAGCGCACCTGGGATGGCGCCCGCTGCCGCTACCGCCCCATCAGTGCTCGCGTGCGAGCGCAGCTGGAAAAAGAACTAGCGTTGATCGAGAAGCTAAAGCTCTCCGGCTATTTTCTGATTGTCTGGGACTTAGTCTGTTTCTGTGAGCGCAACGGCATCCTGGTCCAGGGACGAGGGTCAGCCGCCAATAGCTCCGTCTGCTATTCGCTGGGCATCACTGCCATTGATCCCATAGGCATGGACTTACTCTTCGAGCGTTTCTTATCCGAAGAGCGAGGCGAGTGGCCTGACATAGATCTCGACCTGCCCAGCGGCGACGAGCGCGAGAAGGTCATTCAATATGTATACGAGCGTTACGGCAAACGCGGCGCCGCCATGACTGCCAACGTCTGCACTTATCGCGGACGCTCCGCCGCGCGTGAAATGGGCAAAGTGCTCGGCTTCGACGAAGACACGCTCGCCCGTCTCTCTGCCGTTGTCGGGCAGTGGGAATGGCGCGATCCCAACGACACCATGGAGCGCCACTTCACCTCGACCGGCCTCGATCTCAGCCATCCTCAAATTGCGGTCTATCTCGATCTCTGCCAGCGAGTGCAAGACCTGCCGCGCCATCTCAGCCAGCACTCTGGAGGCATGGTCATCTGCCAGGGACAACTCGATTCCGTGGTCCCGCTGGAACCCGCCACCATGCCCGGCCGCGTAGTCGTGCAGTGGGATAAAGACGACTGCGCCGACTTAGGTCTGATTAAGGTTGACTTATTAGGTCTGGGCATGATGGCCGTCCTCAAAGACAGCATCGGCCTCATCCAAGATCATTACGGCGAGGAAGTGGACCTGGCCCATCTCCCGCAGGATTGCCCCGACGTCTATGACACCATCCGCAAAGCCGACACGATCGGCATGTTCCAGATCGAGAGCTGCGCGCAGATGGCCTCGCTCCCGCGCAACAATCCGACTCGTTTTTACGACTTAGTCACGCAAGTAGCACCAATTCGCCCCGGTCCCATCACCGGAGAAATGACCAGCCCATACTTAAAACGGCGCCAAGGCAAAGAGCCCGTCACCTACCCACACGAATCGCTCATCCCCGTGCTCCACCGAACGCTAGGTGTCCCATTATTTCAAGAGCAACTCTTAAAACTGGCCATGATCTGCGCCAACTTCAGCGGAGGCGAAGCCGAAGAGCTGCGCCGCGCCCTGGGCAGCAAGCGCTCCCAGCAGCGCATGCGCGAAATCGAAGCCAAGCTCCGCTCCGGCATGACCATCAACAAAATCCCACCGCACACTCAGGACCAGATCGTCAAATTCATCAGCTCCTTTGCCCTCTACGGCTTCCCCGAGTCCCACGCCGCCAGCTTCGCCCTAATCGCCTATGCCAGCGCGTTCCTCAAGGTCCGCTACCTGGCCGCCTTCACCGCCGCCCTGCTCAACAATTGGCCCATGGGCTTCTACCATCCCGCCACAATCGTAAAAGACGCCCAACGTCACGGCCTACCCGTGCATCCCGTGGATGTAACTCGCTCCGATTGGAGTTGCACGCTCGAGCAGCCAGGCTGTCATCTTGAGCGGAGCAAGCTGATTCGCGAAGCGAATCGGCCTGCGGAGTCGAAGGACCCCTACCTTTCCCGGAATGGCCCTCAGGGGCTAAAGCCCGCATTTGTGGCGGCTGCGAGCGGCACGGCTGAAGCCGTGCCCTTCCACAAAATCATTCCTGAAACCAGCCCTAATGGAGACAATGGCAGCGTTAATAACAAAAATTCCCCTCTCGCTCTCCGCATAGGCCTTCGCTACGTGCGCGGTCTCCAGCAGTCCACCGCCGAAGCCCTAGTCCGCGAGCGTCAGCGAGCCCCCTTCGCCTCAGTCGAAGACTTAGCCCACCGCGTTCCCCAACTAAGCCACGACAACCTTGCCATCCTGGCAACCATCGGAGCTCTAAATAATCTCTCTCCAACCGCAAAGCTCCATCGCCGAGATGCCCTATGGCAAGTAGAAAAGGCAGTAAGAAGGACCGGCCCGCTGTTAGAAGGAATTGTCGAGTTAGACGAGGCGTCGCCCCTGCGCCCCATGAATGCAGAAGAACGCTTAGTGGCCGACTATCACGGTACCGGACTAACCACCGGCCACCATCCCATGGCCTACCGTCGTGATATTCTCCGCGCCCGAGGAGTCAAGTCCGCCATCGAACTTCACAACCTTCCCCACGGCAAAGAAGCCACAACTGCCGGCTGCGTCATCACTCGCCAGCGCCCCGGCACCGCCAAAGGAATCATCTTCATGACCCTGGAAGACGAAACCGGAACTTCCCGCGTTATCATCAGCCCCGACTTCTACGATCAGAACCGCATGGTCGTGCTCAACGAACGCTTCGTGCTGGTCTCCGGCATCGTGCAGAATCAGGACAACGTTGTACACCTCAAAGCCCGCAGCATCCAGCCCCTATCCATCAGCGCCGCCCCTACGCCCTCCCACGATTTTCATTAGAGAAATTCCGATTAAGTCTCCCCGTGCACCCTTGCACCCGCCCTGGTTCTTGCCGAAGCCCCGAGCGAAGCCGAGGGGGGAGTCGAAGGGCGACCGCGTCGTTTACGCCTTTCGTGGTCGCAGATGCGAGCGGCACAGCCCAAGCACGAGCATTCCCTTTCAGTGCAGCAGATTGCATCCCCAAGAAATGTGGATATCCACAATGGGCCGCAAGCGAATGAATCGACGTAACTTAAACCAGACTGCAGCCATTCTTTTCCTGGCAGCGTAAATGCAACATTTTCTATTAGTATGATAGACTATCTTGACATGAGGACGACCTCCTCTTCGGTGCTGCGCGATCCCGCCGCCTCAAGGTCATACCCCCTCCCCAGACAGACCTCTTCTGCGGATTTTGGCTGGCGCCTCCGCGGCAAGCCGATTCGAGTGCTCCCGGATTCTTCGCTGCGCATGTCGCGCATTCGCCCCTCTGCCGCCGCAGCCTTGTTGTCGAGCTATTGTGACCGAGCCTCCGTGCTTTCGTGCCTGCAATGCGGCGCCTGCACGGCAACTTGCAATCTCTCCGATGCTGCAGACCTGTTCCCGCGTCGACAGATGGCACTGCTGCAATGCGGCCAGTTGCAAAGGCTAATTGCGGATCCTGACATCTGGCTCTGCTCCAACTGTGCCGATTGCAGTTCCGGTTGCCCGGCCCATGTGCGGCCCGGCCAGATTATGGCCGCGCTTCGTCTGCTGGCCATTGAGCACCACTCCGTCCCTCGCTGGTGGAGCCGCATGGCCAACCGCCGAAGAGGGTCCCTCTTCATGTTGCTCCTGGCCGTGACCGTGCTGTTGGCCGCCGTGGCTGTTGGAGGATCGTTTTCCCCGCAGGTCCATCCCGTCCATTACTCAAGCCTGCTTCCCCACTCCACGCTGAACCTGCTCTTTGGCTCTCTTTCTCTTTTCCTGCTCATGACCGCAAGCCGGGGCGCAGTGCGCGCATGGGGCGAATTCACCGGGGAGCGGCTCTGGGACGCCGATTGGGGCCGGCTGAGAAGGTCTCTCGCTTCCGTCGCCCGAGAGGTCATCAGCCAAAGAAGCTTCCTCGAGTGCCAGCAGTTTTCCTTCAGCCGAGTGGCGCACATGGCGGTGTTCTACGGCTTTCTCCTGTTGGCGTCGTTAGCCGGATTGACCGCCGTGCTTTTGCTGCTGGGGTATCCTTATCCCTTTCCTGCTCTGCACCCGCTCAAGATTGTCGGCAACGCGGCTGGAGCTCTGGTAATTGCCGGAACCTTGTACTTTATCCACCAACGTCGCCAAGCCCACGCAAAAGGAGAACTGAGCGCCTGGCATGAGCGCGTGCTGCTTTGGCAAATCCTGCTCGTCAGCGTCACAGGGATGCTGGCTGAAATTCTTCGCTACGCCTCGGTTGCGCTCCTGGCCTATCCAATCTACTTCGCACACCTGGTGCTGGTATTTGTCTTGTTGACCGGGCTGGCATATTCCAAGCTCGCGCACGTGGTTTACCGAACGGTTGCGCTGACGGCTCGCCACTATGGCAAAGCCGTGGCTCCAATTCCGCAGATCGCTCTGGAGCCGCGGAGAATGGCCGCATGAAAACCAAGCAATCAACCAAGGCCGGCGCTCCTGCCAGTTTCGTGTCGAACAATGGCGACGACCTCAAGTCGGTCTCCAGTCAAACCCTGGTTGATGCCTACGAAAAGCTCCGAGACCAAAGCGAACCCTCGAACGGAAGCCGCACCTATCCCAAGCTTTGTGTGCTCCACGGGACCGCGTTCGAGCGCGAAAAGGACCGGCGCGAGGTTCGCGAATGGGCCAGCCGGTGCCCCGCCGAAATGCAGAAGTGGTACGAAGAGGCGCGCCATCAATCTTGCCTGTGGTGGCTAAAGAACCACCTGGTAGCAAAGCGTGCCTTGAGCAGTTGCATCGCGTGCGGCGTATGCACCTCGCAGTGCCCTGCAGCTCAGTACTACGGCGAGTACAATCCTCGCGCCATCGTGGATGCCGTCCTTTCGGAGGATGAAGACCAGTTGGTCGCGCTCCTGAAATCCGACCTGCTCTGGTACTGCGGGCAATGCGGATCGTGCAAACCTATGTGCCCCCGCGAAAACAATCTGATGGGGCTGATATCTTCGCTGCGATTCCTGGCGCAATTGAAGGGCTACCACCTGTACAGCGTTCGCGGGCGGCAGCAATATGCGATGCGCCATCTGTGCGGCGGAAATTTGTGGAATCGCGCCTGCACGTTGTACTTTCGCAACCCAGTTGCGGCCAACCACCCGGATTTCGGTCCACGTTACGCCCAATATCATTCCCAGGCAGAATGCCAGATGGTTCGAGTCGGCGCCAGCCCGGATCGGCCTGGGCAGTTTGGCGGACGCAAGCTCCCACCCGAAACGCTCACCGAATTCCGCTCCTGCGTCGCCGGGGGTGGAACGCTGGCGCTGTGGAATCAGCTGGAGAAATCCGCATCCGAGGATGCCGAGAAAAAAGGCCTCTCGATTGACGAATACCACGATCGGGTAAACCACGAAGGGTAGGCAAAGAATCATGGCGGTTGCTGCGACCATCCCACTGGGAACTATCAAGGAGATTCCGGAAAATGACTTCTTTCTGACTCCGAGTTGCATCCTCGGGGTTTTCAATCCCGGCTCTGAGGTCCTCATCGGCCGCATCTACGACTTGCTTGGCCTGCGCTGGCGGGCCGCGGGAGATCGAGCTGAATCCCAGTGCACCTGCTGCACCGGCTTTTCCTCGCACGGCGAGGTGATTTCGATCGAGAGCACGCTGCTGGTGGCAGCGCGCATTTGGTCGATCGCCGCTGAGTTGGGCATTGAGAACATTACGACGGCTTGCGTTACCTCGTACGCCATCCACAACGAATGCCTGGAAATGTACAAGCACGAACCCGGGTTGGACGAGCGCGTGGATCGGTGGCTGCTGCAAGCTTGTGGCCGGCGGCTGCACTTTCCCAAGCATGTAGTTCATGCCAGCGACATCCTCTATCGCTATCGCGACGTTCTGGCCGAGAAGTTCCAGCACCGCTTGGTCGAGCGCAGGACCGGACAGCCATTGCGCGTCGTGGATCATGTCGGATGCCACTACGCCAAGGTTTTCCCCGAGAAGTCCGTAGGCGGAGCGGAAGGCTGCGATGTCCTGGCCGCCATGATTCGCGCCTGGGGCGGACAGACCGTTGACTACCCAGAACGGCGCCACTGCTGCGGCATGGGCTTTCGCCAGTGCGCAATTCGTCCCAATCGCGGCTACACCATGGCCTGCGTCCTGAAGAAGCTGGAGAGCATGGAACCGTGGAAGCCGGACCTGATCCTCACTAATTGTCCCGGCTGCAACGTCTTCCTCGACAAAGAACAATGGGCAATCCTGCAGATGACGGGGAAGGAGTACGACATCCCAACCCTCTCTTACACCGAATTGGCGGGATTGCTTCTGGGCTGGGATCCCTATGACGTGGTTGGCATACAGTCGCACACCGTGCCCGTAGAACCTCTGCTCGACAAGATCGGGATTCCTTTCGATCCATCCAAGCAGTGGTTCTCGGAGACCTCTGGAGCTTAGCGAATGGCAAATCGAGTCTGCATCATTGGCGGCGGCGTGGCGGGCATGCAAGTGGCGCTTGTGCTCAATACGCTGGGCATCTCTTCGCTGCTGGTCGAGAAGTCGGCGACCCTGGGCGGCCGTGTCCCGCTGCTGTCCAAGACCTTTCCCTTCTTCAACGACGATGGATTCAACGACGGCAAGGAATTCACCGACGCCCTGGAACGCGACCTGCGATCGGCGCCGCTCTCTGAAGTCCGCCTTAATACCATGGTCACAGACGTTGAGGGAGACTTCCCGAACTTCACAATTCGGCTGAGCGATGGAAGTTCGGTCCAGGCCGGCTCAATCGTTGTCGCCACCGGCTTTACCCCCTTTGATCCCACCAGCCTGAAAGAGTACGGATACGGCGATTATGCGAACGTCATAACCGCGACCGAACTCGAATGGATGCTGAATCCGCGAGGCCCCACTGGCGGCAAACTTCTCCGCCGCAGCGACGGCAAGCCCGCCCAGAAGCTGGCGATCGTCTTCTGCGTCGGCTCCCGCAACCGGCGCATCGGCGCGCCCTTTTGCTCCCGCATTTGCTGCTCCTACAGCACCAAGCAGGCGAGCACGGTCATGGAGCGCAGCCCCCACACCCTGGTCGTCTGCTTCTACATGGACGTGCGCACCTACGACCGCGGTTTCGAAGAGATGTATTCCCTGGCGCAGGAGCGCGGAGTCAAGTACATCCGCGGACGCGTCTCCCGCTGCAAGCAGCTACCCGACGGCTCCATCCTGGTGCGCGCCGAAAATACCCTGCTCTCGCGGCCCTTCTCGGGAGAGTTCGACCTGGTTTCTCTCTCCACCGGAATGCGTCCTTGCGAACATGCCGACGAATTGTCGCGCCTTCTCGGCATCGCCCGCGGCCCGGACGGCTTCTTCCTCTGCCGCGAGTGGTTCCGTCATCCCCACGATGCCACCCGCGACGGTGTCTTCCTGGCCGGCTGTGCAACCGGCATGAAGCCGATCCGTAACTGTATGATCGATGGCGCCGCGGTCGCTGCCAGAGTGGCCGCCGTCCTGCGCGATACCGCCTCCCTGCCATTCCCCCGCAACCGTGTGACAACTAACCTAGTGCAACCGATTCCGCAAACGTTTAGTATTTCATCAGAGCGCAACATGTACGATTCGTCGTCATTCCCGAAAGGAGAAACCCATGGGCACCACAACTCTTAACGCAGCACACATCTTTAGCTACCTCAAACCCGAGGAGATTCATTCCCTCAGTAACTACGCGCAGACCGAAAACTACAAGGCGGGCGCAGTCGTCTACCGCAAAGGACAGCCCGCGGGCCGTGCGTTCGTCCTCGTGGAAGGAGAAGTCATACTCCGCGCTCCCTCGCCAGCCGGTCACGGCCTTGTGGTCGAACAAGCCGGTCCCGGTACGATGATCGGGGCAAGCGTGCTCCTGGGCGAGACCTACATGGTGACGGCTCAGTGCGTTACCGACTGCAAGATCATGTCCATTGGCAAAACGGCTTTGCAGAACATCATGGACGCCAATCCGCAGATGGGCTTGGTCATTGAAAAGTACCTGGCTGAGCTCTACTACCAGAGAAGCGTCGACCTGATGCACATGCTCGAAGGCCTGATCCGAGGAGTGCCGCCAGAACAGTTGCAGCGCGGCCCCGCTCCAATCGTGTAAGGCCCAGCAGTTCGTGATGAAAGATAGGCAAGGGCTGCCCTGAGCGCGTCGAAGGACAAATCGACACGTTCGTCCGCAAAGTCTTTTGTCAAAGTGGAGGACGGGCGTCCTCGCCCGTCCCGCCCGCTCAGGCGAAGAAACTCACGCGGGACGAGCGTCAGCCGGAAAGAGTTTGGTACGATCAGGCTGGGTTCCCAACAAGCGGGGCTGGCGGAATTGGCAGACGCGCTGGCCTTAGGAGCCAGTGGCCGCAAGGCCGTGCAGGTTCAAGTCCTGTGCCCCGCACCAGGAACACGCACCCCGCGGCATAAACAAAACGGCACCCCCGACCATCTCAGTGCAGTTTTGGTTAGGCTTCTGGAGTCCCCCGTGCACCTGTGGACCCCGTGGTTCGCGTTTTTCGCCAGCGCCTAACCAAAACCTCCTCAGCGTAACGACGCTTGAGGACAGGCAAAAGCTACTTCTTCCCGGCGATTACTTGCCGGCGTAGGTGCGCGGAGAGCCAATGCCGCTGCACTTGTCAAAGCCGACCTTGCAGCTCGGATCGCCTTGCGTGATGTCGTAGTAATCGGCTGCGTATTCGGTCGGATTGGCCAGCACGTTATACATCATGGTGAGCTCGGCCACGCTTCCCTTCGCCCTGCTGCCTGCAGCGTTGACGATGCCAGCAAAGGTCGGCGAGGACCAGCTCGTCCCACCGATGTCGTACCAGTTGCCCTGGAGGTAAATGCCTCCGCAGCAGAAATCGGAAGTCACGTCCGGATATCCGCGGTGGCTCCCGACCACGCCAGCCACGCCGTCCTGGTACTTGGGCCTGGGTTCGAAAGGACTGAGGTCGCCGCCTCCTCCGCCGGTGTAGTACTGCTCGTTAATGTACTTCCCGTTCTGGTCGCGGTTAATGTACGTGCCTCCAACCGACACCACATTGGGAGACGACCCCGGATAAATGCTGACTCCCAAGCCGCCATCGCCGCTGGCGGCGAAGAAGACTGCGGACTTGCTCTTGAAGTATTTGTCGTACGATAGCTCGCCACTCCACTCGGGATCGCCCCAGCTCATGCTGATTACTCCGCCACCGGCTTCCTTTACGAGTTTGGCGGCTAGTGTCACGGCCTGCCACGTGGGGTCCGTTGCGCACGTCCCCGTCTGGCACAGTGTCGAGACCACCAGGTACAGTTTTGCCTGCGGCGCCATGGCATGCGACCACTCGATGTCCAGCGCTTCT
>Ga0187818_10000612_pt1 | contig 13146 bp, 13 predicted proteins | sample NC_wetland_sal_i_14_FD_130581 | JGI IMG/M metagenome (GOLD analysis project Ga0187818, IMG submission 130581) | Wetland sediment microbial communities from Neuse River Estuary, North Carolina, USA - SO4_3 | ecosystem: Environmental > Aquatic > Freshwater > Wetlands > Sediment | place: USA... | reverse complement strand
CCAGCCGTTCGTACAACGCCATCAAGTGGCTGTAATTCTGCTGCGCAGTATATTTCGCCTCAAACTCCCGCCGGGCAGCCTCGCCCATCACTTGCATCTCTTCGGGATGTGTCCACGCCCATTCCACCTTCACCGCCAGATCTGCATCATTCCCCGGTGCGACGTGCAAACCGGTGCGACCGTGGTCAATCATTTCCGCGGTCGGTCCGTGGCCTGTGGCAATCACGGGAATGCCGCACGCGAAGGCTTCGACAATGACCAGCGGACAACCCTCGAACCAGTGACTCGGACACACCAGAAACCGGGCACCGCGCATCCACTGAAACACTTCCGCGCGAGACACGCCGCCGATGAGCGAAGTCTCCGGCAAACTGGGGCTGCCCATTTGCAGAGCAATTTCCTCCCGCAGCGGCCCATCGCCGAGCAGAAAAAGGGGAATAGGTCGCGTTAGTCGCTTCCAGGCGGCGAGCAAACCTCGCAGACCCTTCTCCTCCGAAAGGCGCCCGACGAACAATGCATACTGCCCCGCTTCTTGCCGGGCTCTGGAACCCGGATCGGGATGAACGAAGTTCGGCTTCACGACCAAGCGTTGCGGCGGCAAGCCACCCGCCACGTGCTTTTTGCGGGCAAACTCGGAAAGGGCGATGTACGCGTCGACTTTGGTCTGCCACGTTCGAAGAGCGCGATGTGTCGCGAGCATGGCGGTGACTGCAGCGGATGCGGCACGGCTGCCGCGGTAGCATCCATAAGCAACGGCTTTCCAAGCAACGCGACGCCCGAGACATTCCTCGCAGAGTTGCCCATCGCGCAGAAACGTTGCCGCCGGACATACCAAGCGATAATTGTGCAGCGTTTGTACCACGGGGATTCCGTGCCGGGCGCACGCGTAGTACGCAGCGGGAGAAATGAGCGGAAGCGTATTGTGAAAGTGAACGATTTCGGGTTTACCGGTGACCAAGAGTTTCTCGAGGTGGTGGAAGGACTCTGTCGCCCAAACGGTAGCGATCCCGGCCCTCATGATTCGCAGCGGGCCTTGACCCTTTAGCTCGTCGTTGTGCCGCGAATAGCGCGAGACGGTGTGGCCGTGCAATTCGAGTTGCTCCGCTTCCGCGGCGGCCACGGCGTCTTCTCCGCCGCGCTGCTGGTACGATTCGTGAACGACGAGAATGCGCATCGGTCCCAATTTCACGCAGATAGCACAGGACTCTCGGGGCTGAGGCTCTCTTCGGAAACCGCCTCGGATGACAACGAGGACCCCATCTGCCAGGCAAACGTCATCGCGAGAAGAATGCCGACACCCGCGGCCGACGCGGCGCCTGCCAAAACATTTTCAATCGCGAGGCCTATCACGATCGAAGGCAAAACGCCGAGAAAGGCGAGCGCCGGTCCGCCGCCTTCCGATGCCATTTTCTTTGCGAACCCAACGGTCGTGACTACGAGAAAAGCGCCGAGCAGCCCCAGTCCGAAAATGCCCCATTCGTAGAGAGCCCGCAGATACTCGCTGTGCAGAACTCGATTGGCGTCGATACCATCTTGATCGTAGTGCGTTGGGTCGATGTCGAGCATCAAAGCCGCGCCACTGCTGGTGCCTGAACCGAACAAGAGTTGCGGGCCGTTCCTTTTTTCCAAACGGGTGAAGATTTCTTCGTAGATTCCGAGGCGCCACGCAAACGTTCCGACGTCTTCGACGCTGGTGTTATCGGCAGCGACGGCGGTAAAGAGCTCGTCGAGGCGGTTGTAAGGGAGATAGGAGACGAGGATTGCGGCCCCGGCCCCCGCTAATCCTAGGGTGATGAGTATGTTTCTGAAGTTGAGTTTCCATTGCAGCGACTCTTCTCTTCCAGAAACGACCTGGAACGAAGCGATTACCAGCAATACAACGGCGCTGACGAAGACATAGCGGCTGCCGGACAACACAGTCGCGAGGATGAGAGCACCGCAGGTCGCGTAGTGAAACAACCCACTTTCACCAGAGAAGACTAGGATTGCCAAGAGCGCCACAAGGCAAGCGGCAAAATACTGAGGCGTCGAGAAAGAAGTGAAGCGATCCTCCGGCGCGCCCCAGGCGTTGTCCAGCACATAGGTCTGCACGATGGCGAGTGCGATCACCGACCAGGCCACCAGCCTCACGAGACCCACATCCAACCAGCGGTTGGCCCACGCCGTGCAAAAAACTGCATACAACACGAAGTAGGCGGCCAGATAGACGACCATTTTGAACGCGGACAAGGAAAAACCACCCCATAGGCCGGCAATTGCTGCGTATGCAACGAGTCCCAGCCAGAGTTTCTGACCCAGTGTCCACGACATATCTTTGAAGGGAGCAAAACCAGTCCGCCAGAGCAACAGCATGGGCAGGCCGGCAATTCGAATGGTGTTTTCGAAACCGATCGAGGACGCGGAGGTGAAGGATAAGGATGTGATGTCCAAGTGCGAGGCAAAGATGAAACAGAAAAATGCCCACCGAATCGGCAGGAACAACACGCCGGCCGAAAAGATCCAGAACAACACCCGGGCAACCAGCAGAGCTTCATCCGCCATGAAGCCCGACCTCCCTGTACAATTTCGACCATCCCGACACAAACTGAGGGACGCCGTAGCGCGCCACATCACGCTGCGCCCGCCGGCCCATGTCGCAGCGCTGCTGGGGCGACATTTGCGCGAACCGCGCGATACACCCTGACACTCCGGGCACGTCACGCGATGTCAAGAAACCGTTCTCACCGTCCCGCAAAAACTCCTCGACGCCGTTCAAGGGCGTGACCAGTAGAGGCAAACCAGCCGCGGCCGCCTCCAGGGCAACCAGTGGGAACACTTCGTAGTGCGAGGGAAGAACGAGGGCATCGGCAGCCCACAGGTACGGCCGCACTTCTCTTTGCGTCCCGACGAAGTGCACATCGCCGTTCAATCCGGCTTGCGTGGCGCGCCCGCGGTAAACGGCAACCACATCGCGCGAGCCGCCCACAACTACCAGTTTGGGCCTTGGGTCCGTCAAGCCAGCGAGCGCGTCGATCAAGAGCGGAAGACCCTTGCGTTCGTAGTGGCCGAGGGCGACGAAAACCAGCACGACGTCCTCCGAAGTCAAACCCAGATCGCCGCGAAATCCATCGCGATCGAAGTTATCTGGCCGGCGTAGATTTTCCAGATCAATGGAATTTGCCAACAGACAAATTTTCGAACTGGCGGACGGATAGGCGGTTATCAATTCCCGGGCGAGGCCGCGAGACGGCGCTACAATCCGGGACGCGCGGCGATATACGCAAGGCTCCAGCCGCGCATGCAGCCAGTGGTCCAACCACCGCAACGCTCCCCGCAGCCCGGTAGCACCCGCATCTTTCCAGTGGTCTTTCAGAAACGCGCGATGGCAAAAATGAGAGTAGGCGATATCTCCAAACAAAAGATTGCTCTCAATGATCTGGACGTGGTCGAAGTGCACCCGATAGCGAAGGCGGTGCCAGAGGTAACAAAGAGGAGCCAACAGATGAAATGTCACGAACAACAGAACCAAAGGCCGTTTGAGCGCCGGAATCCGGACCCAGCGGATACGCTCCGGACACGGATTCTCAAACTCAACAGAAAAAACAGTGAATTCGTGCTCGTGGCAGAGGGCGGCGAGAATAGCCAGGTCGGCCTTGCCAATCCCGTTGTTTTGGGTGACAACGTAATCGAAAAGCGCGATTTTCATCCTGCGACCCCCACAGCGCGACTTTCACGATGCGACTCCCCGGCTGATCTGGAAGGCTTTCGCAGGGCGCACAGCCGGTTGAGGTTGTGGAATGCCGTGCCGTTCCAGCGGTGGTTGGCGCAAAACTGAATCCAACCGTGATTCACGTCATCGGAAACGAGCACACCTCCGGGGCGCAACCTGGGCCAGACGAATTCGTATTCCCACAACATATGATCTGGAGTATGAAGATCGTCATGAAAGAAAATGTCGACGTAGGGGAGCGTCCGCAGAACCTCCGGCAACGCCCGGCGAACATCTCGCAGGATCAATCGATGACGATATCCGAGAGACCGTTTGATCCCTTCCGGGATCGCCCAACCCACTCCGTTCTCTTGCCAGGAATAGACCGAGCCATCGTTGTGACGAAGGTGGTTGCCGGCGGGCGGGAGTTCGATGGAAAAAAGCGTACCGCGGCGGTTTTCCATCAGGGCCGCAGCGAAGAAACAAGTAGAAACTCCAGCGGCAACTCCCGTTTCGATCACGTATTCCGGCTGCAATGCCCGCGTCATGCCGTAGAGAATCTTTCCATCTTCGAGACTGATGCTGCCTTGACCGTCTTTTGCGTTTTGCACGACCGAAATTACGCGCTCTAGCTGCGGACGCCACCGCTCAAATCCATCGAGTGCGAGGTTGACATCGATCCCGATGTTCTCGAGAAATGCCCGCGGATCATTCTGTCGGAATCGATGGAACACCCATTTGGCATAGGCGTACCGGAGTGCCGCTGCCGGCCGTAGCCGATAGTGCGGAGCGCGCATCACTTCGCGAACGAATTTTGTCAGGCCCATGATCCAGCCCCTTTGCTCCGCACGAATCCTTGACGCTTATCCAAGCTGCCTGTCCCTTACGGCGCACAACAAGATGTGAAAGCAAGTCAGCAACGGCTGAAATACGCTCTTTGGCTTGTTATCGTCCAACGGAATGAGGATGACTCTGTCCGCCCATTGCGAAAGCGCGTCAGCGCAATCGAACACGCTGTAGGAGTACGCCAGCCCATCGCCCTCGGAAAACCGGTAGCCCTTCCCGAGAGTCTTAAGGCGATAAGCGCCGCTGAATAGTCCCGTCTTGCAGAGAAAGAGCTTGCCCCACCGCACGAATCGACTTCCATGAGCGAAGCGGTTTTCATCGGACAGGAAAATAGCTTTTGTGGAGACGCGCATCATCTCCTGGACAACCCGCTTCGGGTCCTTCGCGTGGTGGAGAACACCACACTCATAGGTCGCCTCGAAACTGCGGTCAGCAAAAGGCAGCGCATGACCGAAGCCGTGCGTAATCGAGCCAGCAGGAATCGAGTTGACGCTTACCGCTTGCCGAATGAGCGCGCCGACGGGTTCGATGCCGTGCAGATGGAGGTTCGGATTCTTTTTCGAAAGGTACCTGATGCCTCTTCCCGTGCCGCAGCCGACGTCCAAGGCGGTCGAAATACCCAAGGAGCCGATGAAGCTGGAAATGTATTTCAGCGCCAGGTAATGGGCGTCTTCCTCAAAGGCGTGCGCGGTGTCGTACAGGTGCGCGGTGCGCTCGTAGTATTCGCGTTGGATAGTCTCGGCGTTCATGGTTGCGGAGGGGTCGCTGTCTCGAGTTGGCGGGTCGGAAGAGCCGCCACTACAGGGTGCGGCGTGGCGTAAAAAAGCCAGCAGTTGACGCCCATACTCATCGCGAAGCCGGTCACCATACTTGCGGCGGCGCCGGCGAGTCCCCACCACCGGATGAAAAAGAGCGCGGAAACGACAGCGACTGGGGCAGCGATCGCGTTGGCGAGCAGGCTAAAGTGCGGTCTTTGTGAAGCCCGCAATGAGGTGGAAAAGCCCACGGTGAAGCCGTTCGCGGCGGGTATGAGCGCGAGGATCGGCATGAGCCACGCGTAGGCTGCGAACTTCGCTCCGAAGAGGATGTGCTCGGCGCGACCGGAGACGAGCCACAAGAGCGCGGCAAAACAGAGACCCAGGCCGAGCAACGCGCCGCTCACGAGCACGGCTTTCTGACGCATGCGATGGATTGCCCCGCACCCGAAGTCGTAGGAAAATCCGGGGAGGATCAGGAGATCGATCGCACAGACCACTTGGGTCATCACGGAAGCAGGCAGCATCATCGCCCGGAGAACGCCGGCGGCTCCGAGCCCGAGGAACGCGGCCGCGAGAAACATCTGCACTTGTCCCGAGACCGAATACAGAATCGTGCTGCCGACCAGCCAGCGGCCGTAGGACCAGTTCTCTCGCAAGGCGGCTAGCCACGCGACCGGCGCGCAAGAAGAACCGCGCTGGGCGCTGCCACGGATTTGCCGCAGCATCACGCACGAACCCAGCAAGCTTCCACTGCCGATGAGCAAGAAGGCGGAAAAGGGAGTGAGCCGGTCGAGGTAACGGAGCGCGTACAAACCGATAAGCACGGAAAGCAGACAGGAGCCGCTGCCGAGGATGGCAGCCGGCGGGCGCTGCAGCACGTAACACATGCGGCGCACCAGCCAGAGAAACAGAAGAAATGGAAGAGCCAGCGCACTGCCGAGAATCGCTCCGACGAGCGGGCTATGCGGCAGGGCCCGCCAAACGATGGCGCCTGCGAGCGCGGCCATGACGGACAGAATGCCCACGAGAACAGCGTGCACCTCGACCTGCGCGCGGAAGTAGCGGTGCAGCCGGGAGGCGTGGCGGGCGGGGCCGATGACGCTCATGGGCTCGAGAACGATAACGTTGTGAAAGCCGCAGACGAACAGATATACGGCGAAGGCGATCGCGTAGGCGCCGTAGACTTCCGGAGGCATCCATCGAGCAAGAAGAAAGCTCACGCAAAAGCCGGTAAGAGACGTCAGGCCCTGGTCGATGAGTGAGTACGCGGACTTTGCGCCCCAGACGCGGAGTTTCTTGGCGGTGAGGAGATCGCCAGGCGCGCCGGAGAGAGCGAGCGGAGGGTATGCGTCGCGGATTTCAGGCAACGGCGGCGCGGACGCGGGGGCTGTGCTCATCGCCGGCCTCAATGCCCTTCCCCGCGGAGAACGACCGGCAGCGTTTTGAGCAAAATCCTGGCGTCGAGCGCAAGGCTCCAACACTCGATGTATTGGAGATCGAGTGTCATACTGGTTTCAAACGACGGATCGCGGCGTGCGGTCACTTGCCAGAGCCCGGTCAGGCCCGGCTTGACGTCGAGCCGGCGCAAGTCTTCGACGCGATAAAGCTCGAAATCGTCCAGCGGATGAGGACGCGGGCCTACGAGACTCATGTCTCCGAGAATGACGTTGACCACTTGCGGCAACTCATCAATGCTGAATTTTCGCAGCCATGCTCCGGAGCGAGTAATCCGCGGATCATTCTCGAGTTTGAAAAAGGGGCCGCTGCGCTCGTTCGAGGAGCGCAACACTTCTTTCTTTTCGTCGGCGTTCGCGATCATGGTGCGCAATTTGTAGCAGCGAAACTTTTTGCCCTTCTTTCCCACACGGAGAGCGGAATAAAGGACCGGCCCGGGGGAGTCGAGGGAAATCCACAACGCAGCCAGACCGAGAATGGGCGCGGCAAGAATGAGGACCAGGGATCCGAGGAGAACATCCAAGATTCGCTTTACAGCGAGGCCGAACGCGGGGATCGGCTGGCCGTGTAGCTCAAGCAGCGGGAACCCGCCGATCGAGTGGACCGGAGCGTGCCAGCCCAGTCCATCGTAAAGGTCGGGAACCACGTTCAGGTCGAGGCGGAGGCGGCGCGCCTCGAGGAAGACTTCTTTTACCAACTCGCGGTCAGCCGGCAGCGCCACGAACAATTGATCGACGAATTCTGCCAGGGCCACCCGGCGCAAGTCGTGCACGGAGCCGAGCACCCGCGCGTCGCCGTTCGGTTGAGCGTCCAAAAACCCGCACACGGAATAGCCGAGTTGCCGGTTCGCTTCCAGCCAGGCTGCGAATGCCCGGCCGGACTTACCCGCTCCTACGATGAGCACGCGCGAAGCGGATTCACCGCGGAGGGCGCGCCGAAGAACGTAGCGGCGTTTGCCATACCGCCAGCCTCCCAGAGTCAAGACGTTGAGCGCGCCGGCGTAAGTCACGACGACTCGGGAGATCTCTCTGTTTCCCGAGGTGAAAATGAAGAGGACTAGGAGGGCAGTTGCGAGGCCAACGGCCTTCGCGACTGTAAAGGTTTCTTCGATGGCGCTGAGCTCTTTCGGCGTGCGATAGAGGTGCTGGCTCTTGCAGGCCAGGACGATCAGCGCGGCGTATAACAACAAGAATCCCGGGTAGGCCGCAGCGGAAACATGCTCAAAGAAATTGACAACGGATAGGACCGAAGCACCGATCGTGCTTTGCAGGCCAAATGTGAGCCAGAAGACCAGCCCTCCACCGAGACACACCATCGCCACGTCGATCGCGACGTATGTTACTTGACGGAGCAGGCCGACTCGAACGCGTCCGGAAGAGGCACGAGCCGCAACGTCATCGCCGACGGAGGGCCAAGCGGAAAACTGGCGCGGCGATGCCCAGTTGGGCACCGGCGGCGAAGGAGATCGGCGAGTAGCAGTTCCGTTCATCGCAAGAATTCCAGCCTTTTGGTGGCGGCGGTCGGGGGCGATGATGCGCGTCTCATGGCGCTCATGGCAAAACCTGGGTGATGCCTCCCGGACCAGTTGCAGCATCACTCTTTTCCTCGTGGACCTCGGGCGCTCGGTGCAACGCTCGTCCGGCGCGGGCTACCGCGGCGCGCAGTGCGGATGCTGCGGGCGCGAATCGCCGTGCGGTGACCAGGACCGACGCGGTCATTTCTTCGGCCAGGAGTCGGCCGGGGTCCGCGGGATCGATTTCACCCCAGTGCTTTCGCAATAGGATCCACCCTGAGGTTGCACACAGGACCAGGAACGTCCCTGCTAGAGTGATCCACACGCGGTGGGGAGAAGATTTGACCGTCGGCACAGCCGCACTGTCCAACACCGTAACGCTGGGAATCTCTTTCGCTTCCTGGACCTTTGCGAGCTCGTACTGCTGGGTGAGCAGCTCGTACACCGTTTCTTCGATCTTGGTGCGGCGATACAGGTCGGCATAGGTCACGCCAAGAAGAGGGAGTTTGCGGATCGAAGGATAAAGCGAAGTGTCGTTCTTTATATCCGCAGGGGAAGTGCCGATGCTGAGTTTTTGCAATTGGTCGCGGAGTTCCCCGATGCGTGCCCGAAGCGCCTGCACTCGGATGTTGTTGTCGGTATAGATTTTCTCAAGGCCGCTTGCTTGCGCCTCCGCGGCAATCAACTGGCCTTGCAGCGCTGCTGCGGCTTCGACCATGGCTTTGCCCTGCGCCGGAATGTCGATAGCGTTGTTCTTGCTGGCAAATTCGCTGAACTGCGTGGCGGCGTTGTCGAGATCGCTCTTGACAGTTTTTAGGCGCTCTTCCAGGAAGATGCGTTCACGACGGGCCGAGGAAGTACTGAGCTGGGACACAAGGCGGTCGAGCTGAGTAACGTACGCTTGCGCCATGGCGGCGGCCTGACTAGGAGTGCGGTCGGTGACGGTGATCGTGATGACGCCGCTCTTGCGGTCTTCGGTGATTTTGGTGTGCAGCTGCAGCTGCTTGCGGGTGTACTCAATCTTTGTCGTGCGGTATTCGCGGGCAAGCTGGAACTCGTCGATGAGACGGTCCGCGACCGTACGACTTTCCAGGACTTCGACGAAAACCGGGCCGTTGCTTTTGACTCCGAGCAGGTCGCCGGCGAGCCCTCCGAGCATACCCGCACCGTGGGCGGAGAGCGCTGCCAACGCGGCGGCACCGCCGGAAGACGATTCCGGCGGCATCAGCTTCGCTGTGGCTTCATAACTCTTGGGCAAACTGATGGCCACCAGGACGCTGAGCACGGCGCCCCAGATGAGCGCACGAACTAGCGTGTGGCGGTTCTCCCAAAGAATGCGCGCGCGCTCGATCCTCTTCTCGCGCGATCGAGGGTTCGGCGCCGGCACAACCTTCCGGGGAAAGCCGTTCTCGTTTGCCCCTGGTCGTTCCATCGCCGCATTCATAGTGGCAAGCTCGCGGCTTGAAGTACGCGACGGCTAGGAGACGAATCATCGCGAGGGACGCGCGGCCTATCGTCCTGTTGCGCGCGAACCGCAACGCAGAATCCGAAGACAAAAAGAATGGCGAGCACTTCGGGGCGCGGAGTGATTCGCAAGATTGGCCGGTTTGTCTGACGGTTGATCGGGATCATGCTTGTCCTCTAACGCCTTCCGCTCCATTTCGCATGACCCTAAGGATTCCTTCTTCGGAGGGCTCGATGTCGCTGCAATGAATGTCCAACTGGAGGGAGGCCCAGTAACACACGCTGCGGTTGTGCTCGGAAGCGACGGCGATGATTCTCACGTCGGGGTGCGCGCGAAGCACGGTGTCGCAAATCCGGGGACGTTGCCCAAGTTCGTCCAGCGAGATCACCAACAAGTCCGGCGCCGTGCGTCTAACGGAAGCAGGAATCTCCGCCTCGTTGGACACTTCCCCCACGATCTCGATGTCCGGGCGGTCCGCAAACGTAGCCAGAAGCAACTCGCGCATGAGCCGGGGGCGATTCGCCACGAGGATGCGGATGACCTTGTCCATGCCCTTCTCCTGGAATCCAATTGCAAGTATTGGCGGATCAGGAAGAAGAGACAGGCCCAAAAAGGAACCCGTGACAGGACTAACGAAGGACTAAAGGGACGGACCTACGGACGCGAGGAGCAGATTTTCTTTTGACACAGGTTTGACGCCCGACTGACATTCATTCTGCGAAGCGAACGAAAGGAGGATCAGATCATGAGCCGTTGAAAAAGGTTGGAGGCGCGGGGCGGAATCGAACCGCCGATAAAGGTTTTTCAGACCTTGTCATACCTCATCACATGCACTCGTGCTTGACGAATGTGCATTTCTATACCCATTCTGTACCCATCTCGTAGTATACTGGGTATCGGTCAGGGAGGCCGGAATGCAGACAGGACACATTAGGGTTAACGGCAGATGGTGGATTTTGAAGGTCCGTGAGTGGGTCGTGAAGGATGGAGTTAAGAGGCGCGTCGATACGTACAAGAAACTCCGGCAAGTTCGTCACAACGAAAGCGACGCGGTCCCCGGCGATGTGCAAGCTCTGGCGAATATGGAACTCGCGAAAGTGAACATTGGACAAGGACAGGGCCAATCCGCCGATTCCGTGAAGTCTTACCTCGAATCGTACTTGGCTGCCGGGGTCGGCAGCAAGACCAGGCGGAAACTCCGCGACGTCACCATTCAGAGCTACAAGCGCGACTATAACGTCATCAAGGACTTCATCCCGGACATGCAGCTTCGGCAGGTCCGGACTCCCGACATCAATCGAATCTTCGACGCCTTGATCGAAGACGACGGGGACACCGTCCGTGCTCAGAGTGCATACAACAACATCAAGAGCTTTCTTAGCGGAGCCTTCCGGTCGGCGGTCGGAGCTGGCTTGATTGATTTCAATCCCGTTACCGCCGCGCATAGTATCGGCGGCAACGAAGCAGATACGCATGCCTACTCCCTCAAAGAAGTTTATTCCCTGATGTCTGCCGTCGACAATCATACCGCTCAGGCGGCCTTCATGGTGCTGGCCTTCACCGGTCTGCGGTCGGAAGAACTTAAGGGCCTGCGGTGGGATGACTACGACAGCGAGAACGAAATCCTGAACATCAAACGCACCATCGTACACGGCAAGATGGTCGAAGATACAAAGACGACAAGCAGCAAGCCACCCGTGCCTGTCATCGGAATCGTGAAGAAGTATCTCGACGCTCATCTTGCTCGAAACAGTGGATCAGGTTTCATCTTTCACGCGCCCGCCGACGCTGAGCGACCGATCAACTTCGGCCATCTCGTGTGGGACATCGTGATTCCAAAGGCGAAAAAAGCAAACGTCGAATGGCATGGGCTGCACGCCTTCCGCCGCGGGCTGTCGACAGTGCTCTACGAACTGGAGATACCTGAATTGACGATCAGCCACGTGCTGCGCCACTCTACAAAATCTTCTGCAAGCGTAGCAGGAAGGCACTACATCAAGCCATCCTTAGAACGGATGCGCTCGGCACTGGAAAAGGTCGAAGCGCGGTATAAGCGGCTCGGAAAGAAGAAGGGGAGGAGCTAAGCCGCCTTCTTTTCTGACGGCTTCTTCCTGCGGTTGTGCGGCGCGTGAATAGGGCGTGGTGAGTTGCGAATCCACTCGCACATCTGACCAGCAAAACAAGAGATGGCGACCCAGATTGTAAACCGGAATCGGGTTTGAGCAGCGGCGGCGGCACTTCTCACGCACCCACGCCTCGGTCTGATGAAGGCGCCTTGCTAGCTCTTCAATGTTTATTAGATTCTCTGGCGGGATCGGTGACTGTGAGATGACTTTGACTTCTTTGGGCATGAAGACACTCCGAGATTTTCAGAGCGTTTCACTCCCTGACTAACTTGGAGTGGAGAATTAAGGGGATTCTCGGCACGACCTACGCATTGAAGGTCGTCAGCCACTCACAGCAGGCTGACTGCTGGCCGGGGCTTGATTTAGCACCGCAGCCCGGATCTCTGCGGACAACCCGCAACCCTCGCACGCGCCGCGATAGATGTCAACGATAAAAGCAGGCTGACCGCGCGATCCACGAATAACGGCGTCAGGACTGGCGATGCGGCGCGTGACCTGCGCTGGCGGTCCCGCGCTGCACTATAGTTGGGGAGCAGATTTGAGTGCGTCCGTCGCGAAGAGTGCCCTTTTGTTGGGGATTTGACGAAGCCGATGCGCTGATCAAGAAGACTGCTTGCGAAAACGAAGCCTGCCAACGACTGGTGGCCATCCCTGGCATCGGACCGGTGACGGCGACTGCAGTCATCGCGGCCATAGGGAACGGAGGGGCCTTCCGCAAGGGTCGAGAGTTCGCCGCCTGGATGGGAGTAGTTCCGCGTGAACACTCCACCGGCGGCAAGCAGAAGCTGCTCGGTATCAGCAAACGTGGTAACTCCTACTTGCGAAGACTTTTCGTGCAAGGAGCACGTGCGGTCATGCAACAACGTACCAAGCAGTCTTCCGGTCTGAGCGCGTGGTTGGCCCAACTCACCTCGCGCAGCCACCGCAACGTGGCCGGAGTGGCCCTAGCGAATAAGATGGCGCGTATGGCGTGGGCCGTGCTCGCTAAGAATGAACAATATCGGCCCCCGGTGTTGGATGATGTTGCGGCGGCCTAGCGACTACTGCGAAGAATATGATTTCTTGCCAGGTCTGCTGGCGAATGAGGAGATGGCACAACGGTCGAACCCGGCGCTCTCCAAACCCGTAACCGGAAGCAGTCTCTCGAGACTGAATAACTAATGGGGAAAAGAGCGCAGCGCATTCCATCATGGCCAGGAGTGATTCACTCCAACAAAGGCCGTATACATTTGCGCAGACCAACCCGTGACATCACTTTTCGCTTGCGGCAAAGCGGCGGACCATACATTCCGGTT
>Ga0187818_10000611_pt1 | contig 13156 bp, 15 predicted proteins | sample NC_wetland_sal_i_14_FD_130581 | JGI IMG/M metagenome (GOLD analysis project Ga0187818, IMG submission 130581) | Wetland sediment microbial communities from Neuse River Estuary, North Carolina, USA - SO4_3 | ecosystem: Environmental > Aquatic > Freshwater > Wetlands > Sediment | place: USA... | reverse complement strand
GGAAACAACGTAGACAGGATGCGCCGCCTGGGCGGCTTTGCGGGCCAGCGTGCCGATGACGTCGTCGGCTTCGAACCGGGCGACTTCGAGGATCGGAATCCGGTAGGCCTCGAGCGCGCGCCGGATGTAGGGCACCTGCTGCGCCAGGTCCTCCGGCATCGCCGCGCGGTTGGCTTTATAACCTTTGTATTCAACTTCCGTGAATGTCTGCGTCTTGATGTCAAACTTGCGGACGGTGGTTACCGTCTCGGCCCGCTCGTCGCGGAAGGTGGGTCCGGCCACGTCGAAGACCGCGGCCAGAAACTCCGGAGAAAAATCCTCGCGCAGTTTGCGCAGCATGTTCACGAAGACATAGATCGCCGCCGTGGGCAGCCCGCTCTTGGTGGACATCGGGCGCTGCCGTGCCATGGCATGGTAGGCGCGAAAAATGAATGACATCGTGTCGATGAGGAAGATGCGGCCTTCGGAAGAAGGCTGGCCTGGTAAGTGTGCTGCCGCAGGCGTGGCGGCCACACGGGTTGCGGAGTCCGATGCTTTCTTTCGCGGGGGCACCGCGTTAGTTTAGCAGCAGCGGTGACGCCAGATCCGCCTTCATGAATAGGTTTTGGGTAGGGCACGGGCTTCAGCCATGCCGTTCAGCACCCGGAAAACTGCTGGCTTTAGCCCCTGCGGTATGTGCCTTCCGGGGTGAAAGACGTTTGTAAAACCAGCGCTAGAAATCCACGTGAAAGTTCGCTTCCACAACCTTGCCCTGCTTGCCGCCTTCGGGGTTGCGAAACACCAGGTAGTACTTCACGGGCCGATCCAGCGAAGCCGGAAGGTCGAAGTTTACCGCCTGATTGTGGGACGCTTCGACCGTGAAGAGAGCCTCGCTCGGGCGGTTGCTGGCAAAATCGTCCTGCTGGCCCTGGTTCATGATGAGGAAGTCGATATTCGCGCTGTCGTCGGACGCACCGTGCGCCTGCCCGGCGAATGCCTCGAAAATGCCATGCAGATGAGGCATTGTGGCATGGGCAGGGATTTCGAACGGGAATGTCGCTGTGGCTTTCAGGGCGAACGTTTTCTGCAGCACCGTCTGACTCGTCCCGACCGGCGAGGGAGCAACGCGCTCCGATGGATCGACCGTGCTCACCGGCTCGGGCTCGTCCTTGCACGCGAGATCGAGCAGCAGGAGCGCCCCGAGCAACGCGATCAGATGTTTTCGTCGCGGCATGGCAGAAGTCAGGGCTCCCCAGCCCTTCCGAACATGGTTCTTGCGAACCTGCCCGGTCTGATCGAACGCAGCCTCGGGCAACCGCCGCAGCTCTTCAACCAGCTTCTCAATGGGGACCGTCTTCGTCGCGGTGGTCATTCTTGCGTTCCGGAATCGAGTATAGCGCGAAGTAGACGACGTAATCCCCGCTTGTTCCCAATCTCCGTCAGATTCTGACGGGGGGGATACCGGTGCTACGCGCCGCTCGCTTCAATCGGTCATCGAGCGTCGCCAGCGGCAAGCCCTCGCGCAGCGCGAGTTCAATATAGGCTGCGTCGTACTCGGTTAACTGCTCTTGCCGGGCCAGCAACAGGATCGGACCAAAAGCGCGATCGACCCGAATGGGCTCCACGGAAATCGGCAAATCGCTGATCCGCTGTAAGACAGACGTAAGTTGTGCCGCGGTCACTCGCTTTCGCCGCTCGCTTACAAGCAGGGCGTTCGCCACCTCGAACGGCCAGATCGCGGGAGCAATCGCCTCTGCGCCGTTCGCCAGCAGATCGAGCACGGCTTCGGTGTAGACCGTGCTCTCGTCGGAGAAGCACCATGCCAGCGTCACCGACGCATCGAGGACAAGGCGTTTAGTAGCGGCGGCCTTCATCGATCAGATCCCGGAGGCTGAGCCCGTCCAAACTCGCGCCCTTGCGAATCGCGCGGAGTTCGCGCACGATCTTTTTCAAATCTTTCTGCCCCTCTTGTCCCGCGGGAACGAGCTCTGCGACGGGCACTCCTCGCAGAGTGATTCGGATGGTTTCGCCCTTGGAGGCCCGTCTCAGCAATTCGTTCAAATGGGTTTTAGCTTCGAATGCTCCGACGGTCTTCATACAACTAGTTTACCGACTAGTCTGTTGAGAGTGCAAGGTGAAAAGCCGACTGTTGCCTGTCATGGCGTTGTTCCGGCGTCCAGAATCTCTCTCCAGGCTTCTGCCCCTACGGCTCTCTCCCGGACCCCAATATCTCTCTGCTCCCGCCCTGTGCTACCGCCGGATACACCGCGCCCTTGCGCCGCCGCAGAGCTTGCGGCAACTCCGAGCGCAGCAGCCGCAAACCCGCGGCCACAGCCGCTGCCCAGGTCACGGTCACGAGTCCAAGCTGAATCAAGTCTGCCGCCCGGCTACCGTGCCCCGACGTAGCGAGGGGCACGATTTTCGCCACTTCATAGCTGATTCCGCCCGCCACTACCGACACCGCTGCCGCCTTCCCCAACTCGCCCCAGCGCAGATGACCCAGCAAAACCAGTTTCCGGTAATGCAGCAGCCAGGCCAGCGCCACGAGATTCGCACCGATCCCGATGTCCGACGCCCACGCCAGCCCCACCACGCCGAAAGTATGAAACAACAACGAGTACACCGGCAGCGAGGCCAGCGTGATCACGCTGACCGCCGCCATGGGTGTAAGCGTGTCTCCGGCGGCGTAAAACGCGCGCGCGTAGAGCCCCTGCGCCGACCACAACGCCAGCGACAACGAAAACCAGAAGAAGTAAATCGCTGTCGTCTGCGCATCGGAAAACAAGAACCGTCCCCGCCGGTACACCAGGTCAATCAGCGGCAACGCCGCCGCCATCATCCACGCCGCTGCCAGAAACGACGCCGCCGCAACCCGGTACACCGAATCATTCACGGTGGCGGCGAATTCCTGTAGCCTCTTCTCGTTGAACAGCCGCGCAAAAAACGGCAGTGACGCCTGCCCTGTGGCCTGCCCCAGCACTGCAATCGGCACCGCAAACAGCCGCTTGGCGAAGTTGAGGTGTGAAATGTCCCCTACGCCGCTTGCCGCGTAGTGCCGCAAAATCCAGTCGTCGGCCGTCACCAGCGACACGCCCAGCATCAGCGGCACCGACAACCGCACCCACTCGCGAAACGCAGGATTCGTGACTTCAAATGACGGCCGGTATCCCGTCCCAATCCGTACCGCGCCAATCACACTCGCCAGAAACGGACCGGCGATACTTCCCAGCACCGCTCCGTAAGCCAGCGACGCGATGCCGAAATGCCGTCCGCCCACCACGCCGCCAAGAATGATGAACACGTTGTAAATCAGCGGTCCGAATGCCGGGAACAGGAACAGGCGGTGCGACAGCAGCACGGCCGAAACCACGCCGCCCACATAGAAGAAGATCTGCGCCGGCAGCAGAATCCGCGTGAGGTGGACGCACAGCTCGATCTGCTGCGGTGAAAATCCTTTGACGAACCAGCGCACGAACTGCGGCGCGAAAATCTCGGTGAGGATCGTCCCCACGATCATCACCGCCGTCATGACGGTGATAATGATCGAGAACGTCTTTTGCGCGTCGGCGTCGCGTTTCTCCGCCAGAAAGCGCGTGTAAATCGAGATGAATGTGATCGAAGCCGCGCCTCCGGCCACAATGTAGTTGAGAAAATCGGGCAGAGTGAACGCTGCCACGTAGGCGTCGGTCTGCGATCCGGCGCCGAACGCGAAGGCGATGTAGGCTTCGCGCACGTAGCCGATCACACGCGAAAGCGTCACCGTTCCCATCAGCAACAGCGTTGCCGAGAACACCGTGTGCTGATGCGATGGACGAAAAAAGCGCAACAAGTTCGCCATTGAGACCCGATCAGAACTTCCAATCTTATCGGAATCTCAAGTTCGGAGTGTTGACCTGCCTGAATCCGCCGCCGATGTGCGGGTGTCCCACAGCCTGCCCTGAGCAAAGTCGAAGGGGTCTCGCCGGTGTTGCGGGATGTGGGAGGTTCGCGAGTCGAAGAATCCCTACGCCTTCCGTACCTCCGCTGCGTAGCGGGCACAAGCGATCCCTACGGCGCCACCCACACCTTGCCCGGCGAGACCAGATCCGCATTCGGGACTTCCGTCCTCAGCCGCACTCGCTGCCATCCTGCTTTCTTCGGCGGCTTGGCCAGAAACGTCAGCAGGTACTGATGCGTCAACCGCTTCGTCATGTCCTCCAGATACGGAGCAAACGCAACTGCCGGACCGGTGAACCCGATGTAATAGCCTTCTCCGCCGGTTTCGTCGGCCAGGCGCGAGAGGTAAATCTGGCCCCAATAGTTCCACCAGTAGCTGTGGCCAAAGTGGCCGGCGTCCGGGTTATAAATCGCCGAAACCGCGATACCGCCGCGCACGGCATCGTCAATAGCCGCGTCCAGATAAGGATCGAGCGCGTCCCCAATGCCGTAATAGCGATCAATGCCATCCGTGACCATCAACACCGCACGACGTGCCGTGGTTGCCGGCCAGCGCTTGATCAGATCGCTCAGGGAGAAATACGGACTGGCATTGGCGCCCCAGTATCCCATGGGCAATCTCAAGGCCTTGGCCGCCAGCGCGTGGTCGCTGGTCAGATTCTGGACGATTTGGGCAATGCCGTTCTGCATGTAAGCCACGCCAACGAGCGTGGAATCCGGCTGCGCGTTGATGAACTTCCGAATGTCGTCGAGCTGAGTCCCCAGATTCGTGTTCGACGCGTCGTCGAGCAAAATGAATAACTCCAGCGCGCCGTGCTCGCCCTGCGCCGGAACCCAATCGGTGACCGTGTCACGGTCGTGCCCCTCATAGACCATCACATCGTCGCGATTCACCACCGGCGTGTCGGACCCTTTGCGAGCTTCCACGGTAACCACCAGATGTGCGGGAACTCCGCTTGCCGCCGGAGCTTTTTGCGCCGAAGCGCTCCCCATACCCATTACCCAGACAGCCAAACCAGACAGTGCCATAGCCATGAAACCAATCTTGTGCATTACGTTGCCTCCTTCCGAAAACGCTCTTACCGGCAAGCCAACCCGCAAGCCGTAAGAGAGCTCTCACTCCTCTTAGATGTGCGCGCCCAGCGAGCGGGCGCATGGCTCACCCTGTGCCCGCGGGGACGGCGGTTAATCGGTCCCGGTACTCTACTCATTCTAAATAGGTTATTGGTTGATATTCGTTTGACCCTCGCTTGAGTCTCGGTGCATTGTCCCCAGTCCCCTTCTCGGCGAAAGTTGCCCTGTACAACAGCAGCAATCCACAGCGGAGGCGAATTATGGCAACGACCGGCGCACAAACAATGACCGAATTCTGCGAGCAGGTAAACCCGCGCGTTCTTCATGCGCTCCGGGATGAAGAGATGCGGCGCATGCGTCCCCGAGACATGCTGCGGGTGCAGGAAAGTTGGGTGGCCTCGGCGGAGAAGCGCGCGCTGCTCTGGCTGGCCGCGCACACGCCGGAGCGAATCAACCCGGATCACCTGACAGTCCTCGGTTTAGCGGCGCAGATTGGCGCAGGCGTCTGCTACGCTCTCGCACCCTGGAGTCGCTGCGCACTTCTTGGCGTGATCGTCTGCCTCGCGCTCAACTGGCTCGGCGACTCGCTCGACGGCACGCTGGCACGCGTCCGCCAACGCCAGCGTCCACGCTACGGATTCTATGTTGACCACATGGTGGATAGCTTTGGCGCTCTGGCTCTTATGGGAGGGCTGGCGCTGTCAGGCTACATGCATCCCGTGATCGCGATTGGGTTGCTTATCGCATTCCTGATGCTTTCGATCCAGTCGTATCTGGCAACCCGCGCCCTGGGTGAGTTTCGCATCTCGTTCTGGCGCTTTGGCCCTACGGAGCTGCGCATCCTGCTGGCGGTTGGGAACCTGTTTCTGTTCTGGAAGCCGGAGGTGCATCTTCTCGGCCAGCAGTATCGCCTGTTCGATGTGGGCGGCGCGATTGGTCTGGCGGGCATGGCGCTGATGGTGATTGTCTTCACGCTCCAGAACACCATGCGGCTCTATCGCGAGGAAAGGATCCCGCAATGAGGATGCCGACGACAACTGATGCGAGCAGACAAAGCGCGCCCTCCACGCTGGTGCGATGGTGCAAGTTCAACTTTGTCGGTGGAATTGGAATCGTCGTGCAGTTCGCCGCGCTGTTCCTGCTGAAAAGCGTATTGCACTTCAACTATCTCGCCGCCACCGCGATCGCCGTGGAAAGCGCAGTCGTACACAACTTCGTCTGGCATGAACAGTTCACCTGGGTGGACCGAATAAAGTCTGATCGAATAAAGCATGACGAAGTAACGTCTGACGGGATAAAGCCTGACCGACTGTGGCTATCGTGGCGCCGTTCGTTGCCGAGGTTCCTGCGCTTCAATCTCACCAACGGCTGTGTGTCCATCCTGGGCAACCTGGCGTTGATGAGAGTGATGGTCGGCCAGGGGCACATGAACTACCTCGTCGCCAACGCCATCGCGATCGCCTTCTGTTCACTGGCGAATTTTGTGGTCAGCAATGAGTGGGTGTTTGCGGAGTCGAGCGATTGATGTTGCTTGTGTGGCGCGGGCACTCCTGCCCGCGCCTCGTGAGGGTAAAGTTTGTGGAGATGGCCGCCGCTTGGCGGACAGCGCCTTCTCTAAGCCTGTCGAAGGGAGTGTCAACACGAGCTACGCGATCTTCAGCACGACTTTCCCGTAGTTCTTTCCTTCTTCGAGCAGCTTGTAGGCTTCGACGGCGCGGTCCAGCGGCAGGACGTGGCCGATTTGCGGCGTGAGTTGGCCCTGTGCAATCCATCCGCAAAGCTGCTGCCAGGCGGGCTCCATGATCTCGCGCTTTTGCGCCAGATACGTCAGCCACAAGCCCTGCACGCTGGCGGACTTGGCGTACATGGCGCGCAGGTCAAGCTGCGGCGCCCTGCCCGTGGCGGTGCCGTATTGAATGACGCGCCCGAAGTCGCGCAGGCAGCGCAGGCTCTTGGCGGTGTGCTCGCCGCCCAGCATCTCGAAGACGGCGTCCACCCCTTCGCCGCGGGTGAAATTTCTCACGACTTCTTCGTAGTCGTTGCGTTTGTAGTTGATGCCATGCTGTAGGCCGAGTTCTTTCACCCGAGCCAGTTTTTCGTCAGAAGACGATGTGCCGTACATTTCCACCCCCAGCAGGCGGCCGATTTGGGTGGCGGCCGTGCCCACGCCTCCGGCAACGGCATGGATGAGGACGCGCGGAGTGCGGGCAGACTGCGGAGCTTCGCTCCGCTGAACAGCCGAGGGCGGCTGGCCCCACATGACCCCCGGAGTCATTCCCGCCTGCCAGTAGAGGAGGTACGCGGTGAAGTAATTGACCGGGAACGCGGCGGCTTGTTCGTCGGTCCAGCCCGCGGGAACGGGCCAGAGCATGTTCGAGTAAACAACGGTCTTTTCTGCGAAGGCGGCCCATTGGGCATAACCCATGACGCGGCGTCCGGTGCCCTCTTCGACGCCTGAGAATTCGCGCCCCGCGATAAGCGGCGCGGGAGGGGTGCCGGGATAACCGCCCTTCGTGGTCATAACATCGGCGAAATTCAGGCCTCCGGCGGCCACGCGCACAACGCTTTGTCCGGCTTTGGGAGCGGGTTCGGCAACGTTCTGAACGGCAAGGGCCTCGGGGCCCGAGAGTCGGGTGATGACCAGGGCTTTCATGAGAAAAGTTTAGCAGGACTCGGACCTCAGACCCCGGACCTCGGACTTCAGACCAGGAGCCGGGTTGGGCAAGTGGCCGCGACAGATTGGAAGCCTGAGGTCCGAGGTTCGACGTCTGAGGGCTGACGCCGGAGGTTTGACGTCCGAGGCCAGTTTCATCGCGGCCCTTTCGCGGCAGGTATATACTCATGGCGTCGGTCTACTGAACCACCCGGCCGAGCCCCAGCAGGGCCGGGACGGGGCGCGCGTTTATTCCCCCCTAATTCATACGCGCCTCGTATACGAACGGCCTTTCCCGCCGGGGGCGGCGAGGAAGAGGCACGGGTGCATCACGCCCGGGTGGGCAATGCTGCATCCGCGGGAGGTTTACCGTGGATATTGTTCTCATTCGCCTTCTTTTTGTCGTTGTAGTAGCGGTCACCTGCTTCGTCCTTGAGCCTTTCGGATTGCCTAAGAATCTGGACGGGGGCGTAGGCGCGCTGGTCGGCGCCGCCATCGTTCTGTTCGAGTGGAAGCTGCGGCGGATGAGCCTGAAGCGGCTCATCGGCGCGGCCATCGGAAGCTTCCTCGGTATCTGTGGCGCCTACCTGTTTGCCATTGTCATCCGCAACACCACGCTGGGCGAGCACACGCGGAGCTTCCTGCAAATCCTGGTGATGCTGCTGATGGCCTACGTAGGCCTGATCGTCGGCGCCAATAAAGGCGATCTGCTGAACCTGGCGGCGCTGGGTGGGATTTTCGGCGGCGAAAAGCAGTCCAAGAAAAGCTACAAGATTCTCGATACCAGCGTCATCATTGACGGGCGCATCGCCGACATTGCCGAAACCGGCTTTCTCGACGGCGTGATCGTGACCCCCCAGTTCGTGCTGCGCGAGTTGCAGCTCGTGGCGGATTCGGCCGATTCGCTGAAGCGCAACCGCGGACGCCGCGGCCTCGACATTCTGCAGCGTCTGCAGAAAGTTGCCAACCTCCAGATTCAGATCGTGGAAGACGATTTCCCCGCCATTCGCGAAGTAGACCTGAAGCTGATCGAACTGGCCAAGATGTACGAAGGGAAAATCATCACCAATGACTTCAACCTGAACAAGGTAGCGCAGCTGCAAGGCGTGGAAGTGCTGAACATCAACGAACTGGCCAATTCGCTGAAGCCGATCGTGCTGCCCGGCGAGACCATGCGCGTGTTCATCCTGAAGGAAGGCAAGGAATACAACCAGGGCGTCGCATATCTGGATGACGGCACGATGGTGGTGGTGGACAACGCACGCAAGATGATTGGCAAAACAATTGACGTGTCGGTCACCTCGGTGCTGCAGACGACCGCGGGAAAAATGATCTTCGGCAAGTGGGATGAGCGCGCCGCCTACTCGCGGCAGCCCGCACCTGCGCCGGCTGCGACTGCTCCGGCTGCCGGGGCGGCGCCCGTTGCGCCCGCTCACAACGCGGTGGAGACCAAGTCGGGGCCGTCGTAGCAATTTGGGGCATAAGGTACCGCGAAAGCTGCCCTTCATTGTTAGCCAAGGCTGAAGGCTCGGGACAAATTCTTGCGACCGTTCTTCCCCTCGGCGCGCTCGGCGTTCTCGGCGGTGAATCAGCTTCCGATTTGAACTCCCCCCTCCGCGCTCGTATACTTACAGGCCCGCTATGAAGGTTGTAGTCATCATTCCGGCTGCAGGCCTCGGGACGCGCATGGCGCCCGTGCCCAGCGCCCCGATCCCGGGCGCCCAGATTCCGGGCTCTCAGATTCAAAGCTCTCAGATTCCAGGCTCCAAAGACGCCCCGCTAAAAAAGACCCTTCCGTCGAAACAGTTCAGCGAGCTGGCAGGCACGCCCATCCTGATTCATACCCTGCGCAAATTCGCTGCCGTTGAATCGGTCAGCGAAATCTGGATCGCGCTCCGGGAAAACGAGATTGAGGGCTTCCGCGAAAAGCTGGCCAAAGACGCCGAGGGCGTCTTGAAGAAAAAGGTCGAACTGGTAGTCGGCGGTGAGCACCGCCAGCAATCGGTCGCAAACGCGCTGAATGCAGTTACCGCCGCCCCCGATGACATCGTGCTGGTTCACGACGCGGTGCGTCCGCTGGTCACGCCCGAAATCATTCACGAAGTAATCGAGGCGGCCAGGAAATATGGCGCCGCCATCGCCGGGCTGCCCGCCGTTGACACCGTCAAACAAGTGGAGCGCACGGCGGAAGGCGCGATCATCAGGGGCACGATCCCTCGTGCCGGAATCGTGCTGGCGCAGACGCCGCAGGGCTTCCGCTACAGCGTGATCAAGAAAGCATTCGACGAGGCCGCCGCCGACGGATTCAAGGGCACCGACGAAGCTTCGCTGGCCGAGCGCTCGGGCCACCAGGTTGCCGTCGTCATGGGCTCGGCCAAAAACATCAAGATCACCACCCCCGCAGACATGGACCTGGCGGAGTTCTATTTAAGGAAATGAGCCACGGATTTTCACTGATTTCCACGGATAACCCGGCTTTAGGCGGCGTAGACTCGCTGATGATGGAGACTGCGTCAAGTGGTCTGAAACATTCCGGGTTGACCGACAAGATCATCGGTGTGTTCTACGATGTTTACAGCGAACTCGGATACGGGTTTCTCGAATCCACCTACGCGGAGGTCATGGTTATCGCGCTCGCCCAGTCTGGACTCAGCGCTGTGCGGGAATTCCCTGTGCCCGTCTGGTTTCGCGGTCAAAACGTGGGGCGTTATTCCGCGGACATGTTGGTAAACAATGCAGTGTTGCTGCAACTGAAGACCGCGCGAACCTTGGAGTCGGCTCACGAAGCTCAGCTTCTGCACTATCTGCGCGCGACTGAAATCGAAGTTGGCCTCCTCCTCAATTTCGGCCAGCGCCCGCAATTCCGCCGGTTGCTTGTTGACAACCCCCGAAAAAAGATCCGTGTAAATCCGTGCAAATCCGTGGCCAAGGTTTCCGCATGAGAATCGGATACGGCTTTGATTCGCATGAATTCCATCCTGGCATTCCGTTGAGGATTGGCGGGATCGCGCTCGCGCACGAGCAGGGCCTTGGCGGCCACTCGGACGGCGACGTGCTGCTGCACGCGCTCACCGACGCGCTTTTGGGGGCGATTGCCGCGCCCGATATCGGCACGCTTTTCCCGCCGTCGGATCCGAAATGGAAGGGCGCCGACTCGGTTATTTTTTTGCGCGAAGCTCTGAAGCGGCTGCGGGACGCGGGTTACACCGTGTCCAACGTGGATGCCTGCCTGATTCTCTCCGCACCCAAGATCGGCCCCCAAGCTGCTGTGATCCGCACCCGTGTGGCCGAACTCCTCGGCGTGCATGTGGATTGCATCGGGCTGAAGGCGAAAACACCGGAAGGACTCGATCAGGAAGACGCCGCGGTCGCGCACGTCGTGGTGCTGGTGGAGAAGGCTCGGAAACCACGGCGCAAGAAGTAGCGGCCCCGCAGGGATTGTCAGGTTCTGCAATCAGCTCGCGGAAGCGTCAGCGCGCCGCTCCCACCAACGCACGGAAGATGGCACGGGAGGGCTCGTCATCGTCCACTGAGCGCTCGGGGTGCCACTGCACCGCCAGCACGAAGTGATCGCGCGAAGTTCCTTCCAGCGCTTCGATAATGCCGTCATCGGGACAGCGGGCCACGATGCGCAGGCCGTCGCCGATGGCGTCGGCGGACTGATGGTGGGAGGAGTTCACCGGCAGGATGAGCGGGCGTCGGACCTCAGACCTCGGCCCCCGGACCTCTGCTCCAACAATACCCGCCAGCGCTGAGTTCCGTTCAATTTCCACCGTGTGCGCGACCGCGACTTTCTTGCCCGCCTCATGATTCACCTTAGCGCGCATCTCTTCCGGCAGAAAATCCGGGATGTGCTGGACGAGCGATCCGGCTCGCCACACATTCAGGCTCTGCAGGCCGTAGCAGATGCCGAGCACCGGCTTGCGCCGCCGGTAAGCGTCGGCGAGCAGAAGAGCGTCCACGGCATCGCGGGGCGGATCGGCCGCGGCGGTCTGGGGCGCGCGCGGCGCTTTGAATCTGGCGGGATCAATGTCGGCATTGCTCCCGGGCAGGAGCACGCCGTCGCAGCGCTCAATCAGCTTCGCTACTTCCGCTGGCGTCTGGTTTAACGGTATGCGGACCGGCTCGCCTCCAGCCAGCTCGACCGCCCGCTCATACTGCGGAATGGCCCGCTCACCGTACTCATGGTTGGTCGAGTGCGGCATGGGGATGGCGATGCGGGGCGGCATGGTCTTCATGGTAACGACTCAGCCCATCCTTTCCATCGCGGACAAAGTCCTGGCTTGGCGGTAGTGGCGAATCTCCATGACTAGGATGACTACGAAAATAACACTTCCCGCGACCAGCGCCATGGGCACGGCGATGTGCCGGTAGGCAACCCGCATGTCGGGATGCACCCCATGCAACGCCGCCACAATCACCGTGCCGACGATCGCCAACAGCAGGCTGACGGCAAAGCAAATGAGCGTTCCGATAAACGTCACCAGAAACACGCGTACGGGAATGCCGTACCAGTGCGGCGAGCGGAATACAGGTGCAGACGCCATGACTTTCCAGTTTCTATTCTACTGGTTTGAATTCTTCGCGACTTGATTGGCCCGGTGCCCGCCGAATGCGTGAATGGTCCTCGTTCCAGCCACAACCTCACCGCCATGGAGCACACCGCGCGGGATCAGACACTCCACTCCCGCATTGATGGGAATCCGTTTCCCCTCGATGAGCAGCGTATAGCAGCCCTCGACCACGATCATGTACTCGTCAAACTCGTGCGCATGCGGCGCCGAAGTTGCCGTCTCCCGGCACGTCCAGAAAGCCATCTGGCTTCCGTCGGCACCGTCGAAGACGTATCCCTCGACGCCCGGGGTCGCCTGGCTGCTGGTGGCGATCCGGTTCGCCGGCTGCTTCATGAATTCGGGGAATTCTGTCATGATGGCCTCAATTTTCACGTAAGGGCGCTTCGATCCGAGCTAGTGTATAAGATAGGAAGCATGTCGCAGGCAGCCCCAGCAATTACGCGGAGCCCCGCGGAAGTCGTCCGGCTGACGCCCGTTTCCCAGGCGCCGAATGGCATCTGCTACGCCGTGGCAGGCGAGATCGCGGTCAACTCGTTCGATCTGGAACGCATGATCGCTGCCGTCCCCACGCGCATCGCGACCGCGCTTGAACGCAACGCGTATTACTTCGTTCCGCTCACCGTGAGCCAGGGCGACGAGACCGTGATCGCCGACCGTTACGACGTTGCCCTCAGCGACAATGCGGTGTGCCATCGCAACCTGAACCTGGGCGATTCGCAGTGCGTCTTCATTTCCACCCGGCTGATGGATGACAAGTTTTCCGTGGCCTTCGAGTTCTATATCAACGTGGGCCACGCGCTGGTGGGGAAAGCGGGGGTCTCGCGCGAGTTCAGCGAGCTGGCCTGGAGCCAGGTGGAATCGGGCGTGCGCGGCGAAACTTCGCTCGACGCCTGGGAGGCGCGCAAGCTGGCCACCGCCAACGGTCCTGACGCGGAACGCT
>Ga0187818_10000610_pt1 | contig 13164 bp, 13 predicted proteins | sample NC_wetland_sal_i_14_FD_130581 | JGI IMG/M metagenome (GOLD analysis project Ga0187818, IMG submission 130581) | Wetland sediment microbial communities from Neuse River Estuary, North Carolina, USA - SO4_3 | ecosystem: Environmental > Aquatic > Freshwater > Wetlands > Sediment | place: USA... | reverse complement strand
TTTGTCGTCCGTTCCGCGCCTGCGCAGGATCGCTAGCATCGCGCCAAGCCCCCAGAGCACCGAGAAGTCTCGCTTCAGGTAACCAAGGAGAGCCCGCGAGGGGTGTGGCACACATTTTAGTTAGGCGCGAGGCTGGGAGCGTTCAGGGCCGGTTGATGAGCGCTATGGGGATTTTGCGTCAACCATGTCTGGCCTGTGTGCAAACTCTTGCAAACTGTCAAAGTCTGTCCCCTCATTTTTCTCCGCCGCCGCAGACGAAAAGTAGGATAATTTGCGGGAACAGAATCTCGCCTCACCAAAGAGGCGCCCCGCCCGTTGAGACGCACACCCCCTGAGGCGAGGGTACCTACACTTCTCTTGCAATGACGCAGTTCAATCCGAACTTGACATGGAGGCAACCATGAAACGCTTGCGATTTCTGCTGTTGATTCTTTTAACCTGTGCTGTTTCCGCACAGGCCAGCGGCGATATTGTTGCGTCGACGCGCACTGTGTCGGGCCATCAAATCGTACACTACAAAGACGCAGCCGTGCCGGTCGATCTTTCGACCGTGCCCATTGCCGCCTATGTCCCCAATGGCTCCAGTTACACCGTGATCACGGGCACCGGGACCAGCAATGGCACATTTACGATTCCCGGCGTGCCTGCCGGTTACTATCTCCTGCAATTCGGTAGTAGTTATTTGTGGACCAAAGCAACGAAGGTAAACCTCGACAGCGATGCTGGATACCGTTCCACCATTGTTGCGGCGGACTCGAATACGTATTTGACTTTTGACCTCGCGAATCTCAACGCATGGCAATCGACCGACATTTTTGAGATCGTATGTCCGAATAACGAGTCGTTCGAATCGACGTTGGACTATCTATACGGAGGCGTGTCGGACGGCGCGACAACCTTCACCGGCACGTATCCTTACGTTGGCAACCTAAGTGATGCATCGCTGAAGGACCAGTACTACACGGCGCAGTTGGTCACGCAGGATATCCAAGGCTATCCGATGCCGACCTTGGCCAGATACTACGCGGTGCCTAAGTTTACGCAGGAGCAGGATTCCGACACGTCGATCAACGGGAAGCTGAAGACAATTGCGCAGACGAAGACGTTGGAGGGCAACGCCAACGGCGCGGACCTCGCCACCCAGGCTCTGGCGGTGAACCCGGGTGCGACTTTGTTGGACACGACATTGGCTCTTGATGTCTATCCGGGAAGTCTCTCCAAGGGATTCATCACCGCCGCGCCGGACCTGATCCTTTATCAAGGTTACAGCGGCGGGCCACCCATGATCACGGGCAACGGCGACATCGGACCGATTGTCTACGGCAACCCTTATCCGTCAGGGTGGCCGCTATCTGTTATCTATGAGTACGATGCCACGACTAACTACACGGCACCGGGGGCCACGAACAGCCATGCACTGCTCACCAGCGCGTACGGCTACACTCCCAATCTGCCATCGTCCACAAGCCCGATTGCTCCGCTGGTTGGCGTGGTGCAGAACCCGGCCATCAATGGCAATTCCTTTTTTGCGAACCAGACTGGAGTCGGGCTAACGCCGACTCTGGCGTGGTCGGCACCCACGGTGGGTACGGCTACCTTCTACCGCGTGGGCGTCTATCAACTCATCAACAACAACGGCAACACGAGAATGCCGAATATCGCTCGTCTGAGCACGCAGGCGACGTCGCTGCAGATTCCGCCGGGGCTGCTCACCGCCGGACAGACCTACGTGTTCCTGATCAATGCGCGCTACACGTCAGGTCTGAACTTTGCCAAGAACCCGTACTTTCAGGGCCCGTCGACCGCCTATGCACAAGTGGCCTCGGGAGTGATCCAGCCATGAAGGCTTGGCCAATCTACGAATAAGTGCGACGCAAACAGAGCGAGGGAGCCAGATGGCTCCCTCGTTGAGTAAGCAACGGTTCTCGCGAGCCGTTGACCTGGCCGGTCCCGCTTCCCTAATAGTGGGTATTCCGGTTTGAACCGACCTCCAAACGGAAAGCACAGAAAGGCCGCTCGATCTCTCGGGCGGCTTTTCTTTTGCGTCACGCGGAAGGTGGGAGCGGGTAACTTCTGTTACCAGGCAATAGCGCAAATTGGCCCGGCAACGAGCGCACAGACGATCAGTCTGCACCGCGCCCCTCACGGCCCCGCAGGCTGGCGAGCAGCCCGGAGTATCGCCCCTGCGGGCGGTCGCTAGGGTCTCCTTCCCCGACTACTTCTGACCCGCCCTGACCTTCGCCCATCTCGCCCGTTGCGCTGCGGCAATTCTCGCTCTGGCGGCGGCTGACATCGTCCGCTTCTTGGGCATGCTGACGACCTTTTTACCCCGGAGCTTCGCCCAGCGTGCTCTCTGGGCGGCAGCGATCCGCGCCCTACCTGCTGCTGATATCTTTCGTATCCCTGTCCTTCTGCCAGTGAGCGCAGAGAGTGCTGCGTCAAGACTTTTGACCACTTTTGCCGCCTCATCGCGTTCTTTCTTCAGTTGCTGGACAACACCAGCTAAGTTAGCCATGAAATCCTCCGGGCGGGATTGTATCAGGCATGCCGCTCAGGGAGCCGATTCTGAAGCGGTTTGGCTACTGGGAGGAATCGAGGCCGTCTCAGCAAATCGCTGACGATGAAATCGAGAGGACAAGAGAGGGACATATTCATGCTGCTCTGAGGACGCCTTGGGTATGCGGGCACAGACCAGTTTCGGTTCGACCACAAGTCTCCGCCGCAGACGACTTCACTGAGCGCATTTCCCGCGACTGATACCTGCACGCTTTTGCCGCCGTGACAAAAGTCATTGCTGTACACAGGGGAGGGCTGTCAGAATTGCGAAGCGGCTCCTGAGTGGAGTGCACTAGGGGTGACGGATATTGCATATAAGGTGGACAGTCGAGCGTCCATGCGTCGATACCGGAACCCAGCTACGAAGCCACCGGGCCGCCTTGGGAGTTGGGAAAGGATTTCGAACCATGCAAACGGGAATTTGCGAACTGTATCGACCACCAGATCACACACGGACGAAACCGAGCTGTGAGGCTGCGGAATTTCTGACCGAGCTCTTCCTCTTGCTAGAGAGCTATGCTCCAGAGTGGTATCGGAAGGAACACCATAAGGCCTTACAGTCTACGCTAGAGAAGATGAACCGCATGGGCGGGCGAACGGCGGACCCGGTGCAGATTTCCCCTAAGCCGCCACGCGTGTGAGCGTTCTTCGCCCATCGCTTAGCCGACCTAAGAACAGCCAGCGCAGGCCCAAGGGAAGTGTGGGACGGCACTTTCGCCTCTCGCCGGGCAGGCAAGCCCGTGTGCCGGGAGCCGCTCGACGGCGAGACTCGCTCAGCATCGTCACTGCCCTGCTGGGACAGATGAGTTCATGCCAGCAGGGACAAGTCAACGACCAGCGGCATATGGACGCTCACGGGTCTCCATTCCTCGTAGGTGCCGACAGCGACGTTCTTCACCGCAGGAATCCATTTGTCGGGCAGGAAGACGTAATCAAGGTGAAACGGTCTCGCCCGCCGATGCCAGAAGTAGTACGTCGGTCTCGTCTCCTCTCCGTGCTGCTCGGAAAAGAACGTGTGGTAGGCGCTGGAAAGGTTTCTCTCCTTCAGCATGGCGACCACGGCCGTGTTGTGCCGCGCCTTCCTCCCGTGGTCGAAGATGGCGTTGCTGTTGAAGTCGCCGCACACGACGGTCGGCAGTTTGTCGCTGAACCACCGACGGTGCCGTCTGATCGCCTCGAAGACCTGCCCGATGTAGTTGAGTTCCCTGATATCCAGCGGTCGGTGTGGAGGACTCACGTGAATATGAGACCAAGACCCACAAGGATGAGGACGACCCCGGAGTCGTTCCGATCATCAAGCCTCTTCGGGCTATGCTCGATGCGATCAAGCCTCAGCTTGCGACCGGATGGATGTTCCCCAATACGATTGGCGGGGCGCTGGACTTGGACAATCTCGCTGATCGTGTGATTAAGCCAGTGCTGAAGGCAAACTGTTTGACGTGGAAGGGCTGGCACGCTTATCGCCGAGGTCTCGCCACGAACCTGCACGAACTCGGAGTTCCTGATATTGTGATTCAGGCGATACTCAGGCACGAGGACGTGAGGACGACTCAGCGCAGCTACATCAAGACCGTGCCGGAAACGGTCACTGCCGCCATGAAACGGCTTGAGGCTCGAATTGCATATACAGCACTTGTACAGCAGGAAAGCTCAAGCAGTTTGGTAAACTAAAGAAAGCAAACCAATAGCCGACGTAGCTCAGTTGGTAGAGCAGCCGATTCGTAATCGGCAGGTCATCGGTTCAAGTCCGATCGTCGGCTCCATCCCAGCCTGGGCGAAAGCACGGAACGGATTCCGAGCAGGGGTGTTACGTTTCGCTCGTCGCCCCACCCCGCCTATCGGTCGAGACCTGGCTTGCCGCTTCTCCTCTGCGCGCTCAGAGGAGGCCTGCAGGATACAGCAACCGTGAAACCGCTTTAGTTCGTCAGGCATTCTCCTCTGGGTTCCATATCCTGGCAGCAAGAATAACCGGCAAACACGGCGACCGAATAACTCCAAGCGTGCGGGAAACGACGCGGAAAAAGTGGTCGCGAAGGTTGTAGCCTAACTCTTCTTCCTCACATGCGGATTGCATAAAGCATGTTATAGTAGGCAGCTCCCCCAGTTCCTCCCCAAAGAGGCACGCCATGACGGAAGTTTTGCGTCCCATGTCCACCGGCGAACTGATGGACCGCACCTTGGGGCTCTATAAGAAGAACTTCAAGCTCTTTGTCGGAATTGCCAGTCTCGGTCCTGCCGCTTACCTTCTGTTTCAGTTGCTGACCGTCAGCTCCGCATCGCTTCAGGCGGGAGCTCCTAACCGAGTCACCCCATTCGCGGCTGCTTCAATGGGCTTCGGATTCCTGGCCGGGTTTCTGATCATGCTGGCGGGTACGGCCATTGCTCATGCAGCCACAGTGAGAGCGGTCGCCGCGGTGCATCTGGGTTTGCCCATCAGAATTGTGGATGCGTACAAATCCCTCAAAGGCAGGATCTGGCGCGTGCTAGGGGTCTTTGTCTGCATGGGACTGCTGGCCGCGGTGGCGGCTCTTGGCGCGATCCTGCTCATTGTCATCGTGGTGTTGATAGTCCAAACGTTATTCATTGGTTCCCGCGCGATGGGTGCCGGCCGGGAAGCGGCGATAATCGCTGGATTTATCGGGTTCGGCTCCGCCCTAGTCGTCCTTGTGTCTGCCATGGTCGTTTGGGTCCGTTATGCATTGGCCATTGCATGCTGCGTGGTCGAAGATCTGGGAGTTGTGAAGTCGATCAAGCGCAGCGCGGCCCTTTCCAAGGGAAGCCGCTTCCGCATCTTTCTCATCTACGCGGTGTTTCTCATTCTGGCCGTGGTCGTAGGCGCCGCGTTGGGTGGCCTGGCGGGCGGAGTTAGCACTCTGATTCCATACATTCCGGCGCGGCTCGTACTGATCTACTTCGCGAGCTTCATCGCTGGCGCACTGACCGGGCCGTTGGCCACCATCGGCATTGCTCTGGTTTATTACGACGAGCGAGTCAGGAAAGAGGCCTTCGATTTGCAACTAATGATGAGTAGCCTTGACTCGTCTGCTCCGCCTGCGGACGCAGTGGTTCCCGTCCAACCATGACGATTTGGCTGCGGACTGCAATCTTTTTTGCGATCGTCGGCTTCACCGGTTTCGCCGTCGGCGACGAGGCTCCGCTCTCGCTCGCGAACTACAAGTCGCGCCTGGACCAATACAGCAGTGAGATCCAGAAGGTCGTCGAACATCACGAATACGCAGTTGATTTTTACCGCGAAGTTCCGTCCGCGTTCCAGGTGCAAACCCAATCTGTCGCCATCACCGTTTCCATGGAGTTTCTGCACAAGGGGCTGGAAACCTTTCTGAAATCCGCTCCAGCTTCGAAGCCAACGATTCTCTCCCAGCTTACCGAGCGCATCAGGGCCATGCGGGCGGAGGCCGACGGCTTTGAGCAAGCGCGCACCGGCGATCCGGCAGCTCGTGAGCGACTTAATCGGATTCTCTCCGCGCGCGAATTTGGCCGAGTGCGAGGGCCGACCGAACTCGAACTGCTCGAGGAACGCATCCGCGACTGGATTAATAGAAAGCTGGACAAGCTCTTTCCCACCGCTCCTGACCTTGACCAACTGGGCCAGATTTTTGTATGGATCGTGATCGCCATAGTCAGTTCGATCCTCGCAGTCTGGCTGTTTCGGCGGTCGCGGGAACGCCTGCTCGATCGCCCGAAAGAAATTGTGCCCTTTGTCCCCTCGGAAAGAAGTTGGCGCGCGTGGCTGGCTGAGGCCCGCGACAAGGCAACTCTGGGCCAGTGGCGTGAGGCCATCCGCCTTGGTTTCTGGGCGGGCGTGTCGCGCCTGGAGAGCGACGGCGTGTGGCGCCCGGATAAGGCGCGCACTCCGCGCGAATATCTCAACGCCATACCTTCCTTGAGCGAGAATAAAGGCCCATTTGCGGCGGTGACCAGGGCTTTCGAAGTTGCCTGGTATGGCGGGCGTCCGGCTTCGGCCGGAGATTTTGAGCGCTTCATGGCCGAACTGGAAAAGCTGGGGTGCAGAGGATGATCCGCCAGAACCGGCTCGCGATTGTCCTTGGAATTGCGATCTTGCTGGTCATGTCGGCCGTCGCCTATTTGAAGTCGGAGGAAGAAAAGGGCGATGGACATCCCTCCAGTTATTCCAATCTCCGCAAGGGAGCCAAAGCCGCATTCCTTCTTCTGCAACAGAGCGGATATCCAGTGGAGCGATGGGAACACTCGCCCAAGGATCTCCCGGCGGACGGCCATGGAATTCTGGTCGTCGTCGCCGAGCCTGTGGTCTATCCCAGTGCCGAAGAGTCCGGCGCTTTCTCGCGCTTTCTCTTGCATGGCGGATCGATCTTAGTTGCGGGCTTCAATCCCGATGCATTTGTATCCAAAGCCTCGGCGGCCGAAGGCGAGCTGCGAATTGGCAGCGTCGAATGCAAGCCTGTGGCTCCGACTCGTTTGACCCGCGGAGGTTCCATCTCGCAGGATGGGATGTTGAAGTGGGATCCCAGCGACACTTCCGCGGTTGTGCATTTCGCCGACCAGAAGGGAAATGCGGTCGTCGTTTCGTATGCAGCGGGCAACGGATCGGTGCTATGGTGGGCGAGCGCCTGGCCGCTGGAGAATGCCGGGATTCGCGAGAAGAACAATCTCGAGTTATTGCTGAACTCGGCGAGCGGTCACAAGCGCATCTTGTGGGATGAGTTCTATCAGAACGAGCACAAGCAAACTGCCGAGCACAAGCCGGTGCGCGCCTACAAGTGGGCGCTTGCCCAACTGGCCATCATTGCGGTCGCGGTCGTGCTGACCTTCTCTCGCCGCAGCGGCCCTCTTGTACCGCTCACGCAGGAATCGCGCCTCTCGCCGCTCGAGTTCGTGGAAACCCTGGGCAACGTCTTTCGGCGTGCGGAAAGCACTCACGTCGCGGTTGAGATCGCTTTCCAGCGTTTCCGGCAGCTGGCCGCGCGACGGTTGGGCATCCGCGGAACCTCGAACGCCACAGAGATCGTTGACGCCATGTTCCACCGCGGGATTCGGCTTTCTGAATCCACCGCGGGTCTTGTGCGCGCCAGCGAGTCCGCCGCCAACGATGCTACGCTCACGGAAAGGGCCGCGCTCGAATACGTTCGCGCGTTGAACGATGCGACCCACGCTATGGATGCGGCAAGCAAGATCGTCAAAAATAAGAACATCACTAACAAAAACGTTGACGAGAGGAAGTAACCCCGAATGCAGGCGATTACAAAACTGGTGACGCACGGCCGCACCGAACTGGCAAAGGTCATCGTAGGACAGAGCGATCTCGTCGATGGCACACTTACTGCGCTGCTCTGTGGAGGTCACGCTCTCATCGAGGGCGTTCCGGGCCTCGGCAAGACGTTGAGCGTGAAAATCTTGGCGCGGAGTCTCAACGTTGGCTTCCAGCGCGTGCAGTGCACGTCTGATCTCATGCCCGCTGACCTGCTCGGCACCAACGTTCTAAACCTCTCCAGCGGCGCCTTTTCTCTTCACCGTGGACCGATGTTCACCGACCTGTTGCTGGTCGATGAAATCAACCGCATGCCTCCGCGCACCCAGGCCGCTTTGCTCGAATCGATGGAAGAACGGCAGGTCACGATTGATGGCGAGCGGTACCCGCTGTCCGGAGTCTTCACCGTGCTGGCGACTCAAAATCCCGTCGAGTTTGAGGGAACCTATCCGCTCCCCGAAGCGCAACTCGACCGCTTTCTTCTGAAAATCAAAATCAACTATCCCTCCTCCGAAGAAGAGCTGACCATTCTCGAGAAGCACAACACGCAATCCGCGGCGGACACATCGCAAATAGAAATTGCGAGCATCGAAGGCGGTACGCTCGAGCAGGCGCGGCGCGAACTGCGCGAACTCAAAGTCGAACAATCTCTGCTTCGTTACATCTCTGAGATCGCCCGCCGCACTCGGAGTTGGCCCTCGGTTTCGCTGGGCGCCAGTCCTCGCGCCGCCATCAGCCTCATGCTCGTCGCCAAAGCCTTGGCCGCTCTAAACGATCGCGACTACGTGATCCCGGACGATGTGAAAGCCGCCACCCTGCCTGCTTTGCGCCACCGCCTTGTGCTGCGTCCCGAGGCCGAACTGGAAGGCTTCGATACGGATCGCGTGCTCACCGACGTTCTCGCTGCCGTCGAGGTTCCGAAATGAGCGGCCAAAGAATCGGGGCGTCGCCCCGCTCGGACGGGGCCGAGCCCCGTCCCCACATGCTGCCACACGATTGCCTAGCGACAGTTTGCCCATGAGCGTGCCTCGCCCACTTGCGCCCGTCTCTGTCGAAGCCTCGGCCCAGCGGCGCGGCCGCTTCGGCGGCGGCGCCGGGCCACGGCTGTTTATTCTTGCTGGAGCCGGTCTGGCCTGGTTGATTCCGGCGCTCTGGAATCCGACTTACTTCTACGCGCTTGCTATCTGGGACGGCGTGCTCTTTCTCGCCTTTCTGCTGGACTGGTTTCGCCTGCCGCGCGCTTCCGCGCTGCTCGTGAAGCGCGAATGGCACACCTCGCTCTCCATCAAAGTCGCGTCCGAAGTTGAAATCGTCGTGACCAATTCCGCTTCTACTGGAGTGACGCGTGATCTGCGGGTCAGCGTGATGGACGAACTCGCGCCCTCACCCTGGCATCGCCTGCGTTGGCTGAGCCTCATCGCTCCCGCGGGCGCTAGCGGAAGCGTCACGCAAACATTCATTCCCGGCGAGCGCGGCGACATTCAGCTTGGGCGCGTTTATCTTCGCTATCGCTCCGCCTTCGACATGGCCGAACGCTGGGCTGTTGCCGATCTGAAGCAGACGGTGCGCGTGTATCCCAATTTCGAGCACGCCGGCAAACACTCGGTCTATCTCGCCCGCAGCCGCCAGATCGAATTGCAGATGCGCATGATGCGTCTGCGCGGCTCGGGCTCCGATTTTGAAAGCCTGCGCGAATATCGCGAAGGCGACGAACTCCGCAACATTTGCTGGACTGCCACTGCCCGGCGCGGCAAAGCTGTGTCCAAGACTTTTCGCGTCGAGCGCAGTCAGGCGGTCTGGCTCGTCCTCGATTGCGGACGGCTCATGCGCACTCGCAGCGAAGGCTACAGCAAGCTCGATCGCGCCGTTGACGCAGCGCTCTGTCTCTCGCAGCTCGCGCTCTATTCCGGAGACCGCGTCGGCCTCCTGGCCTACGGCCGAGCCCTCAACCAACGCGTCCTGCCCGGGCGCGGCGCCGCGCAGCTGCGCCATATCGTCGAGCAGTTAGCCGTCGTCCGAAGCGAAGCTCCCGAGGCCGATCACATCCGAGCCGCAGCCACTTTGCTCTCGCTGCAGAAGCAACGCGGTCTTATTATCTGGATCACCGACCTCGCCGAAACCGCTATGACTCCCGAAGTCGTCGAGGCCGCCGGTCAACTGCTTTCTCGCCACCTAGTCATCTTTATTGTGATCGCCCAGCCGGAAGTGAAGCGCGAGGCTGCCATTGCGCCTGAGAATCCTCAGCAGATGTACCAGGCAGTTGCGGCGCAGGAGTTGGTCTTTCGCCGCGAGCTTCTTCTGGGGCGACTTCGCGAACATGGAGCGCTCTGTTTGGAAGTCGCGCCACATCAACTTTCGGCGGCCGTGCTTAACCAATATTTGTCGGTGAAGGAGCGGAACTTGATTTAGAAGACCCAGCTTTGAACTCTCAGCTGTCAGCTCTCAGCTCTCAGGAAAGGCCAGACCCATCCCTCCCTAACCGGTCTATTGGAATCAATGTATTTTACTCTGGTGTGTCAAGAGGGGACTTGGAGTTAGTAGGGCGTGGGGCTCCCAGTGAAATCCGGCTGCACGGGAGAATTCCCTGACACGTCCTGGACAATACTGGCATCGTAGGGGTCCTTCGACTCCGCATGATCGTCGCTTCGCGCCGATCATGCTCCGCTCAGGATGACTCGCCGAAAGAGTCACAGACTCTCAGGATGACTCGGCACAAAAGAGTCGCAGCGGCTCCGTCGAAAATCCCCACCCTAACGTCGCAAAAAGCGCGACGTTAGGATGGGGCACCCGACTGATAGCTGACGGCTGATGGCTGCTCTCGCCAGCCGCGCGCTAGATATACCACTAACATCGTTAGCAGCGCTGCGGCTAGGGCAAACTTGAATTGGGACGGGACCGACGATGGGGAAAAGAATCCTTCTATTGTGCCGGCCACTATCAGCATGGGGATTACTCCCACGAGCAGACGCACGGCTTCGTTTCCACCTAAGGCTAGCGAGTCGCGTCGGGCTAAGGTTCCCGGAAACAGGAGACCTTGCGCCAGGCGGAGACCTGCGCCTCCGGCTATGAAGATCGCGGGCAACTCTAAGACTCCGTGGGGCGCGACGAAGCTCCAGAGCTTTACGCTCATCTGGTTCATTCCGCAGGCTACGCCAATTACTCCCAGTAACATGCCATTGAAGAAGAGCTGAAACAACGTCCACAGGCCCGCCGTGATGCCGCCGGCAAAGGTCATGAACGACACGGTCATGTTGTTAGTCATGATGAAGCTTGATTCCTGCGGGGCGGCGGCCACTACCGAGTGCGTCCACATTTCGTGCTTCTCGATGGTGCGCACCATCTCCGGGCCGAGAAACTCGCGCATAAAGTCCGGGTTCGAGAGAGTCACAAACATTCCCGCCAAGGCGCCGACGGCAAAAATCCCCGTAGCCGCGAGCGTGTATCGCAAATATTGGCGAAAAATGATGGGATACTCGGTCCAGAAAAATTGCACTACGCGGCCGAAGGTCTTCTTCTGTCCGGAATAGACGGCGTTGTGGGCGCGTCCCAGCAGTTGATTGAGGTAGCGGGATTGTTGCACACTGCTGGTATCGCCGCGCACCGCCGAAAGATCGGTGGCCGTTTGGCGATAGAGTAGGCCGAGTTCGCGAAGCTCGTCTCGCCCTAATCCATAAAGGCCGTGTTGCTTGATATCTGCGAGCAGAGACTCCAGCCGCGCCCAGTACGGTTGACGCTTCTTTAGCCAGGACACAGAGATCATATTCGGGAGCCCAATTTGGATCCGATTGAGAAGCTTACCATTGAAACGCCGGAGCAGATCGAACTGGAGTTTCCGATTGCCGGATTGGGCAGCCGCGGCTTGGCGCTTCTCGTCGATACGTTGATCCAGGTGGTCGTGGTTATCACCGTCATTTTTGTCGATTCGCTGCTTTCTGCCGACTTGGGGAGATATTGGGTGAGGGCAGGCAAGTGGATGACCGCGATCATCATCTTTGCTCTGTTTTGCTTGTACTGGGGATATTTCGCAATCTTCGAGGCGTTCTGGAATGGGCAAACGCCGGGGAAGCGCCAGGCGAAGATTCGCGTCATTACGGCCAGCGGGCGCCCGATTACCGTTTTCGAGGCCATGGCGCGGAACTTCATGCGCGCCGTGGATTCTCAACTGGCATACGTTGTCGGCGCCATCGCCATCGCGGTGGATAAGAAGAATCGGCGGCTGGGCGACATGGTGGCCGGCACTGTCGTCGTCCACGAGATTCAGGAGCAGGGCGACTCTTACTGGTACGCACAGCAAAACACGGCGGCTACGGCGGTGTCGGTCGAAGCAGTTGCCGCCATGACGGCGCAGGAGTTTCAGCTGATCGAGACTTTTCTGAACCGCCGTCTCGATTTGCCCTATGAGCAGCGCGTCGAGACGGCGCGGAACGTAGCCGACCGCATCGGGACTCGGCTCAACATCGCGCCGGAAGATCGCGGTTCTCCAGAGAATTTCCTGGAAGAATTATCCCGTCGCTATCGCGACAGCGTGCGGTTTCAGGGGCGTCAGTGAAAACAAAATGTAGTCGCCCTCAGCGGCTGAAGCCGCAAATTCGTTGCGGCGTATGCGGCACGACTAAAGTCGTGCCCTTCCCCTTTTCCGATTCGTACGCCACAGAGATTCGTGAAACGGTCTAAGCTGCGGAACTGGAATTGTTGGCGGCGACAGCAGCTAGTTCAGAGCATAGTTCTTGCCGAAACTTATCGAAAAACCAATTGTCGTCGTAACGGCGCAATGAGTGCAGGTGAGCACGCCGGGCTTCAATGTCAGCGGTGGAGAGCCTGGAAAGCGCTCCGGGGAAGGCGGGATTGCGCTTCAACTGTTCAGCGACGCGATTGGTCCGTTCCGGTGAGAAGTGAATGGAGGCGAGGCGCATCTTGTTATAGAGGACGGCTTCCCACTCGACGAGATAGGGACGTTCACTACGGAAGCGATGCGCTACGTCGACTTCGGGCACAACTAAGCATTCAAAGCCGAGAGTCCAGAGGCGGAAGCTGAACTCCGCATCCTCCGTACCCCAGGTGACTATATTGGGATCAAAGCCACCGGTGGCGGCGAAGACGTTGCGGCGCATGGCCATGAACCCGGCGCCGAGCAGGGGAACGGGATAGGGCGTGGAAGCCTTGCGCCCGAGCCAGTCGGTGGTGAGGGCGGCGTCGCGCCAACGGAGTCCGTATCCGCGCGCCTCCTTGCTTGGTCCAGGCGAGGTGTAGTCATCGGGGAAGCGCATGACACGCACGGTGGGCATGACCGCTCCTACCTCAGGCCGGCGCAGTGCGGCGAGCAGGGGAGGCGCCCAGTTCGGGGGAGCGGCGACGTGGGC
>Ga0187818_10000609_pt1 | contig 13169 bp, 9 predicted proteins | sample NC_wetland_sal_i_14_FD_130581 | JGI IMG/M metagenome (GOLD analysis project Ga0187818, IMG submission 130581) | Wetland sediment microbial communities from Neuse River Estuary, North Carolina, USA - SO4_3 | ecosystem: Environmental > Aquatic > Freshwater > Wetlands > Sediment | place: USA: North... | reverse complement strand
TCAATGAGATCGGCCCTGTGTGCTTCGGCACCGAGTCACCCATTACACGCTATGCCTCCTCGGATAACCAGAAATAGCGATAGGCCACGAGCCTCCGATAGAACTATGGTTGCCACTTAAGTATCCGTCTCGCTTGCCATGTCTCAAGACTCGATTGGCGTGGTCACCACCAGACGAGGAAAGCTACAGGAATGGAAGACAACTCAGAAGCAAAACCTCTCGCGCAAATCGAGAGGCACTCTTACAGTGAAGTGGGCTGGATCTCGAGACAAAAATCTTCTCGCCCTCCGGTTCGAGGCTGGGCTTTTTTCTTGACATCCCTTTTTATAGAACTCGTTGACCCGGCCGGCCCGATTCTCGCTCTTTGAGACTGCCTGCTAGTGGTGGATTGCCTGGAGCTCGGTCCAGTTGCCTACGAAAACTCCGTTGGGGTTGAAGTTACTGTCGGTTTGAACCGTGCCGGTTGCATTGCTCGAAGCGGGCCCGTTCGTCCACGCGTGATTGTAGCGGCCGCTCAGGGTCTGGGTTTGGCCGGTCGACGGATTGACGTAATACTGCTGGTCGAGCACGTAATCCTGAACATCCCGGGTGTGGGCGGTGGACGCGTTCATCTGCGCGATGAAGCCGTGCGCCTGAGCGGTTTGAGCGTTCATTTGCGCCATGGCGTTCTGGCGGTTGATTTCACCCTGCCGGTTCATGTTGGCGATGAACTGCTGATTCTGCTGCGACAGGGCGTTCATGAAGGCCTGCGTGTTCTGCTGGTTGATCAAGGCCTGTTGCTGGCTCGCCTGAATAATGGTGTGAGTCATCTGCCAGCCCGCGGCAACGTTGCGCCGGACCACGTCCCACTCATGGGCGTTCCAGGCTTTCGCATGCTCGGGATTGCGGGTGAGCGAGTGGAAGATGGCGAACAACGCGGCGTCGTATTGGTCGAGCTTTCCCTTCGGCGCGCGCCACCCGACCAGGCCAGTATTGGTGGCCAGATAGTGCTCATAATGGGGCGGCGTCGGGTAGATGAAAACGCTGCGTGTCCGGTCGCTGTAGTCCATGTTGACCGAGATCCATTCTTCTTCCGCATGACCCTGCCAATCGTAGTGAATGCGAATGCGAGCTGCGTCGCCGGTGTCATACCAGGGAGGGACATTCCCCACCGTGTGGGTCCGGTTCGTTTCATTTCTCTTTTTGAGGTTGGCGTAAAACTCCTGCTCGTTGAGAGCGGGGCCGCTTGCGTCTACGACCGCCGCCGGACGCATGCGAGCGGCGAACAGGTTGGCGTAGTCAACGGCCGACATCGGCGGCAGATACTTGCAGACCCGGCCTTCGGGAAGCGAGCGTCTGTTGTCAGCCCAATACCAGGACTGGGAGGGCGCAAGCTGCACTCCATATTGCAGGTCTGGACTGGAGGCGCGGTAAACCACGGACTCAAAATCTATTCCACCGCAGGCGGGCCCGTGCAGAATGGTGCCTTCAAAAAGCCAGTCCTTCGGAATGGTGAGGGTGAACGCCACCATGTTCAGGAACGGATCGAAGATCTCGACTTGTCTGGTGGCGCCGAAGTTTGCGCCCGCAGGCTTTGGCGAGTCGCCGCCGGCGGCTACCGCCGGGAACTGGGCCGCAACGACCACGGCTGCAACTACTACGGCAGCCACCACCGCGACCATAACGAGCGGAAGGACCCATTTCGGTTTCATTGTCCATCTCCTCACTGCCGACCTGGTTCCAGGACCCCGCGCGGAATTCAGCTGAGCCAAGCCGAGCGGGCGGTCCGTTGCGCGGCGTCATCCGTTGTGCTGGCAGTCCCCAGAAAAGTGAAGGAATATTACGGAAAACAGGGCAGGGGCGCAAGCGCGAAAAGAAAGAGGGCATGTCGTCCGCGCCACATTGTCCAGATTTACATCTATCTCAACTTATTTCAGCAGTTCGCCGGTGGACTCAAACCGGACCCCTGCAACGGGCGTGCCCGAAGCCAGGAGTTCGCGGATGCTGGCGCGATTGGGCCCCGCCTGAGCGATTGCCGCGGACAAACAGCGCAGGGCTTGCTCCAGGGGAGTGCCTTCTGGCAGACGGAAGATCCAGGGAATATTCGTTGAGGTCAGCGCGCGGTCGGAGGAAATCGCCACCACCGGGACGAACGACTTCACCCCAATCTGCTCGGCCAGATGACTGGAGGGACGGTCGAGCGCGATCAGGGCCAGCACATGCTCCTGATAGACAGCTTTGACCAGATCGTCAGAGGCCTTGCCCCAGGAAGTTTCCGAAGGAATCGCGACCAGCGAGAATCCCCACTTCTCGCGCACAGAACGCGCGAGAAATGGGGCGCCCGGCTGTCGAGCTTCGCTCGACTGGACAGCCGAGAGCCTGCCCTGAGCTTGTCGAAGGGGCGGCTGTCCCCACATGAGTGATTTCACCACTTCATCGGCATGAGGCCCGAAGACTCCGATCTTGAGATCGTCTGATTTCTGGTCGGGCAGCGCCGGCCCGGCATACTCGACGCCGTTCTCGCCGACGCGCGCATAGGCTTTTTCCATGGTGATGCGGCGGTAGGAAATCGTTCCGTCATGCACGCGGGCGAGAAACAGGGGCGCAATGTTTTTGCAGTTAGGATCAAAAACCATGTCGCCGGTCACGCCTTTGTAGTTCTCGATGCCGGTCAGCGCGTCGCGAATGCGGCCTTTGTTCAGGCCGGCGTGGCAGATGGCGTTGAGCAGAATCTGCATGGCATCGTAGGCCAGAGCGGCAAAATGATCCGGCTTCTCGTGAAAGCGCGCTTCGTAACGCGCGACGAACTCCAGCCAGCGCGGGTCGGAGCGGGTAGGATCGAAGGGATATACGGCTTCGAAACCCTCGGCCGCGGGTCCGGCCAGTTGGATGAGTTCATCACCGATGGTGCGATGGCTGCCGAATACCCGCTGCTTCATGCCCAGTTCCTGCATCTGCTTGAGGATGCCCGCGGTCGGGCCGATGTCGGCCCACAGCACGATGGCGTCAACGCGGGAATCTTCGATGACCGCGAGTTGGTGGCGAAAATCGGTGTCGCCGGGCATAAACTTCTGTTCGATCACGACCACGTGGCCGAGGCGGCGGGAAGCATCGCGAAACTTCAGCACCCCGAAACGGCCGTAGCGGTCGTTCACCCGCAGAATCGCAACTCGCTTGAAGCCCAGCTCGGTATAGATGTGGCGCGCCAGCGTGTAGCCCTGCACGCGGTCGTCCTGAATATCGGTGAAGTACCAGGGGATGATGGTCTCGGGAATGGTGGGGTCGGTGGAGGCGCTGTTGATAATCGGCGTCTCGGCTTTTAACGTCAGGCGCAGGGCGATGTGGGTGGATTCCGCGCTGATCGACCCGAACATGGCCCAGACTTTGTCCTCGTAGATCATCCGGACGGCATCGTTCGAGGCCGCGCCCCAGATAGCGGAATCTTTGGCAACGCCCGGAGCCGCAGGGCTGTGATTCTGCCAGTTGTTGTAATCGTTGTGAGTCACGACTCGGAAAGGTTTGCCGCCGTAACCGCCGGCGGCATTGGCCTCGTCAATCGCCATCTGGGCGCCGTTCAGCATGCGATTTCCGAGCACCTGGTCGGGGTGGTCGTAGAGCGGCGCCAGAAAGCCAATGCGAACTTCGCTGAGATCCTTGAGATCAGGATCGGGTATGTCGCGGGCCGCGCCGTTGTATTCGACGAGGTTCTGATAATACTCGTAATAAGGTTTGGTGTACTTCGAGAACGGACGCAAGTCGTCAGGCGCGCCAGTGTAAGGCTTGAGCGAACGGGGCGGGGGCGGGCCGGGCGGGTTTTTGCCGCACGAGCAGGGAGCAGGCTCCTGGGCCCAGACCGCGCCCGCCAGCACCGCCGCCATCACCAGAGCATTCACGAGACGCATGGCGCCACTCCTAGTGTGTTCCTTTTCCGTTCTTATTCTCGGGCGACTCCCGCCGGAACATGGCAATCGCTTCTATTTCGATCAGCAGGTCCGGGCGGCAGAGAATTGCCTGGATTCCGGTGGAAGCGGGCAGAGGATCAAGCTTCTGCTCGCGATAGAAGTCGGTGCGTTCCTCGTTGAACGCCTGATAGTCGCGCTCGATGTCGCGCAGGTAGCAGGTCGTACGAACGATGTCATGCCAGGTTGCTCCCTCCGAGGCCAGCAACTTGGTGATGTTGTCGTAAGTACGCCGGACCTGCGCACGCAGGTCGCCTACGTGCACGGTCCTGCCCTGATCGTCGATGCTGGCGGTGCCGGAAATCAGCAGAATCGTCAGCCCGTTCAAGTCAATGCGCATGCCCCGGGAAAAAGCGCTGCCGTAGTCGTACGCTTCGTTCAGCGCTGTGTGATTGGTGATCGCCCGCTTTACCACGGGCGCTGTCGCTACTTCCGCGAGTAGATCCTGAACATTCATAAGAATGGCTCCCTGTTTTTTCATTTCTTGTTTGTTGCCTCGTTCGTAATGACTTTGTTCGCAGAAACCTTCGTAAGAACTTTGGCGTTTGAAACTTGTGCGGTCTGCACCGAATCTTTCTGTCGAATGCCGTGACTTAATCCCTTGGCGGTGGCGACCCAGAGGTCGTCTCCTTGAAAATCCACGCCGAGAATGTAGTTGTGCGCCGGGGCGGTCTGTACCGGGATGTTCTTTACGTTGCCGGCGGCATCGCGCACCAGCATTTCCGGTTTGTGCGTGCCGAGGGCGGGACGGTACACCGCCCAGTTCTCGCCGTCGTAGTAGGCCAGACCCTTGTCGGTGGAGAACCAGGCGCGATTGGCATCTACTCCTTTGACCTGGTTGAGAAAGTCGCTCGGCAGGCCACTGTCTTTCTGCAGGAAATTGTGCCAGTAGCGGCCATCGTAGCGGCTGGCGCCGAAATAAGTCGCGACCCAGAGGATTTTGTCCACGTAGCTAACCGAAGTGGTGATCTCGTGAATCAGGCCTTGATCTTTCATGAGCACGAGTTCGGTCTCGCCGTCAGGATCGTTGTAATCCTTCCAGCGCTCGGTCTTGACGTCGTATTCGAGGACGCCGCCTCCCCAGACCGCGTAATAGACTTTGTCCTCCGCGGGGCTGACGGAGTACGTCCAGATTTCGAACATGGGCGTGTTGCGCTCGTTGAACAGCGACCATTCGCCGGTGCGAGTGTTTCGTCGGCTGGCGCCGGCAGCGGTTGCAGTCCAAACGAAATCGCCTTGCACGCCGACTCCGTAAACCACGTCGTTGCTCAAGCCGGAATTGAGTTGCGTGAACGTGTCGATGCGTCCGGCCGAAATGCGGCTCAGTCCGCCCATGGTGCCGGCCCAGATGTCGCCGGTGTTCTTATCGCGCGCCAGGGAAAGAATGGCTTGATGAGCGAGTCCGTCAGCGGGGCGAAAGATTTTCCAGGCGCCGTTTTCGTAGAGCCCGAGCCCATTCTCCGTGCCGGTCCAGATGCGGTTCCCATCCACGAGCACGCAGAAGACGTGATTGTCGGGCAGGCCATTGGCGGTGGTGAAGTTCTCCCAGCGGAACCGTGGCATGTCCTGAGCGGCCAGGGATGCCCCGATCAAAACCATCAGCGTCGTAGCCCAAAGTCTCGTCTTCATAACGTTTTCAGATACTCAATGAGATCGTTCAATTCGTCTTTGGTCAGATCGTTGGTCACGCCATGCGTATCGTTCGGGTTGAACACGGTCCAGATTTCTTCGAGCGAGCGCGCCGAGCCGTCGTGCAGGTAGGGCGCGGAATAGGCCACGTTGGGAAGCTGAGGCACGTCAATGACCGGCGAGCGGTCGGTGAGTTTGCCGGTGCCGACATCCACTTGTTTCTGACTGGTGAACTTGGGCCCGCTATGGCAATAGCTGCATTGATTCTCTTCCGGGATCGGCGCGCCGGTCTTGGCTTTTGCCCGCTCGAAAATCGCTTTGCCGCGCTCCTGCGCCGGCGTCAGATCGCCGTGCGCGAGCCGGTAGCGGTTCGGCCGATACGGCAGCGAGTAGACAAAAGTCACCAGGTCGGTGAGTTCCTGCGGAGTGAAACTCTGCGAGCGGAAAAAGAATCTTTCGGTGCGCGGGCCGCATTCGGTTGGCATGTCGGGATTGCCGCCGTTCCACTTGAACGGCTCGGTTCCGGCGAGATCTTCGAGCGAACGGTTATCTACGATATCTTTGCCGAAGCCGTCGGGCTCGAGGTCCCACTGCAGGCCATCGATCGTGGCGTCGAGATGGCAATTGGAGCAGCCGAATTCTCCTTGAAAGGCGAAGCGGGCTGTGTAGAAGAGCCGTTCGCCGCGGCGGAGGGCGTCGGCCGTTTTCGGTCCGCCCAGATCCATCGTAGAGACGACCTGCGCCGAAGCCGTATCAATGACGGCGATGTTGTCATCCAGGCGGTTGGCCACGTAGAGCCGTTTGCCGTCAGGCGAGAGCGCAACGCCGCGCGGATTGTCGCCGACGGGCACGCGGGCCACCACATAATCGGCGGACGCAGAAAGATCATTCACGAAGTGCTGGCGTCGAGTGCGCACCGCTTTGAGAAGACGGGCGATGTCAATCACGGTGACGCTCTCCGCTCCCGCCGTGGTCAGAAAAATCTTCGACTTGTCAGGCGTGATCGCCACTCCCCAGGGCAGGGCGTAGTAGCGGTCGAGTTCGTCCAGCGGAATCTGGACCGCCTCGCCCACGTCCTGGCCGAACAGAGTGAGTGAATCGCCAAACGCCCAGCCGTGCTCGACGTGGGCTAAGGGAATCAGGTTCTTGGGCCGAAGCTGTGCTGCGACGCCCAGCTTGCCATCGGCCGACAGCGCCACATGAAACACGCCGGCCACGTTGTGCAGCGGTTTGCGCTCGACCACCGCCTGACGCGCCGTATCGATGACCGTGATTTCCGAATTCGGCGGCGTGCGGAACTTCCCGGGATTGGGATAGATGTGCGTGCAATAAACAGAGTTTCCGTCAGGAGACAAGGCCAGGTAGCTGGCGCCGCGCCCGGCGAGCAGGCGCTTAGTTTCCTGGCCGGACTTGAGATCGATCACTGAAACGTCGCTGCTCAGCCGGTTGGCGACATAGAGCGTCGTCCCGCTGCGATCCACGACAACGCCGGCCGGTTCAAATCCCGTGGGCAGCGTCTGGACGACTTTCAGTGTTGCGGTATCGATTACAGACACAGTGTCAGACCAGGCGTTCGTGACGTAGAGCAGGCGGCCGTCGGGCGAAATGGCAATCCCGCGAGGGACGTGGCCGACCGGAATACTGCTCTTGACCTTGCCCGACTCGACATCCACAGCTCGCACTTCGTCGCTGCCCTCGCACACGACGTAGAGCACGCGGCCGTCGGAGGACAAAGTCATCTCGATCGGCGAGAGATAGCGATCGCGGATCGCCGCTGCTTGCTTGGACGCAGGCTGGGCCGCGATTCCGATCAGGGCCGCGGCAAGGATGGCGGCGATTCTGACCGCCAGCCAAAGCTGCGCGCGGAATGTGGAGCGACCGTGCATTTACGGCTCCTCCACCGTGAGAATGCGATCTACGAGAAGATTCTCTAGCGTCTGCTCTACGCCGCTGGGCCAGTGGATCGTCAGCTTGTCGACTTTCGTAGCTGTGCCCAAGCCGAAATGAATGCGGCCATCGTCCTCGGACAGATAGCCTGATCCGGCGAAGCGCTCCGCGATCTGCTTCCGCCCGCCCGCGAGCAATTCCAGGCGCGCTCCAATGCCGTCGCGATTGCTTTTCTTTTCCTTGCCCTGGCCCTTCAGCTTCACCGTGAGCCAGTGATTGCTGTTCTGCGTGACGTTATGCAGCAGAGTGCCAGGGGCGCCCAGATTGACGACGAAAGCATCGATTTTCCCGTCATTGTCGTAGTCGGCGAAACAGGCGCCGCGTGAAACCGTCTTCACATCGAGCACCGGGCCGGCCTCGCGCGACACATCTGCGAACTTGCCATTGCCCAGACCGCGAAACAGCGACTGCTCCTGCGGAACCAGGTGAATCAGTCCGCCATGAAAAACCAGGATGTCGAGCCAGCCGTCGTTGTCAAAATCGTAGATGCCCGAGCCCCAACTGGTGTACTGCGCCGTCGCCTGCGAGATTCCGGAACTCGGACCCATATCTTCGAATCCATTTGTTCCAGTGTTATGCATGAGCCGGTTGTACTTGGAATCCGTCACCCACAAGTCAAGGCGCCCGTCGCCCTCAATGTCGGCAAACACCGGACCCATGGCTGACGTGTTCTCGCCGTTCTGGCCGTAAGCCACCCCGAGATCGCCCGCGACTTCCTCGAAAGTTCCGTCATGCTTGTTGTGAAAAAGGAAATTTTCGGTCTTGTCGTTGGCGACGTAAATGTCGGGATAGCCGTCGCCGTCGTAGTCGGCCGCCGTCACGCCCATGGTGCGGCCCTTGTAGGCGCCGATCCCCGACTTGTCGGTGACGTCGGTAAAGGTTCCGTTGCAGTTGTTGTGATAGAGACGGTTGGTGTCGCCGGCGTAATCGAGCGGGCCGGGATAATTGTCTGCGGGATAATAATTGCGATACTTCGGATCAAACTTCACGTAGCGGCCGACAAACAAATCCACGCAGCCGTCGCGATCGTAATCGAGCCAGGCGGAACTGATGGACCAGCCGTCCACCTTGATGCCGGCCTTCGCCGTTACGTCGGTGAAAGTCCCGTCGCCGTTGTTGTGATAGAGAATCGCCTTGCCGTAGCCGGTAACAAATAGATCGACGAAGCCGTCGTTGTCATAGTCGGCTGCGATGGCCGCGGTGCCGAAAATGTTGGCGGCAACGCCCGCTTGGTCGGTGACGTCGGTGAACGTGCCATCTCCATTGTTGCGGTAGAGATGGTTGTGCGGCGGAGTGGCCGGCGGTTGCTTGAGTGGATAAGGGTGCATCCCGTCTTCGAGCGGCTTGCCACTGACCACGTAAAGATCGGGTAGACCGTCGTTGTTGTAATCGAACCAGACGCAGCCCGAGCCGGTGCTCTCGAGCAAGGAGCCGAGCTTTTCCGCGCCGAAGCTGTGGGTGAATTGAATTCCGGATTTCGCGGTCGCGTCCTCGAACCGGATGGTGCTGGGCGCGCTCGCCGGAGGCGCTTGTGCCAGCAACGCGGAGGGCAGTAGCAGTAATCCCAGGATTCTTAACTTCAAGCTATTGCCCTCCCGTGGCGTTAGGTTCATCCCCGCCGGTCATGTCGGCGGGAGTGGTCGATTTCAGCAGAATCATGGGGACGGCGTTTTCCGGCGCGGTTTCCGGGCCGACGTGGCACCCTACGCACGCCCGCTGCTCGCCGTGACGCATCCAGAAAAATCCTGCTTCGCGCTTCAACGTCTTCCCGGCGCTATCGAGCAGTTCGATCTGCAGCGGTTGGTCGGAGGGCACGTGAACGAAAAACGATCCGTCGCGCTCGACCGGCGCCGTGCCCAACAGCCGCGCCTGACCCGCATCATCGCGGGTGTAGAGACGCGCCGCGTGAATGGATCCAGCCGGAAACGAATATTTCGACGTGTATGCGTTCAGGCAAAGCAGGTTGGCATTGGGCCAGTCGTGCAGACCGGTGGGATGGCGGTTCGGCAGGGCGTGCGCGGCCAGCAGCACGGGTTGCACGATGTCGGCGTCTGGCTGAGTGACGGCCGGGCGCAACCGGGCCGCGCCGGGGCTCCACAGCATCAGCTGAAAGTGTCCTTTCGCGTTCGGCCGCCAGGACAGAAGCCAATCGCCAGATCCAGTTTCTGCTACGTCCCCGGCGTATTCTCCCACGGGCGCGGAGATTGGCATTTGCTGAGCCCGAGCGGAAGTGAACCTGGCCAGACCAGTGCCCGAGGTAAACACAATATCGCCAGAGTTGGTCTGCCTGCCTTGATGGCGCGCCTTGCCGTGATCACAACGATACGACTCGACGCCGCTGCCATCGGAATACACGGTGTATATTTCTGGAGTGGTCTCCGTTCCCAGCGGATATCCCGCCTCGAACAGGATTCGCCCGTCGCGCAAAATGTCGGTAGGCAGAAAATTTGCCGGACCGTAGGTGAGAGCCAGCGGCTTTCCCCCGGCCGTGTCGACAGCTTCGATTACGAATCTGCCCGCGCTTTTGCGCGCATATACGATGCGATTGTCGGGCAGATACAAGGGCCGCACGCAATCTTGCGTCCCAGCCGTGATGCGCCGCGGCGCTCCGCCGTCCGGCGCGATCTCCCAGATTTGCCACGGGTCTTTTGCTCTCTGTTTCCCGGCGAACAAAATACTTTGCCCATCGAACGAGACGCTGGGATCGGCCGACGCCGCAAAGTCTGGAACGAGCGGATGCTCCCCGGCAGAGTCGTGCAGGAAAACGGTCGCGCCGGAAGGAAACCTTTCTCCGCCGCGCATCCAGGCCATCAGTTCATAGTGCCGAGCCGCGGTATACAGAAACGGCGCGGGTTGCGAATCGGCTGAAGCCTTCGCGCCGGCCTTCGTGAATTGCATGGCAGCCAGCAGGCAAAGGCAGATCAGCACGGGAAGCAGAATGGACCGCGCCGGCACTAATCGGTTCCTCCCACGGCGACGAGTTGTGGACCGAGTTGCCGGGACTCTTGCCGGAGAGCCAAATAAGGATCGAGGTCGTCCATCATGTCACGAAATTCGCGGAAGGTGAGTGATTGCTCTCCGTCACTCATGGCCCGGTCGGGATCAGGATGCACTTCCACCAATAGTCCATCGGCACCCACCACGGCGGCGGCACGTGCCAGCACTGGAACCAGGCTGCGAACGCCAGCGGCGTGACTGGGATCCACGATCACGGGAAGACGCGACACAGTTTTCAGCACGGGCACGGCGGCGATGTCCAGCGTGTTGCGCGTGGCGGTTTCGAAGGTGCGGATACCGCGCTCACAGAGAATGACGTCCGGATTCCCCGCCATGGCCAGGATCTGCGCCGAGCACAAGAGTTCTTCCAGAGTGGCAGTCATGCCGCGCTTCAGGAGCACCGGGCGCCCGCAGTGTCCGAGCGCCTCGAGCAGTGCGTAGTTTTCCATACTGCGGGTGCCCACCTGCATGAGGTCGGCATACTCGGCGATCACGCTGACATCTTCCTCGCTCATCACCTCGGTGACGATCGCCAGTCCGGTTGCTTCCCGGGCCTTGCGCAGAAGCTTCAGTCCCTCGACTCCTAAACCTTGAAATGAGTATGGCGACGAACGAGGCTTGTAGGCTCCGCCGCGCAACAGGCGGGCGCCCGCCTTGGCAACGGCTTCGGCCGTACGCAAGAGCTGGTCCTCCGACTCGACCGCGCAAGGACCCGCCATGACCACAAAATCGTTGCCGCCGATCTCGATATCGCCGAAGCGCACCACGCTGCGGCAAGCCTCGTTGGTCTTGGCGACGAGATCGAAACGCGAGAACTGCCCGTTCCACCTGGGATTCATGAGCGCCGCCATTGTAGTAATCCGCCGACGGCGGCATCATTACTAGGAATCCATTAGTTGGCCGAAATCAGAGCACGAATTAGCGCGCTAGCCCTGCAACGGCGATCTCTAAGTGATTTGTTTTGCACGAAGAGCAGACATCTTGTGACTGCAATCACCGTTGTGAGAGACGGCGCGCACAAAGCGTTGCAAACTGGGGTCTCCGGGCTCCGCCGGCATCATCGTGGCCTGTGTCCGTATATCATTTCAGGAGTGTCACCACGTGAAGGACAGAGATGAACGGTTCACGCACCATTGACGGACCCCTCACCCGCCGGTTTACGCGCAGAGAAGTACTGCGCGGAACGGCGCTCACTGTCGCCGCGATTCCATTCATTCCACTCACCGCGTGCCCGAAACAACGCACGTTTACCGAGCCGGATCGAGTCCCTTATCCGGTTTCCGACGGCGCGCTGCTGGATGAGATCGAGAGAACGGCTTTTGATTTCTTCTGGAACGAAGCCGGCGCGGCCACCGGCCAGGTGAAGGATCGAGCTGCGACGGCAGGCAACGACTCGCACACCATTGCCAGCATCGCCGCCACCGGCTTCGGGATCACCGGTCTCTGCATTGGAGAGGCGCGCGGCTACCGCAAGAAAGATGAGATTGTCGAGCGCGTGCGGACCACGCTGCGGTTCCTGTGGCAGAAACTCCCCCACGAACACGGCTTTTATTATCACTTTATTGATGTGAACAGTGGGGAGCGGCAGTGGAAGTGCGAAATCTCCTCGATTGACACTTCCCTTCTGCTGTGCGGCGTGCTGACCGCGCGGCAGCACTTCGCTGATGACGAGATCCAGGACCTGGCGACCAAGATTTACGAGCGCGTGGATTGGCCGTGGATGCTGAACGGCGGCAACACATTCTCCATGGGCTGGCATCCCGAGCCGGGGTTCCTCGGCAGCCGCTGGAGCCACTACTGCGAGCTCATGATGATCTACCTGCTGGCGCTGGGATCGCCGACCCATCCCGTCCCCGCCGAAACCTGGAAGGCTTGGACACGCCCCACCGTCAAATTCCAGGGAATCGAATACATTTCGGGGAACGACCCGCTGTTCACGCATCAATACTCGCAGGCTTGGTTCGATTTCCGCGGCAAGCGTGACGCCTATGCAGACTATTTTGAGAACTCGGTCAAGGCGACGACGGCGCACAAACAATTCTGCCTTTCGCTGCGCGAGGAGTTTCCCGACTACAGCGATCATCTCTGGGGCATCAGCGCCTCGGATTCCGCTCGCGGCTACCAAGCCTGGGGCGGACCGCCGCCCTTGGGCAAGCTGGATGGCAGCGTCGTTCCCTGCGCGCCAGGGGGTTCTCTGCCCTTTCTCTATTCCGACTGCATGCAGGTTCTGCGCACGATAAGGGAACGCTACCCGAAGGCCTGGGGACGGTACGGATTTGTCGACGCCTTCAACCCGCTCACCAACTGGTATAACCCGGACGTGCTGGGAATCGATCTGGGCATTACCATGCTGATGGCTGAAAATCAGCGCACCGGTTTTGTCTGGAAGACATTCATGAAGAACAAGGAAGCGCAGCAAGGGATGGACAAGGCCGGGTTTCAGAGGGTGCATGCGTGAATTGACGCTCATTCTTGCTTTTAGTCTTTTCTCCAGCCTGCTCTTCCGTCCTCTCCCCGCAGACGCGCCGAATTCTGCTGACCCGACAACGGCTGGCGCCACCAAGAGCAACCGCATGGGCATCGGAGCGCAGATTCACATCACTACCGAGGATGGGCGCCAGCAGTGGAATGAGGTAACGACCGCAGTGGGCTACGCCT
>Ga0187818_10000608_pt1 | contig 13191 bp, 15 predicted proteins | sample NC_wetland_sal_i_14_FD_130581 | JGI IMG/M metagenome (GOLD analysis project Ga0187818, IMG submission 130581) | Wetland sediment microbial communities from Neuse River Estuary, North Carolina, USA - SO4_3 | ecosystem: Environmental > Aquatic > Freshwater > Wetlands > Sediment | place: USA... | reverse complement strand
TCAAGTCGAATCGCTTCCCTTATTCGTCATGGCCGGGCTTGACCCGGCCATCTGAGAGAGATCCCCGGGTCAAGCCCGGGGATGACGATTGGGGGTGATCGAACCTTATCGGATCATGGTCTAGCTCTCAGCGAGCCGGCGCGCCGTTCGCGTGCAGCTTCAAGGCCGCGTAGACAAAGGCGTTCGTCGAAGTGGGAATGCCGTGCCGGCGGCCGAGCTCGACGACCTTGCCGGCAAACCACGGCAGTTCGAGGCGGTTGCCGCGCAACAGATCGTTGCCCATCGAGGTCATATGATGGTCGGGCATCGAACGGATCATCGCGAGCCCGCGCTCGACCGCATCGGGTGCGAGAGGGACGCCCTCGGCGCGGCCCACCGCCGCGGTCTCCTCGATGCTCGCTTCGACCAGCGCCCACAGATCGGGATCGGCGCGATAGGTGCCGAGCGGCACGCGGGTTAGCGCATTGACATTGGCGAGCGGCACCAGGACGAGGAATTTTTCCCAGATCGGGACCCGGACATCGGGGCTGAGGATGCCCTCGAAGCCGGCTGCTTCGCACAGATCGCGCAGCCGCTCGCCGCGCGGGCTCGCCCGCCGGTCGAGTTCGCCGAAGGTCATCCGTTGGTAGGTGCCGGTCTGGCGAACGACGCCTGGCGCGACGATCGAGCCGGTGACGAAGGCGGTACCGCCCATCACCGCCTCCGGCCCGAGGAGCGGGACCAGACGTTCCGCCGCATCAACGCCGTTCTGCAGCGGGATGACGGCGGTATCCGGCCCGACAATCGCGCGGATCTGCTCGCCGGCGCTCTCGACGTCCCACAGCTTGACGCAGAACAAGACGTAATCGACGGGACCGATCCCGGCGATGTCGTCGGTGGCCTGGGCCGGGCGGACCAGGATCTCGCCGCGATCGCCCTCGATCTTGAGGCCGTTCTCCCGCATCGCCGCGAGATGGGCGCCCCGCGCGACAAAGGTGACGTCGGCCCCGGCCTTGGCCAGAGAGGCCCCGTAGGGCCCGCCGATCCCGCCGGTGCCGATGACCGCAACGCGCATAGGAACCTCCCGCCAGAGCGGATTTGCCAGGGTGGAGACTTACTCTAGGCTGCCGCCCGCGAACAACCCGGAGCAAAGATCATGCCTGCACCGCCGACTTCACCCGCCCGCGAGGCCATCCGCGGCACCGTCCCTAAGCTCGCCGAGATTTCCGACAAGCTCATCTATGGCGAAATCTGGGAGCGGCCCGGCCTGTCGAAACGCGATCGCAGCCTGATCGTCGTCGCCACGCTGATCGCGCTTGGCCGCGAGAGGCAGCTCGAGGGCCATCTCGCTCGCGCCCTCGCCAATGGCGTGACGAAGGACGAGATCAGCGAAATCATCACCCACCTCGCCTTCTACGCCGGCTGGCCCGCCGCGATGACCGCCGCGCTCGTGGCGAAGGAGGTGTTCGAGAAGCAGTAGCTAAGCGGGGAACGAGATTGCCGCGCCGGCCGCTGGCCGGCTCGCAATGACAATCCTCGCGGTCATTGCGAGCGAAGCGAAGCAATCTCGATCGGCTCGCAGCACCGCTCATGCCGCGTCGTGAAAGATGATGCCGAGCGTGAAGCGGCGGCCGGAGCGGAGAGGGCTGACGCCGTGGCGCATCATCGCCCGCGAGACGCCGCGCGCGCCGGCGACCGGGCGATGGTTGACCGCGAAGAGCACCGCGTCGCCCTCGCCGAGCGGCACGACCTCGCCCTTTGACTGCATGCGCGGACGTTGCTCGACGAGGAGGAACTCGCCGCCGGCAAAGTCGCGTCCCGGCTGGCTCAGCAGGATTGTCGCCTGCACCGGGAAGACGAGTTCGCCGTACAAATCCTGGTGCAGGCGGTTGTAGTCGCCCGCCTCGTATTTGAGGATCAGCGGGGTCGGGCGCTGTTGTCCGGCGGCATGGCAGCGGGCGAGGTAGTCCCCGAGCTTCGGGGGAAAGCTCGGCGCCAGGCGCAGCCGCTCGTGCCAACTATTGGCGAGCGGGACGAGGCGCGGATAGAGCGCCTCGCGCAGCGCGCTCACCACCGTCGGCAACGGGTACCGCAGGTACTTGTATTCGCCGGATCCGAAATTGTGGCGCGCCATGATGACCCGCGAGCGGAACGCTTCTTCGCCTTCGTAGAGCGCCGCCAGCGCGCCGCACTCCGCCGGATCGAGGAGGCCCGGCAGCGCCGCATGGCCGCGCCCGTCGAGGCCGGCGAGCAGATCCGGCCATGCGGCGTCGGTCGGCAGTCTCACTCGGCCGCCGCCTCGGCAGCGGCCGCTTCGCGCTCGCGCGCGATCAGCGCGCGCTTGCGCTCGATCCCCCAGCGATAGCCGGCGAGCGCGCCGTCGCTGCGCACGACGCGGTGACACGGCACCAATAGCGCCAGATTGTTGCTGGCGATGGCGCGGGCCACCGCGCGCACCGCCTCGGGGCGGCCGAGCGCGGCGGCTATCTCGCTGTAGCTCGTCGTCCGCCCCGGCGGGATCTTCTGCAAGGCGCGCCAGACCAGCGCCTGGAAGGCGGTGCCGCGGATGTCGAGCGGCAGGTCGGGCTGCGTGTCGGGCCGGGTGATGAAGCCGACGATCCGCTCGGCCCAGGCGGTCAACGCCGCATCGGCCGGCCAAATCAGGGCAGCCGGGAAGCGGCGGCGGAGCTCGGCTTCAAGGGGAGCACGCTCGTCGCCAAGCGCGGTCATGCAGATGCCGCGCCCGGTCGCGGCCACCAAAGCCCAGCCGAGCCCGGTCTCCACCGTGGTGAAGCGGATCGTTTCGCCGCGCCCGCCGTGCCGCCGCGCCCCCGGGGTCATGCCGAGGCCGCCCGATGCCGCCTCGTAGGCGCGCGAGCTGGCGCCAAAGCCGGCCCCGTACACCGCCGCGGCGACGCTCTCGTGGGCATCGAGCCGTTCGGCGAAGCGGCCGAGGCGATGGGCCGTGCCCCATTCGCGCGGCGTGGCGCCGGTGATCTGTTTGAAGACGCGATGAAAATGGAAGCGGCTGATGCCGGCGGCAGCGGCCAGCTCAGCCAGGCTCGGCAGCGTGTCGCGCGCCCGGATCAAGGCACAGGCCCGGCCGATCGCCGCGACATGCCGCTCGCCGACCGCTTCAGCTGGTCGGCAGCGCTTGCACGGACGGAAGCCGGCGGCTTCGGCCGCCGCCGGGGTCGCGTAAAACGTCACATTCTCGCGCCGCGGCGGGCGCGAGCCGCAACCCGGCCGGCAATAAACGCCGGTCGTGCGGACGGCGTAGACAAAGGCGCCATCGGCACTCCGATCGCGGCTGGTCAGCGCCGCCCAGCATTGCTCTGCATTCAACATGGCACTCTCTCCGCTACCAGACATGGTGCCAATCTGGCCGTGAAGCGAGGAGCGCTCTACCCGGCGATTGCTTTTTCATTCTCCGGCGGGGACTGCTGCAGCAGCCTGCCCTGTCTCGGCGCTGCGGGCGTCGCCTACGCGGCCAATTCCGCGCGCGGGTGCACGTCGCGCTCGATCGCCGGCCCGCGCTCGGCGAGCGTCCGCGACAGGTCATAGGCCGATTGCAGGTTCAGCCAGAACTCGGGTGTCGTACCGAAATAGCGAGCGAGCCGGATAGCGGTGTCAGCCGAGATGGAGCGCGGCTTATCTCGACGCAGAACGTCTCCGATCCGGGTCGCCGGCACCCGCAAGGCAAGTGCCAGCGCGTTGGCAGACAGGCCGAGCGGCTTCATGAATTCTTCTCGAAGAACCTCGCCAGGATGGGTGCGGATGCGCGGCATTGCCTCAATCCCTCAATGGTAATCGACGATCTCGACTAGATCGGCACCCTCATCTCGCCACACGAAGCAGAGGCGCCACTGGTCGTTGATCCGAATGCTGTGCTGGCCCTCCCGGTCGCCCTTGAGCGCTTCGAGGCGATTGCCAGGCGGAGCCCGGAGATCTGCGAGCCTGGTTGCCGCGTCAAGCATGTCGAGCTTGCGCAGCGCCACCGCTTTGAAGGCTTGCAGCGCGGCCACCGTGTCGCCCCTGTACAGTGCCTCCGCGCGCTTGTCTTTGAACGACCGGATCACCCGGGTTAGATATGACGCTGCACGTTATATGTCAAATCGATAAGCATTTGCTCCTTTGGCATGGCGGCTTGACAATCCCGGCGCGGCCGTTCGTAAAGTGCTGCCGACAAAAGCGCCAGTCGATCGGCCGGGGGGCAACAATGAAGCTGCGGGATTTCACGCAATTGGCCTGTGGAGCCCTGCTCGCGGCGACGCTATTCGCGCCGGGCGCGGCGCGCGCCGAGGAGCCCACCAAGGTGCTGAAGATCGGCGTCGTCTACGACCTCACCGGTCCTTTCGCGGGCGGCGGGTCTGATCTTCACTACCTCGGCGCCAAGATCATGATCGACTGGTTCAACGCGCATGGCGGCATCGATGGGTACAAGATCGAGCCGATCTATGCCGACGCGCAGAGTAAGCCCGATGTCGCGATCAACGAGGCGGTGCGCCTGATCGAGCAGGAAAAGGTCGACATGCTGCTCGGTTTCTACTCCTCGGCCGAATGCGTCCCGGTGGCGGCGCGCATCGAGCAGTTCAAGAAGTTCATGTGGATCACCACCTGCATCGCCTCGCCGGTACTGGAGGGCCGCAACCTGCAATACGTCTTCCGGCCGCAGCCCTACGGGTCGCAATGGGGCCTCACCTCGACCGCGATGGTCGCGGCCTATTCGAAGGCCCAGCTCGGCAAGGACCCAAAGGATCTGCGGGTCGCGATCATCCACGAGGATGGGCCCTACGGCACCGATGTTGCCAAGGGCAACGTCGAAGGCGCGGCCAAGGCCGGGTTTCAGGTCGTGCTCAACGAGGGCTATTCGGCTTCGGCGCCCGATTTGTCCTCGCTCGTCACCAAATTGAAGCGGGGCCAGCCGGACGTCATTTTTCATACCGGCTACAACCCGGACATCACGCTGTTTTTGCGCCAGGCGCGCGAACTCGGGCTCAAATTCTCGACGCTGATCGGCCATGGCGCCGGCTATACGGTCTACTCCAAGCTCAAGGAAACGGTCGGCAGCGATGCCAATTACTTCTTCGACGTCGATCCGATTTCGATCTGGGCGACGAACCCCAAATCGCTCAAGCCCGACCTCTTGCCGATCATCCAGATGGTCGGCGACGCCTACATGAAAGCCAAGCCCGACACGATCATCAAGTCCGCCCATGTCGGGATGGCCGCGTCGAACACTTACGCCTTCCTGACCGACGTATTGCCGCGCGCGATCGAGAAATATGGCGGCGTCACCTCGGACGATCTGCGCAAGGCCGCGCTCGACACCGATCTGCCGGACGGGTCGACGATGCTCGGCTTCGGCGTCAAGTTCGAGACTCCGGGCATGCCGATGGCCGGTCAGAACGAGCGCGCCTTTCCGGTGATCGTTCAGTATGTCGACGACAAGAGCTACGTGGTCTGGCCGAAGGCGCAGCAGGAGCGCGAGCCGGTGCTCAAGTTGCCGGCCAGCTCGCCATACGCGGCGAAGTAATTGACCCTGTGCTCGAGGTCACCGGGCTGATCAAGCGGTTTGGCGGCTTCGCTGCGGTCAACAACGTCTCGTTTGCGGTTGCCGAAGGCGAGATCCTCGGGCTGATCGGCCCCAACGGGTCGGGCAAGAGCACGATCTTCAACCTGTTGTCCGGCACGCTGCCGCCGACGGCCGGCTCGATCCGCTTTCAGGGACGGGAGATCGCCGGCCGCCCGCCGCACCGGATCATCAATCAGGGGATCGGCCGCACCTTCCAGATCCCCCGCCCGTTCCGGCGCCTCACGCTGTTCGAGAACGTCGCGCTCGCCGGGTTTTACGGCCAGGGCCGGCACTCGCGCCTCCGCGCCTTCGAGGCGGCCGAGCGGGCGCTCAGTCTGGTCGGCCTGCCGGTCGATCGCACCATGCCGGTGGCCGGGCTCGGCGCCGCCGGGCTGAAGAAGCTCGAGCTCGCCAAGGCTATCGCCACCGGCCCGCGCCTCCTCCTCGCCGATGAAAGCCTCGGCGGGCTCGACGAAGCCGAGATGGACCAGGCGGCGGACATGCTGCGGCGCATCCGCGACGAGCTCGGCATCACGATCATCTGGGTCGAGCACATCATGCGCATGCTGATGCGGGTGGTCGACCGGGTGATGGTGCTCGATCACGGCGAGAAGATCGCCGAGGGCCGGCCGGCCGAAGTGGCGGCCGACCCGCAGGTCATCCGGGTCTATCTCGGAACCGACGCCGACGCCGCCCAGGCCGTCGCAGCCCGGCGCGACTGACCTATGCTGCAGCTCACCTCGGTCGACGCCGGCTACAGCGGCTTCCAGGCGCTGTTCGATGTCTCGCTCGAGGTGCGCGCCGGCGAGGCGGTGGCGGTGATCGGTCCCAACGGGGCCGGCAAGACCACGCTGATGCGGGTCATCTCCGGGCTGATCCGGCCAACCCGCGGCACAATCCTATTGGAGGGCGCCGATCTCTTGCGCACGCCGGCCCATCGCATCCTCGAATTGGGGATCGCGCATGTGCCGGAAAACCGCCGGCTGTTCGCGCGGATGACGGTCGAAGACAATCTGCGCATGGGGGCCTTCATCCCGTCGGCGCGGGTCAAGTTCCGCGAGCGGCTGGCCAGCGTCTACGAGCTGTTTCCGCGCCTGCGGGAGCGCCGGCGCCAGGCGGCGGGGACACTGTCGGGCGGCGAGCAGCAGATGTGCGCGATCGGCCGCGCGATGATGTCGGAACCCAAGCTCTTGTTGCTCGACGAACCATCGGCGGGCCTCGCGCCGGTGATCGTGCAGCAGGTGTTCGGCCTGGTCGAGCGCCTCCGCGCGAGCGGTCTCACCGTCTTGATCGTCGAGCAGAATGTCCGGCAGGTCTTGCATGTCGTCGACCGCGCCTATCTGCTCGAGGCCGGCACCGTCCGCTCGAGCGGTACCGCCGACGAGCTGTTGCGCAGCGACACGATCAACCAAGCCTATCTCGGCATCTGAGGGCCCGGCCGCGCAATGTTCGGCATCTTCGACGTCTATCTGCTGGAAGCGGTGATCAACGGGATCCTGCTCGGCGGCGTGTTCGCGCTCTTGGCGCTCGGCCTCAATCTCGTCTTCGGGGTCATCGATGTGGTATGGATCTGCTATGCCGAGCTGATCATGCTCGGCATGTACGGCATGTATTTTCTCTATGTCGCCTATCACGTGCCGTTCGTGCTCGCGGCCTTGATCAGCATCGCCGGGGTCGGCGCGCTCGGCGGGTTGCTGCATGTGCTGGTGATCCAGCCGCTGCTCGGCACCGCGCCGATCAACCAGCTTCTCGCCACCGGCGGCGTGCTGTTTTTCCTGCAAAGCGCCGCCACGGTGATGTTCGGTATCGATTTCCGCAACCTCGGCATCCGCCTGCCGGTGCTCGAACTCTCCGGCATGTACATCAGCTATGCGCGGCTCCTGGCGTTTGCGGCGGCGCTCATCGGCATGGTCGCGCTCTACCTGTTTCTCGCGCGCTCCTATACCGGCGCGGCGATCCGCGCGGTGGCGCAGGATCGCCAGATCATGCCGCTGATGGGGGTCGATACGAGGCGCATCTACATCACCACCTCGCTGATCGCCGGCGGACTCGCCGGGCTGGCCGCTTGCCTCCTGGTGCTGCAATACGATGTCCAGCCGTTCGTCGGCCTGACCTTCGCCCCGATCACCTTTCTGATCTGCGTCCTGGGCGGTCTCGGCGACATGATCGGCGGCTTTGTCGCCGCCTTCCTCTTTGCCGAGATCATCTCGGTGGCCGGCCTCTATCTCGATCTGGAGTGGGGTTATGTCTTCGCCTTCGGCTTTTTCGTCGTGCTGATGTTTTTCCGCCCGCAGGGCCTCTTGGCGCGCCGGCGATGACCGGCCGGGTTTACTGGATGGGCGCGGCGGCCGTGCTCATTGGGCTGCCCTTCGTCTATCACGACCCCTACCCGCTCCACATCATGGTCCTCATCCTGATCTGGTCGTTCGTCTACACCTCGTGGTCGGTGATGGGGCGGTTCGGGCTGGTCTCGCTCGGTCACGGCGGGTTCATGGGGATCGGCGCCTACGTCACCGCGCTCTTGTGGAACTACCAGCACACCACGCCCTGGCTCGGCATTCCGCTCGCCATGCTGGCCGCCGTCGCGGTGGCGCTGCTGATCGGCTATCCCTGCTTCCGCTTTCGCATCACCGGGCATTATTTCGCGCTCCTGACCTTGGCGCTGAGCGCCATCGTGCTGCAGATCATCACCGCGACGCGCGACATCACCGGCGGATCCTTGGGCTACACGCCTGAGCGCTACAATGGCGGCAGCTCGATCTATGCCGTGCAGTTTCTCGACAAGGAGACCTGGTACCTGGTCGCCCTGGCGATCTGGGGCGCGGGTCTGTTGATCCGCTATGCCGTCGACCGCGGCATGCTGCGCTATGCCTTGGAGGCGATCGTCGAGGATGAAGACGCCGCTGCCGCGGCCGGTGTGCACGTGACGGTCGAGAAGCTCAAGGTCACCGTGCTGAGCGCCGCGATGACCGCGTTTGCCGGGGCGATCTATGGCCAGTACCAGATGTTCATCTCGCCCGACACGGTGAGCGGCATCTCGGTCTCGCTGCAGATGGTGTTCGCCGCCGTCGTCGGCGGCATCTACGTGCCGCTGGGGCCGACCGTGGGCGCGGCAATCACGATTTTGCTGACCGAGACGCTGCGCATCTCGTTCGGCACCGCCGCCATCGGCTGGGACAATCTGGTCTACGGCGTGCTGCTCGTCTTGTTCATCATCTTTCTGCCGCAGGGTCTGCTCGGCTCGGTGCTGGCCGGAATAACCGCAGCACGGGCAAAGACGGCGTAACCGCACGCCTTGCCGCCGGCGACGACCGCTGCTACCTCAAATAGGCCTCGGTCGCATAACGGCGCATCATGCGCTGGCTATTGAAATAATAGGCGATGTTGCCGATCGCTTGCTTCATCATCCACTGCCATCGCGCCGGATTTCCGTAGTAAAGCGGGAGGACGGTCTGTTCCAGCTTCTCATACAAAGCTGCAGCATGTCGTCGATTTGGGTCGCCTCCTTCATCATCGCCGATCGGCCAGCCGGTCACCCCCTCGACGCAGGCTTCGATCCACCAGCCGTCGAGGACGCTGAGGTTGAGCACGCCGTTCAGCGCCGCCTTCATGCCGCTCGTGCCGGAGGCCTCCAATGGTGGCAAAGGCGTGTTGACCCACAAATCGGACCCGGCGACCAGGGTCATCGCGACGCGCATGTCATAATTCGGCAGGAACGCGCACGTAATCTTGCCGCGCAACTCGCGCCCAAGCTCATGAAGCCGCCGGATGGCTTCTTTGCCTCCGGCGTCGCGGGGATGCGCCTTGCCCGCCATGACGATTTGAAACGGATGTCGGCCGGCGAGGGCGATCAACCGGTCGGGGTCATCAAACAGCAGCAACGGACGTTTGTAGCCGGTCATTCGGCGGGCGAACCCGAGGATTGGGGCGTCCCGATCAAGGACGATTCCGGTCGACGCTTTCACCAGTCGGACAAGATCGTCTTTTGCCGATAGATGGCACGGCCACACCGCGTCGTCGGCGAGTTGGAGAGCGCGCACGAGAATCTCGGGCTCGTGCCGCCATTGCGGGAAATTGGCGTCGTATAGCTGTGCGAACGCCGCGTGCGTCCATCGTCCGACATGGACGCCGTTGGTCACGGCATGAACCCGATATCCCGGAAACATGCGCTCGGTGGTTTCGGCATGGCGGCGCGCGACGCCATTGACGTAGCCGGCGAGGTTGAGGGCGAGACGGGTCATATTGAGCCGATCCTCGCCGGCAAGGCTCTTCAGAGCATCGAGGTCTACGAAATCGGGCAGCAGCCGCTGCAGTAGATCGTAGGAAAAGCGGTCCTGACCGGCCTCGACTGGCGTATGGGTCGTGAACACGCATTGAGCGCGAACTTCGGCAACATCGTAGGCTGGCTTTTGGTCTCCGGAGTCAATGCGCCAGTGGTTCAGGAGATCGAAGGTAAGAAAAGCCGCATGCCCCTCGTTCAGGTGATAAGTATGGATCTCGAAGCCAAGCGCCCGCAGGAGCCGAAGCCCACCGATTCCGAGGATGACCTCCTGCTTCAGGCGGTAGGTCTCATCGCCGCCGTAAAGGTAGTGGGTGAGAGCCCGGTCTTCCTCGCTGTTCTGATCGAGCTGGGTGTCGAGAAGCAGGATTGGGGTCTGATGCCCGTGGGGGCAGGTGTGGATATAGAGCCAGGGGCGTATCCACACCGGCCTTTGTTCGATGTCGATGGCGACCATCGCGTTGAGGGCAGTGCACCAGCCGCTGGGTTCCCACCAGTCCGGCTGCTCGATTTGGCTTCCGTCTTCGCCGATTTCCTGCCGGAAATAACCCGCCCGGCTGATCAGCGTCACAAAGACGACGGGGAGTTCGAGATCGGCGCATGAGCGGGCCGTGTCGCCCGCCAACACCCCCAGGCCCCCCGCGTAAGTGGGCATTTCGGGCTGAACCGCGATCTCCATCGAGAAGTAAGCAATATGAGTGCGGGTTAGGAAGGGCTCTACCGATAGCATGTGCGGTCCCGATCCGAGGCGTTAAGCGGTATCACGGGCGCGCATTCTAACAGCGATAGAAGACCCGTTTGGTGGGCTCGATCAATGCGAGATAGGCCGCGATCGCGTCGTATAGCGCACCGCGCCGCTCCACCCCACCCGCGCGCAGTCCACCCGGCGGCGTGCCGAGCCACGCCAAGCGTCGGTCAAGAGCTCGCTCCGGATCGCGGCGGCTTCGATCTCGGGCCGGACGTCCGCTTTGCGGTCATGTTTGGCGATGGGATCTCGCTGATCACGAGAAGCCGGAGACACCATCGCCATTCCGATAGCGGCCTCGGCTTACGAGCGATGATGCGTGGCGACGTCCTCGCTTGGTCCGACATGGGGCGGCATGAAGCCGGGCGAGGGCGACGTTGTTGCCCCGGGCGCCGCCGCGATCGCCGGCTCGCGCATCCGGACGAGTTCCTCCCACAGGGCGCGAATGCTGCGATGCGTCGCCTCGTCGATGTAAACGTGGTTCGCCTCGTCGAAACCGAACAGTGCGGCCTCCGGATCCTTGCGGATTTCCTGAAAGACTTGATTGATTGCCCTGAAGCATTCGAGCAACCGGCCATCGGTGAGTCGCGTATGGCGCATCATGTCGCCGAGGTTGAGCGCATGAAGAGGCGGATTGCTGCGACCGATTGGCGCTTCGCGCGCCAGCTCGAGAAAGACCTGGGTTGTCGCGAAGTCGCCCCGAATCGCTTCGAACATCAGCAAAGCCTCTTCCGGGGTGCAGGCCGCCAACTCCGCCGAATGGGCCGGCGATGGTCGGTGGGGAGGCTCGGCCAGCGCGTGAAGGGTCGCGACGACGTCGTTCTCGATCCATTGGCGGACCTCGGGGGGTGCCGATCTGATCTGTTCCGCGGAAAACGTAAAGCTGGCCACAATGACCTCCATTTGAGCAGTCTCACAATACCCTGCAGTGCCGGGGCACGGTGTGCCTTGATCCACGTCAATGGTGCGCCCGGGCGTCAATGGCTCTGGCGCGCGTTGCCGCGAGCGGGCTTCGTTGAGGAAAGGCGACTTAAGCGGGCCGTCATGGAGCCAGCGGGTGGCGGGCAGAGCCCGCCACCCTGGCCAGGACGGATGGGGTCAGGCAGCAGCCTTGACCGCGATCTTTTTCTGCGGCTTCTGCGCCGCTGCCGTCTTCGGCAAGGTGATCGTCAGCACGCCCTTCGAGAGATCGGCGGCGATCTTGTCGCGATCGATGCCGTCGGGCAGCATGAAGGCGCGCTGGAACGAGCCATAGGCCCGCTCGGACATGTAGTGGTTCTTGTTCTTCTCCTCCTTCTCGTAGTGCTTCTCGCCCTTGAGCGTGAGCATGTCGCCCGACACCGTGACGTCGACGTTCTTTTCTTCGATACCCGGCAGCTCGGCCGTGATCTTGAAGGTTTTCTCGTCTTCGGTCACATCGACCGCGGGGGCGGCGAAGCTGAACGAGCTTTCGGCGCGCCAGGCCGGTTCTACATCGAACATCCGGCGGAACGCCGGCATTCCGAAACCGCCGGCGAACCGGTCGAACAGCCGGTCCATCTCGCCGCGGAACGACTGCCAGGCATCCGGCGTGCGCGCCGGGGCTGCCTTCTTCACTTCGACTGGGGTTTGAGCCATCACAACCTCCGTTGCCAGGGAAAGGCGTCGGCTTTCTAGGCGAACATCGCCGCGGAAACATTGATCCAGCGCAATCGGCGCCGGGAGACAACCATCACGGTTCGATCTTGATGCGGTCCTGAACCTCGGTGACGCCGGGAGCCGACCAGGCGGCGCGTTCGGCGATATCACGCTCGTACCAGGCATGGACCTTGCCGCCGAGGACGACCCTGCCGCCATCGATTTGGACGGTGATCCGCGACGCGTCCAAGTCGGCGCTGCGGTGCAGCGCCTTCTGGATCTTCTCCCTCACCTCGGGAAGCTGAACCGGCGCATACACCCGGATCAGGTTGGCAACGCCAACGACGCCGGCGAGGTTGTGGATTGCGGCCTCGGCGTCGTTCTTCTGGAACCGCCAATTTACATCGCCGGTCAGGGTAACGATCCCCTTCTCGACCTTGACGTTGATCCGGTCGGCCGGGAGACCGACGCGCCATTTGAGGATGTCGACCGCCCGGCGGGCGATCTCAATCGGCGCTGCGTTTCTTGCGCTGTCGGCGGTCAAGCGAGGAAAGCAAACGCCAACATGCGGAGCTTTGCTCGGCGCGGCGGTTGTCAGTCGATCTGCCAGCACGCGAGAACGACCCGTTTGACGGCGTCAAACGCGAGCGCGAAGGTCAGCGTCGCCACGAACAGCATCGCAACGATCGCCGGCGCGAGCGGGGTCATCAGAACGCCGCCGAGCGCGAGCGACGAGACGATGGCCACGTCCGCAAGGCTGGCGAACAGCATCACCGGTGCCGGCCGCGACCGCCACAGATAACCGCGCTCGCGCAGCACATAGACGCTCGCCTGCCCGGCCAGGACGAGCATCAGGAACGTCAGGGTCCGCATCTCGCCGGGACTGAAGCCAAGGATAAACCAGCCGGTAGCGAGTACCCCAAGGCAATAGCCGAGCTTGAAGATGGCCAGCGGGATTGCGGCGCGTGTCATGTTGCCGACCCGCCAGGCGTTGGG
>Ga0187818_10000606_pt1 | contig 13232 bp, 13 predicted proteins | sample NC_wetland_sal_i_14_FD_130581 | JGI IMG/M metagenome (GOLD analysis project Ga0187818, IMG submission 130581) | Wetland sediment microbial communities from Neuse River Estuary, North Carolina, USA - SO4_3 | ecosystem: Environmental > Aquatic > Freshwater > Wetlands > Sediment | place: USA... | reverse complement strand
CAATGGCACACTGGTGTACCGGGCGGGATCAGGGGCAATCGAAGCGCGCCTGGTATGGTACGACCGCGCCGGGAAAGTGCTGGGCGGCCTCGGCGAGAATGATGTGTACGACAGCGTCTCGATTTCACCGGATGGCTCGCAGGTCGCGGCCAATACTTTCCATACGTCCAAGGGAGGGATTGTGATCCTCGGTGCGCGTGGAAGCCGAACCTTGGCGGCTTGCAACGGCCCTTGCACTTTTCCTGTCTGGTCCCACGATGGCCGCCAGGTTTTCTTCGCGTCCAATGCCAGGGGCCCGTACGACATTTATGTGAAAGCTGCAGACGGTTCCGGGGACGAACAGCCGGTGGTCACTTTTGACAAAGAGCTGTTCGGCGCGGTGTTTCTCGCTGCTTCACCCGACGGAAAGTATCTTGCGTTTCCTGGCCCGGATCCGGCGACCAGCAGGCTGCGCATCTATATCGTCGCCCTCGCCGGGGACCACAAGCCGCAACCTTTTCGTTCATCATCATCGGCGGATGAAACTGCGCCGGCCTTTTCTCCGGACGGCAAGTGGCTCGCCTACGAGTCAACCCAGAGCGGCAGGAGCGAGGTTTACATCACACCATTTCCCGGTGGTGGCGCGCAGTACCAGGTCTCGACCATTGGTGGGGAGAGGCCGGTGTGGAGGCATGACGGCAAGGAGATCTTCTATCGCGAGAATCTAAGGTTGATGGCGGTCAAAGTGAACCCAAAAGGCAGCTACATGGCACTCGCCACACCTGAGGCGTTGTTCGAGGTGGCGGCCCGCAACCTGAACGGCCGCTGGTTCGATGTTTCCCCGGATGGCCGCTTTCTAATGAACACGTCCCCGTCCTCCGCGCAGCCCCAGAACTTCGAGTTGGTGGTCAATTGGCCGGCAGAATTGAATAAGAATTAGCAGGGCCGGATGCACTCATTGTGCCCGCGAACCTTCGCATAGCATCGCGCTTTCCCTGAATCGGAACTGCCGTGCGTGGCATCAGAAACGGAACGCTCTTATCTATCAAGGAGAACATCGTATGGCGCGCACTATAGCTTACTGGGGGAGCACGGTCCTGATAGCCGTCATGTCCCTCTTTGCCGCATTCGCTTACCTGTCAGGCAGTCCGCAGGCGGTCCAGGGATTCGCCCACGTTGGATATCCGCAGCAACTGCGCATCATTCTGGGGATCGCCAAACCCCTGGGCGCGATCGCACTGCTCGTCTCCGGTTTGCCCGTGCTCAAGGAGTGGGCTTACGCCGGGTTTACATTCGCATGGATCGCGGCATTCTTCGCCCATTATTTAGCCAAGGACGGCCCAGAAGCGTTCGCGCCTCTGGTGTTGCTGGTGCTCCTTGTCGTCTCGTATTTGACCCGGCCAGCGAGTCGCCGAATGGCCGCCTAAGACCCGGGGGCGGTGGGATCAAGACTACAAAGAAATGGGGCTGCAGCTACGCCCACGTCAAGTTTTTCACCGTGCTGTTCTCTCTCTCTGCGCACCCGGGATCCGCGATTACTTTCCCTGTAACTCCGGCACGTGCTCCAGCACGTCCACGAAGACGCGCCGGAATTGCTCGAAGAGCTGTTCGAACTGGCCGACTTCATCGTCGGAGCTCACATGGATCTCCGATTTGTAGTCGCCTCCAACCACGCGGGTCGCGACCACCACGATGTGGTCCAGGCGCCGGAAGATGAGGCGGGTCAGCAACGTCAGCACCAGAACCGTGCCCAGGGCCAGAGCTACGATCGTCAGCAGCACAAGCACTCTCTGGGTGCGGCGCATGGCCAGGTAGAAGCTGGAGATGTCCCGGACCACGAACATGGCGCCCACGGTGTTCCCGGCCGCATCACGAACCGGAAAGATGCCGCGCACGAACACGGAACTTCCGTCCTGAAAACGTTCCAGGACTTTGCCCTGCTCGGGCACCGCGGCGAGGTCTCCCTGGAACCCGAAAATGTTGTCGCCGGCCGTGGTTTTGTCGGCCACCACGAAGTTGGGGTTGTCGTCCCAGTTGTCGCGGCGCTTCCAGACCTTGCTCGAATCGGCCCAGAACTGCCGGTCCATGAACTTCTTGTTGAGCAGGAGGCCGTAGTCGCTTCCGGTCTGGCTTTTCATGGTGTGAATGAACTGCCCGAGCTCTTCGCCCATCTCGACATAGCCGGTCACGCCGCCCTGCGCGTCGTAGAACGGCCGGATGATTCGCACAGCAAACCCGGCCTTGGCCAGTTCGTTCCCGGTGACCCGTTCGTGGGTGCGCGCGACTTCTTTGTCGAAGAACCGGTTCAGCGCGTCTCCGAACTTGGGCGAGTTGTGCAGGCGCAGGAACACCACCATATCCGGCTCGGCGGTGTGGAACATCCAGTTGGTAATGCCCTCGCTTTTCAGCTGCGGGTAGAGCGGCGCCGTCAGGTCGAGCAGGCGAGAGCGATCTTTGGCGGCAAAGGCGTCGCGCACCTGCGGATTGACCAGCAGCACGTCGCTGACGGCCGTCATCTTGCTGATTTCCCTGGTTTCCAGAATGGTGAACAGCTTTTGCGCTCCGGTGACCGACTCCTCCGCCAGGGCCTGTGAGTTGCGTTCGAAGCTGTAGTGCATCAGCGCCAGGATGCCGCCTACTCCCACCACCAGACAAGCCAGCAATGCGGCCAGGACTTTGGTTCGAATCGAATTCCATTTCATAGCAACGCTCCTCACAAGGCGATATTCAGCACGTCCTTGACGGCCTGCCTCAGTTTGACGATGGTTGCCGGATCATCCGGCGTGTCGGCGGTGATAAAGGCGAGAAGTTTCCCGGCGCGCAGTCCGATTTTCCCCTTCACTTCGTTCGCGTCCAGTTTGTCCGCCTGGATCTTTTCCTCGATCCGCAGTTTTATGTCGTAGAGTTGGCTCACAAGGCAGACTCCTTCCTTACAGGCACTGATCCCTTGGGCGTTTTCCGGGATCAGTGGGTCTCGCTGCACTCATCGGGTTTTCTGGGCGAAACTTTAGCCGACCAGGGGTCAGGAGTCAGAGGTCAGAGATCGAAGGGGAATCGTCAATGAGCAAACGGGACTCAGATTCGGAGAATCGACAATCGAAGATCGCAAAATCGACGATGGCCAATCGAAAATCAACAATCAACAATCGGCAATCATGAATCGAGAATCGGGGAGCAATGTCAGAAAACTTGTCTCTGATCTCTAGTCCGTGCTTTCTGTCAATTCGGAATCTCAGGGGGAAGCGGCGGTTCACGCATCACGTTCCACTGCGTGTAGGTACTGACGCCTTCATGGTCGTAACCCGGAGGTGTGCGGCGGGTCTGGCGCGGGAAATGGTCCGTCTCATTAATGCAGATGGAAAAATGAAACTCCTTCTCTTCGGGATCATGGGGCGTGGAAAAAGTGACGTCATAGTCGCGGCAGGTGTTGCCCTCGACCTCATGCTCGATACCGCGGGTCACACTCCCGTCCAGAATTGCCTTATAAGGTAAGGAGTCTTGGTCGGCTCCGATCGGTCCCACGTCGCACTCGATGATGGTAGTGACCCGTGCAGTATTGGCATCGATCTGATACTGAGTATTCCCGGGAATGACATAGCGACCACCCTGAAGGACATACGTATGGCCGGAGTAGGTGATGCTATCGCGCACCAGCGGGCTGCCGTCGTAGATGCGCGTGGTGCTGTCAATCATGTGCGCGAATCCGGGACAAAGGACGTCCACCTCGTAGGTCTCGGGTGGTTGTCCCGGAATGTAGCGCACGGTGTGGTAATGCCAGCTCTTGGCGGCCGCGACGGCATCGCGGGAGCGCTCGATCTCGCGCATCGGAGAATTGAGCCACATCCACCGCCCAAGGGCGATCGCGCAGACGATTACTGCGGCGCCAATGCCGAGCCATTTTGTCATTCCCGACCTCACAGTGCATCTGGTGGAGCTAATCACTAACCCCTGGCCCCTGACCTCCGCCCTAGAACGGCGGCTCAATCTTGGCCTGCACTCCAAAGGTGCAGTCAGTTGTTTGATGCCAGGAGGTCCCAATCTCGAGATTGTGGGTCGTCATTTCCGTTCTACGGGGCAGGTTGTCTTTGCTCCCTACCCATATGTCGATACTACGATCGATGGCTGTGTCGTGCACTTTGTACCGATAATGGAAGGCAAGCGAGCCGTTGACCGCCTCCGGGCCGACTAGCTTTAGGTCTCCGCTTTTGTACCCGAATTTCAATTCATCGGGAAGCTTGATCGCATCCAAATGCGACTGATACCACGTCATTTCACGTGGGTCGATCTTTGTCCACGGTCCGTCTGCCATTCTGCGGTAGCCTTCGTTACCCACAAGAATGGTCTCGCCACGCCGCCCCTCGTCCAGTTGATCCATACGGAGACGATCAGGCCCGGCGATCTCCATCGTTGTGTCAATGGACCAGCCGGGGCCGGAATTACCGCTAGACAGCTGCCTGCAACGGTGCGATGTATCGTGAAGCAATGCGGTGGCGGCTTTGGTGACAACGTCCAGCGGATCGTCGTCGGCCGTAACAGAGCGTCCATCGGCGTCCTCGTTGGCCAGCATCTTGGCTGGTTTCGGCGCCTGAGCCGTCTTCTCCCGGGTTTCGCGGGCCACGTCCCCCAGCGGCCGGTCCTGGGCAAAACAGATCGTCCCAAAAAGCATGGTCGCAACTACTAACGATCGAACCCACATGATGTCCTCGCAGATCTCTTCAGGTCCGTTGGGCAGCAGTGCGTTAACTTCTGACTCCTGAGCAATGAGCCGTGATTACTGCCCGGCCCCTGACCCCTGCCCCCGCGCCTCTGGCTCCCGGTCGCTCCCGAGCCGAATTTCCATCCCTTCGGCGGCGGCCCGCACCCGGGGATAGTAGTTGCGCGCGTCCATCACCACCTTGTCCACGATGGCGTCGGTGTGGTCGGGATCGTGGTGGTACAGGATCAGTTCTTCGGCGCCGCTTTCCATGACCACGTCGACGGCTTCGCGCCAGTGGCTGTGGCCCCAGCCGCGGCGGCGGGCGGCATACTCTTCGGGGAGATATTGCGCGTCGTAGATGAGGATGTCGGCCCCTTCGGCCAGTTTGCGCACCGCTTTGTCGAAGTTCTCGTCGCCCGGTTCATTGTCGGTGGCATAGACGAGAACTCCGTCTTTGGTCTCGAGGCGGAAACCCAGGCAACCTTGCGGATGGTTCAGCCACGCGGTTTTGATCCGGATGCCGTCTTCCATGTCGAGGCATCCGTTTTCGATGTCGCAGAAATCGCGCTTCGCCTTCATCTCGTCGAGGTTCACGGGGAAGTACGGCGAGGCCATCTGCTCGGCCATGACCTGCTCCAGGCTGCGGGTGCGGCTGGAAGAATGGAAGAAGAACTGGCTGTTCGGGCTGTCGTAGAGAGGGCGGAAGAAGGGAATGCCCTGGATGTGGTCCCAGTGGAAATGGGAAACGAAAACGTGGGCGGCGAACGGCCGGTCGCCGAACTCACGTTCCAGATGATGTCCGAGCACGCGGAAACCGGTGCCACAATCGAAAACGTAAATGCGATCTCCCAGGCGCACTTCGACGCACGAGGTGTTGCCCCCATAGCGCAGATTCTCGACCTGTGGAGTGGGCGTGGAACCGCGCACGCCCCAAAACTTAATTCGCATAAATTCGGATGCTGCTTAGTCCGCCGATCTTTGGGAATCCTCCCGTCAATTCAACGGCTGGTTCTCAATTCCACTGCACGCGCACACCTCAGCCCGGCAAGCGCCAGCGCAGGCGCCCCTCCCGCGCAGAGCGCAAAATGCTCATAACGCTCAGGATATGCACGATTCTACGCCTTAGGGGACAGCCCACAAGGTGACCAAAGTGTCGGAGTTCATTCGCGATTTCGACTATTCGTTTCGCTTAATGGGCAAACAACTGGCCGTGATGCACGGTCACCGGGAGTCCGACGTGGTCCTCATCCGCGACTAGAAGAAACGCCCCCAGTGCAGGCCTGAGTGGACTCGGGGGTTACCTTGGATTGGCCGTAGCCTCGCGAGGCGCTTGGGCGCGTGCAGGCAGGCTGCATATACTGGTCGCGTCGGGTCAACCGTTTCTCCAGGCACTCATGCAGATCTCAAAGCGCTGGCAGCGGGCTGTGCGTGCGGTTTTGCTGCTGCTGATCATTGCTTTGGGATCGAACTATCTCATTCGACTTGCCCTCAACTCGCCGCCCAAGCAGCAAACGGCTTCAACCACTGAAACCAAAGAGCCTCCCGCGAACGAAGCTGCGTTTCGGTCTGCTCTCGAGGCTGGCAATCTAGCATTCCGTGACGGGCGGTACACCGATGCGCTGGAGCATTTTTTGGAGGCGGAGCGGTCTGGGGAGCAGTTGAGCGATGAGCAGTACGAGGCTCTCAAGAATTCCCGGTTGCAACTAGCAAGAATCTACGAAGCAGGCGGAGACAACTCCGCAGCGCAGCGCGTTTACCGCGTCCTAACCGATTGCGCCTTGCAGCAAGGGTATGCGCTGTTTCGTGCCAAGCAATGGGAACAGGCTCTGGCGCGAGCCCAGGATTCCGAAGATCTTTCCGCGCATTTGACCGATTTGACCGAGGGTAGGCGCGATGCTCTTCAGCACGCCACCGGTTTAGCGGCTAGTTCGCTCGTCGAACTGCAACGCTACCCCGAGGCCGCGCAGACCCAGCAGCGCATGATCGAGTATCTCAAGGCGACGGTCGACGGCGACGACTGGGCCTTTGGCAGCAGTTATGAGAGTCTGGCCGAGACCTACTCGAAGGCACAGAATTGGCCGGCGTTTGAACAGACGCTGCTGCTCGCTATTGCAGCGTGCGACCGGACCCTGGCGAATCCCCCGGCGGAAGCCGGCCCGACGATTTCGGACTTTACGCGCCGTACTAAGAACGTGGCGCAATATAATCTGGTGATCGCCTACTACCGGGAAGGAAATCCCGAGACTGCTCTTTCCAAAGCCGACGATTTTTTTGCCGCCTACCCGGAAGGCCCGCAGGACCCGATGCATCCTATCACTGTACAGTTTCATTCCCGGGATTTTGCCTCTTTGGCCCTGACGATCGCGACCGAGGCCAAGCGGCCCCAGGACGTGGACTATTGGCGGCAAAAGGGCGGTATAGTGCAGGGCGGCTTCTACGTCATCGCACTCCACCCTTACAAGCCCCAGTAAGCGGCCTGCGTTTCAGCGCGCCTTGGGCGAAGAGGGGGATCAGTCTCTATAATGAGAAGCCCCGCAGCCGCGGGCGATCCTTACCGATGCTGTTGCCCGATTACAACCAGTTTTCCCGTCTGGCGCGCAAAGCTACGCTGGTGCCGGTGGTGAAGTCGGTCAGCGCCGACCTGCTGACGCCGGTGTCCGCGTTTCTCGCCATCGCCGAGAAAGAGCCGCACGCCTTCCTGCTGGAGTCAGTCGAGCGCGGCGAGCAGATCGGGCGCTATACGTTTCTAGGGGCTCGTCCTTACATGCGGCTGAAGGCGCGGGAGGGGAAAGTTGAAATTGAGCGCGGCCGCCGCCGGGAATCTTTGCGGGAGAATGTTTTTCAGGCAGGGAAGCGCCTGCTGCGGGAGCACCGGCCGGCCACTGTCCCAGGCCTGCCTCCGTTCACCGCGGGCGCTGTCGGATATTTCGCCTACGACGTGGTGCGCCAGTTGGAAAAGATCGGCGAGCACGCCAGAGATGATCTCTCGCTGCCCGACGCCGAGCTGATGTTTTTTGACCGCCTGCTGGCTTTTGATCACCTGCGCCACCAGATCCACATCGTGGCCGCGGCCGACGTGACCCGCGAAAATCCGCGTCGCGCCTATGACCGGGCTCTGCATGACATCGCCGTGTTGGAGCGGAAGCTGGCGCGCGGACTGAGCGCGGGCCTCTGGCGCAACTCGACCCAAACCAAATCACGGGCGTCTAAATCAGGAAAGTCCACGCCGGAAAAGCTCAAAGTTCACGCCCGCACCCGGCGCGAGGATTTTATGCGCGGCGTCGAGCGTTGCAAAGAGTACATCGCCGCGGGCGACATTTTTCAGGTCGTGCTTTCGCAGCGGCTCGATTTCACGCCGGGCGTTGCGCCTTTCGATTTATACCGGGCGCTGCGCCAGGTGAATCCCTCGCCCTATCTCTATTTTTTGCGCATGGGCGACACGCACATTCTCGGCTCTTCTCCCGAGATGCTGGTGCGGGTCACCGGACGCAGGCTGGAATACAGGCCGATCGCGGGCACGCACCCGCGCGGGCAGGACGAAGCCGAAGACCTGCATCTGGAGCAGCAGATGCGTAGCGACGAAAAAGAGCGGGCCGAGCACGTCATGCTGGTGGACCTGGGCCGCAACGATCTCGGGCGCGTCAGCGAGTACGGCTCGGTCCAGGTGAAAGACCTGATGTACGTGGAGCGCTATTCCCACGTCATGCACCTGGTCTCGGCGCTGGAAGGCACGCTGCGCCCCGATCTCGACGCGCTCGACGCCTTTGCCGCCTGCTTTCCCGCGGGAACGCTGAGCGGCGCGCCGAAAGTGCGCGCCATGCAGATCATCGAGGAACTCGAACCCACGCGCCGCGGCATCTATGGCGGATCGGTGCTGTACGCGGATTTCGCCGGCAATCTCGATTCCTGCATCGGCATCCGCACGCTGCTCATGCAAGGGAAGAAAGCGTACCTGCAGGCGGGCGCGGGCATCGTAGCGGATTCCGATCCTGCGTGCGAGTTTGAAGAGTCGATGAACAAGGCCCAGGCGCTGTTGCGGGCGGTGGACATGGCGAGAGGGCAGTGATCAGTGGACAGTGGCCGGTGGCCGGTGCGGGAATTTCTGGTGCGTTGCCGTGCAGCGGAGTTGGAAGAAAGGCAAAGAACAGGATCCACGAATAGGTTTTGGGTAGGACACGGGCTTCAGCCGTGCTGCTCAGGGCTACAATCGGTATGTGGGCGTTTAGCCCCTGGGGGTACTTGCAATGATACGCAGACCCGTGGGAATCACCAGCCCGTTCGTCCTACGCACTTTTCTCGTTTTGTTCTTAATGCCCGCCCTGACAGCATGGGCCCAGAGCGCTACTTCTCCCGTCCCGGAGTGCGGGAAGGCAAAAGTCCATCTTTCAAATCCACAATACCTCACGACTCAGGAGGGAATCGTCGTCGTCGAACTGCCGACGGGATGGGCCCTCGACAAGGCCAAAAATGGCCCTTTTTACTTTGTTAGGAACGGCGAAAATTACAACAGCGCCAGGACCCTGATGTACATCAACGTTGAAAGGCTCGAGGTCCCCCTCCCTCGTGCGATCCAGAACGATTTTGAGTCATTTCGGACGAGTTGCCAGCCGTCCGCGATACAAGACCTTGCCAAGCCCGGCTTGCTGGAGCAAGGCTGTGAAAGCAAGACACAACTGTTTTCCTGCCGAAGGCGGAAGAATCCTTATGTAGACCTGGCTACGAAGATCGCTATTGGTGGATCGTTGCTCAACGTGGTGTTGTCCGCCGACAATGCGTCTCAGATATCGCAGTATAGGCAGGATTACGAGTACGTGCTCAAACACTTGACGATGGTGAAATAACAGTAGCCGGTGGTGGTCGGTGGCCGGACGAATCAGGTCCGCCGATTCGGCAGCGAGCGGAGGAGACCATTAAGAAGTCGACCAACCTCACCTGCGCGACTCAGCAGCGCGTCAATCTGGTCTGATCTCAGGTAACGGAGTTCCTCAGCGACCAGAAGCTGGGTCTCGACTTCCATCAGAGAGCCTCGGGCGTGCCCGAGAAACTGCTTAAACTCTCCGGTCGACAGTCTCGCCTGCTCCTCGGCGATATTGGTCGGGACAGAAACAGCAGCACGGCGTAGTTGCGAGACCAAACCGTAAAGCTCTGACGAGGGGAATGCCTGAGTGCAGCGGTAGATCTCGGTGACGAGTGCCATTGACTTTCGCCATACAACCAGGTCACGGTAAGAGCGAATGGACGTTGCCGTGCCGACCATGTTTGCGACGATCTCGCATGTTGAGCTGACAAAGATGTGACGTCTGTCACAAGGAACCTGTGGAAGTTCCAACATGGGAAGGTTCGTACAAGCACCGGCCACCGGCCACTGACCACCGGCCACTGATCACAACCCCAGAAAATTCTGCACCAGCTTCTTCCCTGCGTCGGTCAGCACGCTCTCGGGATGGAACTGCACGCCCTCGATGGCGTACTGCCGGTGGCGGAGGCCCATGATGGTGCGGTCGCCGTCTTTCTCCGTGGTCCAGGCGCTGATTTCCAGTTCGGCGGGCAGACTCTTCTCTTCGACGATGAGCGAGTGGTAACGCGTGGCCGTCATCGGCATGGGCAGGCCCTGGAAGATCGTTTTGTTGTCGTGCATGACCGAACTGGTCTTGCCGTGCATGAGATGAGTGGCGCGCACAACGTTGCCGCCAAAGGCCTCGCCGATTGCCTGATGTCCCAGGCACACGCCGAGCAGGGGAACTTTCCCGGCAACGCGGCGGATCAGTTCAATACTGATGCCCGCCTCGCGCGGCGTGCAGGGCCCGGGAGAAATCACGATCCGCTCCGGCCGCATCTTCACGACTTCGTCCACCGTGACTTGATCGTTGCGGCGCACCTCAACCTCCGCCCCCAGTTCGCCCAGGTACTGCACCAGGTTGTAGGTGAACGAATCGTAATTATCGAGGACGAGAATCAAGCGCCGCTCCTCGCATCAGATTACACCACGCTGGGTCGATTAGAAGGGGACGACGTCATCTGAGCGTAGCCGTTCTTCAGGCGGAGCGAAGGATATTGCGTGCGCAACGGGGACTCAGGGAATCCACGCGAGATCCCCTTCGGCAAGCTCAGGGCAGGCTCTTGCACGGCTGAAGAGCGCCGGGGCCTCGGGATGACGCCTCAGGAAAGGGCGTGATTCAGAACCGAATCACGATTCAGGGACGGTCGGCGGCAGCGCTATTACCAAGGTCATTTTCGCAGCTTCCTTACGCGCGCTACATTATCCCCATGGCTACCGGACCCGGACGTGCGAAATACCGCTGTTCCCAGTGCGAGAAACCCGAAGACGCCTGCGAGTGCGAGAAGTATTGCTGCCTCTGCCAGGGAGCGATTGACGTCCGCATCTGCGCCGACGGCCTGATGTACTGCCAGCCCTGCCGCTCGGCCTGCGATTACAAGGCCTCCGACTAAACCAACTCAGCCTGGAATCCCGATCTCGCCGGTTCGTATCAGGGCATCGCTTGAGCGATGCCGTACATGGTGCCGGACGCCAACGGCTTTAAGCTTGGCCTTTGCCCGAGCGCCCACAGCGGCTGAAGCCGGGACTTGTGGGTCGTGCGCTGACGGCATGCCTCAAGGCGTGCCCTGATACGAATCTCTCAACCTGCTTCGTTGCCCGTCCTCCGATTCCCGTTTGGCAGGGCGCCGGCTTTTGAGGCAGAATAGATCGCTTTTGCTTTGAGCCCCTTTTTTGGTCATTCTGAGGAGTTTTGATGGCTACCACGATGCACGTCAGCGACGTGGCCGAGTTGCTGAGCGAAGGTAGAACGCACTTCAATCTCTCCCCGGCGGCGCTGGTGGAGCACTCGGTCCGCCGCCATGAAGCGCAGTTGGTGGCGAACGGCGCGATCGTCGGCTACACCAATCGTACCGGGCGTTCCCCCAAGGATAAGTTCGTGGTCCGAGACGAGATGACCGCTCACACCGTCGCCTGGGGCGCGGTGAATGTGCCCTTCGAGCCGGAGAAGTTTGACGCCCTCTACGCCCGCGTAATGGAGCACCTGGTGGGGCAGGAACTCTTCGTGCAAGACCTGTTCTGCGGCGCCGATCCGGTTTACCGGCTGCCAGTGCGCATGGTCAACGAGTACGCCTGGCACAACTTGTTCGTGCGGCAGTTATTTCTGCGTCCTACGGCGGAGGAACTGAAAACCCATCGTCCGGAATTCACTGTCATTTCGGCGCCCGAGTTCAAGGCCGATCCGCGGCGCGACGGCGTGAATTCCGAAGTCTTCATTTTGCTGAATTTCACCCGCCGCACGGTGCTGATCGGGGGAACGTCGTATGCCGGCGAGATGAAGAAATCCATCTTCAGCGTCATGAATTTTCTGCTGCCGCCGCGCAACGTGTTCCCCATGCATTGTTCGGCGAATGTGGGGCGCGACGGCGTGAGCGCGCTGTTTTTTGGGCTTTCGGGAACCGGCAAGACCACGCTCTCGGCCGATCCCTCGCGCGATCTGGTGGGCGACGACGAGCACGGCTGGAGCGCCGACGGCATCTTCAATTTCGAGGGCGGATGCTACGCCAAGTGCATCAAGCTTTCGCGCAAGAACGAGCCGCAGATCTGGAACGCGCTGCGCTTCGGTTGCGTGCTGGAAAATGTGGTGCTCGACTCCAACTCGCGCATTCCCGATTACAACGACGACAGCAAAACCGAGAACACGCGCGCCGCCTACCCGGTCGATTTCATTGACAACGCCGTGATTCCGGGCGTGGCCCGGCATCCGAAAAATGTCGTGTTCCTCACCGCCGATGCATTTGGCGTTCTGCCCCCGATCTCGCGCCTGACGCCGGAGCAGGCCATGTATCACTTTCTCTCCGGATATACGGCGAAGGTGGCGGGAACGGAAGCCGGAGTGAGGGAACCTTCGGCCACGTTCTCGACTTGCTTCGGATCTCCGTTTTTGCCGCTGCCTCCCAAGGTTTACGCCGAAATGCTTGGCCGCCGCTTGCGCGAGCACAACGCGCAATGCTGGCTGGTCAACACCGGCTGGCAGGGCGGACCATACGGCGTGGGCCGGCGCATGGAGATTCCTTTCACGCGCGCCATGGTAGACGCGGCCGTCGAAGGCGAGCTGACGAAAGAGGAATTCGAGATCGAGCCGACATTCGGCTTCAGCATTCCGAAAGCCTGCCACGGCGTGCCGCCACAAATCCTGAACCCGCGCAATGCCTGGCCGGATAAAGCTGCCTACGACAAAGCTGCTGAAGACCTGCGCGACCGCTTCGCCAAGAATTTCGAGCAGTTCGACGCGCCGCCGGAGGTCAAGGCGGCGGGGCCGCGGGCGCAGAGGTAGAGCGGTTTCGCAGTAGATGTGGCCTGTTTTGAAAGGACACGGCTTTGAGCCGTGCCGAAAAAGCCCGCAGAGTAGATCGGCTTCAGCCGCTGAGGGAGCCTGACCTCAGGGCCTAAAGGCAAACGCTTTCGCCTCTTCCCGGCGCGGCTGAAAGCCGCGCCCTTTCAAAGCTCCCGGACACAGCCACTACAACGTCACCTCCATCTGTATGGCTTCAATCGTCT
>Ga0187818_10000603_pt1 | contig 13275 bp, 11 predicted proteins | sample NC_wetland_sal_i_14_FD_130581 | JGI IMG/M metagenome (GOLD analysis project Ga0187818, IMG submission 130581) | Wetland sediment microbial communities from Neuse River Estuary, North Carolina, USA - SO4_3 | ecosystem: Environmental > Aquatic > Freshwater > Wetlands > Sediment | place: USA... | reverse complement strand
AGCTGCGATTGAACTCAATCGGAAGAGACGGTTGGAGGTCACGCAGGATCTGGCTAGTCAGCGGTACTAGCGGGCCCGAATCCATTAGCGCTCCCGAAGAAAATATTGCAGCACGCAGGTTCGGTCGATCGGTGTTGTGCTCTCTTCAATCCAGAACCGTAACCAGACACCTGTCGCTGTCTCTGTTGCTGCGATTGGGCCCAGTCTAGCACCGCGCGGAAGGGACTCAGCACTCCTAATCAGACGGGTTCCTTAGTGTTAACGGGGGTTCCTGCTGGCTTGATTGGCGATTATCTTCGCTATACTGGCGCTGGCAACCTTCACTTTTTAATCGGATGCAACAGAGACTGGCGTTCGAGGGACTATATCGATGAATTGGTCCGAACAGGTTGTATTGGTCACCGGGGGGACAGGCTCGTTTGGCAGGAAGTTCGTCGAACTGATGCTGCACGAATACCGCCCGCAAAAGCTCATCATCTTCAGCCGTGATGAACTGAAGCAGCATGACATGCGGGCCTCGGGATTCGACCATCCCAGCTTGCGTTATTTCATCGGCGATGTCCGCGATGCGCAGCGGTTGGAACGCGCTTTTTCTCGAGTCACAGTGGTGGTTCACGCCGCAGCGCTGAAACAAGTTCCAGCCTGCGAATACAATCCGTTTGAAGCCATCCAGACAAACATTATGGGTGGCCGCAATGTCATCGATGCCGCCATCAACCACGGGGTTCGTCGCATTGTGGCTTTAAGTACCGACAAAGCCGTAAACCCTATCAATCTGTATGGCGCGACCAAACTCTGTGCGGAAAAAATGTTTGTTCAGGCAAACGCTTACTCCGGCTCGCAGAATACTCGGTTCAGTTGTGCGCGCTACGGAAACGTGCTGGGCAGCCGGGGTAGCGTGATTCCGATATTCCAGGAGCAGCGCAAGCGCGGCAAGATTACCATCACCGATTCCCGGATGACGCGCTTCTGGATCACACTGGAGCAGGGGGTCAGGCTGGTGATTCGTTGTATCGAGCAGATGCATGGCGGTGAAATTTTCGTTCCCAAGATTCCGAGCATGAAACTGGTAGAAATGGCCGACGCTATCGCCCCGGGTTGCGATGTGGAAGCGATCGGGATCCGGCCGGGCGAGAAACTGCATGAGGTGCTGCTATCGGAAGATGAAGCCCGACACGCGCTGGAGACAGATGACATGTACGTGATCCAGCCGGCGCATCCCTGGTGGCGCAAAGAAAACTGGAAGCAGGCCCGCCCACTTCCCGACGGGTTCCGCTACACCAGCGATAGCAACCCCCAGTGGCTAACCGCCGAGGAGCTGTATGAACTCGTCGACGAAAGCTCTCCACTGGTCGTCGCATGGCCCCAGGAAGAAAAGCTACGCGCCCCAGCCTGAGAAAATTTATGACCGTAACTCCACTGAGCGGCGAAATGCTGGCTATCCACGGCGGGCCTCCCGTCCGAGGGACTTTGCTGCCATATGGGCGACAATCCATCGATGAGAGCGACATTCAGGCCGTGGTGGAGACCCTGCGCTCCGATTGGTTAACCACCGGCCCCAAAGTCGCCGAATTCGAAGAAGCGATGGCAGCCTGGGTGGACGCGAAATATGCGGTCAGCTTCAGTTCCGGCACCGCCGCTTTGCACGCCGCCGCTTTCGCTGCAGGGTTGCGACCCGGGGATGAGGCGATTACTTCTCCATTGACCTTCGCGGCCACGGCGAACTGCGTACTCTATCAGGGCGCGACCCCGGTCTTCGCTGATGTTCTGAAGGACACGCTGAATGTTGATCCCGAACAGGCGGCTTCGCGGATCACGGCGCATACTAAGGCAATTCTGCCGGTCGATTACGCCGGCCATCCTGCAGATTTAGATTCCGTTCTGCAATTGGCTGAGCGCCACGGGTTGATCGTGATCGAGGACGCGTGCCATGCCTTAGGCGCAGAGTACCGCGGACGCCGTGTGGGCAGTGTTGCACACATGACCGTCTTCAGTTTTCATCCCGTGAAACATCTGACGACTGGCGAGGGAGGGATGGTCACAACCGACAATCCGGCTTTTGCCGAGACGCTTCGCCGCTTTCGAAATCACGGGATCAGCAGCGATGCGAGGCAGCGCCAGGCGGCCGGCCAATGGCACTACGAGATGGTGCTGTTAGGCTTCAATTATCGATTGTCCGACATTGCCTGCGCTCTCGGCCTACGGCAAATGAAAAAGCTGGAAGCGAATCTTGCGCGGCGCCGGCAGATCGCAGTCCGATATACCGCAGAGTTTCGTAACCTTTCTGGCGTGCTCCCGCCGCGGACGCGACAGAATGTCAACCCCGCCTGGCACCTTTATCCGATACGCCTTGACTTAGCCAGGCTCCGCGCGGGTCGGGACGAAGTGTTCCGGACGCTGCGCGCCGAAAATATTGGCGTCAACGTCCACTACAAACCGGTTCACCGGCATCCGTACTACCGCGATCGCTTTGGATACAAAGGAGGCGAGTATCCGGTAGCCGAAGAAGCATACGAGCGACTGATAAGCCTGCCAATGTTTCACGGGATGGGTGATGACGATGTGGAAGACGTAATCCGAGCAGTCTGCAAGGTTGTTAGCCACTTCGCAAACTAGATATCCCGCAGACGACGCGTCCTTCCACTACGATTTGGGCCTGGAGATCATGATGTCAAGCGCGCAAGCAACGCCACAACTTGGAGCATGGTGCGGCGAGTTCGGCCGTGAATACACAATGCGTAGTTGCCTGACTCCGGAACAAGTCGACGCGTTATGGGGAAAAAATTATGGCATCACCAGAACGGAACTGAACCGCCGATTCCTTGGGAGCAGCGCCACAGACGCGCGAATCCTGGAAGTAGGATGCAATATTGGTAACCAGTTATCACTTCTCCAGCGCTTCGGCTACTCAAACTTATACGGGGTCGATGTCCAGGACTATGCCCTGGAAATCGCGAGATCAAGACTGAACAATGTGAATTTCGCTCAGGCTTCGTCGTTTTCGCTTCCCTATGAGGACAAGTATTTCGACTTGGTTTTTACCTCAGGGGTTCTGATCCACATTTCGCCCAACGATCTTCCCGCTGCGCTGGACGAAATCCATCGCTGTGCGAAAAGTTACATCTGGGGCTCCGAGTACTACGCTTCAGGCGAGACCGAGATTAACTATCGCGGCCACGATGAACTGCTTTGGAAGATGGACTACGCCAGGGAATATTTGGCGCGTTTTGCCGATCTGGACTTGGTGCTGGAGCAGCGACTCCCTTACTTGGAGAACCAAAACGTCGACTCGATGTTCCTGTTGCGAAAAGTTACACACGCCTAGAAATCGTCGAGATAGACATTGCAGGGAAGTACAACATGAAAATCAGCGCCATCATCCAGGCTCGATTGGGGAGCACTCGCTTGCCCGGTAAGGTGCTTATGGATCTGGGAGGCAAGACTGTTCTTGCCCGCGTCGTCGGCCGTTTGCGGCGCAGTACGCGGGTCGACGAAATTTTGGTGGCTACCACAGATTCTGTCGCTGACGATGCCATTGTTCGGGAGTGCCGACAACTCGAGGTTTCATGTTTTCGCGGCTCCGAGAACGATGTCTTGGATCGCTACTACAGGGCAACGCGAGCGTTCGCGGCCGGAGCGGTTGTGCGCATTACTTCCGACTGCCCTGTGATTGATCCTCAAATAGTGGACGAAACTATCCGAGTTTTTCAGCAGCAATGCGGGGATTATGCCAGCAATGTGTTCCCGCGGACTTATCCGCGGGGTTTGGATACCGAGGTCTTCACTGTGGCCGCACTCGAACAGGCCTGGCGCGATGCTCACGCATCGTACGAACGAGAACACGTGACGCCGTATTTCTACCAGCACCCAGAATTATTCCGACTGGTTTCGCAGAGTGGGCAGATTGACTGCAGTCAATATCGCTGGACGCTGGATACTGCTGAAGACCTTGAAGTACTCCGCACCATCTATGCGCGATTTGGCAACTGGGACGATTTTACGTGGAGCGAGACGGTTCAACTAATGAAGCGCGAACCGGAACTTGTTGAGTTGAACGCATACATGCCCCAAAAAGCATTGCAAGGAGCCTGACACTGGCCGGTACCCTCATTATTCGAGCCGACGCCAGTATCGCGATCGCGACCGGCCACGTGATGCGCTGCCTGGCCTTGGCTCAAGCGTGGCAGAAATCCGGCGGACATGTCGTGTTTGCCATGGCAGAATCCACTCCCTCGGTCGACGCACGCCTGCGTTATGAAAGGATGGAAATTGTCCAACTGGATGTCTCTCCCAATAGCGTTCAGGACGCGCGGAAAGTTGCAGCGCTAGCGGGTGATCGTCGCGCGGCCTGGGTAGTGGTGGATGGCTATCAATTCGACTCCGCCTATCAGCGCAGCCTGAAGAACGCCGGGTTGAAACTTTTGTTCGTGGACGACTTGGGCCAATGCGAGCGCTATTTCGCCGACATTGTACTAAACCAAAGTGTGCACGCCAGCGAGGAAATGTACGCAAATCACGAGATTTATACCCGCTTACTTCTCGGTCCGCGTTTCGCAACGCTGCGACGGGATTTCCGACCGTGGACTAAGTGGCAGCGCGAAATTACTCCAAACGGACACAAGGTACTGGTCACGATGGGCGGCAGTGATCCCGACAACGTCACAGCAATCGTGTTGGAGGCCCTCCGGGAAGTGCAGATCGACGAACTAGAGGCAGTTGCTGTCCTCGGGGGCAGCAATCCCCACGTTGATTTTGTGGAGCGGTTTGCGAATCAATCGCCTTCAATTCGATTTTTGAGGGACGCCCCAAACATGCCAGAGCTTATGGCCTGGGCCGACATCGCGGTGTCAGCCGCAGGTTCTACATGCGCAGAGATGTGCTTGCTCAGACTGCCAGCGATTTTGATCGACTTGGCCGAGAACCAGACGCCGGTTGCGCAGGAACTAGCCCAACGGGGGGCGGCGATCCATGTTGGTTCGAGCAAGGGTATGACTGCTGCAGAGATCGCCGGGCACGTGCAGTCCCTTCTTTCGTCGGCAGAACATCGGATTTGTCTGTCAGAGTGCTCCAGGGCATTGGTGGACGGCGAAGGCACAGGAAGGGTCAGTGCGGCAATTCGCGGCGGCGACCTGCGTTTGCGACGCGTGCAGGAAAAAGACTGCCGGCAGTTGTGGGAGTGGGCGAACGATTCGGAGGTGCGTCCCGTGTCATTTGCCACCGAACCGATTTCCTGGCAGCGACATTTGGAATGGTTCAACTCCAAACTGCACGATCCCAACGCTGTAATGTACTTGGCGGTTGACTCCGCGGACATTCCAGCCGGTCAGGTCAGATTCCAGATCGGTAACACCAGGGCGGCAGTTTCCATTAGCATGGCCCCTCCATTCCGTGGCAAGGGTTACGGCAAAGTAGTCCTGGCGATGGCAACCGAGGATCTGTTCCGCACCACTGCGGTGATGCAAATTGATGCTTATGTAAAGTCGAATAACGCGGCTTCACTCCGGCTGTTCACGCGGTCAGGTTATGTACTCGAGAGAACCGAAACGATCAGTGGCCATCAAGCTGTTCACTTCGCTTTGGAGCGAGCAGCACGTGAGGAACCGCAAGACGGCAGGGACCTAGCCGGCATTTGTTCTGCGAGTAAGACCGAATGACACCGATGCCTCAGTTTGCAATCGGAGATCGCAAGATCGGGACGGATCAACCCGTCTACGTAGTCGCCGAGCTTTCCGCTAATCACAACCACGATCTCGACCAAGCGGTACGTCTCATCGAGGCTGCCAAAGAATCTGGAGCCGATGCCGTAAAATTGCAGACCTACACGCCGGACACCATCACGATCCGCAGCGATCGTGAGTACTTCCAAATTTCTGCTGGCACGATCTGGGATGGCCGCACCCTTCATCAACTTTATGGTGAAGCGTACACGCCGTGGGATTGGCAACCGAAGCTGAAACAAGTCGCTGACAATCTCGGGATCGATTTCTTTTCCTCTGCCTTCGACTCAACTTCCGTCGACTTTCTGGACAGCATCGGGGTGCCGGCATACAAGGTCGCATCCTGTGAACTCGTCGACATTCCGCTTGTTCAGAGAATATCGCGCACCGGTAAGCCGTTAATCCTTTCTACTGGCATGGCTGCCATTGAGGATATCGAAGAAGCTGTTAAAACAGCTCGCCAAGCGGGCGCCAGGCAAATCGCATTGCTCAAGTGCGCAAGTGCTTACCCCGCACCTCCCCGAGAGATGAATCTGCGGACCATCCCTGCGTTGGCGCGAAGGTTTGAAGTTCCAGTGGGACTATCGGACCATACCATGGAAATCGCAGTTCCGGTGGCGGCAATAGCTCTGGGCGCGTGCATCATCGAAAAACACTTTACCTTATCGCGATCATTCAAGGGTCCCGACAGCGCTTTTTCCCTTGAGCCAGCAGAGTTCAAAGCCATGGTGGGGGCGGTTCGAATCGCCGAACAATCGCTGGGAGAAATCCACTTCGGTCCAACGGACAGTGAACGCAGCAGCCGGGTCTTTCGCCGGTCACTCTTTGTAATCGAGGCTGTCAGGCAGGGAGAAATTTTCAGCGAAAAAAATATCCGCTCGATTCGGCCAGGTCACGGACTGCACACCCGCCATCTACCGGAGATCGTCGGCCAACGCGCATCCCGTGACATCGAGCGTGGCACCCCGCTGAGTTGGGACTTGGTAGCCAAAGCATGAAAGTGGTTAGTCCATTGTTGAAGCACGTTGTGTATCCGGGGCTGTCAAAGGTTGGTTATCTTCGTCGCACCTCTGGTACGGGACCCTCGGTGTTGACCTATCACGGTGTTTTGCCCGCAGGATACAAAATCCTCGACCAAGGCTTGGATGGCAATCTGCTTAGCGCGAATTCATTTCGCCAACAGCTTCGGTTCCTTAAGGGTCAATACAACGTGGTCTCTCCGCAAGAATTCCTGCGTTGGTCTGAGGCCAGGCATGAACTTCCCCCGCGTTCCGTGCTACTGACTTGCGATGACGGTCTGCGGAACTGTCTCTTCGACGTGCTGCCCATTCTTCAGGAGTTCGAGCTCAAGTGCCTATTCTTTGTCACTGGCGCTTCTCTCGGCCGCACGCCCACAATGTTGTGGCATGAGGAACTTTATCTGATGTTCCTGGCAGCTCCTCAGAGCTTTACTTTGGCGTTGCTTGAAACTCGACAGCGAGCGGGGGTAAGCCGGGGGGAAAAACGTTCTTTGTGGTGGGATTTGGTAAGAGAGCTCTCGCGATACGATCCGAATTACCGGAAAACGCTTCTGGAGAGAATAAGAATGCAGTTGGGACTTCCAGAGCAATGGGATGCCGAATACCGCACAGATCCCGTGCTTAGCCGTCGGTTTCTAGTGTTGAACCGAACCGAACTGCACCAACTTGCCGGCGCGGGAATGTGCATCGGCGCGCATACCCTGTCTCATCCAATGCTGTCGCAGTCAGCGCCTGATGTTGCGTGGAGCGAGATCTCGGAGAACAAGCACAGCCTCGAGGAGGCTTTACGGCAAGAGATATGGGCATTGGCTTATCCATTCGGTGATTCGTCCTCGGTTTCATCTCGAGAATTGCAAATGGCCGAACAAATCGGTTTCAAGGATGCATTTCTCAACGTGAGCGGAGAGGTCGGGACACAGACTCCGAGGTTTGCTCTGCCGCGAGTGCACATCACCGCTGAGATGAGTCTCGCGGAATTCGAAGCGCGCATTTCAGGTTTCCATCGATCATTGCAGGAATTATTTAGACCACCAGCCCTGAGCGCCGCGGTGGGGTCGAACAGTTGAGCACACAGACAATCCACGTACCGGAGGAGGCCGTTAATCTCCGAACCTACCGCCTCCCTGAGGTTGCCTCTCACTATGCGACCCTCAATTACCTGACTCCGTGTGAGCAATTGCTTTTCCGGACGTATATCAAGCCGAGAATGACTGTTCTCGACCTCGGGGTCGGTGGTGGGAGGACTACGCCTCATCTCGCTAAAATTGCGTCGCACTATGTGGGAGTTGACTATTCGGAGGCGATGATTCGCGCCTGCAGAAGAAAGTTCCCGGATATCGAATTCCTGCTGGCGGACGCATCTGATCTTTCCATGTTTGAAGATGCCTCTTTTGATGCCATTGTATTCTCCTTCAACGGACTGGACTCCGTTGTCCCAAACGACAAAAGGTCACGCTGTCTTCGTGAATGCTCGCGGGTGTTGCGTCCGGCGGGGGTGTTTGTTTTCTCTTCCCACAATCCTCGCTCGGTTCTCGTTCGTACGGATTGGGACCGCGGAAGGTTAAAGGCCTTTGCGCGAAGACTAATTTCCCAGAAAAATGTTTGCTTCCCGTTCTTCCTGGGAATGCTCACAGCGGCAAAGGCGACTCAAGCTTTTCTTTCCGCCGCGGCTAGGGCCACGTTGAAGGTCATTCGGCGATTCCCCAGCCCTGCCTTCTGGCGCGGTGAGGGTGATCTCTATGATTCGAGCCATGGTGGCCTGATGATTCACTGCTCGATACCAGATCGCATCGTCGCTGAGTTGGCAGAAGTCGATTTCCAGTTGGTTAGGTCGATTGGAGATGACTATCCGCGAGTGAGTCACTCATTTCTAACCGATTGGTATTACTACGTGTTTTGTAAAAGCGATAATCATTCGATCGGCAGGGAATCTTGCGCCTAGTTCTCCACCGAGAAATTCCGGACGACGACATTTTGGCTGCCCAGTGGAATGAACTGGTGCAGGAGATGGAGTGTGCGGAGGTTTTCTACACCTACGAATGGTCACTGGCGGTGAGTCGTGCATATCACGATTGCATTACCCCTCTGCTGATGTTGGCCTATGAACAAGATTCGTTGGTTGGCGTGGCCGCACTCGCAACCGACAAAGCACAATCAGAGACGTTTTTCTTGGCGGGCGCGACAGCGGATTACTGTGATTTGGTTTCCTGTCCCAAGTTGCGGCAGGAACTAGTAGCCTCCGTTCTGGCCGAACTGCGGAGACTGGGAATGCCCACGCTGGTGCTGGCGAACTTGCCAGCCGATTCTCCCACGGCAGCAATGCTCGGCCCGTCTGCGGACCACGAAGGGTACAACTTGTTTTCTCAACCGGCATTCCAGTGCTCCCAGATCTTGCTGCGGAGCCTGGAGCAACGAGAGTCGGTCCGCCGCAGTGTGCGGAATAAACGAGAACGTCGCTACCTTAAGGCCTTAGGAGCAAAGGTGCCTGTCGTAATCGATCATCAAAGGTCGTGGAACGAAATCGGCTCGGCATTGCCGTCATTTACTAGGGCCCACGTCGCCAGATTCTCGGCCATTGGCAGAATCAGTAATCTGGATAGCCCACAACGGGTTAGGTTTCTTTCTGAACTGGCCAGATTGCTTTCTCCTCATGGTTGGATCACGTTGAGCCAACTTCGTGCGGGTGAGCATCCCATGGCCTGGCAGTACGCGTTTCGATTCGCTCGCCATTACTCTTTTTACCAGACAACTTTTGATAGTAGTTTTCGTGAGTACTCTCCGGGGTTCAGCCTGATCCTCAGGCTCATCGAGGAAGCTTGCGACTCTGCTGAGACCGATTTTGTCGACCTCGGGCTGGGTGGGGAGGACTACAAGAAACGCTTGTCGACAGCTGCGCGGGAAACTCTACATGTGACACTCGCAAGGTCGAAAGTGACTTACCTTAGGCTCGCGGCACGTTATCATGCTGCCGCAGCCATCAAGACATCCCCTCGGCTGGAACACTATGTTCGTCGAGTGCTAGGGCGACCATCAACGGGAAGTGTCCAGGTATGAAGGTATTGCTGCTCCATCCAGAGGACGGCTTTGCTCCGTGGTGCGCTACGCAGCATTGGGATTTGGTCGTCGATCTGAGCCGCGCTCCAACCGGAACCTACGAACACTGGAACCGGCAAGCGGGGTGTCCGGTAATCAGCATCTATGATCACGCCGAGGAGACGGAGGATCTTTATCGCCTCCGGGACCTGCTGCAGTTCGGGATGGGTCGCGTAGTCGATCAGTTGGGCATTGACTGGTGGGACGTATTCTCACTGGAAATTGCCTCCGGAGTTCAGCGAGCGATCTTGGTTCATCGGTTGTCAAAAGACCTTCCCGTAAATTGCGATCTATATTGCAGTCGTCCCGATCCCGTGGCCACCACCCTGCAGCGACTGCTCGGCGCAAGACTAACCTACTTGGGGGGCAGGCTGCAGTCGATGCATCGTCGCGTGGGCCGCTACTACCAATCCTTCTCGCGGCTTGGCAAAGCCGAACTCCTCCAACTCCTCGAGGACAAGTTCGACGTTGCCCATTCGATTCGCCGCCGTTTTGCCGCTCGCCGCGGCAAGAAGGAACAACCCGTAGTGTTGTTGCCCTCTGCTTACGTGAATGTGTCCAGCATTGTCCTCTCTTATGCCGCGCTGCTTGCACAGCAGCAATTCATGTTGGTCGTTGCCCGGAGAAACGGGCACCCGGCAAGTGTACCGCCCAATGTTCTCGTGGCATGGTTGACTCCATATTTCGGCGCAACAGACAAACATGAAATCGTGTCTTTATTTGAGTCATGGGGTAAGTTGCGAGCCTGGCTGGTAAGCTGCGCAGCAGAGTTTAAGACCGCGGAATCGGAAGGCTTTTTGGCGTCAGCCAGCGCACCTTTCTTTTGGGGAATCGCTCTGCGCGACGCGTGGCTGCGTTTCTATGCATCAGAGCAAGTAACCGCGTGTCTCACCGCGGATGACAGCAATCCCAATACCCGGCTTCCGTTAATCTTAGCCCGCAAGCTTGGTATCCCGGCCCTGGCCTGCCACCACGGTGCTCTCGACTTTCGCATGGCGATCAAGGTGAACCATGCGGACCTCTACTTGGCAAAGAGTGAAATGGAACTGGATTACCTGAGGCGCATCTGCCATCTTGCTGCGGAGAAGATCGTCATCGCGCCACCGGCTTTGTCGACGCCTTCTCCTTTGCAGTGCGCGGCGCGCCGCTCTGCTCCATGGCTCGTCTTTTTTACCGAACCCTATCAAAGCTACGGTTGGCGCAATGATGAAGTGTACCGCGATCTTCTACCGCGTTTGTGCTCCCTCGCGCAAACTTGCCATCTGAGACTTGTTTTCAAACTGCATCCCTTTGAAAGCATCAAAGGCCATCGCAGGATGTTGCGCCGGCTCATCCCCGAGCACGAACGCCAGATTGAAGTGCTTGCCGGCCCGCCATCGGATGAGTTGTGGAACAACACGCGACTGGCCTTGACTGTGCAATCTTCCACCGCTTCAGAGGGCGCTGCTTTGGGCATTCCCGTCTTCTTATGCGCGTGGCTGCGAGATCCTCATTCCGGATATGTTCGGCAATACGCCCAATTTGGTGTAGGACATGTGTTGGAGTCCTCGGAACAAGTCGGGACGATTCCTGCGCTGCTTGCGAGCCAGAACGGAAAATCTTTCCAGCAGCAGGCGACTCGACGCGACATGGGGCCCGATGATTTCGCGCACCTCTTATCGGGGCCTACTCTTTGCCAATTGCAAGCAGTGCGTAACTGCCTTCTGAGCTGGTACGCATAACGAGAGGTGCACGCTTATTTGGTAACGGACGGCGAGATGAAACAGAAGAGGCCAAAACGACCGATTACGATATTCACTCCTTCGTTCGCCGACGAAGAAAACACTAACGCCCAAAATCTCACTGTGAAAGAGATCGTCGCCCGCCTGCCCCCAGAGCAGTTTCGCGTAATCATGATTTCCGAAGGCAAACCTGATCCGCGAATCGCCGCGCGCAAAAATACTAAGCTGTTGCCTTACTACGCGCACGGAAACACCGCGCAATTACTGATGCGGTCCCTTGCCTTCCGGCCTGATATCTATTTTTACCCCAGGCTCGGGCCGCTCGACCAGGTAGTGTTCGCGCTGCGCAAGAACCTTCGGCTTAGGACTGCGGTAGTCACACATATTGTTTCAGTAATGAACAACACGGCGGAAAAGAGCTTAGTCGCGCGCTCCATCGTCGAGGGGGACGCCGTATTCGCAAACTCAGCCTACGTTGCGGAAACAGTGCGCCAAAGGTTTGGGGTCAGGGCGGGAACGATCTACAACGGGATTGACCGGCGGTTCTTCTTCCCCACCCCTGAGCCAGCATCAACTAGCAGTAGCCGACCGTTAACCGTTCTCTACGCCGGATCCTTTCGACCGTGGAAGCGGGTCGAATTCGTGATCGAGCAAGCCGCACGCTGGTCGAATGTGCAGTTTCGTTTGGCGGGTCGCGGTGGAACCGAGGAACGCTGCCGCGACTTGTCCCAAAAGTACAGATGCCGCAATGTCTCCTTTCTGGGCCATCTGCCACTGCCGCAACTTGGCGAAGAAATGCGAAGGGCTCATGTTTTTCTTTTCCCCAGCATTCTCGAGGGTCATCCGCAGGTGCTCGGACAGGCGACTGCTTGCGGCTTGCCGGCAATCGCCATGAATGTGTACCACCCCGAGTATGTGTTACACGGAGAAACTGGCTTCCTGGCGGAGTCGGATAGGGAAGTGGCCTGGCATTTGGATGCGCTCCTTCGCGATTCGGCGATGCGGCGATTGATGGCGTCGGCCGCTGTCCGACATTCCCAGAAATTTGATTGGGATCGAGTTACAGAGCAGTGGGCAGGAGTTTTTGAAGGAGTGGTCGCTCAGCGTCAGAGGACTTAATCATATGTGCGGAATATTTGGCATGCTCGATCCGGCTCGTCCCTTAGCAGATTCTGCAAGGGCTTGGGCGGAGCAAGCGCAACTGCGCCTTCGGCATCGAGGGCCCGATGGCCAGCAGTGCGTAACGCTCATGGAGGGACGATGCCTGCTGGGTCACGTGAGACTGGCGATAATCGACATTGCGGGCGGCACTCAGCCGATAGGCAACGAGGACGGTACAGTCTGGGTGGTTTGTAACGGCGAAATTTACAACTATGTCGAGTTGCGCGAGAAATTAGTGAAGCAGGGCCACCGCTTTTCTACCCGTAGCGACACCGAAGTCCTAGTGCATCTTTTCGAGGAGAAGGGGATCTCGCTCCTCGATGACTTGGAGGGCATGTACGCATTTGCGATCGTCGACACTCGCAAGCAGCAGCTTTTTCTAGCCCGCGACCGTTTTGGGGAGAAGCCGCTCTATTGGGCCCCCATCCATGACGGCAGAGGTCTGGCCTTCGCCTCGGAGTTGAAGGCCTTGCTACTTGGGGAGAATGTGGATCGTACACTGGACGTGGCCGCCATAGCTCAGTTCCTGGCGCTGGGTTACATTCCTGCACCACGAACTCATCT
>Ga0187818_10000602_pt1 | contig 13278 bp, 10 predicted proteins | sample NC_wetland_sal_i_14_FD_130581 | JGI IMG/M metagenome (GOLD analysis project Ga0187818, IMG submission 130581) | Wetland sediment microbial communities from Neuse River Estuary, North Carolina, USA - SO4_3 | ecosystem: Environmental > Aquatic > Freshwater > Wetlands > Sediment | place: USA... | reverse complement strand
TCACGGAAATCGCCCCGCGGGCATCGAGGATGTTGAACAGGTGCGAACACTTCAGGCAGAGATCGTAGGCGGCGAGGATAGGGAGGCGCGCCCGCTCCCATTCGATGCGCTGCCCCAAAGGCTCGAGACCCGCGATTCTGTTGAGAGGCGGGCTAGCGTGCTTCGCAAGTTCCTGGTTCACGTAGCCGATCAATGCCCTGCATTCAGCCTCGTAGAGGCGCAAGTGTTCCCACAACATTTCCACGTTGGCAATATCGAAATTGTAGGTGGAAAATTGCAGTTCGTCGGCCAAGCGCACGTCGCCATACGAGGTTGTCTTCCCGGTTTCCGGGTCTCGTGCCCACGCGATGTCATAAATCGAATCGACATCCTGCAAGAAGGCTGCAATTCGCTCCAGTCCGTAGGTCAACTCCGCCGAAATCGGATCGAGGTCCAGTCCGCCACACTGCTGGAAATAAGTGAACTGCGTGATCTCCAGCCCGTCGAGCATCACCTGCCAGCCGACTCCCCATGCACTCAGCGTCGGCGCTTCCCAGTTGTCTTCTTCGAACTTGATATCGTGCTGGCGCAGATCAATTCCCATCGCGCCCAGTGATTCCAAGTAAAGCTCCTGCACGTTTTCCGGCGGCGGCTTAAGAATCACTTGCAACTGCGTGTGCTTATACAGCCGGTTGGGATTCTCGCCATAGCGTCCATCGGCGGGCCGGCGCGAAGGCTGCACATACGCGACCTTGTAAGGCTGCGGCCCAAGCACGCGGAGAAATGTTTCCGGAGCCATGGTTCCCGCGCCGACTTCGACGTCATAGGGCTGCTGCAGCACGCATCCTCGATCGGCCCAGAAGGACTGGAGACGGAGGATGAGCTCCTGAAAAGTGAGCGGGTTGGATTTAGTCGAATTCACGAATCCAGCTTATGGCTCTTGGGCTTTAGCTCTTAGCTCAAATTCTTCGGAAGAAGCTAAAGGCTAAAAGCCAACAGCTAAGAGCTGATCTTCTCCAGCATCCCGGCCGTCACCAACTTTTTTTCAATGTGGCGCTGGAGAGCCTGCAGCAAGAATTTTCGCAAATCGGCTGCCTGTCGCTTGGGCCAAGGAGTTCCACTGAAACTCTCGACCGGCGCGCGGAACATCTGCGCTGCCAGCGCGCGGGACTCGCCCGAAATCTCCGACGACGCCAGCCGCTTGTCCTCGAGGCACATCAGCCCATCCGCCAGAGCATGAAAGAACGCGCGGCTTCCATTCAGCGTCCGGCCGCACACGATGCAGTCGGAAAGTTCCGGCAGATAGCCCATCAGCCGAGTCATCCACAGCTCAAAGTAGGTGATAGGCATCCAGACATCGGAGCCGCGCAGCTCAGCCAGTACTGAAAGCGCCAGCCGGAACACAGCATCGTTGGCTTCGCGGTCCGGCAGCAACTCGTCGAGCAGTTCGGCAACATGACCCAGCGCGACCGCCCGCGGGTAACTTACTTCAAATGCCAGCGGCGATTCCAGAACGTCGCAGGAGTCCAGACGCGCCAATTCCTGCCGCTCGCGGTCTTCGTAATATGCCCGAACGTAGGTCAGCGGCTCCAGCGCCCCACCGAACCGCCGCCTGGACTTCTTGGCCGAGCGCGCGATCCCGTGGACCTTGCCTTCCGACCGGGTAAACAACGTGACCAGCAGGTCAGCCTCGCGCAACGGATACGTCCGCAAAACGATCGCTTCCGACTCCTTCAGCGCCATGGAAGCTCAACAGGTAGTCTTTGATTGTAATGGAGCGGTGAGGAGATGGAAAGGCGGTGGTCCCGTTAAATAGATTGCTCTGCTTCTGCTCCGTGGCAAAGCCCGGTAAAGGCGAGTGAGGCGCGAGGCCAGCCCAAGCCGGACTTCAGCGTGCCTTCAGGGCTCTTGCGGGAGCTGCAGGAATACGGAATCCGATTTGTCGTCTCTTGCGTGGCTCGGGAGCCATTAGCTCGTGGATCGCGTCGATAATGGCCTGGATCGCAGCATCGTGGCCCTTCAAACGGAGCTCCAGTTCTGCCAACTTGCCGGCGACTTTCCCATTGGTGGCCAGCATCTCACGCAGGCGGACAAAGGCTCGAACCACGAATACGCTCGTCTCAATTGCACGCTTCGTGCTGAGTACGGTTGCCGCCATGATGGCGCCATGTTCCGTGAATGCATACGGCAAATGCCGGCGTCCTCCGTGGCTGGATCTTGAGGTCGCAAATTGCGACCTCAAGTTCTTATGCTCGATGGGAGAGAGCTGGAACATAAAGTCGTGCGGGAAGCGTTCGGCATTTCGCTTGACCTGCTCATTCAAGCGCTTGACCTGCACACCGTACAGCTCCGCTAACTCTGAATCCAAAATAACCCTCAGGCCTCGCAGAATAAGGATTCTTGGCTCGACCGGTTTTACCAGCACCATGTGGGCAACGCGCATGGAATCTCCGAACTGCTTGAGGTCGCAAAATGCGACCTCAAGCTACGGCTGCTGGACTTGATCTTACGCATTGCCCCGGACTACGAAAAGGAAAAGGCGCGCGCCTGTGAGCAAAAGGCGGCGCGCCCAACCCAAATGGGGAAACCTATCTTACCGCCCGTAATACTTGGCGTTGCGCTCGGTGAAGGCTTTCCACTTTTCCGGCAAGTCATCGAGCGCGAAGATGGCCGACACTGGGCACACGGGGACGCAGGCGCCACAGTCGATGCACTCCACCGGATCGATGTAAAGCATCTCTTCTTCTGCGAACGCGGGTTCATCCTTCTTGGGATGGATGCAATCCACCGGGCATGCGTCCACGCAGGCGGTATCCTTGGTGTTGATGCACGGTTCAGCAATCACGTATGCCATAAAGTCTCTGTCTCCCTGATGTGTGCGAACTGAGCGGAAACGCACATTTTAGCAAGAATGGTTCCCGCGGTACAGCATTTGAGCGGCAAATGGTTGTCTTAAGTAGGTTTGATGCAGCACCCAACGAATATGCTCGCGTGGGAAGGGGCACTCTCGCCCGTCCAGGCGAAGCCAAGCTCCGCAGGGCTTCCTACGCTCCCACCAACTCCCGCTCCTCGCTTGGCTGGTACTCGACAATATATCCTGCCACCGCGCTGGCCGCCACCGTCAGCGGGCTGGCCAAATACATCTGTCCCGGCCCGCTGCGGCCGGGGAAATTTCGGTTCTGTGCGCTGATGACGACCTGCTCCGGCCGTGTGGTCACACCCGGCCCAGCATTGATGCAGGCACCGCAACTGGGCTCGATCACGTGCGCTCCGGCGTTCTTGAAAACATCGAGATAGCCTCTGCGTATGCAGTAATCACGCGTCTCCTGCGATCCGAACTGGATGTAGAACTTCACCGACTCTGCCACGCGCCTGCCGTGCTTGAGGGCATCGGCTAGCACGGCAGCATACATGTCCATGTCCTCGTTCTTGCCCGCCGTGCAGGTGCCGCCGTAGGCTAATTCCACCGGCACCGGCGTATTCAGTTCACGGATGTACTTGCCATTCCCCGGATCGCCGGGCGTGGCCACCATCGGTGTGATTTCGGCGGCGTCGAGTTCGATGACATGCGCGTATTGCGCGTCAGGATCGCTGTAGAGGCCTTCAATCATGGCTTCCGCCTGCTTGCGATCCATGCCGCGACGCTCCGCCAGGAAGTCAATTGCTTTTCGATCCGGCGCCACGATGCCAGTGAAGCCGCCGATTTCCGCAGCCATGTTGGTCATGGTGGCACGCTCGTCGACACTGAGTTCCTCAATCGCCTCGCCCGCATATTCCATCACCTTGGCCAGAGCTTTGCCGCTGCGCACGTAATCCAGGCTCAGAATTTTGAGGATGAAATCCTTCGCTGTCACATTGGGATGCTTCTTGCCTCGGATTACAATCTTCACCGACTCCGGCACGCGTACACGGACATCTTTTGTGATCCATGAGTTGAACACATCGGTCGTGCCAATGCCAAAGGCTACGCAGCCGATGGCTCCGACGTGGGGCGTGTGAGAATCCGAGCCAATATTCAACTGTCCCGGCAGCGCGTAACTTTCCAGCACAATCGAATGACAAATACCTTCCGATCCTTTTCGATCTCTCAATTCTCCATGCAGCTTAATGCCTTGCTTCGCCGCGAAATCCTGCTGCTTCAGCTTGAGTTGCGTGGCCAGGTCGAGCAGGCCCAGCTTCTTCTTTTCTTCAGAAATCACCTCGTCAAGAAAAGTCAGGTGGTCGCGGAAGAAGAGAATGGTTGAGGGATCATTGACCTTGGCGTCTTTGCCAACATAGTGCTCGAAGAAAATGGCCGCCATGGGCGTGACGTATTCGTGGCTAAAACGTAAATCGGCGCGCGCGAAGCCGGTATCGCCGGGCTTGACGTAGGGAACCCCAATCTCTCCCTTTTCGTTGATCATATGTCGCGCGAAGATCTTCTCGGCGAGAGCCATCGGACGCTTTTCGGTTGTGATGGGCGGCAGGAAAATCCTCTTCTGCATACGCGCGACGTTGAACGGAAACAGCCCGCCGTACTCGATCACCTGCCGCGTGATCTCATCTTCGCCGGCGGTGAATTCGCTGAGTGGGATTTCTTCAGCCGCGCGAATCTTTTCGATCAGCGAGAAATTGGTCGAAGTCAGCAGCCCCAGGTTCTGGCAGTTCTGCTTGTAGATGCGCTCAATGTTTTCGGCGATCACTACCCGAATCCCGGCGCACATCTCGGCGTAAGGTGACTGCTCGCGGCTCGACCCTTTGCCTCGCCGTTTGCCGCTCACGGCGCAAACGAAGCCGCCTTTCTTTACGTCGGATCGCCCGATGGGGAGAACGCTGCCACATTTCAACCCCAGGTAAGGAATTTCACCCAGCGTTTCGTCGAAATAAAAGCAGTAATGGGCGGGAGTGATCTCGTCGGTGGAGATGTCGTCGCGGAGCTTAGGATTGTTCGCGGGATTCTTCGTGTCCCAAGGAAGATTTTCGCCTGCAAGCTGCCGCTTGATGAGTTCGGGATCTTCAGTCAGAAACAGAATGCGGCCTTCAAGGCGCACTTTATCGGGCCGCTTTTCGATTTTACGTTCCAGCAATGAATCGATCACGATTTATAGTCCAAGGTGATGGTCGGAAGCCATCCTCGACTACATTGTAACGCTGGTCTCTGGACCACGAAGGTCAGGAAGTAACGCGAGGGAGGAAAACCATACCAGCTCAGGACGTGCTGTGGATTTAAGGCTTTCACGGATGCCCGTGTGTCCGGTCGTACTTTTCTCCTGCTGGAATTGCAATCACCAGCCGGTTCTCCTTCGGCGCGAGAGGACAGGTGGCATAGGGAGTGACCGCGCAGGGTGGGTTGTAAGCGCGGTTGAAGTCGAGCATGACCGTGCCATTCGCCACCGGATCGGTCTCCAGAAAGCGGCCGCCCGGGTAGGTGTCGGTCTTGCTGGTCAAATCGTTAAACACGAAAAACAAGCCCCTGGCCGGGTTGCCTCCAAGGTCCGTCAGTCGCACTTCCTGACCGTTGAGCTTGAACACGGCAGTCCCGGCCACCGGCGTGGGAGTCACATCGCCCAAGACGTTGGGCACGTCGACTGTCTTCTTGCCATCAGAAGGAACCCAGGTTGCGGTTAAACGGTAGGACAAGTCGAGCGGAAAAAACACCGGGCCGGAATAGTTCGTCGCCGCATCGCTATTGAGATCCTTCAGCCGAATGCCAACGCGCTGGCCACGCACGATGACGTGCATGCGAAGACTGCCTAGCTCTACGACGGTCGGCTTGCCGGAAACATCGGGTTGCAGCTTGATTGTGGTCACCGGCTTGCCGTCGATCATGGCGTGCGCGTCCGGAGAAAACTTCACGGTCACGTCAGTTCCCTGCAATTCGAAAACACCTGCGTGCGCCGGGCCCTTGGGAAACACGACGGTATTGGCTGAATCGGTACCGAAGCTGTTCTCGCCGGGCTTCAGCCAAAACAATCCGGCCAACGACAGCCAGTTCGTCTTGAGGTCATTGATCAGATCTGTTTTCCATTTATCGAAAGATTGCCGGTAAGCCGGGTCTGGGGCCGAAGATGGTGGAGTCTTGTCCGCAGAAGGCGTGCCGGCGAAAAGAGACGTCGAGATTGCCAGAATGATCGCGCTTACCAAGCCTAGGCTCCGAGCCATGTTCCCCCCTCTGCCATTCCGAGCGCAGCAATCACTTCCTGTACTCCCTCACATCAGGCAATGGCTCCAACCCGCGACCTGCGAAGATCTGTTCGAACTCATGCAGCAGCGCTCCGTGAACCAGGCCGTTCGAAGCCAATGTTTCCCGGCTGTTCAATTGAAATGGCCCACCGCTAAAGTCTGTTACCAGACCGCCGGCTTCTTGCACCAGCAAAACTCCCGCTGCCGTGTCCCAGGGATTAAGGTTGAACTCCCAGAATCCGTCGAAGCGTCCGCAGGCCACGTAGCACAGGTCTAAAGCTGCTGAACCGGCTCTGCGCACGCCGTGGGTTCGCAAGGTGATCTGATGGTAGAAAAAGACATTGGGATTCTTATGCCGCTTATGGCTGGGGAATCCAGTGGCCACCAAACATTCGGCCAGGTTCGCTGTCTTGGAAACGCGAATTCGCTGCTGATTGAGGTAAGCGCCGCTGCCTTGCTCGGCCGCAAACAACTCGTCTCGTGTGGGATCGTAGACCACGCCGGCGATTTGATTGCCTCTGTATTCCAGACCCATCGAAACGCAAAAGACCGGAAAACCGTGGGCGAAGTTGGTGGTTCCATCCAATGGATCTACATACCAGCGATAGTCGCTGCCTGTGTCCTGCAACCCGCCTTCTTCGCCGAGGATGTCATGGGTAGGCCAGTGCTGGCGAATCCGCTGCCGTATGAGGGTTTCCGACTTGCGGTCCGCAATCGTGACCAGATCGGCGTCCCCCTTGTACTCGATCTTCACGTGCTGCTGAAAATAGCTCATCAGCAGCGCCCCGGCTTCACGGGCGATGTCTGACATGGCTGGGAGAAAACTGTCGTGATTGGGCGAGAAGGAATTCAATTTTGGATTGCAGATCTCAGATCTTGGATTTTAGATTGCGGATGGAGATTGCGGATTCCAGCAACGCTTGCGCGACTGAAAAATCTGCGATCTGAAATCTGCAATCGTGAATGCGAAACCGCGTTCACTTGCGCTTTTGCCCATCCTCTGCGATGTACATGATTTCATGTTTGAAGATAAACAGATTCGGCTTACCCTCGCGGGTCAGCCTCACCATATTCTTGTCGTAGTATTCAATCCAGCCCTGCACGATTTCGCCGTCGGCCAGCTTGATGCTGACGGGCCTTTGCTTTTCGCTCAGCGACTTTAAGTAACTCGCCTCTTCCGAGGTTTCTTCTGGAGGGGTGGACTTGGGTTTTCGCGGCCCACCTGGTATTCCTTGCCCGTGAAATGACATAAAGGGCATTCTACACGCGAGAACGTGATAACGGAGCAACCGGCGTCGCTTTCAGCCTGCGCGGGCGGGGACGCCCGCGCCTCCATCGAAACTTTAAAACGAAATCTTCATAGAGAATTCGATGACCCGCGGAGCACCGAGCGCAAACACACCTGAGCCCAGCCCGAGCCGGTTGGTGCTCGGTTGGCCACCCGGTGTGCCATTGATTGATCCCAAAGATCCGTCGAGCACTCCACTCAATGGGCTGACCGGTCCGTCAAAGTTAGCCAGGTTCAGGGCGTTGTAAAATGACGCCCCGGGCTCGAAGGCGACTCGTTCTTTGAATTTGTAAACCCAGCTTACTTTCAGGTCGAAGACCCGCAGCCAAGTCATGTCAGCTTGTCCGGCCGGCGCTAAGGAGACCGGTTGCATCACTCCACCGAGCGCCTGCAACTGCCCCAGGGAGAAAAGACCGTTCTGGACTAGAACCTCGCCCGCAGGGGTAGCTTGACCAGCAAAGTTCTGGTTGTAATTCTGGATCACTGTGTTGATGTTGCTGGCGGTGACGCTCCGCCCATAAGCACCAAGATTGGTGCCGGGCAACACATCGCCGACGGGGTAAATCACGCTTCCGTCGCCGGAGCCATCGCCGGTCACGTCGCTGGTGAAAATCCCGCCGGGATTGCCCGTCACGGGCAATGTCATGTCGACGGGCAAGGGACTATAGAAGTGGGCGATGAGGCTCACCCGGAACGAGGCCGGCAGATCGAAGATGCTCCCGAGCGAAATCTGGTGTTTGCGGTCGAGCCCATCAGGCCCGATGAAACGCGTTGGGTTGTTGTTATCAGTGGCGAGGTTGATGTAGTCGTTGTCCTGCGAGGTGGAAACGTAGCGGGAGCGCGAGTATACGACTTGCAAATTTAGGCTTCTCAGGCCTCGCACCGGCTTGGCCACATTTTCTGTCAACTTCAATTGCAGTCCGCTGTAGACGGAACGCCCGACGGGGAACAGCATCTGATTGGCCCCGAGATTCGGGTTGATGCCAGGAAAAGCAGCCAGCGGAGATCCCGGAATGCTGGAGCACGGCGATGCTCCGCAGAGGAAATTTGCGGAGTCGACACCATTGGAGGCATAGTCGCTAATGGTCGCGCCGCGGCTGATGGCGCAGTTGACGCCCCCCGGACCCGCGGGGCAGCCGAATCCAGCGTTGGTGGCGTTTAGCGCCGCCTGTGCGTTGGCAAGACTGAAGTAACGCGAATCTCCTACGTGATTCACATCCACGGCTAGCAGCGTATGGGTCTCGACGTTCCGCACATAGTCGGCGCTCAGCACGATCCCCTTTCCGAACTGGTGCTGCAGCCCTAAGTTCATTTGCACCGAGCGCGGTGTCTGGTAGTTGGGAGCGAACATCACGGTGCCGGTCCCGTTGTACGTGGAGCTGAGCGTATTGCCGATGAAGCCGGGATTCGATGCCGCACCCGATGCCGCGGTCGCTGCCTGGTACTGCTGTTGCAGTTCGGCAATCTGCGATTCCACCTGGCCAATCGGCTGCTGGCAAAAAGTGGGAGTGACGGTGGATCCTCCGGGCAAACTAACCGGCTGTGCTTCGCCTCCGCTGCAAGCCGGTTGGGTGAGCAGGAACAGACCCTTGGCCAGCCGCGGAGGGCGGTCGAAGAGCTGGTTGTTCCAGATGTTGTTCTCGTAGAAGAGGCCGATACCGCCGCGCAGCACGGTCGTGGCATGGCCTGAAGGATCCCACGCTATTCCAAGTTGCGGACCAAAATTCTCGTTCGGCTGGCGAACGCGATCTCCCAGACCCTTGGCCCAGAGATCGAGAATGTTGCCCGTGCAAGGCGTCCCGGCAGCCGTCAGAGGAGCAGCGAGGTTGGGGTCGAGTTCCGAGCAAGGGATCGGAGCTATGTCACTGTCTGTTCTCCCGGTGTCGCGTTGGTAGCGCAACCCGTAGGTCAGAGTGAGGTGGTGGCGCAGCTTCCAGGAATCTCCGAGATACAGCAGCAAGCGGTTGTCGGGGCCTTGCCCGCCTCCGGAATAGCCAAACGCCGGCAACTCCGAGGAAAATCCCTGGCCGTTACCCAGGATCACGTTGCTCGCTGGATAGGTTAAAGGCTTCGTGGGATTACAGAAAGACACGGAGGCGCAATCCGATGAGGTCGCGTTCACCGCTGGCGCCAGGCTCAGGAATAGTGCGTTCCCACCTTCCTGAACGTGGTTGAACGCAACGCCGTACCGGAAGATGTGAGATTTGTAGCTCTTGCTCCCGTCGTACTTGATCTCGTGATTGCTCTGGATAGTCGCTTGCGGGGCCAGGAAGTTGGGCCCGGAACAAAACGAATCCAGGCCTGCAGTCAGGCAGAATGGATCGTCGCCAATGGCCAACTCCAGTTGCGGCGCGGGATTGAAAATGCCGCTGCCTGTGACTGCATCGGTGATGCCGTTGCGGAATTTCATGTATCCGAAATGAATGCTATGGGTGTAGCTGCCCGTGGTAAAGTCGAGCCCCACGGCGTGCACCGGGTTGTGATTGACGTTGGCAAACGGCTGGAAGGTGTTGGGCAGGTACGCCGCCACATCCCGGTTGGCATCGAACGTGAACCGGTAAAAGAGGTGGTAGTTGCCCGGCTTGATTTGCCAATCCAGCCTCCCCGAAGCCTCGTTCTCGTGAAACGGAGAGTTGAAGAACCCGGCGAGCGAACTGAAGGGATAGGAGGGAATCACGGGCGCATTCAGGGCCTGCTTAGTGCGTTCGGCGGCGATAAAAAAGAAAAGCTTGTCCTTGATTAACGCGCCGCCGAAATTGCCGCCAAATTGACTTCGCTGGAAGTAAGTATCGGTGCCACCCGGCAGATTTGCCGCCAGGCTATGATCGCGAAACAAGTCAAACGCTTCCCCGTGGAAGGCATTGGTGCCCGAGCGCGTAACCACATTCACCGCGCCTGACGAAGTCAGCTCGGTCGACAGATCCAGAGACGACTGCTCGATCTGAAACTCCTGGATGGCGCTCGCTGGTATGTTTTGCGTGGTGGTGCCAACCTCTTCGTCGCTTACGTCGACGCCATCGACCTCAACCCGCGCCGTACGCCCGAATCGACCGCCGAAGGAAATGGATGAAAAACCGTTCTTGGTAGGATCAAAATTACCGCCATCCTGAATTTGAACGCCGGGCTCGAGCTGGGCCAAGTCGAGAAAATTGCGGCCATTGATCGGCAGGTTGTCGATCTGCTGCGTGGTCAGAACTCCCTGCACCGTAGCCTGCTCGGTATTGACCTGCACCTCGGAGGCTTGCACCTCGACGACTTGCTCCGCCGAGCCGATCTGCAGCTTCACATTTCCTGACCGGGTGACGCCGACCTGTACGTTAGCCGCAAACTCCGAGGTCTTGAAGCCCTTGGCCTCCACTCGAACCGTGTAATCGCCAGGGCTGAGAGCGCCCGAAATGTAAATTCCGTCGGAATTCGTGCTGAGTTTCCTGGATTCCCCCGTACCTTTCCTAGTGATGGTGACCTTCGCACCGCCCACAACCGCCCCAGTGGGATCAGTCACTGTGCCCTGAATGCTGCCAGTAGAGATGGTCGTCTGGGCAGACAAAACAAGGGATGCCAAGAGGAGAACACCAACTGTCAGCGCCGCGAACGAAATTTGAGTTTTGTAGTATCGATGAAAGCGCAGACTCGAAAACATGGCCCACTTTCCTTTCCCGGTCAAACCATCGTAGCTGCGGAATGATAAGACTGAACACTATACAGGTTTACGTGCACGTCCAGCGTCGAAGGATATCGGTTAGACGCTAGAAGTGCGCCTTTGTCGTGTAATAACCGGTCCGATGCCGCACCATGAACCCGCCACCCGCGGACGGGGCGTCCACCTTCACTGCGATCCGGCGAAACTGCGAATCGGAGAAGCGCTGCGAAGGGTAGTAGGCCAGCAGGTATTGGGTTCGCAGCTCGTCGCTGATTTTCTGGAAAGCCTCATTCAAATCCGGCACGGATGTGGCGTAGAAATACTTGCCGCCAGTGTCTTCCGAAAGCTGGATCAGGGCGTGCTCTCCGCCCGTGTCGCGTCCGGCGCTGGCTTCAATCGGCACCACAATAATGCTGTAGACGATCGCCTCCGCCTCCTGGGCAGCCCGCAGTGACGCCTTGTAGTCCATGCGGCTCACGGTATCTCCGCCGTCGGTGATCACCACGATCACCTTTCTTCCCTGGCGCGATTCAACCGCCCGCGCTCCCAGATAGAGGGCATCGTAGAGTGCGGTGGCGGCTCCGGGTCGAACCTGTTCGATGCCGCGATCGATCACCTTCAGATCAGCCGTAAAAGGCACGACTTCGTTTACCACTTCGCTGAATTCGTAGAGACACAGGGCGTCGACTGGACGCAGGATGGCATGGGCAAAACGGCGCGCGGCGTTGAGTTCGAGGGGCAAATCCTTCCGCGTGCTCAGGCTGGTGTCGATGTCGAGCACAATCGAAAGCGGCAGAGCCGATTCCTTGTCGAACACCGACACGGTTTGCGGCTTTCCGTCCTCCAGCACTTCGAAGTTGTCTTTTTTCAGGTCGGCGACGGGCGCGCCGTTCTCATCCGTGACCGTGACAAACACGTTTACCAGCTTGACGTCAACTTTGAAAGTAGTGCCGGGAGCCTGCGTCGCGGACGCACTGGAGCTGCCGGTGCTGGCAGCGGGCGCCGACTTCGCCGGGCCGGACCCACCCGTCGCCCAGGGCGGCTTTGGCACCTGGGCATGGCTCACCGCAACGGCCATGACAAGAAAACAAAGCAGGCGTCGCATTAGAAGGTTTGGAATTACCTTGATGGCCTTTGCGCGCTCCCGTTTACGAACTTTGCGGTCAACTAACACCACGTTTACCCGCGAAGATAGCAAAGCGATTCTGCCATGACGGCAAGGAAGAAGGCTGTTCACTTAGATGCGGGCCTTCCTGAATGGCTGCCTTCGGCCTTGGGAATTTCGGCGGGAAAGGGCTCGCCATCGGCCCAGACGGCGCCATCCTCGAAATACTCCTTTTTCCAAATAGGCACGGTGCGTTTGAGCGTGTCGATGAGCCAGCGGCAGGCATCGAAGGCTGCCGCCCGGTGCGCCGCGGCAACCACAATCAAGACGCTGGTCTCGCCGATCTCCAAGCGGCCCAGTCGGTGGACGATGGCCACATCACGTATTGGGAACCGGCTCAAAGACTGCTCGGCGAGAGCCTCCATTTGCCTCAGCGCCATCTCTTCGTAGGCCTCGTAATCCAGGTACAGAGTGCGGCGGCCTCGAGTGTGGTTGCGCACCACGCCTTCAAATACAACCGCGGCGCCGTCTGCGGAACCTTTGATCTCGCCGAGTACCGCCTGCGTATTGATCTTTCCCTGGATGATGGACGAGTGGCGCCGGCGGCCTTCGTCTTCCCCATCTCCGGTTCCGCCACTCACCGGCGGCAGCAGTGCGATTTCATCGCCATCTTTCAACCTTGCATCCGGCCCGGCATATTCCTGATTGACAGACATCGCGATCGACGTGGTAATTTCCTGCAGCCGGGGAATGCGCTCCTGATAATGCTTGAGAACATCCCGAAGAGCGGCAGGTTCGGGCAAGCTGAGCGAGTCAGTCCCTCGCCCAGCAAGGTCTTTCAATATACCGAAAAATAGAACGCGAACTTGCATGGAAACCCGGTTGTCAGGAATCAGTTGTCAGTTCCCAGTAGTGTATCGCGATCCGACAAAGTCGATTCCGCCAGTTGCTGTGTGCCTCCGAATTATCTAAGGCCCGCCCAAAAAAATGCCAGCTCTCGATGAGAACTGGCATTCTTGCGTCTTGCCCGAAACTACTAGCGCTTCTTTTCCTCGTGCGCTGGCTTGCCCGAAGATCGTGCCGGCGGAGCAGGCGCCGGTTTGG
>Ga0187818_10000600_pt1 | contig 13283 bp, 10 predicted proteins | sample NC_wetland_sal_i_14_FD_130581 | JGI IMG/M metagenome (GOLD analysis project Ga0187818, IMG submission 130581) | Wetland sediment microbial communities from Neuse River Estuary, North Carolina, USA - SO4_3 | ecosystem: Environmental > Aquatic > Freshwater > Wetlands > Sediment | place: USA... | reverse complement strand
GGGCTGAGTTGGGAAACCTGACCGTTCGTATTGTGCTCCCTCTGCGGCGAATGTCAACTGTGAAAATCCGCGCTGGAAGCCTGTTTTGCAATTACTTGGCCCGAAATGGGGCTCCCCAGGCGGTTCCTGGGCTGGCCGGGAAGGTTTTCCAACGCCCTCCACAGGCCGCGCGGTTCCTTCACAGGATCTACACAGGCCGCCAGCCTTTCCGGCTTGCGCAAAACGCGCCTCCGGGTGCAAAGTCGAATAGAGAATTTAGTCGAGTTCGGAAGGGTCCCAGGTGATCAAGGCTCTCGCGGAAGTATGCCCTCTTTGTCAAGGTACCGGCTGGAAAACCGTGCCCAGCAATGGCGCTGGCCGCAGCCCCAGCGAACGCCGCGTAACCCGCTGCGACTGCCAATTGCGGGCGCGGGCGCAGTCGCTGCTGGCCGCCGCCCGCATCCCGCGCCGCTACGAACACTGCGAGCTGGCGAACTACGACACCGATTTCCCGGGCGCCCATCCCTCGCTCGCAGAAGGTCATTTCGTAGCCTCCACTTTCGCGAAGAAGTGCGATCCGGGGGGCGACAAGGGTCTGCTAATCATTGGCAAGATCGGCACCGGCAAGACTCACCTGGCGGTTGGAATCATCAAGGAGTTGATCCTCGACCGGGGCATCTCTTGTCTCTTTTACGACTATCGCGAGCTGCTGAAGGAGATTCAGAACTCCTACAACTCGGCGGTGCAGACCACGGAACTTGACGTCCTCCGGCCAGTCTTTGAAACCGACGTTCTGGTGCTTGACGAACTGGGCGCCGTCAAGCCGACCGAATGGGTGTGGGACACGGTGAGCCTCATCCTGAACACGCGCTACAACGATAATCGCACCACCATCATTACCACGAATTTTGAGGATCAGCCGGCGGCGGCCGTTGCTGGCTCGATCTCGCCTGCCAGGGCCGCGGTGCGCGCTGAAACTCTGGGCGATCGCATTGGAGAGCGCATGCGCTCCCGCCTGCACGAGATGTGCCGCATCGTCACCCTCGACGGCGCCGATTTCCGCCAGAAATACCGCAGCGCCAGCTTCCGATGAGGTCTCGCCTCGTCCAGGCAGAAAAGATCCCGTTCACCATCGTTATCGGTGTGAATCCGTGTAGGTCCGTAGCAAAAGGCGTTCTCTGTGCCTCTGTGCTCCTCTGTGTCCTCTGTGGTTAATTCCCACTAGAATGAAGCGGTGCTGACCGAACGCCTGGAATTCGCACCCGATCGTGACGCCGAAGTCTTCGCCGCGGTCCCCGCCGCTCCGGCGGTGTTTCTTCTGCGCGGCGCCGACGCGCAGGCCGAGCCCTATGCCAGCAAGACCGCCAATCTGCGGCGGCGTCTCCAGCGCCTTCTCGGGCCGGCCGAGGAACGTACCAAGAAGCTCAATCTGCGCGATCGCGTCCGGCTGATCGAATATGCTCCTACCGGTTCCGATTTCGAGTCCGGGTTCTTGCTCTATGCCGTTCTGCGAGCCGCGTTTCCGAGGACCTACTCGGCCCGCCTGCGCTTCCGCTTCGCGCCGCTGGTGAAGCTGCATCTCGAGAACGAATATCCCCGCGCCTCCATCACGACGCGACCGGGCCGGCTCAGCGGACGGTCGCTCTACTACGGCCCCTTCGTCTCACGTGTCGCCGCCGAGAAGTTCATGAACGACTCGCTCGACTTCTTCAAGATGCGCCGCTGTGTGGACGACCTGCACCCCGACCCCAAGTTCCCCGGCTGCATCTATTCCGAAATGAAAATGTGCCTGGCCCCCTGCTTCAAGGGATGCACCGACGCGGAGTACGCCGTGGAAGTGAACCGCGTTCAGGCCTACTTCGATTCCGCCGGAGATTCGCTGCTCCGCCAGTTCTCAGCCGAACGCGAAGCCGCGTCCGCGAACCTGGCTTTTGAGGAAGCCGCCGCCATTCATGCGCGCGTGGAGAAACTAAAGCCCATTCTCAGCCAGCTTCCCGAGATCGTGCAGCGCCTCGACCGCATGTCCGCGCTCATGATTCAGCCCAGCCATCTCGCGGGATCGGTCGCCCTCTTCCGCATTGCCAGCGGCCGGATCGCGGGGCCGATTCCGTTTGCCATCCAGTCCGCGGAACACGCCAAGTCTCAGTCTATGGAATCGCGAGTGCAGGAAATCCTGGATTCTTTCCCTGCCGCGAAAGCAAAATCTGCTCTCGAAACCATGGAGCACCTGGCCCTGCTCAAGCGCTGGTGTTACCGTGGCACCCGCACGGGGGAAATCTTTTTCGCCGACGCCAAAGGCGAACTGCCCATGCGCCGCGTGGTTCGCGGCATTTCGCGGGTGTTTCGGGGCGAGAAGCCGGAGCCGGAGGCCGCCAAACATCCGGAGCGATCCTGAACGGTTGCGCAGAGAATCTTTACAGCTGAGGACACAGAGGACGCTGAGAAAGACCGGGTCCCTCCGTGTCCCCTGTGTCCTCTGTGGTTGAAGCTCTTGGCTCTATCCCTGCACGGTCGCCTCCGTAACCTTCCATCCAAACCATCGCCGACCAACCCAGCGCACTGCGCGCCACCCGATTACCGTTGCCAGCACGATCGTCCCCACCCACAACAGCACGGCTGGGAGATAGAACAGAATCGACGTCATGGCGGTAGCGTACGTCGCCAAGCTATCCAGTCCATCGCGCAAACCCAGCTTCAACTGATACAGCGGACGCCAGTTCAGCCCCAACACCTGGGCCTCGGCCTCCGATCGCAGCGAAATCGAGATGGCCACCGTCTCAATCTGCTGTGACAGCGCGTTGAACTCGGCCTGCTGCTGCTCAATCTGCCCCCGCACTTCGCTCAGCTTTTCGCTGACCGCGAGCATGTCTTTCACGGTGTGCGCCTGTTTCAGGATCGTCAGATACTGCATTTCTTCCGCCCGCAGGTTGCGCAGATTCGCATCCTCGTCTACGTACTGGCGCGTGACATCCTGCGCCTCGATTTTTTCGTTCTCGACGCGCAGCCCCAGCTTGCGAATCTCCGTCCGTGCCTGGTCAAAATGCGCCGCGGGCACGCGCAGCGTCAGCATTTCCGCCGTCGCATTCTGTCCTCCGCCTTCCGCGCTCACCACGTACCCGCCCAGACTTGTGGCGATGGCCGTTATCCTCTCGGCCACTTCCGCCGGATGCTGCACCACCATCTCGATCGAACTCGTGCGGATGATCTTGCGCCCGGCTCCAGCGATCGGCTCGGTATGCTGCGCTTGAGCCACGGCGGCGCCAGGATCGGCCTGGTCTGCCGGCTGATCCACCGCCACGAGCGCGGTGGTGACTGCCGCAGGCTTTGCCTTCATCGTGGGAGCATAGTACGAACGGCTAGCCAGGTCGCCTTCTAACATGCGCTGGTGTGCGACCCTGCTCGCCTCATTCGCGGCCATCCTGGGCCGCAGAAGATTGGGCACTGTTATCGCCCCTATCAACAGCACTCCCACAAAGACGGCGATGACGATTCCCAGCCACGGTTTCGCACCGGCACGAACGGAATCTGCGATGGAAGACATGAGCGTTCCTCCCTTGGAAGAACGCCGCATCAGCCCATGCTTGCGGCCGTTTTCCTGGCGGGGACCAATAAAAAGGCAGCCCGAAGGCTGCCTCAATTTGCTTTTGGTGTGTTCTATCCGTGCGAATCCGTGTACATCCGCGGCAAAGATTTTCTATGTTCGGCCACAGCGAAGAAGTCAGATATCCAAATTCTTCACATCCAGCGCGTTCTCTTCGATGAACTTCCGCCGCGCCTCTACGTCCTCGCCCATCAGCGTGGTGAAGATGGTCTCGCACTCGGCAATGTCTTCAAGTCTCACTGAAAGCAGCGTCCGCCGCTCCGGATCCATTGTGGTTTCCCACAACTGCGGTGCGGTCATTTCGCCCAGACCTTTGTAGCGCTGGATAGCGAAGTCCTTCCGCCCCTCGTTAATCACATAATCCCGCAGTTCACGGACGCTGGTTTTTTCCACGACTTCCACATCAGCCTTGCGCTTGGCCGGTTTGGCCGCCTTCTTCTCGCTCTTCTCTCCGTCGGCGGCTGCAGCTTCGCCCTCTGCTCCCTCGCCGCCATTCGCCGGTGCCGCCTTGATCAACGTCTCAACCACAAACGGAGGCTCCATGAACGATTCGATCTGCTTGTATTTCGAGATCATCTGCCGGCACTCGGCGCTCGACGCCAGTTCCCAGCTGATCACGTGTTCGGCGCCATGCTTGTTGACGAAGCTGACCTCCCACAGGTTATGCTCTTCGTCGAAGCGCGCTTCCACCGTCTTGAAGCCTTCGTCCTTCTGCAGCTTCTTGATCTCCCGCTCCAGCCGCTCGATTTTCTTCGGCGCCGCCTTTTTATCGCCCTCAAAATCGGCGCGCTTGGCCAGATCGAGCCTGGGGATCAGTTCTGTCACGCGCTCGTTGCGCACGCGTTTATCCAGCTTGTCGAAAAATCCCAGATACTCGTCGAGCACGGTCATAAAGCGTGCCAGATCTTTGCCTTCGATCTTGGCCGCGCCCTCGCCGTAACGCACGCTCAGGCCCTCGGCCGCGCGCTTTACCATCACTTTCACGAACTCGCGTTCGTCCTTGATGTACTGCTGCGCTTTCCCCTTCTTCAGCGAGAACAGCGGCGGCTGCGCGATGAACACATTGCCGCGCTTGATCAGTTCCTGCATGTGCCGGAAGAAGAACGTCAGCAGCAGTGTCCGGATATGGCTTCCGTCCACGTCGGCGTCGGTCATCAGGATGATCTTGCCGTACCGCACCTTGGTGGGATCGAAATCGTCCTTGGCAATGCCGGTGCCCAGAGCCGTGATCATGGCGCGGATTTCCTCGTGCGCCAGCATCTTGTCGTAGCGCGCCTTCTCGACATTAAGAATTTTTCCTTTGAGCGGCAGAATTGCCTGGAAGCGCCGGTCGCGGCCCTGCTTCGCGGTTCCGCCTGCCGATTCGCCCTCGACCAGGAACAACTCGCACCGGTTCGGATCGCGCTCCGAGCAATCCGCCAGCTTGCCCGGCAGCCCACCCGAATCAAGCGCTCCCTTGCGCCGCGTCAGATCGCGCGCCTTGCGCGCCGCCTCGCGCGCCCGGGCCGCGTCCACCGCCTTGTTGATGATCTTGCGGGCGACAGTCGAATTCTGCTCGAAAAACGCGCCCAGCCGCTCGTTCACGAATGCCGTCACAATCCCGGCAATATCGGAATTCAGCTTGCCCTTGGTCTGCCCTTCAAACTGCGGCTGCGGCAGCTTTACGCTAATCACCGCGACCAGCCCTTCGCGGACATCATCGCCGGTCAGATTCTCTTTCACGTCCTTGAACAATCCCAGCTGCTGCCCCGCGTAGTTGATGGTGCGGGTGAGCGCGGTGCGGAAGCCGGAGAGATGCGTGCCGCCATCCACCGTGTTGATGTTGTTGGCGAAACTGAACAGCGACTCCGAATAGCCGTCGTTGTATTGCAGGCCGATCTCCATCACTACGCCGCTGCGCTCGGCTTCCATGTAAATCGGCTTGTCGTGCAGCGTCTGCTTGCCGCGATTGAGATGCTTGATGAACTCCGCAATCCCGCCGTTGTACTTGAACTCGGTGTGCTTGGCTTCGCCCGTCTTGGAGTCGGTCGTACGTTCGTCGGTGAGCGTGATCTGGAGTCCTTTGTTCAGGAAGGCCAGTTCGCGCAGCCGCTGCGCCAGCGTGTCGTAGTTGTAATCGGTGGTGGTGAAGATGCTGCGGTCGGGAAGAAAATGCACCTTGGTGCCGGTCTTCACCTTCGCGACGCCGGTCTTCTTCAGCTTGCTGGTCGGCTCGCCCTTCGAGTACGTCTGCTGCCAGGTCGCGCCATCGCGCCAGATTTCCAGCTCCAGGTCCTCGCTCAGGGCGTTCACCACCGACACGCCCACTCCGTGCAGTCCGCCGGAAACTTTGTACGAAGACGTATCGAACTTTCCCCCGGCATGCAGCTTGGTCATCACCACCTGGGCCGCGGACACTTTCTCGCCGTCGATCTCCATGTCGCCCACGGGAATGCCGCGCCCGTCGTCAATTACCGTGATGGAGTTGTCGAGATGGATCGTGACTTCAATCTTGCTGGCGTATCCCGCCAGCGCCTCGTCCACGGAATTGTCCACGACTTCGTAGACGAGATGGTGCAGTCCCATTTCGCCCGTCGATCCGATGTACATCGCCGGACGCTTGCGCACCGCCTCCATGCCGCCCAGCACTTTGATCGAGTCGGCGTTGTAAGCGCCGCCGCCATTGTCTGGTACGGGGACATTAGGGTCAGCGGCAGTTCCGGATACTGAAATCGCGCCGTTGATCGGAGTCACTTTTCCGTTTTTTGTTTTGGTCTCTGCGATGGGAGTATTGATCTCTTTGGTGGCCATTCCGCTCCGCGAAAATGTCCCGATTTTTTCTCTGAACCCGGTGTTGCTTACACTCTGGAATTCGGCTGGAAATTTCGTCCTGATCCGGCCCGCCTCGAAGTCTAGCAACAGGACTTCAAGTTATTGAAATTGCAAATACTTAAGGCCATTTCAGACTGCTTAAATTATACCACAAAGCCAGCTATTTTGGACCCACTTCTGAGCTCTCGAATCGAGTGAGTAACAGGCAGATTTCTTGATGGAATTAGCCAGGCCTCGGGGACTGCCCAGGAGCCGCTATGCGGGGTTCTTTCCGGTTGCCGTAGCGCTCTTGCACTTCTTTGAGTAAGATAGATTCCCTTCGCAAGATACTCCGCTCGGACATTTGAGGAGGCCTCTATGGCGCAGCAGACTCCGTCCGGTTTTGTGCGTTCGGCTTCGACATGGTCCATCGTGTGGGGCGTTTCGCTCATCATCTTGGGCATGCTGGCGGTGGGATCGCCTTTTCTCGCCGCCGTCGCGGTTAACGCGGTACTTGCATGGCTCATCGTTTTGGCAGGTGTGGTCCACTTGACCGTCGCTTTTCACACACGCGAAGCTGGCAGTCTGATCTGGAGATTGCTGGTAGGGCTGGCATATATCTGCTTTGGTGTGTTCCTGATTGCACGTCCAGCGGTGGGTGTGGCGTCGCTCACTTTGGTACTGGCATCCCTCTTTCTGGTGGAGGGTATCCTGAACGTTGTTTTGTTTTTCAGGACACGGTCAATCCGAGGATCCGGTTGGGTTTTGCTTGACGGAATCGTCACTCTGGTGTTGGGGCTGATGATCTACACACAATGGCCGTCGAGTTCGGCGTGGGCGATAGGCACGCTGGTCGGCGTGAGCATGATCATCAGCGGCGTTACACGGGTGATGGTATCTTTCGCGGTCCGCAAGGCAGCGGACACGATCGAGTCGAAATTGGCTGCTTAGTGGGTCGGGCAACCTTGGGGAACGCTCGCTCTAGCGACGCGAGACAGGATGCGGCGCCTCGGGGCAGCTGTGTCCGCTGAAACCTGGCGTTGACTAAGCGCTACGGAGGAAGACGGCATGGGAGGCATGATTCCGTTAGGCGACGCCTCGCGACGCCCGGCGCGCGTCCCCCTGGTTACCGCCCTCATCATCGTTGTGAATGCCGTTGTTTTTGTGCTTGAACTGGTGCGTGGCGAATCCTTCGTGATGCAGTGGTCAGCGGTGCCCGCGCAGATTGTTTCCGGCCATCACTGGATCACGATTCTGACCGCCATGTTCATGCACGGCAGTTGGTCGCACATCATCGGCAACATGATTTTCTTGTGGGCCTTTGCCCCCGAAATCGAAGATGCCATGGGCCGGGGTCGGTATCTTGTCTTCTACCTGCTTGGCGGGCTCGTGGCCATGCTTGCCCAGGTTCTGGCCGACCCACATTCCACGGTGCCTAACCTCGGCGCCAGTGGAGCCATCGCAGCGGTGATGGGCGCGTTTCTGGTCACCTATCCTACTGATCAGATTCGCACGCTTCTGTTCATATTCATCTTCGCGCGAATCAGGTTCATCCCGGCGGCCCTCTTAATTGTTTTTTGGTTTCTCACTCAGCTCTTCCACGCAGGCACGGTGGCCCACGTGCAGACCGGCGGCGTGGCATACCTGGCGCACATTGGCGGCTTTATCTTCGGAGCTGCCACTGCCCGTCTGTTCGAGAGCTCGCGTCGAATCGCGTGAATAATCGCTTCTTCTGTCCGAGAGCCGAGCGGGCATCGACTAGCCGCCTCCTTATCAGCAGGAAAAAGGGCGGCCGCAAGGCCGCCCCAAAACTGACAACTGACAACTGCTCTTAAGCCGTAGCCGGCCGCTCACCGGTCTTCGGCGCCCGTCCCGGCTGCAAATCCGGCTTGATCACATGTTGCACGCCGTCCTCTGGCTTTGACGGCGGCGCCTGCACCGGAGGCAGTTCCTGGCCTTCGACCAGCAGCTTGATCTCGTGGGCATCGAGGACTTCCCGTTCAATCAACGCTCGGGCAATCCTCTCCAGCGTATCGCGATTCTCCGACAAGATCTGCTTGGCGGTGTTGTAGCCCGTGTTGACCAGCTTGCGCACTTCCTGGTCAATCTTGATCGCCGTGTCTTCGCTGTAATCGCGATGCTGCGCGATCTCGCGGCCCAGAAAGATCTGCTCTTCCTTCTTGCCGAAGGTCAGCGGACCCAGATCGCTCATGCCCCACTCGCAGACCATCTTGCGCGCCATATCCGTGGCGCGCTCGATGTCGTTACCGGCGCCCGTGCTCATGCAGTTCAGGAACAGCTCTTCCGCGATGCGCCCGCCCATCAGGATGGCGATCTCGGTTTCCAGATAGTTCTTGTAGTAGTTGTGCCGGTCATCAATGGGCAACTGCATGGTGACGCCGAGCGCCATGCCGCGCGGAATAATCGTGACCTTGTGCAGCGGATCGGAATTCGGCATCTTCGCCGCTACCAAGGCATGCCCCGCCTCATGGTATGCCGTATTCTTCTTTTCGGCGTCCGAGAGCAGGAGCGACTTGCGCTCCACGCCCATCAGGACTTTGTCTTTGGCCAGCTCGAAGTCGTACATCAGAACCGCTTTGCGGTTCTGCCGCGCCGCCGCCAAGGCGGCCTCGTTGACCATGTTCTCGATATCCGCTCCGGAGAATCCCGGAGTGCCGCGCGCCAGCACGGAGAGATCAACATCCTCGGCCAGCGGCTTCTTGCGGGTATGAACGCGCAGGATTTCCTCGCGCCCGCGCACATCCGGACGGCTTACCACCACGCGCCGATCGAACCGCCCCGGCCGCAACAGCGCCGGATCGAGCACATCCGGGCGGTTGGTCGCGGCCATCAGAATCACGCCTTCGTTCGACTCGAAACCGTCCATTTCCACCAGCAGTTGATTCAGGGTCTGCTCGCGCTCGTCGTGTCCGCCGCCCAGGCCGGCTCCGCGATGCCGTCCCACCGCGTCAATTTCGTCAATGAAAATAATGCAGGGAGCGTTTTTCTTGCCCTGCTCGAACAGATCGCGCACGCGGCTGGCGCCGACGCCGACAAACATCTCCACAAAATCCGAGCCCGAAATCGAGAAGAACGGAACATTGGCTTCGCCCGCGACCGCGCGTGCCAGAAGCGTCTTGCCCGTTCCCGGAGGTCCGACCAGCAGCACTCCCTTGGGAATGCGCCCGCCCAGTTTCTGGAATTTTTGCGCCTCGCGCAGGAACTCGATGATCTCCCGCAGCTCTTCCTTGGCCTCATCCACTCCCGCCACGTCCTTGAACGTGACTTTCTTCTGCTGCATGGAGAGCAGCCGCGCCCGGCTCTTGCCGAACGACAATGCCTTGTTCCCGCCCGTCTGCATCTGGCGCAGCATGAACAGCCACACCGCCCCGATCAGGACAAACGGCACCACCTGAATCAGCCATGCCCAGTTCCCGCCATTGATGTCGCGCACGTGGACGGTGACGCCCTTCGTCTCCAGGGTCTTCAACACTTCGGGAGTGAAGTAGCTGGTCAGCGCCGTGGTGTGGAAGGCGGATCCATCCTTGAGTTTGCCGCGCACCTGCATGCCGTCGACCGTAAGCTCATGAACGTCGCCCTGATCGATGTGATTCATGAACTGAGTGAAGTCCAACTCTGCGTCTTTCTGGCTGTCGCGTGCGGTCTTCACCAGTTGGTACAGCAACACCGCCGAGACGATGATCAGCGCCCAGAACAATACGGTTTTTACAGTCGAGTTCACCTAGAAAACTCCTCCAACCCGGGGTAGCCGGATACACCAACTCCCGAGGCTCCTACTGCTAATTAGATGCCCCTCAATGACTTTTGACTGGCGAAATCGCTTAGAAGCCTATTCTACCTTTTCTCCAGAAAAAAGGCGCGTTTCGGCCAATATGACTTAAGTCACTGGGGTTCTTAGACTTGACGCCGCCACGTAGGGCAGATTCCGGCTCGTCTGCTCGACCGCTCCCAGGCCATAACCCACCAGGAAGGTTTCATCCACCAGGAACCCGAAATAGTCGGGCTGCAGTGACACCCGGCGCGCCGCCTGACGGTCGAGCAGCGTCACCAGCTTTACCGACGCCGCGCCCCGCGCCCGCAGGTCGGCCATCAGGAATTCGCTGGTTACTCCCGAATGCACCAGCCCTTCCACCAGCAGAATATGCTGCCCGCGAATGTCGGGCTCGTGGCTGAAGAAGATCTCCATCACCTCGTCGGCGGACCCGCCCTTGGTCCGGCTGTATTTCGGCTTGATGAACTGGCACACGACCGGGACCTCCAGCACCCGCACCAGGTCGGCCAGGAACATGAACGCGTTCTCCAGCACCGCCAGCACCTGAATGGCCTGACCCTCGCCCGTCTCCACTTTGTAGTCGTCGGAGATTTGCCGCCCCAGTTCCTTGACCCGCTTCTGAATCTGCTCGGTCGTGATGACCTGCCGCAGGGGCTCGACTCTCGCACCGCTCATGAAGGTTTGCCTGCCTCCCGCCACATCGTTGTTCATTCTACGTCGCTGGCTTACCGGAGAGCGGCTTTTCTACGATGAGAATTGCCTCCCGCCCCGGTTTCGCTTGAAGCCTTGCCGGTGACGGGAATCCCCGCACCCACACAACCTCATCCCCGCTTACATTCCCGCCCGTAACCACCGGCCACAGCTTGCGTTCCGGCTGCGCCACATGGCGCTCCTGCAGCAGTTCCTTGATCTTCTTGGGGGACTTGGTATGGGCCGGCCAGAATCGGTCTCCCGGACGCCAGTTCCGCACCCGTAACGGTCCGGGCAACGATTCCGCATCCAGGAGTTGCTCGGAATTATAACCTGCCACCGCGCCCGCCGGAATGCGCTGTGCTTCGATTTCGAGGCCCGCCTCGTTAACCACGATTGTTCCCGGGATGGGGAGTTCGTAGTCATAGCTCTGCACTCCGTTCTGCAGTCCGGCCGGCGCGCGCAGATCGGGAGTCAGAAAGACAATTTCATCGGCCTCGCGACGGACCCTCCATCCCAGCGGCAGGGACAACTCTCTGCCCGAGCTGCGGTCTTCGGCGGCAAAGCACAGAACCTCTTCCACGTGCTTGAACTCCAGCGGAATCCCGGCCTGCTCGCCGATCGCCTTGACCAGCCTGCGCTGCACCGCCGTCGGTTCGCCCAGAAACCAGAGCCGAGTCACGGAGGCGTTCATGACCAGCCACGAGGCGCTGGCAATCTTGGATCTCAGACCTAGATCCCGCCACGGCGTGGTCTCATCGCGGGTTTGGGCGTTAGAATCCGGGAAGGGCACGGCTTTAGCCGTGCCATGACAGGCCGCCACTGGAGAGGGCTTTAGCCCCTGAGGTTCACCTTTGGGCGACGCGGCGCTTCCGGCGGCGCGAAGCGGCCCGATCTGAACCAGGCCCCCCTGAGGAGCCGCCTCCCGCGCCCAATCCGGCGTCGACCAATGAACCGTAGTCCCCATCCATCCAGAGACCTCGTTCTCCCAATAATCTTCTTCTCCGCGAGCAATCTCCGCCAATTCCGCGAGATTCTCCGCCACCGCGGGATTGAATTCCCTCTCCAGCACCGGAACCACCAGCTGGCGCACGCGATTGCGGGTCAACGCCGAGTCGGCATTGGTCGAGTCTTCGCGCCAAGATTGCCCGACATCTTTGAGATACTGTTCCAGGTCACTGCGGCGAACCGCGAGCAGTGGCCGCACAATCTCGCCGCAAATTTCTCCGTCATCGTCCTCCACCAGAATTCGCGGATAGATCCCGCCCAGCCCCCGCAGCCCCGCCCCGCGAATCATCCGCATCAGAACCGTCTCGGCCTGATCGTCGAGCGTGTGGCCGGTCGTGACCTTGTCGAGGTGAGCTGAAGCTGGCGTTGAAGACGTTGTAACTGGTTTTGAAAGGGCGCGGCTTCCAGCCGCGCCGTCGGCCGCGCCCAATGGAAGGGGCTTTAGCCCCTGGGGTTTGCTTTTGGGTGGCGCAGCGCTTTCAGCGCTGCGATCCGCGGCCTCACTATGACTCTGGGCTTTAGCCCCTGAGGAACTTTCCCCTAGCAGATAACGAAAGAATCCATACCTTAGCTCCCGCGCCGCCGCCTCCACGCTGACGCGTTCCTCGACCGCATGCCGCGCCACGTCCTCACTGCCGGAGTGAAACTCAAGCTCATGCCCACGCGCCAGACCGGCGACAAACTGCTCATCCGCGTCCGACTCCGCTCCGCGTAGCTTGTGATTGAAATGAACGACGGAAAGGACGATCCCCAACTCGCCCCGCAACTCCACGAGCAACCGCAAAAGCGCCACCGAATCAATCCCGCCGGAAACAGCCACACCCACGCGATCCCCGGCCCGCAGCAGCTCCTGCCGCCGGATATGGGAGAGCACGCGCTGGGCGAGAGTGTACACGGACACAATGGTACCGCAGGATGTAGCCGGGAACGGGAGGAGTAGACTTGCGGCATGAAATACCTTGCGGTAGTTACAGTCCTTTTCTTTCTTATGGTGCCCGGGCTTTCTCAGCAGAAGGATCTGGATCGGAGAGGCGATGCCAGCCAAGCCGGGGCATCCGTTCTAATGTATCGGGACGGCGCAGGCTTTTTCATTGATGCGCCTAAAGGCTGGGTCGTGGATCAAGAGGTTGGGAAGCAGCACGGGACCTGTTGTGTTTACTACCCCAAGGGCACTACCTGGGACAACGCAGAAACGGTGATGTACCCGAACATTGCCACAAAAGGTCCGGGACAGAGAACGCTTGACGAATTCATGGAATCTGACCTGAAGAGCTTTCGTACACACGATCCGGCAATGAAATATGAAGATGCGAAGGACGTTCCTCTGCAAAACAAACGCGTCGCGAAGGTCCGCATTTTTCACGGCGTTAACCGAGGCTCGTCTGAGGCCGTTGCCTACGTTGACGAAGAAAAGATCATTGC
>Ga0187818_10000598_pt1 | contig 13286 bp, 8 predicted proteins | sample NC_wetland_sal_i_14_FD_130581 | JGI IMG/M metagenome (GOLD analysis project Ga0187818, IMG submission 130581) | Wetland sediment microbial communities from Neuse River Estuary, North Carolina, USA - SO4_3 | ecosystem: Environmental > Aquatic > Freshwater > Wetlands > Sediment | place: USA: North... | reverse complement strand
TACAATTGGACAAGCCCCGCGCAAATCGTCTCCCAAGAGAATTCTTTCCAAACCATTTCGCGGGCAGCGGAAGATACCGAAGCGCGAAGTTCTGCGTTCGTGAACAGGGCGCCAACAGCATCTGCGATGGCCGATGGATTGGCGGCGTCGACTAGCAAACCAGTGCGCCCATCTGAAACCAAATCCGAAACCGCCCCTCCTCGGGCCGCCACCATAGGTACACCGGCAGCCATCGCCTCAATTATGGACATACCGAAGGATTCGTAAAAAGACGAACTAACATAAATATCTGCGTTTTCGTAGTAGGCAGGGATATCGCGGTGGGCAGCGGGGCCGGCAAATGTAATTCGCTTCGCAGCGGCTGGGCTTAGCTTGTCCTTGAGTTGCAACAGGTAGCTCTCTTTATAGAATGGAGTAAGGCTGTCGGCCACAGCTCTTTCCAGACAGAGATCGACGATCATTTCGCGCGACGCTACTATCTCGGATCCTACGATAGTAAGACTGGCATCGGGATATTCTCGAATGATTAACTCGAAGGCGTCCAACAAAACGTGGAGGCCCTTCTCCGGAGAGATTCTTCCAACATACAGAAGCCGTCTTGGGTAGGAGTTATCCGGGTGCGAATTGCGTTCCGCGCGAGAAAAAGCGTCCGGCGACAACCCCATAGGAACGGTCCTGCAGCGACTCGCGATCTCCGGGAACTTGGCACGAATCGACTTAGTACAAAATTCGCTGCAAGCAACGACCATGTCGAGCTTGCGGAGCCTCGCATTGAGGTTATTAAATTTGACTTGTGTCAGCCATTCCCCGTGCATATGCAGAACAACGCGGAGTGTTGGATTTAGGCGTTTAATGAAATATGCGAGCTGCGGATAATAATGAACGTGAACAATGTCGCAGCCCTGTTTGCGGAGGTCGAACGCCACCCTCAAGGCATATGTGAAGTACCACAGATCGGATGAAAAGAAAGGACGGTGGACGCCTAGAGCGTCTCGGATGAACGGAAAGAGCTTTAATAAGCGATCATAATTGTTTTTAACAAATGTATCCAAAAGCGTAGAGAAGCGGCGATAGCGAACCCCATCCCTGTAATCGCGACGCGGAAATGAGTGGATACCTGAATATACCAGGACGTCACACGATTTCGACAACCGTGTCGTGACTTCCTGATTCCAGATCGCCAATGCACCGTCCCCATGGGGCGTCCACATTGGAGGAAATACAAAAGCAACTTTCATTGACCGTCCTCTTGGATGAAAGCTTCGATCCGTATCTAGCACTCGGAGTTTTTGCCTGTCGGCAGGGGGATGCAGTCGGCGATTCGCGGTTCAGGTACGACGCGTTTTTCGGCAACCTGCGAGAAATCAGAGCACTCAAATCGAGCATTGGAGCCGCAGGAATCGTTGGTCGCGTTGTGCTCAGCCTACTTGACCGACGAATGCACGAATTTCTCTAGGGCTCGCTGGGCGGCATTCTCTCCACTCTTGAATGATTCATCTGTCCACATGTAGCCCCAATCTCCATAGCGTCCACAATAGGCGATACCCAGATCATCTAGATAATCGTGAACCGTTTTGAGCGCAGCCGCACGATCGAGGTCGAAGATAATGTTGGCGTATCGCAGCAACAGAGCGTTGCTAAACAAGATGCGGTCGCTATCGCGGAGGAGACCACAGCGGTGGAGGTCCTTGATGACAGGGTCGATCCAGTCCTGCGGGGATCCCGTTAAGGGCTTGTATTTATCGGAGAAGTAGACTTCCGCTTGGATACTTCCTGTGTCCGGGGGAACGTTGTGGGTAGAAAGCATGTGCGGAAAGCTGAGTCGCGTGAAGCAAATATCCTCGTCGTAGAAATAGCTTAAGTGGGAGGGGGAAATGTCGGCACGATTCACTCCGACGTTTACGATGACGCATGTCGAGCATGCCAGTCGCCGGGACGCGGCGAGGACGTCCTGCGGTGCACCCTTTATCATGCGAATGAGATCCGGCAGAGGTACCGAGGAGACTAGGGAGTCATAGTTTGCCACGTGGCCGTTCGAAAATCTGAGCTGTTGTGTGCGAGGATCGATTGAAACCAGCTCATGGTTGAGTTTCAGGTTTCCCAGCGGGACAAACTTCTTCAAATAGGATACGAATCCACCCTCGGTGGGGTAACGAAACTGCGAGATGTAATGCACGTTCGGAGCCTTAGGGGAGATCGCTCCTCGCACCACTTCCTCAAGACTTGGCCGGTAGATGCGTGGACCAAGCCAATCGGTGCTCATGTTTTCGGCGGTAGTGAGGTGGTACTTTCGCGTGTACTGCATGGGAAAGAGTTCAGCGAAGGTCCGCCCGAAGCTCGATAGCAGCCAGTCGGCGTAATTGTTTATCGGCCGTTCAGGCGCGCCACGCTCCTCCACAAAGTCGGCTATGGACTTGACGATCACGTCATCCGGCAATCCGTGAAGATGAAGCTGCACAGGATGCAGGGGCCAGTAGCCACGCCAGTAGTTGTTGAGGATGAGCGGCTTGGTCTCGAATTGCTGGTCAACGCTGTCGGCGAAGAGATCCTGAATACGGGTATCCTTGGTAAACGAAATGTGCGGTCCCAAATCGAAGAGAAATCCACTGTCGTAACGGAACGATGCAGTATGGCCGCCATGGTGGCCGTTCTTATCGTACATCACCGGGGCGATGCCCTCAGCGTGGAGCCGGTACGCGGCACCGAACCCGCCCATCCCAGTTCCCAATATGACTATGTTTGGCATTGAAAGATCCTTTTCCGATCCTCCGGTCGCCAGTTTTTGTCACTGCCCCTCGCGAGGCATGCAAGCCCTCTTAGTGGGCGGGCCTGCAGCCAGAGCTGGCATGACCGGGCCAAGCGAGTTCTCTCAAAGTGCCCCAAAAGGCAGCATAATTCCACAATCCGATGCAGGGCAGTTTCCTAGGAAGCACAAGACGCGCACGCGAATCCAGGCGCGTCCTCGCCTTAGATGTGTCCAACTGGAGTTAATGGGCGTCCCACAGGCGCTTGCAGACTTGATTGGTCCTCCGACTTTTGCGTCATGATCGGCCATCGTGCGGCTTGCTCCCGCCAGAGCGTTTCGGACAGGCGGCCAGAGGGCGAGTCCACATCATCGAATGAGATCACACTGTCCTTCAAGATTTCTCGGCGCAATACGCAGCCTTCCGAGAGGCTAATTGGCAGGGCTGTCAGGGCGCGAGCTTTGGTGGCATTGTCGATGAGCCCGTATGTACAGAACCCTCCGACACCGTCGAGGCGTTCGCCGGCTTTCAGATTTCGCTTGGCAACAGTCAGCACTTCGCAGACGGGACCCGCAATCGCGGCCACGGTCGGGTCTTTATGGATAACCGCTCGAGCGATGGTCGAGACGATTTGCAGGTATGGCAAATGAAACGGCGTGTAGAAGGTGAAAAACGGCCCGTCACCAAGCCTGTAGTACGTTAGCTGAGCCCTCTTAAGAGGCGCTTCCTCGTGAACGACCACGAACGCGCCAGTATGCGGCACCGCGCCCAGGGAATAGTCTACAAGGCCGGTAGCGAGCATCTGGTCAGCGGGTAGCAGTTGCGCTATTTCCCGAACGTTCCCACAGGCAGGTCCATACATCCCACGGCGGCCGACATGGAATCCCGTTGCATTCGCCAAAACCGTCGTCTCCATGGATAGCTTTGTGGCGTCTGCAAACGAAGTAACCTTCCTGGGGTCCTGATCGTATTTCTCTGCAAATCCCTTCTGGGTCTCTGGAGTTCGATAGTGGTCAACCATGCCCTTGATGTTGCCCGCAGCCACGGGACGAAGGCCCAATGATCGGAGATAGCGCAGGAGAGTCATCGCCACGCCGGGCTCATCCCCGTCCGTGTTGGTGACCACCACCCCGGCTTGGTCGGCCTTCATCTTCAGAATGGGCCCAAGTAGCGAATCGAGTTCGGCGTTTACCATCACTACGTGTTTGCCATGGTCGAACGAATCAAGAACCACGCACAGTGCGGGATCAACTGTTCCTGTTACTTCTACAATGATATCGATTGCTCCGCATGCGGTAAGCACAGACGGATCGTCGGTCAGAACAGGCACGCCACGCGAGATTGCCGCTTCCGCTTCACAAGCAGATCCTGCATGATGCCATCCCTCTATCCCGCCCTCTCGGAATGCCCGTTTGCCGTGTTCTGGCGTCCGATTTGCGATCCCTACGAGCCTCATTCCCGGCACCACGGGCGTGCCAAGTTGCATGGAAATGGCACGGCCTGTCGCACCTGCGCCAACCATCCCCACACGAATTGGCTGGCCTTTGGCTTCGCGATCTTGAAGAACAGCATCTATGCTCATATTCATTTGCTTGTGTAAACCTCCTGCCGCTGTTCGATGAGCGGCCAGCTGCGATCTTGTTCTGAAACTACCGTGGGGACCATAGGCCATTGGATGCCGAACGCCGGATCATCGTATCGAACTCCGGAAGCTGCCTCTGGGCTATACAATTCAGACGTGTGATAATTCATTTCCGTATTATCCATCAAGGTGAGATAGCCTTGGGCGAAGCCTTCAGGAACATAAATCATCTTGCTGTTTTCCTCGCTGAGCTCCACACCGAACCAGCGTTTGTAGCTTGATGATTCGGGACGAAGGTCCACGATAACGTCGAACATAGCTCCTCTGGTGCACCGGACAATCTTGACTTCCGCGTGCGGTATCCTCTGGAAGTGAAGACCTCTGAGTGTGCCTCTCCGAACGCTGAAACCAACATTCGACTGAAGCAATTCTTTCTTCAGCCCACGTTGCTGCAATTCCTTTGCACACCAAACCCTTGCAAAGTATCCGCGATGGTCGTTGATTTTCTCCGGCTCTATAACGAACGCGCCTGATAGGGTTGTTTCTTTGAAGATCAAATCATGTCTCCCGAACTTTCGGTCTTTCCTTTGTTCATCTAGGCTACGAGGTGATTATGAGGTGCGAATAAGATGCACATGAGGTGCTTATACGGTGCATATGAGGAGCGCATAAGGTTGCACCATTATCCAAGAGGGTGTGGCCCTTTTCCGGCGTCCAGATGCGCTACCGCCATTGATGTCACAGGCACATCTAAGACAATGGGAGCAATCCGGCTACCAAACCACCTAACCAAAAATCAACCCTCACCGGGTCAATTCGGCGTAACTCATTGAAAATACAAGCCTTAGTTAAAAACAATGGGGTTAAACCGCACAGTTTGGCTACCGTGATTTTAAGGGAGGCTACCGAGGAAAAGTCTTACCATCTTTTGCTAACGATGTACCCAGACCTTACCGAGTAAGGGCGAAATTCAAAGGATTGGTCGTTACGCGAGGCGGACTTGTTTGGTCACCGGTGGATTCAAGGGTAGTGAGATACTTCCCTGCTTTTTAACAAGAAGGCGGAACTCTGGATCCTGCACGACTCGACTTGCATGCCTTACGGAGCGACCAAGGCCAAAAACTCATGAAAAAACGGACATTTTGAAGCCTGCAATCCCGCCTTTGCCCAAGGCTAAGCCATCTTCGTGATCGAATTTCTGGCGTACTATCCTTCGCGTGCGGAAAGCCTGACTTTTTTTGTATGGCTCGGAACTTTTTCCATTCGGCGATTGGCGTCGGAATGGAGGCAGCAACTTTCAAAAAATGAACTAGCGAACGGCCGCGCCGACGGGTTCTAACTCAACGCCTTTCTTCCCGCGATTGGTCAGCATTGCCAGTAATTGTTTACGCTCACGCTCATTGAACACAAACAGCCAAGATCCGACTGCATAGATTCCCGAGGCACAAATCGCCGAACCGACTAGCCATGGATAGCTGGGCCTCAAACCCCACGAGGCAACCAAGATCGCTGCGCCCATCAGAAGTCCGCAGCGGAGCATGGTTCCTGCCATGAACTTCATGTAAGCGCCGTAATGGAGTCCGCTCACTCTGCACACCCAAATTGGCTGCGCCACAACACGGATTAGAAATGCCGCGATCAACGTGCCGAGTGCTACGCCAACAATCCCCAGAGGCTTTGCGAGCGCGAGACTGATAGCCAAATTAATAATTCCTTCAGCCCCGTTCAGATAAGTATAGAAGCGATGCTTGAAGGTGGCATACAGCAAACTGATGGACGGGCACTGGCCCACGTCAATTAGTACGGCGAACGTCAAAACCACCAAAGGCCAGTATGCATCCTCATATTTCGAGCCCATCCACCGGGAGATAAATGGTTTTCCCCACGAGATGAGGCTCAAGCCAATAAACGTGGATATGCAAAGCGAAACTTTTGTTGCAAAGAAGAATACTTTTTCGATCCCACTTCGATCTTCCGCACCGTGTAGCCGGCTCAAGACCGGCTGGATCATTCCTATAAAGCAAGTGATGATCGCTATATAGTAGCTAGAGAATACGCTGGCAATCCTATAGTGTGTGACCGCTGCCAATCCAATGAAACCGGCGATGACAAAAGAGTCCAGCTGGAAGCGCAATATATCCCCGATGACCGCCAGAAACGTATAAATGCTGTAAGAAAAGAAAGCTTTCGCTCTCTTCGGCTCAATAGACGACCGGTCGATTCGGGCCCATGGCGCCTCCTGCCTCGCAAACCAAATCTGAAGAGCGATCACCGGCAGAGAAGCAAACAGCGTCATCCAAGCCAATGCAAGGAGTCCGCCGCCTTTCAAAACTGCTAATACGATCAGTCCCGTCCGGAGAAACAACCCCAAGATTCCCAGCCAGGACTGAATATCAAACCGAAGGTGCGCGTCGAGGAGACCCGCATATGCTCTGGAGGGGAAACCAAGCGCCGCGTTTACACCCAGGATGACAATGACTCTCCAAAAAAGAGCGGCATCCGCCGGGCTGTGGCATAGCCAGGGAGCGGCGACTGCCAGCCCAGCCGTCGCGAATAGGGCGAGGACCCCCAAGAACGATTGAATGCGGAAAGCCGTGTTGAAAACAGCGCGGCACTCGTCCGGATCGTTTTTGCCGAGCGCTAAACAAATGTACTGAGATACAGCACTAGAGAACCCGAAATCGAGCAGACCGTAATAGCCGATGAATACGCCGACAAGAGTCCAGAATCCATAGAGGCGATCCCCGAGATGATGCACGATGAACGGCATCAGCAAAAGCGAGGAAATCGCCGCCAAGAAAAGGTTGCCCAGCCGGAGCACCGAACCCGAGAGCAGCTTGCGGCCTGCTGAATTCAATTTTCCAGTCATACGAAATACTGAACCACATTGTCCTCAGGATTTAGATCGGGAAAGGTCGAGGCGCCTTGCATTGATATGTTCGCGATAATCAACTTCTTCGGGAAGATGTTCAATCCCAATTCTACCAGGGGTGAGAGTGCCCAGCTTCTGTTGAAGAAACGCGGTTTTCGCCCGGCACGACATAATCTGCCCCACCGACGCAGACTCGAGCCACAAAAGGTCAGGACTGTATCTCTACCTTCTGCGGTACTTGCCAATGCAGTGAGGCGTCCAACTGCCCGGCTTCCAGTAGCCGCCGGATGGTGTTAATCCGGAAATAACGGCCGCTCTTCAGATCTTCAGATGTGAGTCCGGCGGCGCGATAGGCGTCATAGAGCTCTAGCGCACCCTTGCGGGCTGTCCACTGCGGTCGGAAGGACGGCAGTACCTTTCGGATCTTGTCACAATTGACGCGGTAGCAGCGTTTGTCAGGGCCGCCACCGGGCGCGTACTCAATGTGGCAGCCGGGCACGGTTTCCGCGACGATGTCGGCCAGTTCGCTGATGCGATAATTTTCCTCGGTCTGGCCGACGTTGAAGGTCGCATTATGGATGGCGCTTTGGGGAGCCTCGAGCACGCACAACATGGCCCCGACGATGTCGCGAATGTGCACGATCGGACGCCAAGGTGTACCGTCACTTTTGATATGAATGCGGCCAGTCGTAAACGCCGCCGCCACAAAGTCGTTCAATACCAAGTCCAGCCGTAGGCGTGGAGACGCACCGTAGGCAGTCGCGTTTCTCATATAGGTCGGGCTGAAATGATCGTCCGCCAGCAGGGCTACGTCGCGCTCGACCAGAACCTTTGATTCGCCATAAGGGGTCACCGGGTTAAGCGCGCCCGTTTCGTCTAGGAACACGTCACCGGCCGAACCGTAAGTGCTGCAGGACGAGGAGAAAACGAAGCGCTGTACGCCTGCCTGTTTGGCCAGTTCGGCCAGCCGCACGGATGCCTTGTGGTTAATGTCATAGGTAAGGCCGGGATTGAGGTCGCTCAAGGGATCATTCGATAATGCAGCCAAATGTACCACAGCATCGAAGCCCTCGAGGTCAGCCTTCGTCAGGTTTCGGACGTCTTTGCGAAGTTCGGGAATCTCTAGGGACGGTTGCCCGAAATCGCAGCCCGCGAAGAGATCGGCATCAAGGCCGATCACTTCATGTCCGGCGGAACGCAACATTGGCCGCGCCACTCCGCCGATATAACCTCTATGGCCAGTCAACAGGATTCTCATGCAAATCCTCCTCTAACCGTAAGTTTTCTGCCTACAGCCTCAGCTTGGACAAGCTGGGGCCAGACCTTCATGGCAGTTAGAATCTTCTCTAGCATCAGCCTGCTGGAAATGCCCCTCAGGATTGGCAACCGCTTTCGGACACTAAACTTATGGGGCAGATCAGCCCGCCCGCTGCTTGACCTGAAGCGCAGTACCCGCACGAGAAGCTGATTGATGCTGGTACATATAAGCTACCGCCCTTAGCGTAATCAAAACGCGGTTGCTATGCTGCAATCAATTTGCCAGCGCCATCCCGGAATGGACCGGAGTTAAATGTTGCAAATGCAGAGGTTAAGTCTGAATTGTGAAGTTTTCCAGATCTCCCAAACTCCAATCCCGAACAGCCTTGGGACTTCTCGGAATCCGATTACCACTATTTGCTAACTTCTTTCCGAGTTTCGCTACCGTTTGAGGAGTGGCACCTGGACCGCAATCGGCATCCGCACGACCGAATTGCCTGGCATCGCGTACCCCGCAACCGTTACAATTACAAGTAGAAATTCTCCTGTCCCGCCGTCCTGTCAAGCCCCCGGCCAACACATGAAACAACTACTCGAATTCATATGGCCGGATTTCAGACAGAATATACGAGGGTCCAACCACAGTATCCGAGCTCCTCGTTCAGTTTCCGCTTGCCGGATTTTCCTCTGCATGTAAGTCTGGCCGGACCCTCCGACCATTCGTCCTAAACGAGGTCGAATGTCGAACTAGTGGAAGTAGTACGAGCCGCTGGGTTGAAAGCCGTGGCGGATACTCGTCATAGCTCAAGTGCAAGCAGTTGGTGGACTGCCCCGTCACAATCCAGAAACGCGATCCATTTCAGGGAATTGCTCCCGCTCCGCTAATTCGGAGATGATATGGCCGATAAGAATACGGCATTCCTGAATGCGTGGCGTCTCATTCGAGGGCACGCAGAGACAATGATCCACACTGCCCTTGAGCTTCCCACCAGTACGGCCGGTCAATGCGACCGTGTGCAACCCCATTTTCTTGGCCTTCGCCATGGCAGTTCGTACATTCGATGAATTACCGCTCGTCGAAATGCCGATGGCGATGTCCCCCGGACGAGCAAACGCTTCAAGCTGCCGAGAGAAAACTCGATCAAACCCACGGTCCACAGTCGTTTCCGATGGCGGTAACACACGAACTATTCACAGACAACGCTAATGCAGGTAAAGGGGGCCGGTCGAATGCGAAGCGTCCGACGAGCTCTGCCGCTATGTGCTGTGCATCAGCCGCGCTGCCACCATTGCCAAACAACAGAACTTCGTTCCCTCGCTTGAGCGCATTAACTAGGAGTTCGCTCACATTCGCTACGGTCAGCACGACATCCCTGCTGCGCAGCAGGGATTGTTTCGTCGCGATCAACGCTTCGATCAATATGCTCACGCGACGCTCGAAGTCATTCGTTTGTTTCATCTAGCTTCCGCGGCTAACCATCGGCTTTGTGTGCTTATCTAATCTTGCCTGCGCTTCAAAACCGTGTGCGGAAGAGAGGTAAGGATCAACTTGGTGCGAGGAACCATAAGCCCTTGCTAATTCTCTAGACAGGCCACCCCGATTGATTGCAGATCATGCAACAAATAATGCAATCAGCCTCCCAGACCCCTGAATGCGAAGCAAAACCAATTTTAGCAAATCACAGCTTGTCGCGTTCAACACGGTGTAGTTCTGCGAGAGCAATCGAAACATAGTAATGCGTCGATGGCAAACTATATCAAACTGGAAGTTTAAAGAAACCATTATTGCCATCATTTGCAAACAGGATTCCTGGTTCTACAATCTCTGGCCATCCCCAATGGGAAGAGTCTCTCCTAGGTGCAATTGAATCTGTGGAGAACTCTCCCTTGATTTCGCATGAGCCTAAGATTTTGCTCGTGTTGCCACTGACTTTGAAATGCCGTACTCGAGCATGTTTTAAGCTTGTATTGCGTTAAATTACCCTCTTCTTGCCCCTAGGTACCAATCAGAACCCTGGTCGATATCTGTCCGTTATGCCAGTAGAACTAATTTCAAGCCGATAAGTAATATGAATGCAGAGTAGGAGATATAATCTACCGGTTGCATCCCGAGCGCAGATTGCTCTGCGACTGGCTGATTCGTCCTGGTATCGGGAGGCATAATGAAGCGCATGGAAACGGCTCTGTTCTTGCTCATTCTGTTCGTAGTAGCTCCGGGAATCGCCCGCGCGCAGTCTCCGCCGTGGTCTGGAATCCTCGATCCAACTCGTGCAATTGACTGGTCAACTGCGGGCGTCATCGGTGGTATGCAGGCGGCGCAGACAGCGCGAACAGCCATCTGCACCACACTCGGTACTGCGGGACAAATTCCAAGCTATGCGCAATCGGTCACGGTGGCGCAGATCAACTCCGCGATTACCAGTTGTGCCTCCGCTCACACAGCAGACGCAGGTGGCATCGTCCTCCTGAATCCCGGAACATACAGTACCGGAACTTCAACTATCACTCTGGCGAGCAATGTGACACTGAAAGGTTCTGGCCCCACTCAAACCATTCTGAATGAAACAGGAGGCGGAGGCGCAATTGTAGCCTTGGGCACCGGAAGCCCACCCGCTGCATCAACCGGGACGGCGATAACCGTAGATGGCACCCACAACATTCAGGGCTCAACCAGCATCGTCGTGGCGAGCGCTAGTAACATTTCTGTTGGCAAGTTGCTGGCCTTGAAGCAACTCAATCTTTCTTACATGACATCTACAGCCGCAGATCAAGGATGTGGCTCTGGGGCCAACGATTACTGTACGGGGTTCGGTTCCGCTTTGGTTGGCGATTCTGGCCAGACTGTCAGAGTGACTAGTGTCAGCGGCACGACCATTGGTATTAGTGATCCGCTTTACATCAGCTATACCAGTTCTCCGCTAGCCATTCCGTACGCCGTTAGTTGCCTCGCTTGCGGTCTTGAATCTCTGCATATCTATGCCACCAACGATGGCCGCGACCCGAACGTGCAGTTCAGCGGCGCGTGGAACTCTTGGATGTACAACGTGGAAAGTGATTTTGCTGACGGCGCTCACACTCACATTGATTGGAGCGGGCACAATACGTTCTTTGGCAATTTTTTCCATGATGGATATAGCCACGGTCCCGGAGGCGAAGATGACCAATTCCGTTTGAGCTACATCACTAGTGCGAATCTGATTGAAAACAACATCTTTTGGAGAATGCACGTCAGCATTATGTGGGAATGGGGCGCTTCCGGAAACGTAGTCGCCTACAACTACTCCACTGGAAATTATGACGATAGCGGGACTTGGTTTGTTTCAGATTTCAATGACCACGGCCCTCATCCGATGATGAACCTGCTTGAAGGGAACATCTCGGACGTATGGCGGCCAGATACCACGCATGGCTCATCTAGCCATCACACCCTTTTCCGTGACTATATTGTTGGATCGCAAGTGTTGGTTCCACCAAAGGACGCTCGCGGGGCATTGCAAACGGGAAGCGCCCAATATGAATCTGGCGGTCCTGACGCAGCTATGGACGTGGATTGGGGGCCGGGGAGTGCCGTTCCCGAAGGGGGCACCATCTACGATAACTTTGTTGGCGTCATCACCGGATCAAATCACCTTGTCACTACTTTGGGTGCTCCTAGCAAAATCGTTGCCCCAACGGGCTCCAGTGCTGCTTGCATTCGCGTTGGCTATGACAGCGATGAGGGTTCGCCGGTGTCCCCGAATCAGGCGTCCACATTGCTGTTCCAAGGAACTTACAACTGCAAGGAAGGTACATTCGAATGGGACAATGGCACGCAGGCGCTTCCGGCGAGTTTCTTTCTCAACGCCAAGCCGAATTGGTTTGGTTCGATTCCTTGGCCCGCAATAGGGCCGGACGTAACCGGAGGGAACTTTACAGATTGGGCGAACACTACAGCTACGGTTCAGAACGGGCACGTCAACATTATTCCGGCACTGGCTTGTTTCAATACGTCCACAGCCAATGGGACGAGTAACGTAACTACATTTGACGCGAGCACTTGCTACACGATGACGTCAACGTTGGTCGCGCCTCCGACGAACCTCAAGGCCGTCGCTTACTAATCTTCCCTGACGTGACGCTGAGCCCATGTGGGGGGATGTCAGCCTGGCATTCCACAATCCTCAGGATGAAGAAGAGGTGCGGAGCGCTTCCCATGCTTGATCAACCGGTAAGATCCGTGCGCCCGATTTCACGGCGTATTGCACAATATCTTCAAAAAAATCGGGAGTGCATCCCCATGGAGTCGGGTCCTCGCAGATGTCGTGAGTCGCAAAAATAAGCCACCCTCGGGCCCGCCGGTTTTGGTCAATCAGATCTTTGAGCGTGTCAGGATTGTTCCGGCATTTCTCCATGAAGAAGGCGGAAAGGAAATTGAGATCTGCGGTTCCAGCATTGAGAGTCTGACCTCCACCTCGACAGCACGCGAAATGTTCGGCTACTCTCCTCTTTGTAGAAGCCCGAGGCGCGCTGATCGGGTAGGCAAAGGTTCTGAAAGAAGCCCCAGGGCAAAATTCTCTGAGTGCCCGGCGGTTCTCGATGATCGAGTTTTCAAATACAGCTGGCTCCGTGTCCCATGCATGGCAGTGACCGTAAGTGTGGCATCCCAACTCATGTCCTTGTTCTAGTAGCGCCTTCAGATCTTCACGCCCAAAAATAGTCCCGGTGGGTGCTTGCTTACCCATGAGGCCAAAAGAAGCGTAATAGGTTCCTGTAAGCGCAAAGCGTTTCAGAATGGCACCACCTGTCAGTAAGGCTGATCGCGGGAAATCATCAAAGGTAAAAGAAATGAGAG
>Ga0187818_10000597_pt1 | contig 13287 bp, 14 predicted proteins | sample NC_wetland_sal_i_14_FD_130581 | JGI IMG/M metagenome (GOLD analysis project Ga0187818, IMG submission 130581) | Wetland sediment microbial communities from Neuse River Estuary, North Carolina, USA - SO4_3 | ecosystem: Environmental > Aquatic > Freshwater > Wetlands > Sediment | place: USA... | reverse complement strand
TTCCAGCGGTGCTGGCCGCGCTTAAAGCGGCGCAGCATCTCACGCTGGAAGGCGTATCCACGCATCTCGCGTCTTCGGAAATCATGGACGCTCCTTCCGTGGGCGAGCAGGAACGCAGCTTTGACGTCGCCTGCCGCATGGTGCGCGAGGCGGGCCTGGAACCGGCTCTGGTGCACCTGGCCAATACCAACGCGGTCATCTCGCGGCGCGAGACCTGGGCCAACCTGAACTGGACCAATGCGAATAAGTCCAATGTGAAACGGAGCGCCCCGGTAAGCGCCACGGTGACCGCAATGGTGCGGCCCGGCGTCGCGCTCTATGGATACTACCTGCCCTTTCAGCGCGCGGGGCGCGAAGTCAGCGGCGGAACTTTGCGTCTGCCCGTGAAACCGATTCTCACCTGGAAGACGCGCATCCTTTCGCTTCGCGATTTCGGAGCCAATCAGGCTCTAGGCTATGGCGGCACTTACGTGACCAGGGCTCCCGCGCACGTTGCCGTGCTGCCCGTGGGCTACGCCGACGGATACAACCGGCAACTCTCGAATCGCGGCCGCGTGATCGTGCGCGAACACTACGCACCGATCCTGGGCAGCATTTCCATGGACCTGACGTTGGTGGATGTAACCGGAATCCCCGGGATCTCTGTAGGGGATGAAGTCATCCTGCTTGGCGCCTCGGAAGGATTGAGTGTGGACGCGCTTGATCATGCCCGGCTGGCCAACAGTTCTCCCTACGAAATTCTCTGCAATATTTCGAAACGCGTGCCGAGAAGGTATCCCAGCTAGCGGAACGGACGTCAGACCTCGGACCTCAGACCTCGGGGCTCAGCATAAGTCGTGGCTGAAGTCCGAGGTCTAAAAGCTACACGCAAAAGAGAGTCCGCGTGGAACGCCCGCGGACCTATGATCCTGCCGCTGATTGCCGGTGAACTTCGGTGATGGATGTCACAATGTGGCGAAAAAGCCACCGGGAGTGTTCCGATTCAGGACGATCTTGAAGAACGAAACCAGGGTTCGGCGCTGCTTGACGCCCAATTGCCGACGGCCAACGACGAATTGCGACGGTTGAATGCTCACGGCCACGACTGCGTCTCCTCCCTTGCTACACTAGAAGGTTCGCCATGCCTTCGCGCTACGCACAGTGGATGTACGACTGGGAACACCGGCTCACGTCGGTGGACAACAACCGTGTGGTCCGCCCGCTGGAGTGGGGCGTGGAATGGGCGCGCGACTGGCCTTGCCGCAACGGCTTTCGTCTCGGCCAGGCGGATGATCCGGAAAAATTCTTCCTCGATCTGAACCGGCACATTCTCCGGGCGAGCGACGAATTCTATTCTTACTCGCGTCCGAGTGACTACCGCCTGGAGAACCGTGAAGTGCAGGTCTTCTCCACGCGTCAAGTGCCGGATCCCAAGCTTGAGGCCAAGGTCAAGGGAACGTTTGGCGATTTTCTGCGCTTCACTTCGCCGGTCAAGACGCCCTATCCCGAAAACAATCTGGTGAATGCGCGCTGGTTTCCGGTGCAGGGCCGCCGCGCCATCGTGCTGCTGCCGCACTGGAATTCCGATGCGATCTCCTACGTCAGCCTCTGCCGAATATTCAATCTGCTGGGCGTCGCCGTCCTGCGGCTGAGCATGCCGTATCACGACATTCGCATGCCCGCCGAGATTGGCCGCGCCGACTACGCGGTTTCGGCCAACATCGGGCGCACGCTCGACGCCGCGCGCCAGGGCGTGATTGACATCCGCTGCTGCCTCGACTGGCTGGAACAGCGGGGTTACACACGGCTCGGCATCGTGGGCACGAGCCTGGGCTCATGCTATGCGTTTCTGGCCGCGGCTCACGACCCGCGCATTCGCGTGGCGGCGTTCAATCATGCATCCACGTATTTTGCCGATGTGGTCTGGCACGGGCAGTCCACCCGGCACATCCGGCAGGGAATTGAGCAGAAGATCGACCTGGAAGAACTGCGGCAAGCCTGGCTGGCGATCAGTCCGATGTCGTTCTTCGAGCAGTTTTCCCGCTGGCCGAAGAAGTCGCTCATCGTTTACGCGAAATACGATTTGACCTTCCTGCCGGAATTCTCGCGGCAAGTGGTGGAGGAGTTCGAGCGGCACGGCCTCGATCACGAAGTCGCCGTGCTGCCCTGCGGCCACTACACCACCGGCGAAACGCCATATAAATACATGGACGGCTGGCGCTTGGCGTCGTTTTTGCGGACAGCGTTTTGAGGGAAGCACTCAGCAGTCAGCATTCGGCAGCCGCGGGGCTATCGGTCGATCCCCGGCTGAGTGCTGAATTCTCCGTCACCCATTTAGAATGTCCAGATGGCATCCAGCATCGTCGAGCACCGTCGTGGAGAATTTGTTATAAGCACCGACCCGTCCCGCCTCGATCTGGATGTCATTCATGGATTTCTGAGCAACTGCTATTGGGCCAAGGGCATCCCACGTGAGGTCGTGGCGCGATCCATCGAGCACTGTTTGTGCTTTGGCGTTTATGATGGTAGCGGTGCGCAGGTGGGCTTTGCGCGGGTGGTCAGCGATTTTGCCACGGTTGCGTATCTCGGCGATGTATTTGTTCTGGAGTCGCATCGCGGACGCGGGCTGAGCAAGTGGATGATGGAGTGCATCATGCAGCATCCCGCTTTGCAAGGTCTGCGACGGTGGATTTTGCTGACCCGCGACGCGCACGGGCTGTACTCAAAATTCGGTTTTACGCCATTGCAAGCGCCCGAGCGTTACATGGAACTGCATAACCAAGCGGTGTATCAACCCGCGGTTCAACAGTTGGAGGAGCCATGAAGCACTTCATGATTTTCGTTTGCGCTTGCGTCCTGGGATCGTTAGCCTCTGCCAAAGTCGCCGTTCAGCAACTCACCGCCGAGAAGGTCGAACTAATCGCCAAAGCGCAGAACATGCCGGCATCCAAGATCGATAAGAAGTTGCCTGCAGTCCGGCTAGCCGATTGGCTGCAGGCGCAGGGAGGTCCGGATGCAGGATTCACCTGGGCGTTCCGCAGCGCGGCCGGAACCCCCGAGGCACGCGGCGTCCCCGACTGCGTAGAAGCCGTCGCCACGCTGAAGAATGATCAAACGTTCATGGTCTCGATCGCGGTCGGCAAGGATGCCCGCCACCCGTCTTTCCAGGCAGGGTGGGTGGTCATCAACCGGCACGAAATTATCGACCTGGAGCGGCTCAGCGATCTTCCGGGTGCTATGGCCAAGCTTAATAAGGCCAATGAGAATTCAAGCCATACCGAGGCGAAGAATGAATAAGGACAGTATGTACCGCCCGCTGTACGAAACCGATCCGCAGATTGCCGCGGCCATTGACAACGAAACCCGGCGCCAGCACGAAGGCCTGGAGCTGATTGCCTCGGAGAACTTCGTCAGCGAAGCCGTGCTTGAGGCCGCGGGCTCGGTGTTTACGAATAAGTATGCCGAGGGGTATCCCGGCAAGCGCTACTACGGCGGCTGCGAGTTTACCGACGTTGTCGAGAATCTGGCGCGCGACCGCGCCAAGCAGCTCTTTGGCGCCGAGCACGCCAACGTCCAGCCGCATGCCGGATCGCAGGCCAACATGGAGGCCTACGCTGCCGTGCTGCAGCCGGGCGACACGATTCTCGGCCTGAACCTGGCGCATGGCGGACACCTCACGCACGGCCATCATCTGAATTTTTCGGGCAAGACCTACAAGATCATTCCCTACGGCGTCACCAAAGAAACCGAGACCATCGACTACGACGAACTGGAAAAACTCGCCGAGAAAGAGCGCCCCAAGCTGATCATCGGCGGCGGAAGCGCGTACCCGCGCATCATTGACTTCGCCCGTATGCGCCAGATTGCCGATAAAGTCGGCGCGCTCTACCTGGTGGACATGGCGCACTTCGCCGGGCTGGTGGCCGGAGGCGTCCATCCATCGCCGGTGCCGCACGCGCAGATCGTTACCTCGACCACGCACAAGACGCTGCGTGGCCCGCGCTCGGGCATGATTCTTTCCAAAGCCGAGTTCGCGCAGGCGATCGATAAAACGGTTTTCCCCGGCATGCAGGGCGGGCCCCTGGTGCACATCATCGCGGCCAAGGCGGTGTGCTTCCACGAAGCCATGCAGCCGGAATTCCGCGACTACGCGCGGCAAATTGTCGCCAACGCGAAAGTGCTGGCGCAGACCATCGCCGACGAAGGCTTCCGCATCATTTCCGGCGGCACCGACACGCACCTCATGCTGGTGGACGTTTTCTCGAAAGGCATGCTGGGCAGCGACGCCGAGAAAGTCCTGGGCGAAGCCGGAATCACGGTGAACAAGAACGCCATTCCCTTCGACACCAACCCGCCGTTCAAGCCCAGCGGCATTCGCATCGGGTCACCGGCCATGACCACGCGCGGCATGAAGGAAGCTGAGATGCGCCAGATCGGCCGCTGGATCGTCGAAGTGCTGCTCCATCGCACCGACGCAGCCGTTCTGGCGAAAGTCCGCAAGCAGGTGCTTGAGTTGTGCGAGGCGTTTCCGCTTTACGCGGATCGCCGGGCGAAGGCGCAGGCGGAAGTCAGAGCGTAATTCCGCAGCATCTGCCCCTGAGCCTAGCCGAAGAACGTCCTCTGTGTTTAAATGCCATCGGTGAAGATCGCCATCGACATTCGGCGGATGACCGAGTTCGGCGTAGGCACGTACATCCGCAACGTCGTTCGAACCCTCGGCCGGCTCGACCATGACAACACGTACCTGCTGATTGGGCCTCCGCCGAAGGTGCAGGAAATCGGCGCCCTGCCGCCCAACTTTCATACTGTCCCGCTGACTTCGCCGGAGAGGTCGGTGAAGGGGTACCGCGAGTTCCGCGCCGCGCTGCAGCGGCTGGAATGCGACCTGGTGCATGTGCCCAATCTTTTTTCCATTCCCCGCGCTATCCCCTGCCCCTACGTCATGACCGTACACGACATGGTGGAGCACATGTCGCGGCCCCGCGAGCAGAGCGGATTCTGGCGCTCCCTGCGCCTCCTGTTAACCCGGCGCGTGCTGGAAGGCGCGGCGCGCATCTTTGCCGTATCGAACTTCACCAAGACGGAAATCGAGAAGCTGTTTGGAATTTCCCCCGGCCGGATCGAGGTGGTCTACAACGCGATTGACGAACGCTTCCTGCGCGGACACGCCACCGCGGCCGACCGCGAGCTGATCGCCCAGCGCTACCAGGTGACGTATCCGTTCCTGCTCTATGCGGGACGCATCAGCCCGCACAAGAACGTCGTGCGCATGATCGAGGCGTTCTCGGCGCTGAAGACGGAACTGGAAAGAGATCAGGCATATCCCGACCTCAAACTCATCATTATCGGGGACGATCTTTCCGGCAACCCCGACCTGCGGCGCACGGTGGTGCGCAGCGGAGTGCAGAACGACGTGCGCTTTCTGGGATTCGTCCCCATCGAAGTGTTGCGGATTTTTTATGACGAGGCGAGGATCTTCGTCTTCCCGTCGCTGTATGAGGGATTCGGGCTGCCCCCGCTGGAAGCGATGGCGCACGGTACACCGGTCGTCACCTCCAACGTTTCCTCACTGCCCGAGGTCGTGGGACGGGCGGCGGTGCTGGTCAATCCCGAAAATGTCTTCGAGATCATGCGTGCCCTGCACTGCGTGCTCACCGATCAGGCGCTGCGAGAACGCATGAGGGATCGCGGCTACGAGCAGGCGGCTAAGTTTTCCTGGGAAGCGTCGGTGCGCCGCATTCTGGATGTCTATCGTCAAGTCGGGCACGGCGACCGCAGGCCCGGCGGCCAGCAACCGGCGGCCGACTAGCCTACTTCAGCAATGGCTGGCCCGGCGACGCGACCGCGAGTTTGTGCAGCTTGGCGGTGAGGCGGGTGCGGTCGGCGTCGGTCTTGGCAGCGGCCAGACGCTTGCGCAACTGGACAATCTTCTCTTTGCGGGTACGGCGCCGGCGAATCTCCGGCCGGCGGCTGGGTGCGGACATACAGTGCTCCTTCGGATGAATTTCGAAAATTGATGGTAACCGATCGGTGAGTCAGGTTCGACGGCTGTTCTAGAACGATTATAGTTTGGTGAGAGCGAGCCGGCAAACCACAGTCGACGCAGCAATGGATGAGGGTGATCCTCTGCCTGGGCAAATCAGGGTCATCGCACGAACTCAACCTCAGGCCGGCAACAGTCCTTGATAGATCGCCATGCCTACAACAGCGTCCACTCCCAGGGCATGGAGGTCGGCAACTTCCTCCTGTGTTCGGATCCCCCCGGCGGCAATGAGCTGCCGCGAGGTCGCGCCCCGCAACTCGCGCACCACGTCGAATGGAATTCCTTGCAGCAGGCCCTCGGTGTCAATGTGCGTGTAGAGAAACGCGCTGCAGTACGGCTCGAGGGAACGCATCATCTCGATCGGCGTGATGCCGGTCGTTTCCTGCCAGCCCTTGATCGCAACGTGCCCGCCGCGGGAATCCACGGCAAAGACGAGCTTCTCCGCGCCGATCCCAGTCGCGGCGAGTTGAGCGAACGCGGCATTGATCGTACCGTCAGAAATCAGCGATGACCCGAGGATGACGCGCTGCGCTCCCAACTCCAACGTCGCCAGCGCCGCCTCAATGGAACGGATTCCTCCGCCCACCTGGCAGGGAAGCTGGCGCGCCAGCTCTCGCACAAGATTGCGATTGTCGCCACGGCCCATCGCCGCGTCGAGATCAATAATCTGTACCAGCGGATACTTTGCAAAGCGAGCGCCCCACTCGTCCACGTTGTCGAACTCCAGTGCTTTCTGCTTGCCCTGAACGAGCTGCACGATCTTGCCGCCCATCAAATCAATGGAAGGAATCAGCATGGCCACCTCACCGCGATTCCCGCGGAGCCGATTTGCTGCTTGAGGTCGCGGAGCCGGCTGAAGCCGTAGTGAAAAATCGAAGCAGCCAGCGCGGCGTCGGCGTGCCCGTCGCGAAACACTTCCACAAAATGCTGTGCGCCGCCCGCGCCACCGGACGCAATGACGGGAATCCGAACCGAGTCGGCTACAGCCCGCGTCAGGTCGCAATCGAAGCCAGTGGCCATGCCGTCGCAGTCCATCGAAGTCAGCAGGACTTCGCCCGCGCCGCGCGACTCCGCCTCCCGCGCCCATGCCACCGCGTCCCGCCCGCTTCCTGATCGTCCTCCGTGCGTGAATGCTTCCCAGTGCGATCCGTTCTCGCGGCGCTTGGCGTCAATCGCGACGACGACTGCCTGCGAGCCAAAGCGCTCCGCGATCCGCGTGATCAAAGCCGGATCGGCGAGGGCCGCCGAGTTGATGCTGATCTTGTCGGCGCCGGCCGAGAAAACCGCGGCCGCGTCTTCCAGAGTGCGAATGCCGCCGCCCACCGTGAAGGGAATGAACAACTGGCTCGCGGTCCGGCGCACCGTGTCGAGCAGCGTGGCTCGGTGCTGGTGCGCCGCCGAAATATCCAGCAGCACAATCTCGTCCGCTCCCGACTCGCTGTGCGCCTTCGCCAGTTGCGCGGGATCGCCCGCGTCGCGCAGCTTCTCAAACTGCACACCTTTGACCACGCGGCCGCCGTCCACGTCCAGGCAAGCGATGATGCGTTTGGTCAGCATGTCAGAAGGCACAGAAATTGCGCAGCAGCGCTAAACCAACCTCACCTGATTTTTCCGGATGAAACTGCACACCGAATACATGATCGCGTTCCACCGCAGCCGAAAACCTGCCGCCATATTCGCAGTTCGCCGTCGTCGTCTCGACGACAGGAACACGATAGGAGTGCGTGAAATAAACGTAAGATGACTGCGGGAGTCCGCGAAATAGTCTTGCGGACGCCGCAACCTCAAGTTGGTTCCAGCCCACATGCGGCGATTTCACGCTCGCCGGGAAGCGCTCGCACTCACCCGGCAACAGGCCCAGACCGGGCGTCTCGGGCGATTCCTGGCTGCGCTCAAACATCCATTGCATGCCGACACAGATGCCAAGGAAGGGAACTCCGCGCCCAATGGCATTCGCAATTGCGGCCTGCAATCCGGAACGTGAGAGCGCCGCAGTCGAAGCGAAGTGACCCACGCCAGGAAGAACAATTTTCGCTGCGTCTGCAATTCTCGTGGGGTCGGAAGTAATCAGGCAGTCCTGACCCAGCCAGTCCAACGCCTTCCTCACCGAAACCAGATTGCCGGCCCCGTAATCCACAATCGCGATCATCACAGCATCCCCTTGGTACTGGGCAAAAGGCGCAGCATCTGCCGGTCGCGCCAGCAAGCGGCACGCAGGGCGCGGGCAAAGGCTTTGAAGAGCGCTTCAATTTTGTGGTGGCTCGACCGGCCATAAAGGACGCGGACGTGAACATTGGCGCGCGCGCCGCGGGCAAAGCCCTCGAAGAAATCGTGGACCAGTTCGGCCTGCAGATCCCCGACCAGGCGCGTGCGCACCTTGGTGTCCACAACACAAGCGGTCCGCCCGCAAAAATCCACGGCGGCCATGCCCATGGTTTCATCCATCGGCATGAGAAAATATCCGGCGCGAAGAATGCCGCGCTTGCTCCCCAACGCCTTGTCGAAAGCCTGACCCAGGACGATCCCCACATCTTCCACAGTGTGGTGCTGATCCACATCGAGGTCGCCGCGAGCCCTGAGCTTGAGGTCAAATCCTCCGTGGTGCGTGAAAAGTTCGAGCATGTGGTCGAAGAAACGAATGCCGGTCGAAACCTGATAGCGCCCGCGGCCTTCAATGGTGAGCGAGAGCTGAATCCGGGTTTCTTTGCTGGCGCGGTGAATGCTGCCTTTTCTCATGGCCGGGACGCCCCCTGGGCAACGTCAAGTTCCTCGATCGTCTCCTGAAGCGCGGCCAGCAAGCGATCGGCGTGATCGCGTGGACCAAGTGTGATGCGCACGCAGCCCTCGCAACCGTGATCGCTCGACCGGTCGCGAACCAGAATGCCGCGCCGCCGCATTTGCTCTACGAACGCTGCAGCCGTTTTAGTCGAGCCTATGCGTGCGAGGACGAAGTTTGCCGAACTGGGCCAGAATGGAATTCCGCCGGCCTCCAGAGCACGCTCGAGACGGGTGCGCTCCTGAAGAACATCGCTCACATACTGCTCGACGTAACCTTGGTCGGCGAGCGCTGCCGGAAGGCAAGCCAGGGCCACCGCATTCACGTTGTAAGGAGAACTGACACGCCGGACCGCGCGCATCTGCCCGGCATCGCCAAGCAAAACTCCCACGCGCAGCCCGGCCATCCCGTAGGCTTTCGAAAAAGTGCGCGCCACGAACAAATTGGGGAGTTCGCGAAACTTGCCCAGCAGGGTTTGCCCGCAAAACTCAAAGTACGCCTCGTCCACCAGCACGGCCGCGGCCGGAGCAGAGCGAGCGAGCGTGAGCAGTTCTTCCTGCGGGGCCACAGTTCCCGTAGGATTATTCGGGTTAGCGATGGCGATCAACCGCGTGCGCTGCGTGATGCGATTGCGCAATTCCTCATAAGGAAAACGGAAATCTCCGCCCGCCGCCACGCTGATGACCTCTGCCCCGGCCGCCATCATGTAAATCCGGTACATGGAATACGTCGGCACAACAATCAACGCTTCCTCGCCCGCTTCGAGGTAGGTTTGGCAGAGCAGGTGAATGGCTTCGTCAACGCCGTTCGTCAACAATAGTTCCGCAGGCCCGATTTCCAGAAAGTCCGCCACGATTGCTTCCACCGGCTCGCGCTCGGGATAGCGGGCGAGATCCTCCGCACCCAACTGACGCAGCCGTTCCAGCACGCGAGGCGAACACCCGACAGTGTTCTCGTTGAAATCCAGACGCAGGCCCTCCCGCCCCGCCAGCGGCGGATGGTACGAGGGCAGCGTGCGCACAGCTTCCCGCGGCCTAAGCATGACTGCTCCTCACCCGGATGGAATCAGCATGCGCCTGCAAGCCTTCCATACCGGCCAGTCGCTCGACCGTCTTCGCGATGCGCCGCAACCCCGCAGAAGAAAGTTCCTGCACAGTGATAAGTTTCACGAAATCCAGCACGCTCAAACCTCCGCGAAATCGAGCTTGCCCCGACGTTGGCAATACGTGGTTGGGACCGGAAGCGTAATCTCCAGCCGCCTGCGGTGAGTAGTCCCCGGCGAAGATCGAGCCGGCATTCTGGATGAAAGGTAAATCTTCTGCGGCGACGGTGAGGTGTTCGGGGGCGATGCGATTAGCCCAGTCCCGCGCTTGTGCGCGCGACGCCGCCAGCAAAACCGCACCGCGCCGGCGCAACGATTCTAGTGCGGTGGAATTCCCTCGCGCCTGCTCCGTCACACTCGAAGCCACGGATTTCGCCAGTCTGCGAGAGGTTGTAATGAACACGGCCAGCGCATCCGGATCGTGCTCAGCCTGAGACACCAAGTCTGCCGCAATGAATTCCGGGACGCCCGCGTCGCTCATGACGACGGCTTCGGTGGGTCCGGCGAGAAAATCAATAGCGCAGTCAAAGGCGACCAACTTCTTCGCGACGGTCACATAAGCGTTTCCCGGCCCGACGATCTTGTCCACCCGCGGAATCGTCCTGGTTCCATAGGCCAGTGCGGCCACTGCCTGCGATCCTCCAACCCGGTAGAACTCGCGCACGCCCAGCATCGCGCCCGCGGCCAGGACTTCTCGGGATGGCTTGGGCGACACCACACGGATTTGCGCTACTCCAGCCACCTGGGCGGGAATCACCGTCATCAGCAATGTCGAAACCAGCGGATAGAGGCCCCCCGGAACATAGCAGCCGACGGATTCCAGTGGTCTCACCAGCTGCCCGAGCGAGATTCCGCCGCGCGTGCGGGTCCAGGCGGAGGGCATCTGCCATTTGCAGAAGCGGCGGATGTTCGCGGCTGCCTGTTGCAACGGTTTCCGCAACTGCGGATCGAGCGCTCGCCATGCGACTCGGAGTTCATCGGCGGGCACGCGCAGTGATTGATTCGACGCGAGTCCATCCCACCTCTCGGCATAACGGTGAACCGCGCGGTCTCCCTCGCGACGCACACTGCTCACGATGCGCCGCACCCGCGGTTCCAGCACGGCAAGCTGCGAGCCGCGCGCAGCGAGGCGTTCGACCGTTGCGGCTGCATCGCGGCCAGAGAGGATCCGCATCACAGCACCACCTTATTCATCACAGCACCACCTTATTCAGCGGATACTCGACAATGCCCTCCGCCTGCGCTTCCTTGAGCCGCGGGATGACTTCCCACGCCGCCGCCTCGTCAATCACGGTGTTGACGGCGAGCCAGTGTTCGTCACTGAGATGGGAAATCGTCGGCTTTTGCAGCGCCGGCAGCACGGCCAGCACGGCCGCCAGGTTTTCCTTGCGCACATTCAGCATCAGCCCGACCCGGTCTTGCGCCTGCATGGCGCCCCGCAGCATGAGAGCCAGGTTTTCGATTTTGCGCCGTTTGTCACGGTCGGCAAACGAAGTTTTATTGGCGATCAGTTGTGTGTTCGATTCCAGCACCGTCTCCAAAATGCGGAGACGATTCGCTTTGAGCGAACTCCCGGTCTCGGTCACCTCGACAATCGCATCCGCCAGCATGGGCGGCTTGACTTCCGTGGCGCCCCAGGAAAATTCAACCCGCACTTCCACGCGTTTCTTTTTGAAGTAGTCGCGAGTCACGTTCACCAGTTCGGTGGCGATGATGCGCCCGGAAAGCTCTTCCGCGCGCTGGAAAGGAGAATCCTCCGGAACCGCCAACACCCAGCGCACCTTGCCCCGGCTGCGCTTGGCATAGATCAAATCGCTGACCGTGACCACCTCGAGTCCGCTCTCGATGATCCAGTCCAGTCCGGTCAGGCCAGCGTCAATCGCCCCGTGCTCGACGTAGCGGGCCATCTCCTGCGCGCGGATCAACATGCAATCAATCTCGGGGTCCGAGGTAGTGGCGAAATAGGAGCGGCCATTGGTGTATGCAGGAAGCCCAGCTTGCGCGAAAAGCTGCAGAGTGGCCTCCTGCAGGCTGCCTTTGGGAATTCCGATGCGCAGCTTCATCAGAGTTTCTCCTTCGCCGGAGCGGCCGCGGCCGACATAGACGAAAGTTGGACAACCGGTTCCGTGAAACACGAGCGGGTGCCGCGGTGGCAAACGATCCCCGCTCCCTCCACCTCCACGCGGAACAGCAGCGTGTCGCGGTCGCAGTCCGTGTGCGCGGAGACCACTCGCAGTCGGTTGCCCGAGCTTTCTCCCTTGGTCCACAGCTGGTTGCGCGTGCGGCTGAAGAACGTGACGTAGCCCTCTTGCACAGTGCGCTCCAGAGCCGGGCGATTCATGAATCCCACCATCAGGACTTCCCCGTCGCTCGAGTCCTGCACCACAGCGGGAACGAGTCCACTCATCTTTTCGAAATCAAGTTCTGCATTCATCCCAATACTTCCTTTCCCGGAAAAATGAAAAGCCCGCTGGGCGTGGGTCGCGTCAGCGGGCCGGGGTTCCAAAGAGTGCTGCTTAACTCAGGTCTGCACCCCCGCCGCCACGCGATGCGCATGGTGGTGATGGCGGTGATGCAAATGAGATTGCATGTTACAAAAAGACTACGGGGAGCCTTGTCTGCCGGTCAACAAGTTTAAGCGCGAGCGGGAGCCATTTTTTGCATGCGTTCTATCAGAATTTTGCATAGAGCCGCAGTTCCCCATAATGGCTCAGTTTGAACTTTGGCGTTCTTCTTTGACGGCGTGATCCTGAGCGAAGCCGAAGGGATCCTGCGCGCACAACGGAGACGGGTCCTCCACGCGAGATCCCTCAACCCGGCTGAACAACGCCGGGTTTCGGGATGACGCCTTAGAGAGTTGAAATTCAAACTGGCACTATTCGATTTCTTCATCAGCTGCGGACGGGGCTTCCCTTTCGCGTGGAGATCAGCGCCGAGGTCCATGTAGCAAACTGACTCCTCTGGCTCGTACGTGTCGCCTGGCTTGCAAAATCTCCGTTGACAAGTTGACAACGATCCGCGGCATCAATACATTTGTTACGCTTTCAGGTTTCATTTATTTTCGTTTGAGATCGAATACAACCGAATGCCGGTCCTCACCATCGAGGTGCAATGTGGCTTCCCAGCAAGCTCTTAGCGGTCTCCTTATGACTCGCTCGTCCTCCGCGCGCCGATCTTTTGTTCAAGCCTTGGTCCTTTGCGCAGTGGTTACATCCTTGTTCCCGGCTCTCGCATATTCTGCCGAGAGCGAACTGAAGAATGACGCCCTGGTGGTCAGGATTGATCCCGCCGATGGCTCCTACACGATCTCAGGCAAAGGCGCCGCGTCTCCGGTGATTCGCGCGGGCGTCGCCGCCGAGGTGGATCATCACTGGATAAAGTCCGCCG
>Ga0187818_10000596_pt1 | contig 13293 bp, 14 predicted proteins | sample NC_wetland_sal_i_14_FD_130581 | JGI IMG/M metagenome (GOLD analysis project Ga0187818, IMG submission 130581) | Wetland sediment microbial communities from Neuse River Estuary, North Carolina, USA - SO4_3 | ecosystem: Environmental > Aquatic > Freshwater > Wetlands > Sediment | place: USA... | reverse complement strand
GTACTGCCAAGTACGGAGCGGAGATGACGCCGCAGGTGGAAGCCGCCATGCAGCGCGTGACCGGCCTGTTTGAGCAATACGTGAAGCTCTGCCAGTCGCTGAACTACGAGACCATGATCGCCGCCGTCCGCAATGACGACCCCTCGAAGCTGACCGACACCATTGCCGCCAACCTGCAGCTTTCCATCGAAGAGAAACAGGAACTGCTGGAGATCTTTGATCCTGCCGAGCGTTTAAGCCGCATCGGTGACGTGCTCGACATCGAGATCGAAAAGCTCAATATGGATCGCACCATCCAGTCGCGGGTGAAGCGGCAGATGGAGCGGGCGCAGAAAGAGTATTACCTCAACGAGAAGATCAAAGCCATCCAGAAGGAACTGGGCCGCGGGGAAAAGAGCGAGTTCGACGAACTGAAGAAGAAAATTGACGCTGCCGGTATGCCGAAAGACGTGCGCGACAAGGCGGTGCAGGAACTGAAGAAACTGGAAGCCATGCCGCCCATGTCGGCGGAGTCGACCGTATCGCGAAATTATCTGGATTGGCTGCTGGCCGTGCCGTGGAAGAAGCGCTCGAAAGAAATACGCAACATCAGCCGCGCCGAAAAGGTTCTCAACGAAGATCATTATGGGCTGGAGAAAATCAAGGAGCGCATTCTTGAATTTCTCGCGGTCCGCCAGTTGGTGAAGAATCCCAAGGGTTCCATCCTTTGTTTCGTTGGGCCGCCGGGAGTTGGTAAGACTTCGCTGGGCATGTCGATTGCGAAGGCCACCGGGCGGAAGTTCGTGCGCATGTCGCTGGGTGGAGTGCGCGATGAGGCGGAAATCCGCGGCCATCGCCGCACTTACATTGGCGCGTTGCCGGGGCAGATTATCCAGATGATGAAGAAGGCGGGGACAAAAAATCCGGTCTTCATGCTGGACGAAGTGGACAAGATGTCCATGGATTTTCGTGGCGACCCGTCCGCCGCGCTCCTCGAAGTCCTCGATCCCGAGCAGAATTTCATGTTCGTGGATCATTACCTGGACGTCGAGTATGACCTCTCCCAGGTATTTTTCATTGCGACCGCGAACGTCATCCACACCATTCCGCCGGCGTTGCAGGACCGCATGGAAGTACTGCGGTTGCATGGCTACACCGAACAGGAAAAGGTGGAGATCGCGAAGCAGTTCCTGGTGAAGAAGCAGATGCTGCAGGCCGGCCTCACCGATAAGAACATCAAGTTTTCTGACGATGCGATATCCGGGTTGATCCGCTCTTACACACGTGAGGCGGGGGTACGCAATCTGGAGCGCGAAATTGGGAATATCTGCCGCAAAATTGCGCGCAAAGTGGTTAAAGAAGGCGTCGATTACAACATCGCAATCGCACAAAACAATGTCAATGATTACCTGGGCGTGATCAAGTTCCGAGATACCCTGGCGCATGAACGCAGCGAAGTGGGATTGGTTACGGGCCTAGCGTGGACTGAAGTGGGCGGTTCGATCCTCAGCACGGAAGCCACCGTCGTCGACGGCAAAGGCAAGCTTACCCTGACCGGAAAGCTGGGCGACGTGATGCAGGAGTCGGCCCAGGCAGCGATGTCTTACGTGCGCTCACGCGCGCAGCGACTGGGGTTGGCGCGCGACTTCTACCGCAATATCGACATTCACGTGCATGTGCCGGAAGGCGCGATTCCCAAAGATGGGCCATCCGCAGGCATCACCATCGCAACCGCCATTTCGAGCGCTTTGAGCAAGATTCCGGTTCGCCGAGATCTTGCGATGACGGGCGAAATTACGCTTCGCGGCAAGGTGTTGCCGATCGGTGGATTGAAAGAGAAGCTGCTGGCGGCGCATCGGGCCGGGTTGTTCGAGGTCATCCTGCCTCAGGATAACGAGAAAGATCTCGCCGAAGTTCCCGAAAACCTGCGTACTGCCATGAAGATGCACTTCGTCGATACCATGGACCAGGTGCTAGCTGTGGCCTTGGAGCATCCGCTGCCTGAGCCCATGCCTCAAGTGGAAGAAGGCACGCAGCCCATTACGCCTCTGGCGCCTCCCGCGGAAGGGCCTACGGCGCATCAGTAAGTTTGGGATATTCGCATCTTGACAGCGAGCTGCAAACACCCGTAGATTGACAGCACTTTCCAGCCTAGAATAAACCGGAAGGTATACCGCCTTTCGGAGATCATCGAGCAATCAGGAGTTTTGAACTATGTCCAGTTCCGACTTGAGGAACGGCGAAGTCGGTTTGTTTCCGGAGTTGCCGACTGCTGGTAATGAAGAGCGCACCACGGGCATACTTCCGTCGCAGGCTATCCGGGAATTGATTGCGAAGGGACGAATTGTCGGCAACCGCGCGATTACCGAGGAACAGATCCAACCGGCGAGCCTCGACCTGCGGCTTGGCGACATTGCGCACCGGGTGCAGGCTAGTTTTCTTCCTGGTCCCGGCGGGAAGGTTGAAGCGAAAGTTAAAGAACTTCGCATGGCGAGGGTGGATCTGACCAGTGCGGCCGTGTTCGAGAAGGGATGCGTCTACATCGTTCCATTGCTTGAGGAACTGGATTTGCCCCGGGATATTTCGGGGAAGGCGAATCCGAAAAGCACGACCGGCCGACTGGATGTTTTTATTCGCCTGATTACCGACGATGGCGTGGAATTCGAGCGCGTACCGCCAGGTTACAAAGGACGACTCTACGCTGAGATTGTTTCCCGTACGTTTACCGTCGCGGTGCGGGCGGGGATGCGGCTTAATCAACTGCGCTTTGTGCGCGGGAACCCGGTATCTTCCGACAGCCGGATTCGACGGTTGGATGAGGAACAGCAGCTTACCTACATGGACGAGGAAAATCCCGTCAAGGCGTCGGTTGATCGCGGGCTGAGAATCACGGTAAATCTGGAAGGCTCGTCGCCCGACGAAGTCATTGCTTACAAAGCCCGGAAGCACGCTCCTGCGATCGAGTTGGAGCGGATTAATTACTACGCGCCCGAGGAATTCTGGGAGGCTCGCCGTCACGGCAGCAATCAGCGTTTAATTCTCGAGCCGGGTGATTTTTATATTCTCGCTTCCAAGGAAAGAGTGCGCGTCCCACCGGAATTTGCCGCTGAAATGGTGCCTTTTGATCCTTCGGTGGGCGAATTTCGAATTCACTATGCAGGTTTCTTCGATCCCGGATTTGGATACGGTTCGAGCGACATCAAGGGTACGCGCGCGGTGCTGGAAGTGCGGGCTCATGAAGTGCCGTTCCTGATCGAACACGAGCAGTTTGTCGGCCGGTTGACGTACATGCCCCTGCTTTCGAAGCCGGAAAAGATTTATGGGTTGCAGATCGGCTCGTCGTATCAGCAGCAGGCGCTGACCCTTAGCAAGCAGTTTCGGCGGCAGACGTAGCAAGCTACGTCTCTACAGAACTCGTTCTAGAATAGAGGCATCGGCAGGGGTGCTGCATGGAACCCAATCTTCAGCCAGGCCAGCCCAGGGCGTCCGTCAGGGGGCCTGCGGGTTTGATTGTTGCCGTCGCCGTGGTGGTGATTGTTCTTATTGCGTTTCCTGCTTACCGGTGGTTTTTCCTGATCAGCGTGGGAATCGGCGTTGTGGTAGCGGGGATACTTTTTCTTTGGCATAAGTTCAGGCCGATTCGCGAGGAAGATATCGAGAACAAGCGCCCGCTAGGTTTGGGATAGGTGCTGAGAATCTGGCGCGAGCGTTCCGCTTGCATGTTTGCCCATCGAAACGGCACACTGAGGGATGCGCGTTTTGGCTCGATTCATGATGTCGGCGATGGACTCCAGCCACTTCCCTGCTCCGGTGCTTCCCGAAGTTGCTTTCCTGGGTCGATCGAACGTTGGCAAGTCGAGTGTGATTAATTCACTACTCGGCGCGAAGGTGGCCAAAACCAGCTCCACGCCTGGGCGGACACGAAGCATCAATTTTTTCGAACTGCGCTGGGCAGGGAAACCGCGGCCGGAGATAATCTTTACCGACTTGCCGGGCTACGGGTATGCGAAGATTTCGCGGGAGATTTCCAGCCACTGGCCCAGCTTCATCGAGCCTTACCTGCAGCACCGTGCTTCGCTGGCCTTGTGCCTGGTGCTGGTGGATGTCAACGTGCCTCCGCAGGAAAGCGACAGGCTATTGCTCGACTTTCTTACGTCCAATCTACGTCCATTCCTCATCGTAGGCACGAAAAGTGACCGGCTATCGGGAAACCAGTTGCGCAATTCTCTGCAAGCCCTCGCACGAGACTTTCCTCAGGCCCGGATTGTTCCTTTCTCGGCCAAAAGCGCTGCCGGGCGCGAAGAACTATGGAAGGAGATCCGGGCTGCAGTTGAGAGTCATCGCGGATAGCCGAGACGTCGATATCTGGACGATTACCGACGTTCCATTTCTCAATCGACGGTTATCCGCTATGATCTAGCAAGCTATGGCCACCTATCTGATTACAGGAATTGCGGGATTTATTGGGTCGTCGCTGGCGCGGGCTATTTTAGCGCGGGGCGACAACGTGCGCGGGGTCGACAATTTTTCCACCGGTAAGCGGAATAACATCGCGGAGTTGCTCGATCGCATTGATGTTCGAGAGGCCGATTTGCTTGACCTCGAGGCGATGCAGTCGGCTTGCCAAGGGGTCGATTACGTTCTGCATGAAGCTGCGATTCCATCTGTTCCCAGATCCGTGCTGAATCCGCTGGAGAGCAATCGGGCGAACATTGACGGAACCGTCAACGTTCTGGTCGCGGCCCGGGATGCGAAAGTGAAACGGGTGCTTTATGCGGCTTCGTCTTCGGCTTATGGTGATACTCCCACCCTGCCCAAGCACGAAGATATGTCTCCCAATCCGATTTCCCCCTATGCTGTAGCGAAATTGGCTAGCGAGTATTACATGGCCTCTTTTTGGCGGTGCTACGGGTTGGAGACGGTAGCACTGCGCTATTTCAATATCTTTGGACCGCGCCAGGATCCGACCTCGCCGTATTCGGGGGTGCTGGCGAAATTCATTACGCAGATGCTCAAGGGAGAACAGCCAACCATCCATGGCGATGGCAGTCAAAGCCGCGACTTCACGTATGTCGAAAACGTGGTGCATGCGAATTTGCTGGGCTGCAAAGCACCGGCCAGCGAAGTGGCCGGACGGGTATTCAATGTGGCGACTGGAACACGAATTGATTTGAATGAAATGTTCCGCGTCCTCAAGAAGCTTACCGGGTATCCCGGCGAGGTGAAACACGGTCCGGAGCGGGCGGGAGATGTGAAACACTCGCTGGCCGATTTGTCGCGGGCGGAACAGCATCTGGGATACAAACCGCAGGTGACCTTTGAGGAAGGGCTGCGCCGCACCATAGATTGGTACCGCGCGCAGGAAAAATCGGCAACGGCGTGAACCGGTCGCGGCTAAATCGATAACGCCGAAGCTCGAAGGACTTTGCAGGCACTGTCTATTGGAGGGGGTACCCCCTCCCCCCCTGATCTTTTGGAATCATGGGGTTAGCGTGAGACCACCCTCAAAATCTTTGAGGAATAAGGACTTACACGTAAAATATTCCAGAATAAGGGGTTAGCTGCCCCGATTCCCAAAATGGCTCGCCTTGAGTGGGCTGTGTAGATTGTCAAAGAGCTAATTAATAGGATCATATAATATCTCTTTGTGAACGGTTAAGTCAAGGACAGTAAGGCCGAAGGTGAGGTCGGCTTGAAATACTTCGCGCCAGAGCCCAGCCGCGCAACGCCCGGCAGCGAAACGAAATCAGCTGAGCTTTGCTCAGCCGGACAGCGGAGGGCGGCGGTCCCCACGTGATCAATCGCCCCGCGAAAAGTCTCCTCCTTTCATTACCTTCGTTATCTGTAGCGGGGTTACGGGCCGGACTACAGTTGCGGTATGACACTCTCATCCATGGTAGTTTCGCGCGATTGGGCTGAAGTCAGTGTGTTGGAGTGTATTCTTGGCGGTTTGCACATCGGTGTTGATGTGGAAACGGAACCGGCGCGGGCTCGCGCCAAGCTGGCTAAATCCAAGATTGACGCCCTGATCGTAGATCGCGATCTGGAGGGGACAAGCAGTTTTCTGCGTGATCTCGGCACCGGACTGAACGCTGTGCCGCTGGTCATTGTCAGCAGCTCGGTCAATGGTTCGAATGGGCACACGGATGGGCAGGACGCGGTGGCCACATTTGTTTTCAAAAAGCCGATCTCGGTGGAACAGGCGGTGCGCACGCTTTCCGCGGCACGCAACATGATTCTCGACGGCAGGCTGCGCTATAACCGCCACGCGCTGGACCTGCCGGTATCGCTCGGCTACGGATCCCGGAAACGAGTTGAAGCTCATCTTATGAACCTCAGCCAGGGAGGGCTGGGAATCCGCCTGCCTCGACCAGTCGCATTGCCGGGTAAAGTGCTGGTCAGCTTTCAGCTTCCGGAGAGCAAGGCTACCATGAGGCTTCAGGGAGAAGTTGCCTGGACGGACAAACTGGGCAACGCGGGGATTCGCTTCCTTGGTATGAGCCCGGTAGTGAAACGCGACTTGCAACTCTGGTTGGCCCAGCAGTACCTCACGCATTAAATCAGAGGGATGCAGCGAAGGGAGTCTGCCGCGCCCGCACGGGCGTGGACGCCCGCGTCTTCATTGGACGCGGCTACATTAGCGGAATCGCGGCTGGTCTTCTTGCTCGCCGTGCGTTCGGTTCATGGACTCAGAGCAGGCCATCTGGGCCAGGTGCCCGCCGGGTGTGGAACCGATCCAGAACACAAATAGAAACCAGTACAGGATCACAAATACGGCTGTGATCCCCATCGCGAGAAGTATCGTGATTGGCCAGGTGGGAAGAATATTGGTCATGGCCAGCGACATCACCGCGAAGAGCAGGACGGCACACAACAGGATCAGACCATCCAGCAGTTTCGTGAGCGCGCTCAGCGAAATTGCAACCGGACACCACTGGAGCCGAAAGCGTTGTGGAGCGGTGGGTTGCGGTTCAAGCTGAATGGCGGGCCGGGGAGAAGCAGAAAACAGCAGATCAATGGCGCCTTCAGCACGGTTGTCTTTCACCGCTGCCGATTCGCGCGAGGAAAGCATGTAGGCGGAGGAACGAATTTGCGGGAATATCCTCTCTTTCAGAAAACGTTGGGAACGGCCGGGCATTGATACCCATGATAGCCTTTTTTCGTACCAAGGTCGCGCAATGGCATTTTGCAGCGTGGTACCTAAGGTGCGAAATCCAGCTGATCTGTCTGATAGAATCCGTTCACGGCGATGGAGTTCGCCATAACCGCCTGGGGGGACGAAGTAAGCTCGACTGGTCACTTCCGGCTGATGACTCCTACAAACTCTGTGGGAGAACTCTATCGTGATCGATTTTCTCGTCATATCCCTGGGCGCGATCGTCGGCGCCAATGCCCGCTATCTTCTGAGCCGGTTCGCAGCTAAAGAGCTTGGGCCCGTTTTTCCTTACGGTACATTGTTCATCAACATCGCAGGCAGCCTGATGGTGGGCATCTTCGTTATCTGGACCACGGAACGCGTGCTGGCCGATCCGCGCTGGCGACTGTTGGTCGTCGTTGGATTTTGCGGTTCGTTTACCACCTTCTCAAGTTACGCATTTGAAACCATGGCTTACTTCGAACAGGGACAATGGCTTCTGATGCTGACCAACGTGCTTAGTAACAATTTACTTTGCCTCGGTGGGGCGCTGGCCGGGATGGCTCTGGCGCGGGTGCTGTAGAATGCCAGACGAGATGGCTGTTCAAGTCACTATTTATCTCAACGAAGCCGACCAGTGGCATCATCGACCGCTGCACGTGGAAATCCTCAACTACCTGCGGCGGGAAAATGTGTATGCCGCAACCGCAATCCACGCGGTGGCTGGGTTTCTTGGGCGACACCAAGTTCAAACCAGTCATCTGGTGGACGCCGGAGGAAAGCTTCCCGTGATCATCATCTTCGTGGATACGGATGAGCATGTGAACCGCGTCCTGCCCACGTTGAAGGAGATGGCGTCCCACCGTTTAATCGTGCGCGAAAACGTGGTTCTGGAACAAGGGAGCCTCGACTGAGATGTCAACTCTCGCCACTTCTGATGCGCCACTTGATGTGTTGGCAATCGCCGCTCACCGCGATGACGTCGAACAGACCTGCGGAGGCACGTTGCTGAAAATGGCGCAGCGCGGACGGCGCACCGGCATTCTCGACCTTACCCAGGGAGAAATGGGAACGCGGGGCACGGCGGAGGAGCGCGCGAGAGAGGCTGCGGACGCGGCGAAGATACTCCGCGTCTCATGGCGGGAGGCTCTTGATATTCCGGACGGGCGGGTCGAGAACAACTTTGAGAACCGGCTGAAAGTAGCGCGCGTGATCCGCGAGCAGCGGCCGCGAGTCGTGATCCTTCCCTACTGGGAGGGACGGCATCCGGATCACTACACCTCATCGACGCTTGGATATGAGGCTTGCTTTCTGGCGGGATTAGCCAAGTTGGAGGTTAGTGTGGATGCGGGAGACTCGCCCGCATCGCTGACGACGGGACGCCGTCAGGACAGCCGGCAGGATGCCGGCGCTACAAACCTTCGACCGCACCGGCCCTTCAAGATTATTTACGCCACGCTTTACTATGATGTCCGGCCGACGTTCGTTGTGGACATCACCGAGCTTTTTGAAACACGTTTCCAGGCGCTGATGGCGTACAAATCGCAGTTCAGCGATCAGGACGCGGGCAAAGACCTGTTCCCTGCTCACGTCGAGATTCGTGCGCGCATTGAAGCCATGGCACGCTTCTACGGCCTGCTGGGAGGCGTGACCTACGCCGAGCCGTTCCTGCAGAAGGAAGTGGGGTTGGTGGAAGATCTGACTTTGATTCCGGTGAAGTCGATCTGATTCCGCTCTTACAACTTTGTTTGCGCTCGAACCCTTCGGCATTCGGCCTGCAGACCGTCGAAGCGTTTGGCGTTGTCTTCCTCTTTCGCCTGCCCAAGTTTCCAGCACCTCGAAAATGTGTCCGCGAGCATCGGATTACTTCGCACCACTTCCTCGACTTGCGGAAAGAAGCGGGTAAAGTGGTACTCCAGCAAATGCTCAAGCAGGCAGGTCGCTACCGCGGTACGTAGGTCTTCATCGGGACTGCTGCCCCACCGGAGAATGAATGACCAGATGGCATCGGGTTCCTCTTGAATAAAGTGCCCGACCGCTATAATCGCTTGCCACCTCGGATCGCGAGTGTCTTCAGGGGCAGCCTCCCCGGGCAGAATGCGTTCGGCACTTGCGATGGCATCCCAAACATCCATAACCGCTCTCGTTTAACGCTTCACGGCGACCGCAATCCCATCCCGGATCGGCAGGATCGTCGTAAACAGATTCGGAGAACCGTAGAGCAGACGGTTAAACTCCATGATGGCTTTGGTCGAGGCATCCGGTGGGGTTTTCTTTGCGACCTTTCCGCTCCAGAGGACGTTGTCCGTAACGAAGAGCCCGCCTTTGCGCAGACGGGGTAGAGCCAACCGGAACACCCGCGGATAGTCTTCTTTGTCGACGTCGTTGAAAATGACGTCGAACTCCTGCTTGTGTTCAGAAAGAAGTTCGATCGCGTCGCCAGTTGCCATGTTGATTCGCGACGCCACTCCTGCCCGCTTGAAATATCCCCGCGCTTGGTCGGCATTTTTGCGATCTCCGTCAGTGTAGAACACGAGTCCACCTTGGCCCACGGCTCGTGCCCACCAGATCGTGGAGTAGCCGATGGCTGAGCCCATCTCGAAAACTGTTTTTGCGCCGATCATGAGCGCGAGTTGATGCAGAATGCGGCCGACGGCCGGACCGACGATGGGAATCTTTCGCTTGGCGGCTTCGGCCTCCATCTCGGCGAGGACCTCATCGCGCGGCGGCAGCATGGAATAGAGATAGTCTTCGACCGGCTCGGCGGTGATGCCGGGCATTTGCCAATCTGGCTTGGTAGTCTTTGGTTTTGCCAACTCGTTTCCTTTCCGCACAACTGGACGGGCGAGAACGCCCGTTCTCCATTAGCATTTATGAAATGGTTTCGCCGGGCTTCATTTCCTTCACATCCACTCCGGGAGCGAGCTTGCGCAGGTCGCCCGGCCTTCCTACCAGCGGCGGGAACGTTCCGAAGTGCATGGGGATGACGATCTTCGGCTTGAGCAGTTTGCAGGCGTAGGCAGCTTCGCGCGGGCCCATGGTGTAGTGATCGCCAATCGGAATCATCGCGATTTCTGGCGCGTAGAGCTCGCGGATGATCTGCATATCGCCAAAGACGTTGGTATCGCCCGCGTGATAGATCTTCACGCCATTGGCGAATTCGATGACGTAGCCGCAGGCTTCGCCGCCGTAGACGAGTTGGTCGCCGTCCTGAATGCCGCAGGAGTGGTCGGCGTGAACCATGGTCACTTTAATGTCGTCGACGGTTTGAGTGCCGCCTTTGTTCATCTCCGCCGTCTGTTTCACGCCCTTTTTCCCCAGCCATCCACACAACTCCGGAATGCCGACCACTTTAGGATTGTGCTTCTTCGCGATCTCAACCGCGTCTCCGATATGGTCGAAATGGCCGTGAGTGCAGAGCATGACGTCAACTTTCTTGACGTTCTTTTCCTTCTCCGGACACATGGGGTTGCCCATGACCCACGGATCAATCAAGATTGTTTTGCCGCCGGGCGTTTCCGCCCGGAAAGTTGCGTGGCCTAGCCAAGTGAGTTTAATGCCATTGAGATTCATAGTGTTTGGGTTAGATGCCAGGACTCAGCACTTCGCACTTGGCAATTAGCATTTAGCCCCTTAAGCGCCCTGCTCCAATCCAGCAAAGAAATATAACGAGTAAATGCTAAGTGCCAAATGCCAAGTGCTAGTTTAATATAGTTCGCCGTGACTGAACTCAAGGTTCTCATCTCACGTGAGCAAATCGCACATCGCGTGGCTGCGATGGGCGCGGAGATCACCCGCGATTTTTCCGGGCAGGCTGTGATTTTGGTGGGTGTCCTTAAAGGCGCAACTATTTTTCTTAGCGACCTGGCACGCCATATCCAACTCGACGCGACTTTCGATTTTATTGGGGTCTCAAGTTACGGCAACCGTCCGAGCCCGGCTGATGAGTTGCAGTTCGGATGGGATTCGACCGGAGAAGTGCAGCTGACCAAAGATGTGGACCAATCCATGAAAGATCGAAATGTGATTCTGGTGGAAGACATTCTGGACACTGGCCTCACCCTCAATTATCTGCATAGGATCATGCAGGGCCACCAGCCGAAAGCCCTTCGCATCGCCGCATTGCTGGACAAGCCGTCGCGACGGAAACAACCGATCAAGGCTGACTACATCGGGTTCAGCATTCCCGACGAATTCGTGGTTGGCTACGGATTGGACTACGCTGAAAAGTACCGCAATCTGCCGGACATCTGTGTGGTCCCGAGAGAAGGCTGATCGAGCGCCGGCGTAGGACTCTCTTTTCGCAAGCTGAGGCTGTGACGGAAGCACGCCAAACGCGGCTGATATCATAGGAACGTGGAAATGGCTGCTACCAAGACGGATTTTCAATCCAAAGTCGATCCGCTCCTGCTAAAGGTCGCGGATGTGGTCAACACGACGCTCGACTTGGACACCACGCTGCGCCGCGTGGCCGAACTGGTGCGCGAGGTTATCGACTACGAAATCTTTGCCATTCTGCTGCTCAATGAAAAAACCCAGGAGCTTCGCTTTCGATTTCAGGTGGGATATTCACGGGAAGTGGCGGAACGCCTGCGGATCAAGGTAGGCGAGGGCGTCACCGGGGTCGCCGCGCAACGGCGGGAAGCGATTCTGGTCGACGATGTCGCCAACGATCCACGCTACATCTCTGGGGTTGCCAATGTGCGCTCGGAGCTGGCGGTTCCGTTGATTGTCAAGAACCGGCTCATCGGCGTTATTGATATCGAATCGCCACAGCCTTACCACTTTACCGAAGAGCACAAGCGGTTGTTGACGCTGATTGCTTCCCGCATGGCGGTGGGGATCGAGAATGCACGCTTGTACACACGCACTACGCGCCAGGCGCGAACTCTGGTTTTGCTGAATGAAATCGCGCGCGAGCTTACCTCCATTCTAAATGTCGACGAACTGCTGAAGCGCATTGCAGAACTACTCAGGCGGCTGATTGATTATCAGATGTTCAGCATCCTGCTGCTCGATGCGGCGGGAGAGAAATTGCAGCATCGTTTTTCGCAGCGTTTTCAGGAGAACATCCAGCTCAAACATGAAATCCCACTAGGCAGAGGTGTTGTAGGCTTTGCCGCCCAACACAAACAGGCGGTATTGGTCCCCGACGTGAAGAAGGACCCGCGGTATATTCAGGGAAACCCTGAGACCCGTTCCGAACTGGCCGTGCCGCTGGTCTACAAAGACAAAGTGATTGGGGTGCTGGACCTCGAGCACACGCGCCGCGGCTTTTTCACCGACGATCACAAACGAACCGTGACCACGCTGGCCGCGCAGGTTGCCATTGCGATTGAGAATGCCCAACTCTACGAACAGATTGCCCTGCAGGAAAAGCGCCTTGAACGCGACTTGGCGATGGCGCGTCAACTGCAATTCCGGCTTCTGCCGCCTATACTTCCGAAGCTTGAGAATCTCGACATTGCGGCTAAATTTGTACCGGCGCGCGCCATCGGTGGCGATCTCTATGATTTTGTCAGTTATTCGATGTCGCGCACGGCCATCGTAGTTGGAGATGTAAGCGGAAAGGGAGCACCGGCGGCGATTTACGCTGCGCTGGTCAGTGGAATTCTGCGCTCCCACGCACCCATTGAGCCGGGGCCCGCGGAAATGCTTTCGGCGGTGAACTTCTCGCTGGGGGAACGCCGCATCGAAGGCCAGTTCGTGTCGCTGATCTACGCAGTCTGGGACGACCGGAATCGCACCTTGCAAGTGGCCAACTCAGGGTTGCCGCGCCCGATCTATTGCCACGATGGCAAGATCGAGGTTATCGAGGCCACGGGCTTACCTCTGGGATTGTTCGATGACGCTGACTACGATGAATTCACTTTCCGGGCCAAGCCTGGAGACCTGTTCGTATTCTTCAGCGACGGTATCCTGGATGCCAGCAACAACGCAGGCGAGTTGTTTGGCCGTGAGCGGGTCGGGGAAATCGTAGCCGCTAATCGCGATGCTTCAGCCGAGGCCGTCGTGAAAGCAATCTTCCGAGCGGTTGCTGAACATGCGTCCGGAGAGGAAGCTTTCGACGATCAGACCGTGGTTGCCATTCGAGTCAAAGGCACTTCCGGGAAGCGCAAGTGATGCGCACAAAGACGCGGACGCAGGGCCGTCCGCCAAGCTTTTCATACCGCAAATCG
>Ga0187818_10000595_pt1 | contig 13299 bp, 16 predicted proteins | sample NC_wetland_sal_i_14_FD_130581 | JGI IMG/M metagenome (GOLD analysis project Ga0187818, IMG submission 130581) | Wetland sediment microbial communities from Neuse River Estuary, North Carolina, USA - SO4_3 | ecosystem: Environmental > Aquatic > Freshwater > Wetlands > Sediment | place: USA... | reverse complement strand
CGGTGAAGAGTGAGAAGTTGCCAATGACCGTGAGGAACAGATGACACCCGCCGATACCGCATATCGAGATACAACGGCCGAGAAGGAATACCAGAACAGGCTGGTGATGGAAGAGTTACCCCAGGTCTATTACATCGCCCGCCGCATCCACGAACGGTTGCCCCAACACGTACTTTTCGACGATCTGGTACACGCCGGAGTGCTGGGTCTGATCGAGGCCCTGCGCAAGTATGACGCACGCAAGAACGTGCAGTTCAAGTCGTTTGCCCAGTTCCGCATCCGCGGCGCCATTCTCGACAGCCTGCGGGAGCTCGATTGGGGATCGCGCCGGCTGCGGCGCAAAGCGCGGAACATCGACCAGGCCGTCGAGAAGCTGGCGGCCAAACTCGGCCGGCAGCCCGACGAGGAGGAGATTGCGGCGGAACTTGGCATCGAGTTGACGGCTCTGCACCAATTGCTCGGCCACCTCGACGGCTTGGAGCTCAAGGGCCAGCAGGCCACATCAGGCGAGGATCGTAGCGAGACTTTCGATCTGATCGAATCGGCTCCCGCACCGGCCGAGGAGAGCCCTTTTCACCAGTGCCTGCGCGGGGAGATGAAGAAGTCGCTGGCGGATGCGATCACGGCGCTGTCAAAGAAAGAACAACAGGTCATCTCTCTATATTACCGCGAGGAACTCACCATGAAAGAGATCGCAGCCGTGCTGGACGTGGTGGAATCCCGTGTCTCGCAACTCCACACCGCGGCTCTGGCCAAACTTCGCGCCGCACTTGAGGAGAAATCGGTGGAAGGAGTGTCCGAGTTCATCTGCGATTCTCCGCGAGAGGCTTAGATGTCCGGCGTTGAAACCAATGCGGTGTTGCAGGCCTTTCTCGATCATCTGATCGAGGCCTGGACGCAACTGCTGAATGGCGTCCTGGCCGGGCCTTGCAGAGTGGAAGCGCGGGAAGAAGCGGAGCCAGGCTTCGGCCAGGCCGCGATCCGGCTGTTGCTGAAGCTGGAGGGAGCGCTGGCCGGGAGCGCGGTGGTGGAGATGAGTCCTGCCGACGCCGCTGCGCTGACGGCCCGGCTGTCGCAACGCACGACGGACGGCGCACAAGTGCCCGGCCAGTCGGTATCGGTCGGCGGACTGCTGTCCCAGACGGTGGCGCTGGCCGCAAAGAAGCTCCAGAGTATCTACGGGAGAACGCTGGTGACGGTGGGCTCCGGTGAAGAGCCCGGCTGGCGGCCCAAGCGGGCGATATCGTTCGCCAGCAACGCACCCGATGGGGCTCCCTTTTCGTTTTGTATCCTGCTAAGCGAAGGCATCGTCGCACCAGCAGCGCCTCCGGGCCAAGTCGGCCGACCGCCTGCGCCCGCGGCCAACCTCGACAGCGGAGCGCTGCAGAAGGCGAACCTCGACCGCATTCTGGACGTCGAGCTCGAACTCAAGCTGCAATTCGGGGAGCGCACACTCCCCTTGCGGGACCTGGTCGAACTGGCAGCCGGCTCCGTCATCGAACTGGACCAACGGGTGAGGCAGCCGGCGGGGTTGCTGCTGGGCGGCAAGGTGATCGCGCGCGGTGAGGTGGTGCTGTCGGAGGGCAATTACGCGCTGCGGGTCACGGAAATCTGCGACCTCCGGCAGCGTCTGGAGAGCGTGTAAAGGGGAGAGAGTTGAAGGTCAAATCGTTGGTACCGGCACTGCCAAAAATTCCTGCGCTGATGTGGCCGCGGAGATGCGCCCGTAAGGATTGCCACCGGAGCGTGATCCGCTCCGCGATCTGGCGCAAAGCGGCGGGCATCAGCGTGCAAGGCGAGTGGTTCTGCGGCCCCGATTGCTTCGAAAGCTCGCTGGCGGAAACTCTCGCCGCACTCCATGCTTCGGCGCAGACTGCGGTGCCGGCTCACAGAAATCGTGTCCCCCTGGGATTGACGCTCCTGACGCGAGGCCATCTGAGCGGACCTCAGCTCAAGGCCGCACTCGACCAGCACCGGGCCACTGGCGTCCGGCTCGGGGACGTGGTTCAGCACCTCGGCTTCGCCACCGAAGAGCAGGTCACGTCGGCTCTGGCGGAGCAGTGGGGACATCCCGTCTTCCGCCTCCGCACTGCAGCCTCCGATACTCCGGTTTCGATTCCCACCCACCTGCTGGAGTTGAATCGTATGCTCCCGGTTTATTACGCCGAAGCCAGCAAGCGTTTGCTGATCGGTTTCGCGGACGGCGTGGACTACCGGACCCTGGATGCCCTCGCAAAAGTCTTGCCCTGCGCTCCCTCGCCCTGCATTATCGCTGCCAGCGAATACCACAGGAGACTGGAGTCCATCATTACCCGAACCCGCGGCCAAGAAGCCGTCTTTGACGGCGAATCCAACCCGCGGGAGATGGCGCAAGTCATCCGGAGTTACGCCGTGCAGATCAAAGCCGAAGAGATGCGCTTTGCCACCTGCCGCGATCACCTCTGGACGCGGCTCACCGGGCGCCGGCATGAGATGGACATTTTGTTCCGGTTGGCACACGAATGACGCCCAAGCCCAACTCCGCGCCTAAACTCCTACATCGATGTGGCCGATATAGCTGTCAGCCCCATGCAGCCCCGCTTCGAACAGAGCGTGTACCCACTCCTCCTGAGACCGGAAGAGTTTCGCGCGACCCTGCAGCCGAATCAATTCGGATTGGAGCCGGACACAGTATGCCTGCCAGGGTTGCCCGCGTTGCCCCTCACTCTGGCGGAGATGGAATTGCTGCTCCAGGGGCCTGTGGTCGATCTGGGCGCGATTGCGGAAGTCGCGAAGCGTGACGCCAGCCTCACCGCGCAATTGCTGTGGCTGGCGAACCGCGATCGGGAAGAAAGCGATCGCCTCTATCGGATCGAAGCCTGCCTGGTGCAGCTCGGGATCTCGGTGTTGTGCGAGTTAGTGCGGGAAACACCGCCTCTTTCGCCTTCCGACGGGCGAGGCGGCGCCCTTATAAACCATTCCCGACTGACGGCGTTGGCGGCCGAGGATATCGCCTTCCAAATACTCGGGGTGGACCCTGAAAAGGCTTACCTCGCCGGACTTTTGCACCTTCTTCCCGAACTGGTTTCGTTCTGGAGTTGGGCAGCGGAAAAGAGCGACGCAAGCTCCAGCGGAATTGATGAATGGCCTCTGCCGACGTTCGCCTGGGAAGTGATCCACGGGTTCAGGCATCCATTCGCAGTTTCAGGGCGGGAGAACCGGCTGTGTGAAGTGGTCCGCACCGCGTGCGAATGGGCCAGCCAGGTGGCGCTCGAGCCCACGCCGGAACTGATGATCCGGCCTAATTCTCGCCTAACCCAGGCGCCCTGATCGACTCGCGGCCGCGGAAGCCATCAGTCCGCCTCATCGGGGTCTCATCCGCCACCGTCATACCACCTGCCGGATCAACGAGTTGGTGATAGCAGGCGGAACGCGCGGTTGGCGTTCCAAGTGCTCCTCCTGTTGTGCTGGAGGAGCAATGGACAGCGGATACTACGCAGCCTGCACCGCGATGATGACCCAGTCCCAAGCCCTGGAGCTGGTGGCCAACAACCTGGCCAACAGCAGTACGTCCGGCTTCCGGGCACAGCACAGCGTTTTCCAATCCCTGCTGGCGAGTTCCTCGGGCACGCCCATGTCTCCGCTGAATGAGGCGGCGAATCAGTACGGCATCCTGCAAGGGACGCGAGTGGATGTCACCCAGGGCGCCTTGGAGCAAACCGGCAATCCTCTGGATCTGGCGATTGAGGGTCCGGGCTTCTTCGTGGTGCAGACGCCGACAGGACGGCTCCTGACCCGTAACGGCAATTTTCACGTCGCCCACGACCAACTGGTCACCAGCGACGGCAATCCCATCATGGGCGAGAACGGCGTGGTGCAGATCGTGGGCGTTCCCGTTTCCATCGCTCCCGATGGCACCGTTTCGGTGAATGGCGCCGTCGCCGGCAAGCTCAAGTTGGTCGAGATCAAGCCGGGGACGCCGCTCGAAAGCGCCGGCGAAACCTATTACTCCGTCCCGCAGAGCGCGGAGATCGCCGACACTCACTCCACCATCCGGCAAGGCATGCTGGAATCTTCCAACGTGAATACGGTGAGCGGCGCGGTGGAACTGATCACTATCCAGCGCCAGTACGATCTGATGCGGCGCGCCATGTCGATCTTCGATTCCCAGTTCAACAAGACCGCGACAGAAGACTTGCCGCGGGTCAGTTAGGAGAAAGTTCATGCTCCGAGCCCTGTACACGGCGGCCAGCGGAATGGTCGCGCAGCAACTGAATCTCGACAACGTGGCCAACAACCTGGCCAACTCCAGCACCACCGGGTTTCACAGCCGCCGCCTGCAGTTCGCCGACCTGATTTATCAGAACCTGATCATGCCGGGCGCTGCCGCCACGGCGCAGACCACCGTAGCCTCCGGCCTGCAAGTCGGCCTGGGAACGCGCGCGGGCGCATCCGAGGTCATGCAGGCGCAGGGCGACTTCAGCAGCACGGGAAATCCGCTGGATCTTGCCATCCAGGGCCAGGGATTTTTCCAGGTCAAGTTGCCCACCGGCGAGATCGCATACACCCGAGCCGGGACCTTCCAGCTCGACTCGCAGGGCAATTTAGTCACTGCCGATGGAAATCCCATCCAGCCGGCGATTGCCATCCCCTCCAATGCAACCGCAATCACCATCGGCACGGATGGCACGGTTTCGGTGACGCAGCCCGGGCAGACGGCAGCGCAGACGGTAGGCAGCATCCAATTAGCTCTTTTTCCGAATCCCGGCGGATTGAACAGCATGGGAAACAATCTGTTTCTGGCCACGACTGCTTCCGGCGAACCGGTCGTAGGAACGCCGGGAGGCACGGAAGGACTGGGCACCTTGCAGCAGGGCGTGCTGGAGCAATCGAACGTGAATATCGTCAACGAGTTCATCCAGATGATTCTGGCGCAGCGCTCGTACGAGTCGAACTCGCGCGTGGTTCGTGCGGCGGACGAAATGTTGCAGGATCTCAACGGACTCACGCAGTAAACAACCAGCTATGATCCTCCAGCGGCAACATAGCGTGGTCCTGGCGGCGATCCTGAGCCTCTTCGCGGTGATGGCGCCCGCAGGCGCAGCCCAGCCGGTGTCTCCGGAGATTTGGTACCACGTAGGCGCCGATCGAGTGGCGGCAGCTCTTGCGGCACGTGGAATTCCCGTACAGCCGGGCCAAGTGGAATTCCTCGCTTCGGTCAGGAGCCGGCGCCCCGAGCCGGCGCTCGAAATCGAACGTCTGCAGAGAGCAAGCCGGGATTCCATCCTGGCCCGTATCCACTGCCGTACCCCCGGCGAGTGCCTGCCGTTTTATGTAGTCCTGCACTTTTCCGGCAAGCAGGATGCGCCGGCGATGATCGAGCGCATGTACCCGGTCGCAAGCCCGGCCCGCGCGGCCAGCAACCCGGTTCGGCCCAACTGGGTGGTACGCACAGGTCAGCGGGCCACCATCGTACTGCAGGGGGAAAATCTTCGCGCCACCACTTCCGTCATCTGCCTGCAGAACGGGCAGCGGGGCGAGAGCATACGGGTCAGCAGCCTCGACCGGAAGCGGATCATGGTGGGAGAGATTGTTGGTCCGGGGCTGCTGCACGGCACCTTGTGAGGAGCGCGATGATGAGAATCCGTTTTAGCATACTGACTACGATGCTGCTGGCAGGGTTGGTCTCGGCGCCAGGTGCTTTCAGCAAAGACAAAACAAAGAATATGGAGCAAACCCGTACCGAGTACCTGGCACGGCTCCAGCAGACGTCGGTTACTTTTGCCACCACGCCGGGTAGCCTGTGGAACCCCGACGGCCGCCTGGCCAATATCACCTCGGATTACAAGGCGGCGCATCTTCACGACACCATTACCATTCTCATCGTCCACCAGACCACAGCTCAGTCGGCCGGCACCGCGACGGCGCAGCGGTCCTACGCCATCTCGTCGGCCATCACGGCATTGCCGGGCAAACTCAATGTCTCGGGCGTGAATCCGCTGCTGGGAGCGAATTCGGCCGAGGCGCTGAACGGCCAGGGATCGGGCACGACCACCTCGACGCTGCAGACTAGTCTCACGGGAGAGGTGATCGCGGTGCTGCCCAACGGAAACCTGGTCGTGGAAGCCCAACGCGAGGTGTACATGAATCGTGAACATGAGACGGCCGTCGTGCATGGCGTGGTGCGGCCGGGCGACGTGTCCGCCGCCAATTCCGTGCCTTCCACCGCCCTTTCCAACTTGGAAATCGAACTGAAAGGCAAGGGGCTGGTCTCCGACGCAACACGGCGGCCCAACATCGTCACCAGGCTGCTGCAATTGGTGGTGGGTTTCTGAGCCGGCTTGCAGCAGCGGCGCGTTCCGCAGGATTCGGGCGCTGGAGCGCTTGCATCATCATTCTTACCCTGCTGCTGCCGGGTAGCCGCTTGGAGGCCGCCGACGAAGCCAGCCGGCAAGCGTTGCTCCGTGATATCACCACCATTGCCGGTGTGCGGGACAATCCCCTGATCGGCTACGGGATTGTCGTCGGCCTGCACGGGACCGGAGACACCCAGCAGACGCTGTTCACCACGCAGACTCTGGCCAACGCCATGCAACGCATGGGAGTGCAAACCACTCCTCTCACGATACAAGTCAAGAACGTCGCCGCCGTCTTTGTGACGGCTTCGCTTCCTCCCTTCTCCCTCTCTGGAATGAAGGTTGACGTGACCGTCTCCTCCATCGGCGATGCCAAGAGCCTAGCCGGTGGCGTCTTGCTACTGACCCCGCTGCGCGGACCGGACGGCGCAGTCTATGCCGCCGCCCAGGGGCCGCTCACGCTAGGCGGGTATTCGGCTGGCTCAGCAGGAAATACCAAAGAGGTGAACCACTCTACGGTCGGCCGGGTTCCGGAAGGCGGGACCATAGAGCGCGATGCCGCACTCGATCTAAGCCGTCTCACCACCGTCTCCCTGATACTTCGGGACCCCGATTTCACAGCCAGCAAGGACGTCGCCGCCTCAATCAACCGCGAATTCAGCAAGGAGGTGGCCACGGCCATCGACAGCCGCCGCATCGACGTGAACGTCGCCCGGGCAGGAGCCACCAGCGTCCCCGAACTCATCGCGCGCGTGCAGAATCTCTCCATCAGCTTCCATCCGCCGGCAAAAGTGGTGGTGAATGAGCGTACCGGGACCATCGTCATGGGCGGCGACGTTAAGCTCTCGCCCGTTTCCATCCTGCATGGAAGTCTGACCATCGAAGTGACCACCAAGCTGACGGTCTCGCAGCCTCCGCCCTTGTCTAAAGGCGGCGAAACCGCCGTCGTCCCTGAAAAAACACTTCAGACCAAGGAAGGACCGGTGGGACGGATCGAGCTTGGCGATGGCGCCCGAGTGGACGAACTCATCGACGGACTGCGCGCCATTGGTGCGACCGCGCATGATGTGGTCTCGATCCTGCAGGCGATCAAAGCGGCCGGCGGGCTGCGCGCCGAACTTGAGGTGATCTAGAGTGTCTTCCATCTCCGACATGCCGGCGGGTATGGCGAGCCAAGGTCTTCCCGAGAGCAGGGCCGAGCAATTGCTCGGAAACGTGGCGCGATCGAAACCCGCAGACTCGAAGCTGCAGAAGTCCGCCCAGCAGTTCGAGGCCATCCTGATCGCCAAATGGCTGGAAGAGGCGGAAGCCTCTTTCGCCAAGCTCCCCGGCGACGATAAGGATCCCGATGCCGACCCCGGGCAGGACCAGTTCCGCAGCATGGCGCAGCAATTCCTGGCCGAGAGCATTAGCTCAGCCGGCGGTATGGGCATCGCCGCCATGATCGTCAAGCACCTGGAGCAGCACGACCAGCAATCGATTGATAATAAACAAGTTAAGGACACGGGCGTAGGCGCGCCGCCAGCTGCGCCGCTTGGTGCTAGCACCAATGATTATTAATGAAGGAGCCGTCCCCGATGGAGTAACTAAGGTTTTTCGGCAGAAGTGCCGATTCTTCGGATGACGGATCAGTACAGGTGCGACGATGAGAATCAACGGACATACGCCACTTTCGAACGGGATCGTATCGGGCCGTTCGGAGAAGTCAGCAAGAACAGAACAACCGGCTACCGCCAACCCGCAGGACCAGACCAGCTTTTCCTCCGACAAGACGGCGATCTCCTCGCTGCAGTCGCTAGCCCTGCAGACGCCCGAGATCCGGCAGGACCGGGTCGCGAGCCTGAAGGACGCAATCAGCAACGGGAGGTACGCGCTCGATCCGGGAAAGATCGCGGAGGCGATGCTGAACCAGTCTGCCGGCTCGTAGCTGGCCCGCAGGCTCTTGGCTCTTCTCTAAGGACACGAACAGGCAGGTCGCGCCCAACGAATGACGGACAACCGCCAGAACGAAGCCGACGAGACATGGCTGGAGTATCTCCACGCGGTGCAGTCGCTCTCGGCGGAGATGAATGCGGGTCTCACAGCCCTTGCCGGGAATGACCTGCAGCGGTTCGAGACGTCCGTGGTTGCGCAAGAGCGGCTCTGCGAAACCGCGCGCGGTCTCTTCCACCTCCTGCGCCGGGACTCACCTCCGGGAGTCCAACCTGCCCTGACATCGCAACAGCTCGCGGCGGTCGGCGGGGAATTGCGGCAGCAAAACCGAGTGTACGCGGCCGTGCTGATGCGCGCCGCGCGGGTCTGCGGCGCCCTGCTTTCCCTCTACCAGGAGTCGCCGCGGGGATATTCACGGGACGGCCGGATCGTGCCCGCCACAAATACTTGGTCGTGTGAGGGTTAGCTCATGGCTGGACTTACCACTGCGCTGTCGATCGCGACACAATCGTTGATGGTGCAACAGGAAGCGCTCCAGGTCGCTACCAACAACATCGCCAACGCCAATACCCCAGGCTATTCCCGGCAAGTCCTGGATATGGAGGAGAACCCGCCGGTTCAGCAAGGTTCGTTGTGGTTCGGCACCGGCGTCAACGCCGGCCAGGTGGAGAGCATCCGCGACCAGATGCTGCAGTTGAGCATCTACGATGGAACCCAACAACAAGGAAACGCACAGGCCCAATCCACCGCCTTGCAGCAGGTGGAAGCCCAGTTCAGCGACCCCACCCAGGGCATCGGCTCTGATCTGACGGCGTTTTTCAACAGCATCAACCAACTTTCAACGGATCCCACCAGCATCCCCCTGCGACAGGGTATCCTGACTGCGGCCAACAATCTCGCCAATGATTTTCATAGCACGGTCGCGCAGCTAGATACGATCCAGTCCAACCTGAACCTCAACGTCACACAATCGGTGAGTCAGATCAATCAACTGACCACGCAGATCGCCGCCCTGAATGGCCAGATCGCACCGCTCCAGCAGCTCGGGCAGGATGCGGGAACGCTCGAGGACCAGCGCGACGAACTCATCCAGCAACTGTCGCAGTTGACCAACGTGCAGGTGATCCAGAGCGATCAAGGGGAGACGCTGGCGACCGGAAATGGGACTGCTTTGGTGGTGGGAACGCAGAGCTTTGCTCTCACTACGGCGGCGGATGCAGGCGGAATGCAGCACGTCTTTGCGCAAGGAACGGACATCACCAGCACCCTTACCGGCGGCCAACTCGGCGGAGTGCTGGCGGTGCGAGACCAGTCGATTCCCAGCATGCTCTCCGATCTGGACGGGCTCGCCAGCGGGCTGGCCACCAATTTCAATACTGCCCACCTTAAGGGCTACGACCTCAACGGAAATCAGGGGCAGGACTTCTTTGCGCCCGTCTCGGGAACCGGAGCCGCGGCGAACTTCCAAGTGTCGATCACCGATCCGAACCTGATTGCCGCCAGCTCGGACGGCTCTTCCGGAAGCGACGGCAATCTGGCGAACCTGCTGGCGGTTGCCAACCAGAAACTGCCCTCTGGAGCCACCCCGATCGACGATTACTCCAACCTAGTATTCAACGTCGGCAACTGGTCGTCACAAGCGCAATCGCAGGCCTCCGCCACTCAGACCAGCCTGCAACAGCTCAACAATCAGCGCGCCTCAGTTTCCGGCGTTTCCATCGATGAGGAAACTACGAACCTGATCCGCTACCAAAACGCCTATCAGGCCGCTGCCCGCGTGATCTCAACCATCGACACACTGACCACAGACCTCTTCAACATAACCACCACGGGGTGATGAACCATGCGCGTAACTGATACGACGATGACGGACACGGTTTTGTCGGCCATCTGGCAAGCTCAGGACAGCGAGCAGACGGCCCTGGAGCAGCTTTCCACCGGCAAACGGGTGAACCGTCCCTCCGATGATCCGGCTGCCGCTGCCGAGGATGTGCTCAACCTCAGCCAGCAGGCCCAGGTCGATCAGTACACCCAGAGCACAAGCAGCCTGAACGGCCTGTTCCAGACCGCGGACTCCGCCCTCGGGTCGGCCATAACTGCTTTGAATCAAGCAGTAAGCCTCGGAACAGAGGCGGCCAGCGGCACATTGTCCGCGTCCGACCGCCAAACCCTGGCCGCCAGCATTCAGAGCTCTCTCGACCAGGTGGTGCAACTGGCCAACACCTCGTATCAGGGATCATATATTTTCGGCGGCACTGCGGTCACCAGCGCTCCCTTCAGCACCGGGGCGAGCGGAGTCACCTATAACGGCAACGATGGGGTCAACCAGGCCACCATCGCCGACGGCCTATCGATCCAGACAAACGTGCCCGGCAGCCAGTTGTTCATGCAGCCCGGTTCGGATGTGATGGGTTCGCTCGAGCAATTGATCACAGCGGTTCAGAGCGGCGACTCTACCGCAACCTCGAATGCGACTACCGCCGTTTCCAATGCTCTCAGCTATCTCAGCGCGCAGCAAACCTTCTACGGCAACGCCATGAATGAGGTCAACAATGAGCAAACTACCTTGAACCAGGAAACCACCAACCTGCAGTCGCAGGAGAACACGCTGGTCGGCGTTGACATGGCGCAAGCCGCCACCGAGGTGACCCAGGCGCAGACTGATGATCAGGCAGTTCTGGAGGCCGCCGCCAAGGTGCTGCCCATGACTCTGCTGAATTACCTCGCACCAGGAAGCTAATAGAAGGCGTTGGCGGAACGAGCTTCGCTGGACCGCGGCCCGGGCTGCTTTCAGGGCGGCTGTATTCCAAGATTCGTGTCCGGGCACGACTTCCTGGATTACCTTAAATGATGGATGCGGGGCAGGGATCCTTCTTATCGTGGCCTAATGTTGGGCGATTGCCAAGCGCCTCCGATCTGGACACGCTCGCCGCCCGCCCTGATTCCAAAGAATTTGTCGACCGACGACATGGCAGTCTTGCCGCGGCCCCATTGGCACGCGACGTGCCTGCTGCAAATTGACCGAGCGTCCCTGAGTATTTTCGGATGGAGCTTCATCTTGCTTACAGAAGCGCCCGTAGCCTATCGAACACCATATTCTTCCTGCCCGATTTGTGGTGTTGCCGAACTCAGCCTGCTGGCTACCGCCGATTGCACTAGACATGCGCTTTGGCGCCCTCCTCTGCCTGAACGCTTGACTTGGCTTCGTTGCAATGCCTGCGCCCACGTCTTTACAGACAGCTTTTACACCGACGCCGGGCTGACCGTGTTGTTCAGCAGGTCTTATGAGGCCCCCTTGACGGAGGAGGCCTGGGAACAGCAGCGATTCATCTGGGGACCGGTGGTCGAGAGGATCCTTCAGGTCTTGCCCAACCGAGAAGCCTTGTTTGACGGAGCGCTTTCCTGGATGGACGTTGGTTGCGGATCTGGAGGCTTGGTTTTCACCGCATCGGAATTCGGTTTCCAGGCGACCGGACTCGATCTGAGGGAGGAAATGGTAAGGCGTCTCCAGGAAGTCGGATATAGGGCGCTGTACGCCAGCATCATGAATGTCCAGGCCGACAAGCCACTCCATGTCATTTCCATGGCCGACGTATTGGAGCACATTCCTTATCCCGTGGGAGCGTTGCAGCGCGCGCATGAGTTGCTCGACGACCAGGGGGTGTTATTCATTTCATGCCCCAATCGCGAATGCGCTTCCTGGCAGCAAATGGATCGCCGCTCCTCCAATCCCTATTGGGCGGAATTTGAGCACTACCACAATTTTTCCAGGTCAACGCTGACCTGGACACTGCGTCAGTGCGGCTTTACCCCTCTCAGCTATTCTGTCAGCCGGCGCTACATTGCGTGCATGGAGATCATTGCGGTCAAGGGCGGGGTTTGCAAATCCGGCGTGCCACAGTGTGGATCGGCTTTGTCGTTGGAGCAGCACTGACGCGGTATGACGTCCCATACTGGCCAACATGGTTCGCACACCCAAGGATTCACCTTGCCGCCAGTGATCTCGCTGAATTTGTCTCTCTCCTCGGCGTGCGGTGCGGACTGCATCTACTGTCCCGCCGATCGCGGGACACGGATACGCGCTCGGAACATGCCGGTCGAGACGGCGAAAAAGGCGATTGATGACGCCTCCGCCCACACCGACGTCCTCAGGATCCAGCACGTAGAGATCGGGGAAAACGGCGACGCCTTCATCAACAGGAACGCGCTTGACGTTCTGCGATACGCAAAGGCACATATCCCGAACGTGACCATAGGCTGCTACACCAACCTTCAGAACCTGTCCGAGGACAACATCGATGCGATTGTCGGCGAGGGTTTGCTCGATTGCCTCGGGCTGAATATCGACGGCGCCTCCAACCTCACCTTTGCCGCCGTCAAGAAGATAGACTTGCGACACGTCAACCATAAGCTTCCCTTGCTTCTGATTGCGCGGGAGAAATATGCATCCAAGCTAAAGCTGATTGTTAACGTCCTCACTCTCCGGGATTACATAAAAGCAACGACCCTCGCACTGGGCAGATTGCCGCTGAAGTTGGAGAACCCATCCCTGATCGGACTTGACGACGATTTTGAGCAGATCAGGGAAGGCGTGCAGCGTTTTCTGCGCCCCGGGGATGCCCTTGGGCGCCCTGCCCCGTTCCTGTGGGCCGAACGTCCCGGAGTTGACACATCAATTCTTGATTACTCCAAGTACTCCTGCTCGCAACTGGAACGGGTATTAGCCGAAGCATTCATTGCTCCAGACGGAAGCTGGTACGCTTGCTGCTATGATTCGAACAATCGGCTCGTGGTCGGCAACATCCTGGAGCAAGCGCTGGAAGAAATCGCACGCGGAGAGCGCCGCCGGCGCTTGCTTGAGATGTTACTTCAGAAGAAGTTCGGGGAAATCGGCGCGCCCTGCAATACCGTCAACTGCTGTCAGGGTGTTGACCTGCCGTAGCCGCGGCCACAATCAGTCAAACTTTACCACAATGTGCGGACTGGTCTGCAACTCTCTTTTAGGCTCTCGCGCGGGCTTGATTGCGGTCAT
>Ga0187818_10000594_pt1 | contig 13302 bp, 10 predicted proteins | sample NC_wetland_sal_i_14_FD_130581 | JGI IMG/M metagenome (GOLD analysis project Ga0187818, IMG submission 130581) | Wetland sediment microbial communities from Neuse River Estuary, North Carolina, USA - SO4_3 | ecosystem: Environmental > Aquatic > Freshwater > Wetlands > Sediment | place: USA... | reverse complement strand
TAGCCGAGATACGCCGGCGCCGCTGCATTGAAGATGAAATTCTGGCTGGGCGAAAACTCGGCCATGGGGTCGTTCGACAGGCCAGCCAGGAATACGACTTGCTGGTAGGGCTCCAGATCCTGCACCGTGAGGTCGAAGATGTCTTTGTGGATGATTCCGGTTTCCGGAGGGAGATGATTGCCGAACCAGAACAGGTCAACGACGTCGACCTCGTAACCACGCTCCAGGAGTCTTGGAACCAGGACTGAACCGAGGTATCCCGCGCCGCCTGCGATCAAAATCTTCACGAACCTACCTCCCCACCATGGTGTGATGTTCTGAATATGTGAAGTGCTCTGACTCCGGCCTGGAGAGCCATTCTTTCAGGGTTTGAGCTTTGCGGTCCTTGTCGGAAAGTTGCACGTCCGAGATCGGCCACTGAATCCCGATCTCCGGGTCGTTCCAGAGAATTCCCGACTCGCCCTTGTTGTTGTAAATGCCCGTGCACTTGTACTGGATCTCGGCGTAGTCGGAGAGCACGCAGAACCCGCGGGCAAAACCCGCCGGCGCCCAAATCTGCTTGCGGCCTTCCGCCGAAACCTCGGCCCCGAACCACTTCCCCAATGTCGGAGATCCCTTGCGTATGTCCACTGCAACCAGGAAGGCTGTTCCTCGCGTAACACGCATGAGCTTCCCCATGGGAGGATCCCATTGAAAGTGCAACCCGCGCAGAACGCCACGCACCGAACCGGAATGGTTGTCTTGCGCGAACTCACCAGGCAGCCCCAACGCCCTGAACTGGTCCGCCCTAAAAACTTCGGTAAAGAACCCGCGTTCGTCCTGAAAGACCTGTGGGGCCAGGACACAAACATCGCCCAAATGCCTCGATTCGATTCCAATTTCCATGATTTCTTTATGCTCCCAGTCCGGCCCCTTTAGCTGCCAGCGCAGCGGCAGACGCAAGCATTGCCGGTTTCGACAAAACGAATTTTTTCTGATTTTCAATTCCCAATGCTTCTCCATAATAAACCGAAATAGCTGCCCTTTGGTCTTCTGCAGTGTGCCGATTCGAGTTTGTGGTGCAGGCAGAGTACATGGACCACCGCAAATTCACGCAAAGTACCCAAAAGCGCCATCGACGAACCTCTCCAGGTGCCCCAATGACGGTCGCGGACCGCAGCACAGTTGACCTCCGGTTCACGCCAACTCGAGAGTTAGAGTCTTTCGTCTCCTACAACTTCTTCCTCTGGCGCGACTTCGCAAGATTCATTATGCTTGCGGCTGCAGTTGCGATTGGATGTTCCTGATTTCACGAACCAATCCCCCAAAGACATTCGGATCCATTCGAACACTGTGGCAACACAGTGTAGCAGTAATGCTGCACAAGACCGCATCAAACCTGAATGGCTCATGATATCTGAGGAGGCAGAATTGAAGATCAGCAGCGGTGCACTGATAGTGGCGATACTGGCGATCGGCAGTGTGACCTCGCCAGCCCAGAACAACTGCGGTGCCATGCCTCCCACGGGAACCTGCCCCGCTCTATCCGCTCCAGTCCAAACCTGGTGTGCGGGAAATAACACCCAGAGCACCTGTCTCGGAGGTACGTCATGGGTTGGCTTCGACACCTCCTCTCCCGCGGCGGGATCGTGGTCCGGCCAGTTTGAAGGTCTGGATGCCCAGGGCATTTTGAATTCCGGGAACCCACGACCGCAACCTGATCCCACTGGCGGTGTGGGTCCGACGAATTCCGCCGGAGTCGGTCAATACTTGGAATATGCCGGCGGCTATGTCCAGGCCTTTGACCGAGCAAGCGGTAACGGCATATTCAGCAGAAACAGGAATACTGGAGCAGCGCCTCAACAGATCTCAATCTTGTTTGCTCCGAACGGTACGAAATATTGCGGGAGTGGCTCGCCCGATGCTATTGCGACCTATGACCGGATGGATGGAGTGTTTGTCGTGGCGAACATCTTTAACCCGGGCGCGCTTAACACCTATTACTACTGCATCGGGGTTAGTGCGCCCATCGGTTCGGTACCCGCAACTAACCTGGAAGGTCCCAATTATCAGAGCTATTGGAATGTATACGCTTATGATCTAAATCCTGCGATCCCTACGAATGCTGCCGGAGTAATGTATTTCCCGGATTACGCGAGGTTCGGAACCTGGTCGGATGGATTCTATGTGAGTTGGGACCTGGAAGACCCCAGCCGAAACTATGACATCGCCGGTTTCGAAGTTTGCCAGCTGGACAAAGCCAACATCATAGCGGGTCTATCTTCCAACCCGCCCGTTTGCTATACGTACCTTCCCAGTTACGCGGCTGGTTCGAACGGGACGGGTAACAGTCTGATTCATACTCTTATGCCCGCCGACTTTGAAGGCGGCAATCCAGTCCCTGGCAATAGCTCGGGAGAGTACTTCCTCGCCCAGGTGAATCCCAGTAATCCTGGCACGAACGTTCAGTGCTCGACAGCTCCTTGCGTGTCCAATCAGTTGGCTTTCTGGACATGGTCTGGCTTCAGCAGCGGCGCGGAGCCGACATACATCACGACCAACCCATACACTCCAGGATGCTACAACGCGAGCCACCCCTATAACACAATTTGCATTCCGGAGCCCTACGGCGGGTTGATCGATAGTATCGGAGACCGTCTGATGTACCGGCTTGCGTATCGCTATGTCACGACGGGAAGCAGCGGCGAATATCTTGCAATCGCGGACACCGTCCAAGAGAACACAAAATATCGGCGCACAGGAGTCCGGTACTACAAAATCCTCGCGGGGAGCAGCCCCTCCGTGGTTTACCAAGGGGACATCCAAGACACCAAGAACCTGCGTTTCATGTTTGCTCCAAGTGCTGCCATGGACGGAAACGGCGATCTGGGTATCACCTTCACCGTGTCCGGTACGGTTGCCCGAGGCAGCGTGAGCAACTACGATCCGTCGCCATTCTTCGTGACTGTAGGTGGGAGCGGAACTGCAGCAACGCCAGTTCCCATTCTTAGCAACAGCGGGTCCAGTGGGCAGGACGAGACCGACAACTTCTGGGGCGAGTATGTCAGCGTAAGCTCGGACCCCAATGACGATCTGACCTTCTGGGCTTTGGACGAGTATATGAACGGAGACCAAACGAGCAATTGCACCGGTCTGTCAAGAACCGGCTGCACATGGGCGACCCGAGTCTACACTTGCCAAAGGGGGTCAGGTTGCTAGTCGCCTGAAGACCAAGTTGCTGGTGGGCGGTTGTCTGCCGGGTGACGGGACCGATGCAGGGGGGGCGCCAAGGGTAAGCGTCTCTTCACCGATCTGCAACTGACTGCATCCCGGCAGGCGCGAAATGAGAATCCGTCTGCTACGTAACCTATTGAAATTTCGGCCCTGAAGAAGGTGAACTGGCACCTGTGCCGGTGGCAGCTAAAGTGCTTACCGGACCGGGGAGGCTTGCGTTCATCGTGCTGCTGCGGCCCAAATCGCCGTCCCCGCTCTCCGGGAAGGCTCCGAAATGAAAAAAAACGGAATCGCGGATGTTATGCTAGCCCAATCGTGAAATGCGGGGATCATCCTGGTTGGACGGCTGGGAGTCCTCCTGAAAAACCAACGCATACGGGGAACCAAGAAATGAAGGTTAGAAGTTGCGTGCTGATTGTGGTGCTGCTGGCGATGAGCAAGCTGATTTCGCTGGCTCAGAACAATTGCAGTGGCACGCCTCCCACGGGGACCTGCCCCGCTGCATCCGCCCCAGTCCTGACCTGGTGTGCGGGAAATAACAGCCAGAGCACCTGTCCCGGAGGCACCTCATGGGTTGGCTTCGACACCTCCGCTCCCACGGCGGGAGGGTGGTCCGGCCAGTTTGAAGGTCTGGATGCCGCGAGCATTTTGAATTCCGGAGTGAACCCGCGACCGCAACCCGATCCTAATGGCGGTGTGGGTCCGACGAATGCCTCCGGAGTCGGTCAATACCTGGAGTATGCCGGCGGCTATGTCCAAGCCTTTGACCGAGCAACCGGGAACGGCATCTTCAGCAAGCGGCAGAACACCGGAGCCGTTCCCCAATCGCTCCCTGTTCTGTTTGCCCCCGGCGGAAAGAGCTACTGCGCCAATGGTTCTGTAGATGCCACCGCCACCTATGACCGGATCGATGGTGTGTTTGTCGTTGCGAATATCTTCAACCCCGGCGGCCTGAGCACGTATTATTATTGCATCGGGGTCAGTGCCTCTGTCGGTGGCGTCCCGGCCAACAACCTCGAAGGATTCAATAGCCAAAGCTACTGGAACGTGTACGCCTACAATCTAAACCCCGCGCTACCCTACAATGCGCAAGGTCAACCTTATTTCCCAGACTATGCCCGCTTCGGAACCTGGTCGGACGGATTCTACGTGGCCTTCGATCTGGAAGATCCTGCCACAAATGACGTTGACATTGTGGGTTTCGAAGTCTGTAAGCTTGACAAGGCCAATATTATCGCGGGGCTCTCGTCCAACGCGCCCGTTTGCTTTACCTACATTCCCGGTTACGTCGCTGGCCCGAGCGGAACGGATGCGAGTCTGATTCATACCCTCTTGCCGGCTGATTTTGAAGGGGATAATCCTGTTCCCGGCAATACTGCGGGCGAATACTTCCTTGCCCAGGTGAACCCGAGCAACATTGGAACCAATAATCAGTGCACAACTGCGCCTTGCACCTCCGACGAGCTAGCTTTTTGGACCTGGTCAGGATTCACCAGCGGAGCCGGTCCGACCTTCATCACTTTTCCAGCCTCCCCTTATACTCCCGGGTGCTACAACCATCAGCACCCGTTTAACACGGTCTGTATCCCGGAGCCTTACGGGGGGCATATAGATAGTGTCGGCGATCGCCTGATGTCCCGCCTCGCGTATCGATACCTCACCACAGCAACTGAAACCGGAGAGTACCTTGCAGTTGCCCATACCATCCAGGGGAGCGCAAGTTTTCACCGCACCGGAATCCGCTATTACCAGATCAAGGCGGGAACCAGTCCCACCGTGGCGCTTCTGGGAAATCTTTTAGACGGGACCAATAAATACTTCTACTCTCTGCCAAGTATCGCCATGGATGCAAAGGGCGACCTGGGAATTACCTATACGCTCACTGGCAATAGCAAATACGGTAGTGCTCAAAACTACGACCCCTCGCCGTTTTTCATCACCGTAGCCCCCAGCGGAGCTAAGGGAAAGCCAGTTCCCATTCTGAGCAACAGCGGGTCCAGTGGGCAGGACGAAACCGACGACTCCTGGGGCGAGTATCTCAGCGTAAGCTCGGACCCGAATGACGATCTCACCTTCTGGGCTGTGGACGAGTATATGAACGGAAACCAAGCCAGCAATTGCAACACCCAGGTAAAAACCGGCTGCGCATGGGCCACCCGGATCTTCACTTGCAAGAGAGGGTCGGGTTGCTGACGGGTCAAAGCCGGACACTTTCTTTGTTTACCGCTCTGCGGGCAGGACGCGCATAGCATTCGATGATGAACTTCTCCGCTGGGCCTCATCAAGAACCGATGCTTCCAATCGCGCGCTTACAGGAATGTGCAGCTGAAAATCCGTACTCACCGGAAAAGGTGTCTTGCTTCTTGGAGCGGAAGTTTCAAGAAAGGTAAGGCTACTTCCGTGTGGGCTATTCCGCTTGACGCAGGCGGCGATCCCTCCGACAATGCAGCTTTCAGAATCCATGCAAAATGGTTTCCAACTGAACCCGACATTTTCCTTCACTTTGTTGGGAACGCTTGCCATTTACTTCTGGAGCCAGCCTCCAACGTGGACCTGGATTTGGGTTCTACCACTGGCTGCGGCTCTCCGAGCCGCGTGCTCGAAGATGACGGGAGGGTTGGGAACATACTTCGGTGTCGAGTGGATCAGTTGGGGGACCTTCCTCGGCCTGGCGAGTCTCATGGTGCTGGCGGTACAGGCGATCCGAACTCCCAAGAAGCAGCGCGCAGTATATACGCGTGCTTTCTATGCTGGCGCAGTCTTCCCTTTGCTGGCCATGGTAGCAGGCTACTCCATCCCGCTGAATCTCTGGCTGCGGCCGAAAACTTACGATGCGTTTCTCCTCGCCTTTGACCGATCGCTCGGATTTCAGCCAAGCTTCTGGTTGGGCAGAATTCTGCTCAAGAGTCACCTCGTCTGGGGTTGGACCACGGTTATCTACTATGCTCTCCCGCTTTCTGGGGCATTGCTTTACGCATCGCATCGTATCAGGCGTCGTCAGCCCGTCGCGGTTTTGTGGCTGTTGCTCTCCTTCGCAATTGTGGGGTTCGCCCAATACGGAGTTTGCCCCGCCGTGGGACCGGCGCATGCCTTCCCCGCCCTCTATCCCTGGAAGGAGGACCTGACCTCGCAAATCGCGCTGCAGCCACTCATGGTCGGCTCCGATCCAAGGAACTGCATGCCCTCATTACATTTTGGAGGAGCCCTCCTGGTGTGGTGGAATTCCCGGATTTGGCCGGCTTGGGGACAGATCTGCGCGGGATTATTCCTTCTCGGAACAGCTTTTTCTACCCTTGCACTGGGCGAGCATTACCTAATTGATCTGGTGCTCGCTTTTCCATTTGCGCTCGCGTTCCAAGCTGCTTGGACCACTGCTGTCCCGCTTGCATCGCACCGGCGGATCACGCCGGTGGTTGCAGGCTTGGGCATGACCGCTGCATGGTACGCGCTTCTCAGGTACGCTATCCCAGTTTTCCAGTCATCCGTGGCGTTGTCGTGGGCTTCGATTATTGTGACGGTTGGATGGTCGAGCATCATGAAAAGAAAACTGGATGTTGCCGTTCAAGCCGCGGTTTGCAGTTAATGATGTTTCCGGTCAGCGCTGAAGGCCTTCGGCGGAGTCGCGATCTCGAATGGTCGCAGTTGCTACGGAACGACAAACGGGACTATTTACTGCACGTCGATCAATGCTCAGTGACAGGAGCTGCGTCACTATGAATGACAACTAGATTTGCGTGTGCTGCTGGTTCCTGCGCGCTGCCTGCAGAAGCAGCAGAGCTTCCGAAAACATACACCGCGCCCTCATACTTGTTGGGACCCAAGGCGGCGCCCGGCGCCCCAACCACAACTGCATCTACGCTCACCAGCACGGAAGCGCCTAATTCATCATTCGACTGCCCGTCCGACGCTGTCAGCTTCGCCGTCTCCGTCATGTTTTCCCAGCCTCCCGCCGGCTTGACGAAGATGTAGGCTGCTCCTTGCCGAGAATTCGCCGCAATCGGAGCGGATCGTGCTCCGACTGCGACCCTGTCGCCATTGACAGAGACGGCCCAGCCCAACTGGGTGTTCTGCCCTCGATCCGAGGCTGTCAGCCTGGCGTTGAACTTTGAAGTCGGCGCCCAGCCGGTGGCTGGTTTCACAAATACATATGCGGAGCCAGAACCAGGCGCACCCACCGCCACCTGGTCACCACTGATGGATACGGAAGAGCCAAATTGGTCATCTACCATCCCTTCTGAGGCTGTCAGCTCGGCTGTCTGAGTCATGTTCTCCCAGCCTCCCGCCGGCTTGACGAACACATAGGCCGCGCCCTGCCGAGCGTGCGCAGCCACGGTGGCGGACCGCGCGCCCACTGCGACTGTGTCATGGCTAATGGATGCGGAATAGCCCAGTTGACTGCCTCGCATTCCGTCTGCGGCAGTAAGCTTTGCAGTCTGCGACATGTCCTTCCAGCCGTTCGCCGGCCTGACGAAGATGTAGGCTGCGCCCTGATATGGGTTGGATCCGACGCGGGCCCCGTCCGCACCCACCACCACGGTGTCGCCGCTGATGGATACGGAAGAACCGAAGTATGCAGTCCCTTCGGAATCGCTGGCGGTCAACTTGGCAGTCTGAGTCGCATCAGCCCAGCCCGTTGCAGGCTTAACGAATACGTACGCGGCGCCCGCGTATTGTTTGGATCCTAGATTGGCGCTGTCCGCGCCGACCACGACGGTGTCATCGCTAATTGCCACGGAGAAGCCAAACGTGGCATTCACAGCTCCATCGGACGCCGTCAATTTGGCGGCAGCTTTCCCAACTTGCGCCCAGCCGCCGGCCGGTTTCACGAACACATAAACCGCGCCTTGACCCTCATGAGAGCCAATCTTCGCATAAGGCGCCCCGACGACAAGGGTGTTCCCGCTCGCCGACACAAAGAAGCCCAACTGGTCGTTCTTGGCCCCGTCCCGGGTCGTCAGCTTGGCAATTTGAGTCCAAGTTCCAATCGTGGCCGGCAGATTCTCTGGGGCAGCGGTGGTCACCGTCTGTCCCCAAGAATCGCTGGACCAAAACAATGGCAGGCAAAGAAGGATGCCGCAAGTCAGGCACATCGCTCCCACAGCAACCATCCTCCGAAACACACGAACATCGAATAGATCAGTTTCTCGCATCAATGACTCGGCCCTCGTGAAAAACATATTCTAGCAGCGCGCGACCAACGACAATGTTATTCTCCTGGCATCCTCAACTGCAGAGCCATGGATCTTGCATTGAATCCAGGAAAAAGTGTATGAACCCGCGCGCACTGATTTGGGTATGGCTACCGGCTATCCTATGGGTATCTCTGCGACCTCTGCCCAACAGCGCCAAGGAGATCGCCATCGCGAGCCTCCAAGCTCAAACTCCGAGTGCCGATCTTTTTGTTGCTGCGAACGGCAACGACTCCTGGAGCGGAAAATTGCCGGCTCCAAATTCAAAAAATACTGACGGCCCCTTCGCTTCATTGGCGCGAGCGCAGACCGCAGTGCAAAATCTGGTCAAGGCCGGGCCCAGTAAGCCCATCACCGTCATGCTGCGGGGGGGAACCTACTATCTGGCGTTGAGCCCAACCAGCCCGGGAAGCTTGAACTTCACAGCCAATGATTCCGGCACTTCCGCAATACCCATTACGTGGGAAAACTATCCCGGGGAAACTCCAGTTGTTAGCGGCGGAGAACCGGTTTCCGGAAATCCGGGTCTGGGGCTGATTTGGAACCATGTCTCCGGCAATCTCTGGCGGGTGCAACTGCCGGCCAACATTCAGCCATTTGAATCTCTCTTCTACAACGGCGAGCGCCGCCTGCGTTCACGCTTGCAGTCATCTGCGGGCACCGGCTATTACATTAGCGGTGGCGCCTGCCATTCCACTGAGACCACGCAGACCGTCAGCATTTCGTTATGCAATCTCGGGACTTTTCTCCGAGTCGCCGCTGAAATTGCTCCAACCGGTGACAATGCCGGTTGCCCGAGCGTGAACCAGGCCCGCCCACCGCACAAGTCAAAGTGTCTGGATCGTTTTGAGTACGACCCCAGAGACACAGCTATCACTTCCTGGATCAACCTCAACCCGCCCAGCGGGAACCTCTGTAATTCGACAGCCACTAATCCGTATCCGGTGGGTGATGTCGAGCTTACTTTGTTTGACGCTTGGACGGTAGACATCATGAGGGTGAGCTGTGTAGATGCAAAGAGGCATGTTATCTATCTGACCGATGCGACCAAGGGAAAAGACACGAGCTACAATTTTTTCGGGCCCACCGCCGGGCATCGCTACATCATCGAGAACTCCCGAGATGCGTTCAACCAGGAACAGGCCGCGGGGCAGACGGGAATCTGGTTTCTGGACCGTTCCACCACGCCCTGGACACTGAACTACGTGGCCAACCGTGGAGAGAATCCCAATAAGGATGCGGTCGTCATTCCGCAGCTGCAAGCTGCGAGTTCCACTGCCGGAAGCCTGATCGAGGCCACCCAGCTCAACTACGTGACTTTTCGCGGCCTCACTTTTGAAGTGGACAGTTACGTACCCGCGGACTCGGGCTTCAATAATGATGAGAACGGGGAAAGCGTGTTGCCGGCGGCGATCGATTGCGAAAGCTGCCAAAATGTGACTTTTGACGGCGTGACCGTCAGGCACACCTCCGCTTCCGGAATTCAGATCGCCTCAATTTCTGCAAATTACGGTCCTCCCGCTGCCAACGATGTGATCCAGAACTCAGCTTTCTACGACATCGGCGACAGTGGCATCCACATCGGGCATCATCCCATCGGATCCGACAAGCCGGCCCATGTCGTCCAAATGGTCACGGTTCAGAACAATATTATCCAGGGGTATTCCCGTGTTTTTGCGGACGGGGAAGGAATCGCTGAAGCCAACGGTCACGACCTCACTTACCTGCACAACGACATCACCGACGGATATCATGCGGGCATCTCCGCTTGTCTGCTGGGCTGCCCCGGTTCAAGGTTCAGCGCGAACGGAGTCAATATCATCAGCCAGTACAACCACATTTGGAACATCATGGAGGGGATTACCTCGGATGGTGGAACGCTCTATTACAACGTGGGTCTACATAAAGGAAGCGGAAAGGGAGACCGAATTCTCGGCAACCTGATCCATGACGTGACCGACTCGTCGATTATTGACGCCGGGGTGCACGGCTCCGGCTACGGCGGTGAAGGCATTTACCTCGATGCTCAGTCGGCAGGAGTCGACGTGGAGAATAACGTCGTTTTCCGGGTCTCGGGCAGCACCGTCCATATGACGCAGGGGCCGGCTCCGGGGCAGCCACCAAACACCCTCAACAACAATATTTTTGCCTTCGGTCGCAACGGAATGTTTGAAGAGGACTTCCCATGGCCTCAGGGCTGCGCCAATCCGTCACGTCGGGTAAACCTCACGCACAATATCTTTTACTTCGATCGCGATGATTCGTCGGAATTCTATCTCACCAACGGTTGTGCCTATTCGTGCGGATTAGCCTACAGCGAATTCCAAAATTTCCAGGGCAACCTGTATTGGCGAACCGACGGCGGATTCTCGAGCTACCGAAAGGCGTTCCACGTGCTATCCAACGCGCCTCGCGATGTTGCAAGGTGCAGCCGGCCGTCGAAGCCGGAAAAACTGTGGACCTTCCTAACTTTTTCTGACTGGCAAAATGGCAGAGCCCTGGTTGATGGAAATCCTTTGCCAATGAATGAAGATCAGGGAGGGACGGCAACTGTTGACCCCAATTTTGGCCATGGTGGTATCCCCAGCGACTACTTGCTTTCGAAGGCTCCAGTCGCGGGTTTCGATTACACCAAGACGAACGATACCATCCACAACGCGGGCCGAAACAATCCTGTGATCAAGCCCCCCCCGGTGCCCGCTACGTTCCCGACGTTTTCATACACGAGTTTCTAGCTTCCGGGCTGCCCCGGGCCGGGAGGTGACCAGCAGGGATTACCGGAAATTCGGCAGGGCGGTACCTGCGAGATAGTGTCTCGGTTGACACGCTTAGCGCAAATCACGCGGGAGTGCTTTACCGCTGGAAAGGAAGATACGGCAGGGATGGAGCTGAGTGAGGCGAAGCAACTGCGGCAACTGGAGAAGGAGGACAGCCCGCGCAGCATACCGTTGCGGACCGCCGGGCGTTTGAGAACGCTGTGCAGCTGCACTTCACCACGGGCAGGCGGCTCGATGGGTGTCAGGCCATCACACCAACGCTCGAAAACCGGCAACACGCCGCACGATGGGCCGAGCGGTTACAGTTGAAGCGAGAACATTATGGCAGTCAGAGCCACCCCCACACGGCTGGAATCGGCAGCATGACGATTCCAGGTGCAACGGGCAGAGGCGTGAATGTCCACCGCTAGAACATGGTGTAGATGAAGGGCGCGAGCGAGGTCGCTTCTCCTACGATTAACAGGACACCCAGGATCACTACCGTAACCACGATGGGCAGAATCCACCAACGTCTCTTGCCGAAAAAACCAAACAATTCTCCGGCGATCTGCAACTTACTCTTGGTGCTGCTGAGAACCCCCATGACCTCTCCTCCTTGGTATTACTAGTTCGGTCTTACAGATCTGCTCATTACAGCGTCGCGCTCGATCGGGTATTCCTACTCAAAGAGACGATCGGGGCTTTAGGGACCGATCAGCTCTCTCTTCGAATTCGATCGCGTGAGAGCCTGTCGCACGACGGGCAACACAAACATGTGAAAGTCGGCGTAATGGCGCTTCTTCCAAAACAGACTAGGATCCTGGCTGATTCGGTACCAAAACTCCAGGCCCCGATGCTGCATCCACTTGGGAGCGCGCTGGCGCATTCCAATGTGGTAATCGAACGCGCCGCCTACGGCTCCGGTAAAGCAAGCCTCAATGCGATCTCGATTCGTCCACACCCAGCGTTCCTGAAGCGGCGCCCCCAGGCCGACCCAGAAGATGTCAGGCTGAGTGCGCGAGATCTCGCGCAAGATGTATTCGTTATTCTGGCCTTCGATCGGACCCCAGGGAGGGGTCCAGGCGCCAACAATCTTGAGGTTCGGGTACATTGTCTGGAAAGCGGCTGCGGTCCGCTCGGCCTTCCTGTCACCGCCGCACATGATATACACGGTGTAGCCCTTTTCCGCCGCTCTCGCGTTCATCGCAACCAGGAAGTCAGGCCCGCAAACCCGGCTGGGCAAGGGATCACGCAGAAGACGGCTTGCCCACACCAGCGGAATGCCGTCGGCCATGGGAAAGTCGGCGTCGTTGAGAGCTTGAAGATATTCCGGGTCGCGACGGGATTCAATCACGTTATAAACATTGATGAATACACCGTAGCGCCGCTCGCGCCGTTTGATGGTGTCCTCGACAGCATCCACGGTTTCAGCCAGGCTCAAATGGCGAACCCGGACGCCCAGAATATCCACTCGATGTCCATTGCCGTGGGTAAGCTCAGGCATCATTCCCATCGCTGTCATCTGTATAGACCCGCGTTCCAATCGGCATCCCTCTCGTCAGGCCACTTCCGCCAGTTTCCGAAGTCCGTTATTGCTGGCGGAGAGCAACTTCAAAGTCTCGATGTTGTAATACTGAGGATTGTCCCAGTCCTGGAAGCTGTCCATGTGCTCAATCAGGTTTTTCACGATCGCCTTGACGTTGTGGTTGGGATGGAAACTCAGCACGTTTTCCGCCTTTTGTATACTCACCTTGTAGTTGCGGAAATCTTTCTTGTGGTTGATGGTGAGGTGCACGTGGATGCCGAGCTGTTCTTCGATCGCCATCTTCACCAGATCGCCCACTTCGCCGACCGTGTAGTTCCCTGAAGCCACATTGAATATGCCGGAAATCTTTTCGCTGGCCTCAATGGCTCGAATATAGGCGTTGGTGGCGTCTTCGATGCTGATGATCGGGCGCCAGATGGAAGGGTTGTTCACCGTGATTTCCCGGTTGCGCACGCCATTCTTGAACATGGTGTTGACGATCAGATCCAGTCGCATGCGCGGGCTGTACCCCGATACCGTTCCCTTGCGCAGCGAGATCACTGAGAAGCTGCTGTCCATCAGATTCATCACGGCCTGCTCGCCCTGCAGCTTGGAGATT